>Ga0182024_10021937_pt1 | contig 11553 bp, 10 predicted proteins | sample P32metaG_FD_120480 | JGI IMG/M metagenome (GOLD analysis project Ga0182024, IMG submission 120480) | Permafrost microbial communities from Stordalen Mire, Sweden - P3-2 metaG (Illumina Assembly) | ecosystem: Environmental > Terrestrial > Soil > Wetlands > Permafrost | place: Sweden: Stordalen... | reverse complement strand
TCACAGGATCGAAGCAACATAATACGCACATCCGCACGATTGCCCGCCAGCACCACCTCAAGGTCAACGAATATGGAGTCTTTCGCGGTACCAAGCGATTGGGGGGTGCGGATGAAGAAGATATCTATCATCTTCTGGGAATGCCTCTGATCGCACCGGAGCTTCGCGAAGACCGGGGTGAGATCGAGGCAGCCCTGAAGGGGAAACTTCCCCGCCTGGTGCAGCTGGACGAGATACGCGGTGACCTGCATGCCCACACGACGTACTCCGATGGCCACTCCAGCATGCAGGAGATGGTCGAGCAAGCGGCCGAGTTGGACTATGAGTATCTGGCTCTAACAGACCATTCCCCCTCCCAACGCGTAGCGCGTGGCCTCGATAGAAAGCGTCTCAGAAAGAAGATTAGGGAACTAGAAGAGTTGCGCGCCAGACGTGGGGATCTGCGGCCCCACCTACTGCTGGGTGCGGAAGTCGATATCCTGCCGACAGGAAGGCTGGATTATCCCAATGATGTACTGGCAATGTTCGACGTCGTCATAGCCGCGATCCACGGCAACTTCAATCAGAATCGAAAGCAGATGACAGACCGGTTAATGCGCGCGCTGGACAACCCCTATGTCAATGTCCTTGCGCATCCGACAGCCCGGTTGATCGGAAAACGCGATCCAATTGATTTTGACTTCGACCAGGTGCTGCGCGCTGCAAAACACGCGGGTGTCGCGATGGAAATCGATGGATCTCCTTGGCGGCTGGATCTGAACGACACTCTTGTGCGGGCTGCTGTCGAAGCGGGCGCTTTGCTATCGATTGCTTCGGATGCACATAGCGCTGCCCAGCTTGGCTATTTGCGTTTTGGTGTGCTGCAGGCGAGGCGTGGTTGGGCCGGACCTGCATCGATCATCAACACGTGGCCTCGAAAACGTCTTGTGCACTGGTTATCCACGCGCGGGTCACGATCGAGCGTTCTACGAATGAAGGCAGCCAGTTAGATGAAGATATATGAATAATAGCGCGACGCCCCATACGCAAGAGGCCACACTCACGGAAAATGCGCTGCGGGTCCTATCGGCTCGTTATCTCCGGCGAAATACACAAGGGGAAGTAATGAGACTCCGCGCGAGATGTTCGAACGCGTCGCGCGCGCCGTTGCGGAGGCAGAGTTGATTTTCGGTCCGGCCAGTAACGCCCGGCTGTGGGAGGAGCGATTCTGCGAGATGATGTCCTCTCTCGATTTTCTGCCTAACTCTCCGGCGCTGATGAATGCAGGGACGCAACTGGGCCAGCTCTCGGCATGTTTTGTGTTACCGATTGAGGACACGCTCGAATCTATCTTTCAGGCATTGCGCAATATGGCCCTGATCCAGCGCACCGGAGGGGGCACGGGATTCGCGTTCTCGCATCTTCGTGCCAAGGGGGACCTTCTTGCATCGAGCGGAGGCAGGTCTTCCGGGCCAGTCTCATTTATGAAGATCTTCGATTCCGCGACAGAGAACATCAAGCTCGGAGGCCGGCGTCGCGGCGCCAACATGGCAGTTCTTCGCATAGACCACCCTGACATCGAAGAGTTCATCGACAGCAAGCGGAGCGGTCAGGCCAGCTTGTCGAACTTCAACTTGTCCGTGGGTGTGACCGACGCCTTTATGGCCGCTTTTCAATCAGCAGGTCAACTGCAGTTGCGGGATGCTCGCGGGCGCCCGACCAGAAGTCTTCCGGCACGAGATGTATTCCATCGTATCTGCGAGAGAGCCTGGGAGACCGGCGATCCGGGGATGGTATTCCTGGACACGATCAATCGCGCCAATCCCACACCTGCAGACGGAATGATAGAAAGTACCAATCCCTGCGGAGAAGTTCCGCTCCTGCCCTATGAGTCGTGCACTCTGGGATCCATCAACCTCACTCATTTTGTCGCACCTGGAACAACAGAGCCGAAAATGGACTGGGCTCAGTTGCGCCAGACGGTCCACGATGGGATACGTTTTTTGGATGATGTTGTTACGGTGAATCACTATCCCTTCGCCGAAATACGACGGGCAACCGAGGAGCGACGCAAGGTCGGTCTGGGAGTTATGGGCTTTGCCGAAGCCTGTATTCTTCGCGAAATCTCCTATAACAGCAAAGAAGCTATCTCTTTTGCCGAAGAGTTAATGCAAATCATCTCATCTGAAGCACGTCGGGCATCGACCGCACTCGCGGAAGAACGGGGCACGTTTCCAGGATCGAGTCGAGGCCGCGCAAAAGCATCCGGGCAGAAATTGCGGAATGCAACCCAACTTTCCATAGCCCCCACGGGAACGATCAGTTTGATTGCCGGAACGAGTCCCGGTGTTGAGCCTCTATTTGCGCTTGCCTATCAACGGGTCCGCGTTCTGGACGGTCAAAGGCTGGTCGAACTGAATCCAGTATTCGCCCGGTATCTTGAAACAAATGGAAGGGCGCAGAAGATCATCGAATCTGTTGAACAAACGGGATCGCTGGAGGGCGTGCCGGAGGTTCCATTTGAGGCCCGTCGATTATTTCTGACGGCGCTGGAAGTTCCTCCGGAACAGCATGTCCGGGTTCAGGCGGCGTTTCAGAAATACGTCGATAATGCTGTTTCAAAGACCGTCAATCTGCCCGCAGGCGCTTCTGTCGAACAGATCGCCAATGTCTACGCTCTGGCGCACAAGCTAGGATGCAAAGGCATCACCGTATATCGGTACGGTTCCAAGACAGATCAGGTCCTGCGACTCGGTACGGAGGAAGAGCCATACGAACGCGAATATTTTACCCGGTGCGATCCTGACGACTGCAGATTGTGATCTGTGGTTACACTCTACGCTGTGTGTTAGAACTGCGAGGACGCCTTTGGGCGAAGCTAAAGATCCCGTTGCCACCGGAGACTGCGTGTGATGGCCAGCAAGCTAGGTATATCGAGTGGGTTGCCGCGGCAGGTTAAAAAGCTCCGTGATCAAATCCGTCATCAAGAGTATCGCTATTATGTTCTTGACGCCCCTGAGATCAGCGATGCCCAGTTCGATGGTCTCATGAGGCGGCTCCAGCGCATGGAGGCAGCACATCCAGAGCTGATCACGCCAGATTCTCCAACCCAACGGGTGGGTGGAACGCCGCGCAAGGGCCTGGTGAAAGTCAAGCATTCCTGCCCCATGCTTTCTCTCGATAGCACCACAAAAGAAGAGGAACTACGAGAATGGGATACCCGTGTTCATGAACTGTCGGATGACAAGACCGACTATGTCTGCGAACTGAAGCTGGATGGCATGTCTCTGGCTCTAAGTTATGAGCGAGGACGGCTCGAGCGCGTCGCCACACGTGGCGACGGAGTTACAGGCGAAGATGTGGCGATGAACGTGCGTACCCTGCGTTCCGTCCCGCTGTTGGTTCCCACCCTTGTGCTGCGGCGAGCTAAAGTCCCCCCCGATTTTGAGGTGCGTGGCGAAGTCATCATGCCGCTTGGTGCGTTTGAGCGGGCGAATCGAGAGCGCGCACGCCAGACGCTGCCGAAATTTGCCAATGCGCGCAATGCCGCCGCTGGAACGATCCGAGTGCTCGAGCCTGAGATCGCAGCGCGGCGCGGTTTGGAGTTTTATGCATATTTTCTGCTGGTCGGAGGCAAGTACTATCCGGAGCGCCAGTCCGATGCCTTGAAAGCACTCGATGCTATGGGATTCAAGGTCAATCCTCATCACATCATGGCTCATCGCTTCGCTCAGATCCTGCAATTTATTCAGGAGAGCGATCAAGAGCGGGCGAAGTTGCCATATGAGATCGATGGAGTCGTTATCAAGGTCGATTCGATCCAAACGCAGCGCAAATTGGGCTTCACCGGTAAGGCGCCACGCTGGGCCATCGCCTATAAATTCTCTGCACGGAGTGCGATTTCGCAGATCGAGAATATTGTGGTTCCGGTAGGCCGTACAGGTAAGTTGACGCCGGTGGCGGTCCTTAAACCGGTCTCTATAGGTGGCACTACCGTAAGCCGCGCTACCCTGCATAACCAGAATGAGATCGAGCGACTTGGAGTGAAACTTGGCGATTGGGTGACGATTGAGCGCGGAGGGGATGTGATTCCCAAGGTCGCAACAGTTATCTCTGACAAGAGTCACCCGCGCGGACGAAGAGCATTCACGATGCCAAAACGGTGCCCGGTCTGCCGTGGTCATGTTATCCGGGTAGAAGGGGAAGCCGATCATCGCTGTATCAATGTCAACTGTCCCGCACGCCTGCGGAAGAGCATCCTGCATTTCGCTGCTCGTTCAGTTATGAATATTGGTGGAATGGGAGAATCCCTAGTCAACCAACTTGTCGGTGCGGGTCTAATAAAAGACATCGCTGACATTTATCTGCTGACCAAAGAGGAGCTGGTCTCGCTCGATCGATTTGGAGACAAATCCGCAGAAAACCTGCTGCGGGAGATTGCTCAGTCGCGCCAGCAGCCACTCGAGCGAGTCATCTATGGCTTGGGCATCCGCTTCGTCGGAGAACGTATTGCTCAACTCCTCGCCCAACACTTCGCCTCGATGGACGTCTTGATGAGGGCATCGAGCGGTGCGTTGCGGGAGATCGACGAGGTAGGACCACACATCGCTCCTAGCATCCGCACTTTTTTTGCCGAACCTCGCAACCGTAAGGTAGTGGAGCGACTTCGTAAGTATCTGATCTTCACGGCACAGAGGAGACGGCACGGCCGTGCTCTGAGGGGCAAAATATTTGTGATCACTGGTACGCTGGCTGATTATTCACGGGAAACGGCCAAAGAGTTAATCGAGAAAGCCGGTGGCGCAGTCTCTGGCTCTGTCGGTGTGAATACAGACTATGTTGTGGCGGGTAATGCTCCCGGTTCAAAGTTGCGTAAGGCACAAGAATTGGGTGTCCCTGTGATTGATCAAAAAGAGATGGAAGCCCTGGCTAAGGTATGAACAGCTCAGCAGGAAGGGAGGACGAAATGCCTGACAAGCCGCTGCTTTCGGTGCATCATCTGACCGTCAGCCTGGATGACCGCCTGATACTTCAGGATCTGAGTTTTGAAGTGAATCGGGGCGCGACACTGGCGATCATTGGCCCGAATGGATCCGGAAAGACAGTGTTGCTGAAAGCGCTTCTTGGATTGATTCCATACGAGGGTTCCATTTTCTGGTCGCCTGGAACTCGGCTTGGATATGTTCCACAGAAGATCGCGGCGGACCGGCAGATGCCACTGGTGGTCCGCGATCTGCTCGAAGCAAAGGCGCGATTCCTCGCTCTGCCGCGCAGCGCTATCGACCGTGCTGCAGAAGAGGTTGCATTGCCCCCCGATCTTCTCAACGCCGGCATCGGAGTCATCTCGGGTGGGCAGTTTCAGAAAGCTCTGATTGCTTACGCGCTTCTTGGTGATCCGAATGTGCTCCTTTTCGATGAACCAACTGCGAGCCTCGATGAGATGGAGGAAGAGCGCGTCTATGAACTGCTGGAAGAACTTCAGAAAAAACAGGGACTCACGATTCTGATTGTTTCTCATGATCTGAGCGTTGTCTATCGATCCGCCAACATGGTCTTATGCCTCTCGAAGGGCAAGCCATGCATCGGGCCGCCCCGGGAGATACTCACCCCCGAACGGTTAGAAGAAGCTTATGCAATGCCGCACAAGTTCTATCAGCATTTGCATCTCCAGCTGGAATCGGATCCGGAGTCGAAGGATTAATCGCCATGATTCATCCTGATCTAATCTATTCGGTCACCCTGGCGTTGATGTTTGCTGTTGCAGCAGGTCTGGTCGGAAGTTTTGCCCTGATGAAGCGTATGCTGCTTGCCGGCGACGTCATCTCTCATCTCGCTTTGCCTGGGCTCGGCCTGGCATTCCTGATGGGCTGGAATCCGCTCCTGGGTGGGGCATGCTCTTTATTCGCTGGAACCATACTCATTGCTGAATTGCAAAAGAAATCGGGGCTGTCCGCAGATGCGATGATTGGAGTTGTCTTCGCTGGGGCGCTGGCCGTCGGCGCGGCACTGACGCCTCAGGAGGATCTGGTCGACGCACTCTTCGGAAAGTTTCAGCAGCTTTCTTTTCCTACCTTCACCGCTGGTATGGTTGCAGTCGCGACGATCATAGCATTCATCTTTTATTTTAGGGAGCAGCTTGTCTTGAGCCTGTTCTCTTCTGAATTGGCGGCAGCCACTGGAGTCAAGCTGGACCGCCTGAATCTCTGGTTTCTCCTTGTATTCAGCCTTACCGTGCTGGTCGGATTGCGATTTATGGGAGCACTCCTCGCAGGATCTTTGATCATGGTCCCATCAACTATTGGTCGGCGGCTGTCCCGCAATCTGTCTGGTTTCCTTCTCACATCTGTCTTGGCCAGTGTGACTGCCGTTGCGATGGGGTTTGTGTTGAGCCTCTATGTTCTTCGACGAATGAGTCTGGGGCCTTCAACCACGATCATCGCAGCTGTGCTGTTTGGGCTAAGTTTGTTGTGCAAACCTCGGGGAGCGCGGAGGTAGGCCTGGCCTAGCGGCTGAAGCCTTAGGAGGCGACACGATACTTTGGACAGTCGCTCTGGAACGGCATGAGGGCTGTTTCCCTCAAGGTTCAATCTCCGCTAATCGCCTGCAAAGCTGCCAGACTGGGAATCACTATTGTTGATCCGTTGAACCTAACCAGGTGCTTGTTTTTGAACTCACTCAGCGTTCGGGTGACAGTTTCCCGTGTGGCACCGACACACTCAGCGATCTGTTCGTGTGTCAACGGCACCTTAATGTGGGCTGAGGCCGACGCCTGCTTGTCTTTAGACGACCAATGCAAGAGAAGACGCGCCAACTTCTCCTGTGCGGTTGTCGAGAGTCCCACGGTCCGCAGCTGCTCACAAGCCTGAGCGTATTGTGAGTTAATCTGCCTGATGACTGCATGGTAAACCTCTGGGAAACAATTCACGAAGCGAACAAAGTCTTGACGAAGAACGAACGAGACCTGCGATGGATGCAAAGTCTCGGCGCTGACTTCGTACGGCATCCCGGACATTGATGCGCTCAAGCCAATCATTTCCCCGGGGCCGGCCATTTCGAGGATCAACATCCTTCCACCTCTCGAGCTGACTGAAAGTTTAACCTTCCCCGAGTGGATTAGATAGACTCCCCGTGCCGGTTCGTTCTCAGTGAACAGTAGCGTTCCGGCCAGATATAACGAATCAACCTTTATGGTTTTAAACTTCTCTGCTGCCGTGGGACTGAGCTGGCGAAAGAGGGTACTTTCTCTCAGGTCGTGGTATTCGGAAGTTGAGGTTGACGTTTGTCTGTCGGCGGCATTCATATTCGGTCTCCTCGGGCCGCTCAGGCGTCCGGCGGACCTGGCGCGGGTGGGAAAAATATTGAATTAAGGGAAAGTAAGCGAAGATCTTCACGTTCTTGCCCTGACAATTTGTCTAGAATTCCGAGCCCCCTTTTCAATCAAACAGAATGACCCCGTAGTTGCAATGCGTTTAGCTGCTAAAGCCGGCGAGCAAGTCTCTTATTGAGAATGCCGCTCATTTGTAACCTTCGTGACCCACTGCGCCATCTTAAGAAGCCTACCCAAATCATTCCCACTAGGATGAACCCTAGTCATTTCCTCTGATCGCCAGAGAAATGGTGCGATAGGCTCTAATCAAAGGCTCCAAGCTCCGGTGAAATGAAGGTCTTTCCAGCCAGAACTGTGGAAACGGCCTTCAATAGCTGCTCTGTGGCATGGGCCTTCAACACGTAGCCGTCAGCGCCCAGGCTTCGGGCCCTTCTCACATAGGCGGGCGACGACTGCACCGTAAGAAAAATCAGCTTAGATGTAAGGCCCAGTGACTGGATTCGTAAGGCGGCCTCAAAGCCTGTCATGACCGGCATGCTAATGTCGGAGATGATCAGATCTGGTTTTAGGGTTTGCGCTGCATCAGCCAAAGCTTGCCCATCCTGCACAGCGCCTGCAATGTCGTAGTGCTCCTTAAGTAGAGCGCCGACATCTTCCAGGAATTTCACGTGATCGTCGGCTAGCAGAATTTGCTTTCTCGTCAAGACTCCCCCACTGATATTTTTATTCCACAACCCGGGTAGTGCAGGACTCATAAGCATTTGCATCGCGCCTGGCGATTTGGTGCAACTGGACGAGGATAAGGGGCAGGGGCGGGAATTTCTGCTAGGAGTTACCCTAATTCTACTCAGGAATCAGACCCTGCTGAAGGGCGACTTTACCTAATTCAGCCGCCGTCCGAACGCCGAGCTTAGTCATGAGCTTTGCTCTGTGAAATTCGATGGTTTTGATCGAAAGGTTGAGGGCGTCTGCGATTTCCTTATTTCCACGACCTTCAACAATCAGCTGCAGGATCACTCTTTGCCGGTCGGTGAGATCTGCCGATTCGTGACTCACCTGTTTCGAGCGATTCCATAAGCCTTCAATCACCTCCGCACCGAAACTGGGGCTGATATATGTTTCGCCGCGCAGGACAATAGAAATCGCGTGCTTTAGCTCTTCTGCCGTTTCCGATTTCAGGACGTAACCCGAAACGCCGATCTTCAGAGCTTGCTTAAGATAAGCAGGGTTGAGGTGTTGGCTGAGGAAGATGAGCTTGACGGAAGGGAGAATATTCTTGATGTGCCGGGCGCACTCAAACCCGTTCAGAATCGGCATACTGATGTCCAGGATCACAATATCGGGCCGAAGCTCACCGGCGGCCTTGACGAGGGCTCTCCCATCCATGGCCTGCCCAATAATGGTGAATTGCGGCTCGAGGGTGGCCCGAATTCCATTGAGAATGAGCACGTGGTCATCTCCCAAGAGGACACGTTTGTTGCTCATTGCATACCCGCAGCGGTAACCATTTTTCCTTTAACCTGCCCGTAACTTATTGTAGTATAGTGTGCCCGTAGGCCTGCCAATCAGTTACGGTCAAGTTGGAGGATCCTGCTAATGCCAGCGTCGGACTCCGTCGCCGCGGTCGCTGCTACGACCGAGCATTTGGAGCGACAGTCCCGCGCCTGGTCCGTTCTCGGCTTCGGCATGCTGGCCCTAATCGGTCTGATCGCAGCGTGGACGTTACGCGAAGTCTACGGAGCGGATTCATGGGTAGATCATACCTATGAAGTCATGCGTACTTCTGAGCAGCTTTTCTCCGAGCTTCAGGATGCGCAAATAGCGGTACGAGGATACCTCCTAAGCAGCGAAGATTCCGACCTCGCACCATACCATACGGCGATCGCGAAAATTCCAGAGAGCTTCCGTAGCCTCAAGAATCTAACCTCAGACAACCCCACCCAGGAGCAGCGATTGGATGCATTGCAACCGCTGCTAACGAGCAGCATCAATACTTTTGCCGAAACCGTCCGGTTACGTAAGAACTTTGGGCTCGAGGCTGCTGATAAGGCGCGCAGAACAGAACAAAACAGGACTGTCGCGGATCGCGTTCTCCGTCTCAGCCGTGAAATCCAGAATGAAGAGTACCGCCTGCTACGGGAACGGTTGGCTATTCGCCGCGTTCGACTCTGGCGGGGCCTAGGGGCTACGCTTGGGTCAGCCTTGCTGGCCGTCGTTGCGCTCGTTCTGGGAACCGTCCAAGTGCGCCGCGCCGTAAAGCAACGCGATTCTGCATATCGGGAGAGGGCGGAGAGCCAGTCGACGGTACACGCCCTTTTTGAGGCAGCACCTCAGGCCATCATCATTGTGGATCAGGGTGGAAGCATCATTATGGTGAACCCTGAGACCGAACGGCTCTTCGGGTATAGCCTGAAGGAGTTGGAGGGCCACCCCGTGGAGCTTCTCATCCCGGAGCAACTACGAGGCCTTCACACCGCTCACCGTCGGGAGTATTTCGCGAACCCACAAAACCGTCCCATGGGTCTCAACCTCGATCTGAAAGCACGGAGAAAAGATGGGTCGGAATTTCCCGCTGAGATCAGCCTCAGTTCCATCAAGACACCCGAGGGCACTCTGGCAGTTGCTTTTGCGGCCGACGTTTCCCGGAGGTGGGTGGATGAGCAGGCGATCCGGGAGCAAAGGGAAGAACTCAGACACCTGGCGGGTGAATTGATGACCGCCGAGGACAACGAACGCCGCCGGATCGCACGGAACCTGCATGACGATCTCAGCCAAAATCTTGCCTCGATTGCCATCGATCTAGGCAAACTTGCCACCATGGATTCTCTTGGAGGAGTTGCCAGGCAACTGCGGCCCATCCAGCGCCGAGCCTCAGAGGCTGCTGACAGCGTTCGGAGAATTTCGCATCAACTACATCCTTCTATCCTCGATGATCTCGGGCTCAAAGTGGCACTCGAAGAATTCTGCAACGACTTCGAGGAACGTTCGGGAATCGTCACTCAATTCACAAGTCATAATGTGCCCGATTATCTGCCATCGGAACTCTCCAACTGCGTTTATCACATCGCCGGGGAATGCTTGCGCAATGTCTATAGACACTCGCGGAGTGCATCCGCATTTGTTGATATCACAATCACTGGAAGCACTCTGCACTTGCAAGTGACGGACGACGGAATTGGTTTCAAACGTGAGCCATCCGCTCCACGTTCGGGCATCGGTATTGCAACAATGAAAGAAAGAACGCGTTTACTGGGTGGCGTGTTCGAGCTTAAGTCAGCTCCTGAAGAAGGTACACGGGTTGAGGTCCAGTTGCCGGTACCAACACGATGAGTCCGCGAACCGGCGATGAAGACATCAGCGCGACTCTTTACAGGCGTAGGGCGAGACTCGCGCGATGAAGCATCTCAGCAAGTGGCATGGCCTCAAGCAGGGCAATCAAAATGCGCCCCCCGCTGCCGTCGATTTTGTAGTGATGTACATCACTACGATCGTGCTTGGGCACGTATAGGATGACCACTGGTAGCGGGAAAGAAAGCAAATTTCTGGATGAGGAGTTGGCGCATGGAATTCACAGAGGTCATTAAGGGAAGACGCTCGATACGCAGCTACCAGGACAAGCCGGTCGAGAGAGGGGAACTTCAAGCTGTCATCGACACCGCAGTTCTCGCCCCGAGCGCGGTGAACAGTCAACCATGGGAGTTTTGGGTGATTCTCGGGGCGAGAGCGAATCGAGGATCTCTCACAGAGAGCCAAGGCATGGCTTGTCGAGAAGGTCGCACACGATCCTACGGCCGCAGCGGTTCATCAAAGGCAACATCTAGCTGCGCCCGAACTTTCACTCCTGTATCACGCTCCGGTACTAATTATCGTCGGTACGAGGTCTTTAGGAAAACAAGCCGATGAGGATTGCTGCCTGGCAGCGCTTGCGTTAATGCTGCGTGCCCGGAACATGGGGATTGGCACCTGCTGGATCGGCTCCGTACGCCCTTGGTTCAATCTGGCTGCGACAAAACCGGAATTAGGGATTCCGGGAGAGGCCAGCGTGGTCGCTCCCGTCGTATTGGGATACCCGGTGGACTGGCCCGATGCCCATGGTCGTAACCCAGCCACGATTCATTGGGTGGTTGAGAAGGAACGAGCCGCTTCAAAGATGTAAGAGCATTTTGACAATCCTGGATCTAATCATTTCCTTGGGTGAATGAGCAAAACTGAACTCGGACTTCGATAATAGCGGAAAGTCGGGACTA
>Ga0182024_10021936_pt1 | contig 11554 bp, 5 predicted proteins | sample P32metaG_FD_120480 | JGI IMG/M metagenome (GOLD analysis project Ga0182024, IMG submission 120480) | Permafrost microbial communities from Stordalen Mire, Sweden - P3-2 metaG (Illumina Assembly) | ecosystem: Environmental > Terrestrial > Soil > Wetlands > Permafrost | place: Sweden: Stordalen... | reverse complement strand
CGTGAACCGCAGCCCCTTTTCCAGTGCCTTTGGCCGCACGAGGGCGACAATTTCCGAGAACAGCCCGGGTATATCGCACGCGATGCGCTCGACCTTCATCTGCAACGCTTCGATTTTGGAGAGGTCGAGGATTTCGTTGATGAGCTCGAGAAGGTGTATGGCGTTGCGCTGGATGATCTGGACGCACCCAGCCTGCCGGCACTCTTCCGCGCTCTTGTTCAGCAGCATCTCCGCGAACCCCAGAATGGCGCTCATCGGCGTGCGGATCTCGTGGCTCATGTTCGCCAGGAACACGCTCTTGGCCCTGTTGGCGGCCTCAGCTTCGAGCTTGGCTTTGGCCAACTCCTGTTCGGTATACTTGCGTTTGGTGATGTCGCGAATGTTGCACTGGATCACGTCCTGGTCGCCTTCCCGGTAGACGTTGCTGACGAACTCGACGGGGATGTGCCGGCCGTCTTTGTGTTCCAGTGGAAGGTCTTCATAGCGGATCGTGCCCAGCTCCTGCAGCGTCATCATTGCGGTTTTGGAGCTTTCGGCATCCTTGAACACGCCGATCTCCCATAGCTCCTTGCCCAAAAAGTATGCGCGGGGATGGCCGAGCAGATCACTCATAAAGCGGTTGACTTCCAGGACCCTGGCGCTGACGGCATCGAGGATCAGGATGCCGTCATGCGCCGTCTCAAACAGGCGCCTGTAGCGGACTTCGGAAACCTCCAGTTCCCGTTCGGTCTTGCGTCGATCGCTGATGTCATGGAAAACCAGCACGACCCCGATGATGTGCCCGTCGGCGTCGCGGATCGGCGCGGCGCTGTCATCGATCGGCCGCTGGGCGCCGTCCCGGGCGACGAGGACCGTGCGGTTCGACAGACCGACGACCGCGCCGTCGCGGATCGCTCTTGCGGCAGGGCTCTCCACCGTCTGGGAGGACCGCTCGTTCACGATCTTGAAAACGTCCGTCAAGTCCTTCTGCATGGCATCGTTCTGGCCCCAGCCCGTGAGCCTTTCGGCGGTGGGGTTCATGAAGGTGATGCGGCTTTCCAGGTCGGTGACGATGACCGCGTCGCCGATGCTGGCCAGGGCCAGGCGGAACCGGTTGGGCAACCCGCCGTCTTCCGCTTCGACCGGCTCTGGTCCGGTGTTGTCCCGGATGGAGAGCAGGATCAATCCGTTTTGAGCATCTTCGCCCCATAGCCGCCGCGCGCTGACCAGCATCGTCCTGCGCCCCAGCGCCGGGAAGGTATGTGTCATCTCCAGATCGATGAATTCGCCGTCCAAGGCCGGGACTTCATTCAGGAGCGTCAGCAGGACCGGAATGTTCCACTGGCCGTTGCCGAGATCGGCGAGCGCTTTCCCAAGCGTCTGGCCGGGTACGACCTTGAACGCGCTATAGAACGACTTGCTTGCAGCCTTGACGCGGAGTTGGGCATCGAGCACCAACAGTTGCTCTCCGCAGGCATGGCTGAGGCACGCTGACTGCTCATTCGGTTCTGAAGTAGGCATGGCTTTCCTCGAATTGCTGAACGACCCCCGGTGCGGCATCACTGCGCGGAAACGGCCGATGGAGCGGCTTGCGACCGTGCTTCACGCGCCGCCTGCTGGATCGTCGCGTGGAGCACGTCGAAGTCCAACGGCTTGGTCAGGTGTGCGTAAAAGCCCGCGTCACGGCTATTCTGGATATCATCGGCCGACCCGAACCCGCTGATGGCGACCGCCGGCAAATCGCGGATTTTCCTCACCTGCCGCACGAGATCGTGACCGCTTCTATCAGGGAGTCCGATGTCGCTCACCAGCACGTCGACCTCGTTCGCCGCAACATAATTGAGCGCGGCGGCGGCGTTTGGGGCCGTCGCAACCTTGTACTCCAGGGATTCGAGCAATCGGCCCAGAACGCGGAGAGTGTCCTGATGGTCGTCGACCACCAGAACACGCAGTGAATTCACCGTCTTCTTCACCTTGACGGGGACATGGGCGTCCAGCGCAACGCCGTCGTGCGTGACCGGCAGTTCCACACAGAAGCGCGCGCCTTTTCCCGCGCCGGCGCTCTCCGCGTGGATGCTGCCGCCGTGCAGGTCCACGATCGATTTGCATATGGTGAGCCCGATTCCCAGCCCGCCGAACTGCCGGCTCATGCTCTGGTCCGCCTGCTCGAAGGCGCCAAAAATGCGCGGCAGGGCCTCCGCGTCGATGCCCACCCCGCCATCCTTCACTTCGATGGCAATGCTGGCGGGCGTCGGGTTCAACGTGCGGACCCAGATTTCGCCGCCACAAGGGGTGAACTTGACCGCGTTCTTGAGGATGTTCCACAACACCTGGTGCAGCCGGACGGCGTCGCCGCTGACCGTGTCATCGTGCGCGACGGCATCGAGGGTCAGCTTCTGGCTCCTGACCGCCGCGTCTTCACCGACGATTTCCGCGACCTCGCGGAGCAGCGCGTGGACGCTGAGCGGCTTTACGTCCAGGCGGAACTTGCCGTTGGCGATGCTGGTGACATCCAGAAGATCGTCGATCAACGTGGTCTCTATTCCGACGTTGCGGCGAAGCATCGCGACTTCGTCCTGCAAGTCCCGCGGGAGCTGCGGGTCCTGTTCCAGCGCGGCCAGGCTCATGATGACCGGGGTGAGCGGCGTACGCAGCTCGTGCGACACCATGGCGATAAACTGGTCCTTGAACTTGTTGGCCCGTTCGGCCTCGAGACGCGCCTGCCGCTCGAGCTGTACGCTGGTTTTCAGCGCGTCCGACATCTGCCTGTGCTCGGTGATGTCGTGGTCAACGACGATGCCGGCCAGAATGTTCCCGAGCCGATCGCGGATAGGCGCCGCCGAAACCAGCAGCGCCAGCCGCTTGCCGTCGATTCTCTCGATGTGGATTTCTTCGCTGCTTATCACTTCCCCCGTCGTGATGGCGCGGGCGAGCGGCCACTCGTGGGGTTCGTACGGCCGGCCGTCGGGATGGGACCCCCGCCACACCCCATACCCCTCGACGTTCTCGGGCGGAACGATCGGATGCCCGAGGATTTGCTCCATCCGCTCATTCCCATAGAGCACGCGGCCGCCCGGGGCCTCGGAAATGAGCACCCCGGCCGGGATGAGGCGCAAGAGCGTTTTCAGGTAAGCGTGCTGGGAAAAAATCTGCTCGGAAAGGTGGTCCAGGTCCCGGGCCGCTCTCCGCTGCCTGGTGACGTCGCGAAAATAGAAAGCCAATCCCAGAGGTGAGGGCATGGCGTTGATTTCAAGCCACGCCTCGAGCTGAGGACAGAAGACCTCGAGCCGGAGCCGGAACCCTTCGGCGCGCTTCAAATGGTAGTGGTCGTAGAATGCGGACCCGATCGACGCCGGGAAGGCATCCCAAATCAGCTTGCCCAGCAGGTCGGCCCTGTTGCTGTGCGTGATCTGCTCGGCCCGCCCGTTGATGTAGATCAGCCGCCATTCCTTGTCCACGGCGCAGAACGCGTCGGACATGCTCTCCAGAATCAGAATCGCGAGGGGGTCCGGATTAACCGGCAATTGTAAAGTGTCCATCCGTGCTCACCTTTCTGAAAAAAAGAAGGAAGCAGACATTCGGCGGAAACGAAAAAACCGACGCAATTGACCACCAGAAATGGTCACTTACGTCGGCTTACTCCCTAACGGGTCTCCCGGCCATGGCCGAGCTACCCCTTATCTAGTCATCCGATGACTTTGATGTCCCACCGCGAGCCCTTTTTTATTTGGGCCCCACGGGGACGATACCATACGCCTTCTTTTCGGCTATGCAAGTAGATTTGCAAAACATTTGGTATATTATTCCTTCCATGAAGACTTGCGGCGAAATCGAAGGCGCCATTTCGGAAGGCATGAGCCGCTTCGAACTGGAGTACATAGGCCGAGGCCCCGAGGCCATTCACGTTCACCTGATAGGGGATTTGGTTGTTGTCCGACTCAGGGGCGTTCTGACTGCGGCCGAGCGGCATCTGGTCGCGACACTCGCTGCCGAGAAGGGAAGAGACCTGCTCAAGCAGGTGCGGAGCCATTTGATCGAGATCGCGCGGCCGACTTTGGAGGCAATGGTAGAGGACGTCACCGGCGCCGAAGTCGTGAGTCTACATTATGATATCAGCACATTGACCGGCGAAGAGGTCGTGTTGTTCACCCTTGCGGAATCGCCACTGTTCCGCGAGACGAAAAAAACGCCAGGGCGTCTGAATTGCGCAGACAGATGACAGGACGTGGGGGTAAGTACCTATGCAACTTGAAGGTCCCGCGCTCAGGGTGTTTACCTATGGAAGTTGATGGCGTCACGCGAGACGAAAAATGTCCCATTCAATGGTTCGCCTCCTGCAGGTCTTCGTGTCCCTAGTCGGCTTGTGCCGATTCTTGATCCCCTTCTAATGCTTGTGACGCGATTCGAGGAGTAGAGCGGCCCATTCGAACATATATGGGGACTTACCCCTATCACGAATTCTTTTTCCCCAATGCGCCTCGAATTCAATCGCCTGATATTGTTAAACGAGCCACTCCAGTTTTCCGATCAGCATAGCTAGAACAGCCCGCAAAGACTCTCCATCCCGTGCCAATCGATAATCCGTCCACGTGGAGCGGACGTTTCGGGCCCGGTGGACCAATCGATCGGAGTCCGCATGTACAGGCAGGTGATGGCAGCGGCAACCGTGTGCGCTTTGCTTTTCCTTCAGGCCGTCGCGCGTGGCGCGGCCGGCGCGAATGGGGTGCCGGCCACCCAGCCCGCGGCGCCGGTGGCCAGCCCGGCTGTCGAACCGAATGGGGACGATCTGACCCAACTGCCGCTCGAAGACCTCATGAACGTGGAAGTCACCAGCGTCTCCAAAAAGATGCAGAGTATCAGCGACGCGCCAGCGGCGGTCTCGGTGATCTCGGCCGACGACATCAGCCGTTCCAACTACAGCACGATCCCCGACCTGCTGCGTCTGGCGCCCGGCGTGGACGTCGCCCAGATCAACAGCTTTGCCTGGGGGGTCAGCGTGCGCGGGCTGAACAACGAGTTCGCCAACAGTCTATTAGTCCTGCAGGACGGTCGCTCGCTCTACAACTCGCTCTCCGGCGGCGTCTATTGGGACACGGTCGATTACGTCCTGGCGGACTTGGATCGCATCGAGGTGATCCGTGGCCCCGGCGCGACGCTTTGGGGGGCCAACGCCGTCAATGGCGTCATCAACATCATCTCCAAGGACTCCCGCGACACCCAGGGCTGGCTGCTGTCACTGCGCGGCAGCAACGAAGACTCAGACCTTTCTGCCCGCTACGGCGGCCGACTCTCCGATGACACCACCTACCGGGTCTACCTCAAGGCAAAGTACACCAATGACTTCGACGATGCCCGCGGCGACAGCGCCGGCGACGACTGGTACGGCCTGCGCGGCGGGTTCCGCATTGACAAGCACCCCAGCGACGACGACACCTTTACGCTCCAGGGCGACCTTGGCGACAACCGCATCCGCCAGGCCACAACGGTCATCCTCCCCATGGCCCCGTTCAGCGCTTTTACGACCGTGGGACGAAACGACGCGACCAGCAACCTGCTGGGCCGGTGGGACCACCGCTCCGGGGACGACTCCGACTTTTCCCTGCAAGTCTATTACGACTACCTCAAGACGGACTACACCACAACCCTCTACGACCAGAACACATTCGACATCGACTTCCATGATCGCTTAAAGCTCGGGCAAAGCAACGAGCTCATCTGGGGACTGGGCTACCGGCTGGTAAACAGCGACATCCACCCCACACTCGAACTGTCGGACAGCCTGCCCACGCGGAACGACAACCTGTTCAGCGCGTTTGTCCAGGACACATTCACCCTGCAGCGGGAGAGGTGGTTCCTGACGATCGGCTCGAAATTCGAACATAACGACTACACGGGGTTTGAGGTCGAGCCCAGCGCCCGATTGCTGTGGAAGCCGGACAAGCAGAACTCCTTCTGGGCGGCTGTCTCGCGCGCCGTCAGCCCGCCTTCCCGGATCCAGAACGATGTTCGCGTCCTGACTCTGTTTGGCCCCACGGAAACCGAGATCATTGGTCGATCAAACGAGCTTTCGGAAGTGCTGGTGGCGTACGAATTGGGCTATCGCGCGCAGCCGGCCAAGAACATCTCCATCGATTTGACCGCCTTCTACAACCACTACGACCGGCTTCAGACGCTTCATGCCGGGGCGCCCATCTCGACCACGCCGCTGATCATACCCCTGACCTGGGGCAACCAAATTAATGGCGATACGTTCGGTGGCGAGGTCTCCGCCACGCTGCGCTTGTCCGATATGTGGCGGCTCGAGGGATCGTATTCACTGCTCGAAACCCATTTCGCCTCGCCCGATCCCGAGAACCTCACCACTGCAATTCGGGACAACGGTTCGGCCCCGCGGAACCAGGCCCAGATCCACTCCTACCTGGACCTCACCCGGGACCTCCAGTTCAACGCCGGGGTGTCGTACGTGGGCCGGGTCCCGGAATTCAATGTCCCTGGCTACGTTTCGACGGACCTGAACCTGGTTTGGAAGCCGAAAGACTCCCTGGAATTCTCGGCCGGCGTGACGAACCTGTTTGACAACCATCACCCCGAATTCGGCGTCACGGGCGGCCAGGGGGTCGCGTCGGAAGTCCCGCGGACCTTCTATGCCCAGGTGACCTATAACTTCTGACCCCGTCCCGGCAAGTCCCGGCGGCGCCAAGGGAGAGGGCGCCCGGATACGAAGGTCCACGGACGAAGGTTCTTGAGAACGTTCATGGGCGACAGGCGCAGACCAACATGGGTTCGCACGGCGGCGGCGATCACGGCGCTGACCCTTGCGCTGGGCAGTTGGTGCGGGGGTGACGAACCGGCGCTGGCCCGCGTCGAGACGGCATTTATCTACAACTTCACCCAGTTCGTCGAATGGCCCGCCGCCGCCTTTCCAGGCAAAGACGCGCCGTTCGTCGTCGCGATCGTCGGTGAAGACCCCTTTGCCGGCGCGCTGGAACAGGCAATGGCCGGGAAGCTGGCAAGCGGGCGACCCATTGTCGTGAGGCACTATGCCTCGGCCGAACGCATCGAGGGTTACCAGCTCCTTTTCGTTCCCGAGGCGCAGGACGACGCGGTGGCGGCCATCCTGGCCAAGGCCGCCGGCCGCCCCATCCTCACGGTGGGCCAGAGCGATGCGTTCATGCGCGGCGGCGGCGCGGTCCGCCTGTTCGTCGAAGACGGGCACATGAAGTTCCAGATCGACCCGGATGTGGTCGACGCATCCAAGCTCAAGGCCAGTGCCAAGCTGATGAAGCTGGCGCGGATCTACAGGAAATAACCCGAAAGGGCCCGAAATGCTCTTCCCGCGAACGCTCAAGTCCAAGTTGCTTGCCATGAGCCTGACCTCGACGGGGGCGGCGCTGGTGGCGGCGTGCCTGGTGCTGGCGGTGTACGACTACCGGACCTTCCGCGCCGAGATGGTCGTGCGCGCCCAGGTGTTCGCCCACATTGTTGCCGGCAACAGCACCGCCGCCATCTCCTTCGGCGACGAAAACGACGCCACTCAGACGCTCGCGTCGCTGCGCTTTGAGCCACACGTGATGGCGGCGTGCGTATACGACCGCTCGGGCAAGCGCCTGGCCCATTATTTCCGCGGCCAGAGCATCCCCCTGCCCACATCGGGCGAATTGCCGCCGGACGGCTACCGGTTCGATGCCAACCGACTGGAAGTCTCCTGCCCCGTTCAGCTCAACGGTCAGGTGATCGGGTCAGCATACGTGGCGTCGGACCTGGACGCGCTGCGCGCCCGCGCCCACGGGTACGCGATCGTGTACGGCGCCGTCGTGCTTGGGGCGTTGACCGTCAAATTGCTGGTGGCCGGGCGGCTGGCGCGCTTCGTCGTCGGCCCCGTCGAACACTTGAGCCGCACCGCCACCGACGTCTCCACTAACCGCAATTATGCCGTCCGCGCCGAAAAGACCAGCAACGACGAGTTGGGGACGCTGGTCGATTGCTTCAACGGGATGCTCGACCAGATCCAGGAGCGCGACCGCCAGCTCACAGTACATCGCGACCACCTCGAAGACCTCGTGGCTGCCCGGACCGCCGAGCTGTCGACGGCCCGGGACAAGGCCGAGGAAGCCAACCGCGCCAAGACCAATTTCCTGGCCAACATGAGTCACGAGATCCGCACCCCCATGACCGCCATCTTCGGGTATGCCGATCTCTTGCTCTCCCCCACCCAGACCATGTCCGACCGGATCAACTCCCTCCAGGTCATCCGGCGCAACGCCCATCATTTGATGAACCTGATCAACGACATCCTGGACATCAGCAAGATAGAGGCCGGGCAGATGACGATCGAAAGGATCCCCTGCGATCCCGCCCGCGCGGCGGTGGAAGTGGTTTCCATGCTGCGGCCGCGCGCCATCGCCAAGGACCTGTCCCTCACGGTCCAGTTCGTCGGCGGCATCCCTGCCGAAGTCCAGAGCGATCCGCTTCGCCTCAAACAGGTGCTGATGAACCTCACGGGCAATGCCATCAAGTTCACCGAACGGGGCGAGGTCCGCCTCAAGTTGTCCGTCGAGCGCGCGGGCGGCGGCAGCCGGGTGCGCTTTGACATCATCGACACCGGCATCGGGATCACCTCCAAGCAGGTGGAGCGCCTGTTTCAGCCATTCGTCCAGGCGGACGAATCGATGACGCGAAAGTACGGCGGGACCGGGCTGGGATTGGTCATCAGCAAGCGCCTGGCGACGCAGATGGGCGGCGACCTTACACTGCAGTCGGAGCCAGGGCACGGGAGCACCTTCAGCTTTTGGGTGGAGGGCGGCTCGCTCCAGGGCATCCCCTTGCGCACGGAGCTGACCGAATCGATGCTGGCGATCGGCCCCCACTACAGCGACTCCGATCAGATCGTGCTGAAGGGACGCATTCTGCTGGTGGAGGACGGGATCGACAACCAGCACCTGCTGACAATGCACCTGGAGACCGCAGGGGCCCAAGTCGCCGTAGCCGCCAACGGGCGCCTCGGTATCGAGCGACTCGGCGCCGAGCCGTTCGACCTGGTCCTGATGGACATGCAGATGCCCGTCCTCGACGGGTACGGCGCGACCAGTGAGCTGCGGCGGTTGGGCTACACACTGCCGATCATCGCATTGACGGCCCATGCCATGAGCGGCGACCGCGCCAAGTGCATCGACGCCGGGTGTACGGATTACCTCACCAAGCCCATCGACAAGGAACTGCTGCTCCGGACGGTCAACAGCTATCTGAAGCAGATGAACAGCGGCGCCACGCCCCCGGTGTCGGCGGCGGCGTTGCCGACGGCGCCCGCCGCTCCGGCCGCGGCGGCGCGGGCGGTGCCGGTTGTCCCCCGCGACCGCGACGCCGTCGCCGCCGCCATGCGCAAGGCCGTCGCCGGGTTCGTCTCCCGCCTGCCGGCCAGGGTGGATGACTTGCTGACATTGTGCCGATCCGGAGACCTTGAGGAATTGCGCCGCCTGGCTCACCAGTTGAAAGGCGCCGGCACCGGCTTCGGGTTCCCGCCCATCACCGAGACCGCGGCGCGCCTCGAGGCAACCATCAAAGCGTCGGCAGGCGCCGACGCGATCCGCGCGGGCGTCGAGGAGCTCATCGCTCTGATCCGGAGCACGGCGGGGTACGACCCGGGCGTTCACGTTGAGGGAAGTCCGAATTCGAAGGAGTTGGCAAAGTGAAACAAGCAATGGATGAGACCGTCGCGCCGGGCCCAACGACACTCCTGATTCAAGGTAACCACGGAGATGACGCCAGTTCAGGGACAGAGACCGACGCGCCTACTCAGAAGCTGCTGATCATCGAGGACTCCCCCGACATTCATGAGCTTGTGGCAGTGGGGCTGGCGGGCGAACCCGTGGAGTTATTTTCCTGCTTCACGGGAGAGGAGGGGTTGGCGTCGATGCCGCAGGTGCGCCCCGACCTCATCCTGCTCGACGTGGATTTGCCCGGCCTCGACGGGTTTGAGGTGTGCAGGCAGTTGAAGGCCGCTTCCGCGACCGCCGACGTTCCGGTCATCTTCCTTACCGGCGCCACCTCGACGGAGGAAAAGCTGCGCGGGCTGGAAGTGGGTGCGATCGACTACATCACCAAGCCGTTCGACCCGGCGGAGCTGCGCGCCCGTGTCCGCTCTTCGCTGAACACCAGGCGGCTGATGGAGCTCCTGGCCCAGAAGGCGCTGGTCCTCCAGGAGAGCGAGGAGCGATTCCGCGTGCTGGCCTGTCGCGAGCAAATCCGCGCCGACGTTCTGGAAATGACAGCGCAGGGGCGGCCCCTCAACGACATTCTGCGCAGCTTGACCGAGGCCGCCGAAAGGCAGGAGCCACAGGCCATCGCCGCCGGCGTCATGCTCAGCACCGGGCACCTGTACCACTGCGCTCCGCACCTGCCGGCTTCAATCGCCTCTTCAATCGAGCGGCAGTTGTACGCTTTCGTCTCCCGGTTCAGTGCATTGGCCGCCTTGAGCGGGGAGCGGACCATCGTCTGCGACCTGCGCACCGACCCGGCTTGGGAGCATTTGCGGCCGGCGATCGAGGAACACGGCCTTCGCTTTTGCTGGGCGGTCCTGATCCGGGCCCGGCAGCGGGAGGCATCGGGCGTCTTTGCCCTGTACCGCCGCGACGAGCAACTTCCCGATGCCGCCGCCGTCGAACTGCTTAGGCTCGCCGGAAAACTGATCGAAGTCGCACTCGAGCACCAGCAGCTCAACGATCAGCTCGCGTTCCAGGCCAGGCATGACGCGTTGACCCAACTCCCGAACCGGGCCCTGTTTTCGGACCGGCTGGAGCAAGTGTTGGCCGGCGCCGCGCGGTCGGGCCGCCCCGCGGCCGTCCTTCTGATCGACATCGATCGCTTCAAATATGTGAACGACACCTACGGGCACCAGGCCGGCGACGAGATGCTCTGCCAGGTGGCCCACCGTCTGAAGACGCGCTTGCGGGCCAGCGACGTGCTGGCGCGCATGGGGGGTGACGAGTTCGCAGTCATTGTCGGCGACCTGTCCGGGCCCGACGACGTCCAGGCCGTCGCAAAGGCCCTGAACGATGAGCTCAAACTCCCTATCGATCTGCACGGCCGAAAGCAGTTCGTCACCATCAGCATCGGGTCGGCCGTCTACCCGCGCGACGCGTCCGACGCGTCGACGCTGCTCAAAAGCGCCGATCTCGCCCTCTATCGCGCTAAGGACGCCGGGCGTGACACCATCAGGGCCTTCACTCCCGACATGGGCGAGGGTACCGTCGAACGGATGGAGATCGAGCGGGAATTACGACAGGCAGTCGCCAAAGGGGAACTGCGCCTCAATTACCAGCCAAAGGTCGATCCCAATGGCCGGATCGTTGGGGTCGAGGCGCTGCTGCGCTGGCAACACCCCAGGCTCGGCCTGGTGCCGCCGGCGAAATTCATCCCGATGGCGGAGGATACCGGCATGATCATCCCGATCGGCGGGTGGGTGCTGGAGGAATCCGCCCGGCGTTGCCGCGCCTGGTATGCCGCCGGCCTGGGAGTGGTCCCCATTGCCGTCAACGTCTCGGCAATCCAGTTTGCCCAGCCGGAATTCATCGGCGTG
>Ga0182024_10021935_pt1 | contig 11554 bp, 14 predicted proteins | sample P32metaG_FD_120480 | JGI IMG/M metagenome (GOLD analysis project Ga0182024, IMG submission 120480) | Permafrost microbial communities from Stordalen Mire, Sweden - P3-2 metaG (Illumina Assembly) | ecosystem: Environmental > Terrestrial > Soil > Wetlands > Permafrost | place: Sweden: Stordalen... | reverse complement strand
TCGACGAAATTACCGCAAAACCGTCATCCCAAGTTCAAATCGACACCAAACAAAATCCACCCTAACCCTTTGCTACAAAAAGCCTATCAACTCCGCCTTCGGCGCTTAACCGGACGGCAGTGGGCCGATATCGAATCCTACCGAAGAATGATCTCTGTTTGAACGAGTCAGTGGACCCACCAGGAGTCTAAGTGTGAACGAGAGGGAGAGGGCGGATGGGGTGCCGTGACGGGTTTGGGTTCGGGAGAGAGGCTCCTGGCACCCGTCGCGGAGATCTCCCATGAACGTCAATATCTCCCGCGTCCCCCCAGCTCGCAATCTCGCTAGCGATCAGCCGGTTTCGCTCGGCTACAAGGTCGACATCACACGCGGCGAGCGTCTTGGTCGCATCTCGTCCGAATGGTTTTCTCGTCCCAATGACGAACGCTATCTTTCGTTGTCGGAACTGTATGCCGCCGTCCGCGCGCGGGCGGACCGGGCGAGAACACGAACCGTGGAGAGCCGCGCCCTCCGGGTGGAGGCAAGTCGGGACGACGCGGAGCGGTTGGCGCTGATCGTGCCAGGCCGTGAGACGCCGGTTGCTCCCACCCACTGGAGCTTCGGTCAACTCTGCAGCCTGGTCGGCGCGCCTTCGGGCTATCTGCGCGATCTTCCGGCGTCCCTGGCCGGGATCAATCTTCAGCATGGTCTGCTGTCCCACCGTGCCGAATTGATGAAGACGCTTGAGGCAGAGGATGGCAGGGTCGAACTTCGCGCCGTCACCGGCCCGGACTACGGCCGCATCTGGGATCACGAACTGGTCGCCGCCGTGATGAAAATCGCCGGAGACGGCACCGGCGATACGCGCTGGAAGGTTCCTGGTATGCTGGACTGGGCGACCATGACCCACAACCCGTTTGTGGACGTGACCAAGGACACGACCACGCTCTACGCCACCGACCGTGATGTGTTCCTGTTCTTGGTGGACGACACCCATCCGATTGAGGCGGGCCGACTGCCGAACGGCGACCCGGACCTGTATTTCCGGGGCTTCTACTGCTGGAACAGTGAGGTCGGCTCGAAGACTCTTGGTATCGCCTCTTTCTATCTCCGCGCCGTCTGCATGAACCGCAATCTTTGGGGCGTGGAGGGCTTCGAGGTGATCAGCATCCGGCACAGCAAATTCGCCGCGCAGCGCTTTGCCCATGAGGCGGCGCCGGCGCTGACGGGCTTCGCCCGGTCGTCGCCCGCTCCCTTCATCGCCGGCATCAAGGCGGCACGTGAGCGGATAGTCGCCCGCAAGGACGAGGAACGCGAGGCCTTTCTGCGCAAGCAGGGTTTCAGCAAGGCTGAGACGGCGAAGGTGATCGCCACCGTCTTGGATGAAGAAGGCCGGCCGCCGGAGACCGTGCTTGATTTCGTGCAGGGAATCACCGCGCTCGCTCGCACCAAGCCGCATCAGGACGTGCGATTGGAACTTGAAGGCAAGGCCAAGATCCTTCTGGAGCGCGCGGTCTGATATCACGATGCCGTAGAGCGGGTTTTCGGCTTTGCGGCTGCGAGTGTGGGTGGTGAGATCTAAAGTGAGAGGGCTGCCCTGAGTATTCGCGACGGATTTTAAGTCAAGAGAGAGGCTCTTGGCATCCGTCGCGGAGACTACCGATATGGCAACTGCCGTTCAGAAAATCACTCTCAGCGCCTCGCGCGATATTCCCTTCAACAAGCTCATCCTATCCCAATCGAACGTCCGGCGCATTGAGGCCGGCGTCTCGATCGAGGATCTGGCCGAGGACATCGGCCGCCGCACCCTCCTGCAGAGCCTCACCGTCCGGCCAGTGCGTGACGCCGATGGGGTTGAGACCGGCATATTCGAGATCCCGGCGGGGGGTCGTCGCTACCGGGCGCTCAAATTGCTGGTGAAGCAGAAGCGGCTCGCCAAGACCGCGCCCGTGCCCTGCGTTGTGCGCGAGGGCGGCATCGCCGAGGAGGACTCGCTCGCCGAGAACGTTCAGAGGGCGCCGCTCTTAGGTTCTGTTTTGAAAATGTCCTCTCTGTGTTGAGGGTCTGTCACGACGGCACCGTAGAATTGCTCAGGCATCTCAAGGAAGGCACGGTCGACGTCCGGGTCAAGCGTTCCCGCAGCAAAGCGAGGACAATGCTTGACGCGGCGGCAGCACGACAAGCTCGTTTCAGGGAGTGCAGGCTAATGCCTGCACTCCTGCCACGCGGCGAGCGGGAGAGCGCGAGGGGAACCCCTCGCTTCTAAACTAATGACTTGCGCCGAAGGCGCGCCGCTTAAGATAACTGCAGGTTTGGAAAAGCGTCTCTTTTGTTGATTTGCATAGACTTGCCGTGCGGACGGCGTCCTTTGTCATGTTACGCCTTTGCGACCATGGAGGACATATGGCGAAAATCATCAAGGCCACGATCGGTTATTCGGAGATGCCGGCAGGCTTTCCGATCCTGATATCGGACCAGATGGCGATTATCGAGCCAGCATTTGCCTATTTGCTCGAACTGGCCACCATCCCCGGACGTTCACATGCGGTCGAGACAGTGCGCACCTATGGCGAGCATCTACATGACTGGTTTGACAGTCTTGAACAATCCGGGCTCGATTGGCGGACGGTGAGCGAGGTAGACATTGCAGCCTATCGTAACCGCATGCTGTCGCAACCAAGCCCGCATACGATGCGCCCTTACGCACGCTCAACCATCAACGATCGGGTTCGGACAATCTGCCGGTTCTATGCCTGGGCGCACGACCGCGGCTGGATTGAAGAATTGCCATTCCACTTCGTGGATGTACGCACCGCGACTGGTCGGCGCCAGGCATTCCTGGCCCACCTCGACACACGGCCGGGCATGACGATGGCGAACATCCTGACGGTCGCCGAGCATGAGCGTCTGCCCCGTCCGTTGCGGGTCGATCAGTTGCGACAGCTCTTTGTTCGGCTGGATATGCCATATCGCCTGATGGCGGAATGGGCTTTGGCGACTGGGCCACGGCGCAAGGAACTCTGTGGGCTCGCGGTCTTCCAAGTGCCGGAGACGGCCCATCTTAACGATGAAGAGTATCCGCTGGTCGGCGTGCCGTTGACGATAACCAAGGGTGACAGACCGCGCAACGTGTATCCGCCGATTCGGCTGGTGGATCGCACGCATCATTATATCGACGAGGCGCGGGGGCCGCAGGTTCGTGCCCTCCGTCGTGAACGGCCGGGTTATCGCACACCAGCCGCGCTCTTCCTCAATCGCCAGGGGCAAGCGATTACAAATGCACGGTTGTCGGCCGCTTTTGCCGGCGCATTCCGGGCCGCAGGTTTGCCGGGTTCGCTGCATTGGCTGCGGCATACCTTCGCAATGACCATGCTAGTGCGGCTGCAACGTCAGGCCGCGAGCGCGCCCGATCTCAATCCGCTAAAGGTCGTCCAGGTTTTATTGGGGCACAGCTCGATCCACAGTACGGCGATCTACCTGCGCTGCGTCGAACTCAATGCACGCGAACTCGCCAGCAGCATCGATTATCTGTACGGCGAGCTGGTGCCCGATGGCCGGTAATCGCGCCAAAATCGACCGGCGCCTCGCCGTTACGCCATTGGCCACCACGGAGCCGCCAGCCAATGGTGTCATCGTTTTCCAGGATGACTGGGGTGGCATCGCGAAGCGCTACGATCTTGGAGATCAAGCATTGCCACCGGACGTGGTGGCGCTTCTGGCCGACGCGTTCCTTCAACATCATGCCGCGTCCACCAATGAAACGCGCAGTCATTGCTGGCAGTCGCTACGGATCTTTGCACGCTTTGCGAAGGAAGAGGGCGGCGTTCGATCGACCCACGATCTGACGACCGCGATGATCGGGCGTTACATCGATTGGCTCGATCGCCAGCGGGGGAAGACGGGAGAGACATGGACGAAATCAACGCGTGCGAACGCGTTGATGCAATTGCGCCAACTGATCGACTGGACGAAACGCCGCCATCCGTCGCGTCTACCGAGCCGCATCGATTTTCCCTACGGGGTCTACCCAGACCGGAATGGTGAGGGCCGACCGCGGCTGAGCGCCGAGCAGCTCAAGGTGATTCTGCGCGCCTGTTACGAAGAGATCGACGAAGCCTGGGAGCACTTCGAGGCTGGGCGGGCGATCGTGGCTTCGAGCGGGCCGGTTGATGGGATCGATCCCGAGCTGTGCGATCTGATCCGAGGAATAGCGAAGATCGAGGGAGGCGTTCTTCCGCCCCAGAGGAAACTGGTGGCGCATAGGATCGGCATAGCCCGCGTCACACGGCACGGAGGCCTTCGCTCCTTGAGTAGCTACCTTCATCTGACCGGCGAGACGCTTGTGCCTTTCTTTATCGCCATGGCGATCCAGATGGCAAGTAACCCTGATGCCTTGCGCCGGCTGCCACGCGACTGTCAGGTCCCGCATCCACTCGATGAGAACCGGATCATCATCGATTGGGCCAAGCCTCGCGCCGGCGCCAAGGTCAAACGTGCCCAGAGGCGTTCCTTCGATCGCCGGCGCCGATACGCTGTTCCAAACTTGGTCGACCGAGTACTGATGATGACAGAGCCACTTGCCGCGCAGGCGAAGCGCCAGGATCAGAATTGGTTGTTCCTTCTGAAGAGCGAAAAGACTCGCACCGTCACGTTGATACCTAGAGACACTCTGATCAAGGGCGTGAAATCCTTCATCAGCCGCTCCAATGCCCGGATCGCGATCTGGAACAAGGCGGCACCGGAGCACCCGCGCAAGCTGTTGCCCGACTTCGCGACGGTGTTCCTGCGGGCAGCGTCGCGACCGAACATTACAAGGCATCCGGCGGCGATATCATCGTGGCGCAGGAAGTGCTGAACCACGTGCGCGCCGACACGACTGAAATTTATATCAAGGGACCCGAGACGCGTCGGATTCAGGAGGAGACGATCGCTCGGCTGCAGGAGCTGATGATCGGCTGGATCATAGGAGAAAAGGTCTCAGCCGAAGAACAGTCATTGCTCGAGACGATTCCGCTAGGCGCGGATGCCACAGCTCCGTTCGGACATAGCTGCCTCAATCCGCTCGCAGGCATGGCCTCGGGCTCGACTGCGGGACGGGTGTGTCCGCAGTTCGGCGGATGTCTGCGCTGTCCCGGCCTCGTGATCCCGATCGATGTGGAACATATGGCGCGCCTTCTCCAGGCGAAGGAGGAGCTTGAGCGCGCCAGGGATCATCTTGATCCGCGTCGCTGGGAACTTCTCTACGCACCGAGCTATCGCATACTCGTCGACGACATCCTGCTCGACTTCCCCGATGCACTGCGCGCCGCCGCCGAAGAGCATATCGGGATCCTGCCACTCATTCCAACGCTGGGAGTAAGCAGATGCTCGCTCCTTCCCAGTTCAGCGTATCTTCTACCCGAACCACGATCCGGGTCTCGACACGTTCCTGCTGGTCGGATCAGATCTGGCATCTCGATGGCCTTCGCCCCGGCGGCAACCGCAGCGACTTCTCGCTCGACTGGGGTTTTACCCTTCCGGATGACAGCCTCTCCTGTGCCAACTTCGCTGTAACGGCCTAACATCGCCCCGTGTGGGAAGCACGTCGCGCGCGCAATGCCAAGCTACTCGACGAAACCGCTCTCGACCCTACAAGCCGGGTGCTTGCCGAGACACGGATTGTCGAATGTGAACGCGTCCTGGCGGAACTCGACGGCGGCAAGGGGAGCCAGCATGCCGCGTAAGACCGCCCAGAAATTGCCGCTCAACCCCTACGAAAAGCGCCTGCACGACACGGAGCGTAAGCTCCGCGAAGCCCAGGAGCGTCTCGTGAAGGGCCTCCCCACCCACCCAGCCTTGCAGAACAACCCTTACCGTCTGACCGTGACGACGCTCGCACGGGAGGCCCGCGTCGGCCGCAATGCGATCTACACCAATCATCGGCAGGTAATCGAAGAACTCCAAAAAGCCGAGCGGCAGCGGATCGTGCCCGACAAGCTTACCACCTGGGAGGACAAGCTCGCGCAGCAACGGTCCCTCATCCAGGTCCTGAAGATCGAAGAGCGACGGCTAGTCACCGAGAATGCCGTGCTGCTGAAGCGCGCGCTCGACGCCGAGGCAGAAGTCGCTAGGCAGAAGCGTCAAAATGCGCGGCTCGTCAAGGAGCGTGACCAAGAGCTGAAGCCCATCGCCCTGGTTCCGCGTTCTCGTCGATAACGCCTGCAGATACTCGGATACTCAAAATACAGCTTGGAACTGTCTGAGGACAAAAATAACCTGAAAATCAACTCTATCGAGCAAACAAGACAGTTGACGCATAACCTAACCCCTTCATCCGCTTGACCAGTTCCGCGCTTTCCTGGCTCTGCGCGAAAAAGGCCAGTCCGAGGAGGAGATCGCCGCCGCGTTTTTCGTTTCGGTCGCCGTGGTGCGCCAGCGCCTGCGGCTCGCGTCCGTGTCGCCGCGGCTGCTCGACGTCTACGCGGAAGACGGGCTTACCCTCGACCAGCTCATGGCGTTCACCGTCAATGGCGACCATGCGCGCCAAGAGCAGGTGTTCGAGCGGCTCTCGCAGTCCTACACCAAGGAGCCCTATGTGATCCGCCGCATGCTGACCGAAGGCGCGGTGCGGGCGGCCGACAAGCGGGCCCAGTTCATCGGCCTCGACGGGTACGAAGAGGCGGGTGGCACCCTTCTGCACGACCTGTTCCAGGGCGATGACGGCGGCTGGCTCCAGGATGTCGCGCTCGTCGATCGCCTCGTCGCCGACAAGCTCGAACACGAGGTGGAAGCAATCCGCGCCGAAGGCTGGAAATGGATCGAGATTGCGCCCGAGTTCGCCTATGGCCATACCTACGGCCTGCGTCAGCTCCGTGGCGAGGAGGTTCCGCTCACGGCGGAGGACGAAGCCGCGCGTGACGCACTCCAGGCCGAGTACGGCCGGATCGAGGAGACCTACGCGGAAGCCGAGGAGCTGCCGGAGGAGGATGATCAGCGTCGCGCCGAAATCGAGACAGCTCTCGCCGCCTTCGAGGAGCGGCCCGTCTGTTTCGATCCGGTCGAGATCGCGCGCGCCGGCGCCTTTGTCAGCATCGATGGCGGCGGCCATCTCCGCGTCGATCGCGGCGTCCGGAGGACGAAGCACCCATCGAGCCTGGGACGGTCAGCGACACAGAACACGATGGCCAGCGGCCAGTCGCCGCACAGATGGACACTGACACCGAGAGCGTGCAGGCCGAACCGGCGAGCGCGGCGGAGCCGGACGAGGACGAGGGCCTGAAGCCCATCCCCGACCGGTTGCTGACCGAGCTGACCGCGCACCGCAATCTCGCGCTTCGGCATGCGCTCGGCGAGCAACCGGAGGTGGCCTCCCTCGCGGCGCTCCATGCAATCTGCGTCAAACTCTTCTATCGTTACGCGGTGGATTCCTGCCTTGAACTCGATGTGAAAAGCGTCGGCTTCAGTGCTCAGGCACCAGGTCTGAACGACACCGCGCTCGCCGCGAATTTCGATCGCCGCCACCAGGCGTGGATCGCCGCTCTACCGAAGGAGCCGGCGGAACTATGGGACACACTGACGGCATTTGACGGTGACAGCCGGCAGGCACTCTTCGCGCATTGCGTTGCGCTGTCGGTCAACGCGATGTTCGAGCCGTATAACCGCCGGCCGCGCGCACTCGCCCATGCGGATCGCCTGGCCGAGGCTCTCGACCACGACATGTCGCCGCCGGCTGGGTTCCGACGGTCGAAAACTACCTCGGGCGAGTGACCAAGGCGTGAATCCTCGGCGCCGTGCGCGAGGCGAAAGGCGAACAGGCGGCGCAGCTCATCGATCATTTGAAGAAGGGTGAGATGGCGGAGAAGGCCGAGGTGCTGCTCGCCGGCTCCGGTTGGCTGCCGGAACCGCTGCGCATTGGACGGTTCATCGCATCCTCATCCTCGGCTTTGGATGAGGATGCGATCTCGGTTGCCGATTCCGGCGGCGTAGCAACGGCGGCCGTCGGCTGCGAAACGGCCATGGTCGAAACCGAGGCCTCGATCCAAGATGGGCAAGCCGTGATCGATCCCCAGGCAGCTGCGGCCGAATAGCAAAGGCGCAACAATCCAGCCCCTGGGCCCGCTGGCGACGGCGGGCCTTTTCGTCTCGGAGGACCCGATGAGGGAGAATGCGTCGGAGCTGACGCGCCGCTTTGCCAGGCAGGCCGAGGCGGTGTGCCGCCACTACCTTTCCAACGGCCGCCGCGAAGGCTGCTATTGGCTGATCGGCGACGTCCGCAACACGCCCGGACGATCGATGTTCGTGCGGCTCAAGGGACCAGAATCCGGCAAGGGCGCGGCCGGCAAATGGGCCGACGCCGCCACCGGCGAGCATGGCGACCTGCTCGACATCATCCGCGAGAGCTGTGGCCTCGTCGACTTCCAGGATGTCGCCGATGAAGCGCGTGGCTTCCTCAGTCTGCCGCTTCCCAGGTATCAACTGGACCACAAGCCTCGACCCGCATCGGCGCCGGCCGGATCGCCGGAAGCTGCACGACGGCTCTTCACCATGTCCCGGCCGATTATGGGCACCATCGTGGAAAAATATTTACGGAGCCGCGGCATCTCGGCTTTGCACGGAACCGGAAGCCTTCGCTTCCATCCGCGCTGCTATCATCAGCCGAACGAATACAGCCCAACCGAAATCTGGCCGGCGATGATCGCCGCCGTTACCGATCTCGATGGCAAAATCACCGGCGTACACCGCACCTGGCTCGACTCGTCAGGGCGGGACAAGGCACCGGTCGAAACCCCGCGGCGCGCTATGGGACATCTTCTCGGCAACGCCGTCCGTTTCGGTGTGGCGGGCGAAGTGAAGGTGGCTGGAGAAGGCATCGAAACCATTCTGTCGCTCAGGTGCGTCTTGCCCAACATGCCGATGGTGGCGGCGCTCTCGGCTGCGCATCTTGGCCAGCTCCTGCTCCCCGATAAACTACGCCGGCTCTACGTCGCCCGAGACGACGATCCGGCGGGCAACAGCGCAATGGCCACCTTGCTCGACCGGACGCAGAAGGTTGGGATCGAAGCGATTACCCTGTCGCCGAAGCTCGGCGACTTCAACGAAGATCTGCTCACGCTCGGCACCGATGCTCTGCGGGAAACGCTCAGGATCCAGATCGCGCCCCAGGATGTCGCGCGCTTCATGGAACTGCGTGCGTAACTCGGAACGGAGGGATGGGATCGGCTCCAACGCCGGTTTCGCACCGTAGCGGATCCGCTGCTCCGCCATTCGGCCGGAGAGAGCCGCGCCCACGGCCTTCTGGGAGAGCGACCTTTGCGACAAACGACCCGTCCCGGCAATGGCTACGCCTAGCTATTTTCCGTCGGCGTCAAGCCGCCTTTACATCGCGAAACAAAATAGCCAGTCCCCGCCATCCTCCGCTGACGCTTCGTCCCTTCGCTTCATTGCGGGTGCAGGTCCGGTCCGCCCGCCGCATTTCGTCGCCACGAAGGCCGCGATGGGCGCGGTCGATCCGGCGAAGGAAAGCAGCAATGACGACCGAACACGACGACACCGGCTTTGAACCGCCGCACTCTTCATCTCCAACCGATCACGTCCTCGCCGAACTCCAGCTCTACGGCTATCGCCCCTTCCAGGACCAACCAGACCCGAGACCGTTGCCGGAAGCGCAGGCCGTCGCTGGCGCGGTCGCCGATATTTTCGATGCGCTAATCGCGACGCTCCGTGACACGCGCCTCGAACCCGACCTCGACGACCTGCTCTGGTCGGCCGTCAACCTCTTCCACCGCGCCGCAGGCAGGATCGAACGAGAACTCGACGACAACGAGCAGGCGCAAAAGCATAGCCAGAAGGAACAGGACGGCTCGGAGATCCGCTCGGTCGAACTCGAACGCCTCACCGCCGAAGGTCAGATGATGATCGAGCGCCGCAACTGCATGGAGTTCTTTCGAGACCAGGCCGCCGAGCAGTTCGCGTTCCACGCCGGTTCAGCCTGGCGGCCGCGCTCGGGATCGATGGTAAATCATCGCACACTGACCGCGGCCATGATTGACAGCCGCGACTTCCTTGCTGCCAAGCGACGGGCCGAAAACCAGGTGCTTTTGCCCGCGGGACCCAAGATCGCATTCACCGGAGGGCTCGATTTTAACGATCATCGGGCAATCTGGGACAGGCTCGACAAGGTCCACGCCAAGCATCCCGACATGGTGCTGCTGCACGGAGGCAGCCCAAAGGGCGCCGAACGCATCGCCGCCCGCTGGGCCGATCATCGCAAGGTGCCGCAGATCGCCTTCAAGCCCGACTGGACGAAGCACGCCAAGGCCGCCCCGTTCAAACGCAACGACGCGATGCTCGACGTTCTGCCGATCGGGGTGATGGTGTTCCCCGGCACCGGCATTCAGGACAACCTCGCCGACAAGGCCAAGAAACTCGGCATCCCGGTCTGGAAAGTCGAGAGCGGCGGCGCGTGAGCGGCGCCGGAAGGAGCCTCTGTCGCTTGTTCGCCGGCACTTTCGCATAAATCCGAGATGAAACGACGATGCGGGGATAGGCGGCCACTTGGCTTTCAAGGCGGTAGGCATCGACCATCGCCTCACCGAACACGACGCCGTCGGAGTGATAGAGGCGGCCCGTCGTCAGACCTCCCCGCACAAGCAGCCCGACGTTGAGCGCATGGACCGCGATCTTGCCGACCTTGTCCTGTGTAAGGCTCAGATACATGTCCATGACGATATCTTCGGGGATTTCCAATCCCTGCGGGACCGGATAGCTGGCGAGAATGTGATCGGAGAAGGTCGAAGTCTCCGCGGTAGCCGAAATTTTGTAACTGCCGTCTGGCTGGGCGGCACCGTCCATCGTGAATGACGCCCGCGAAGCCGCCAGCGTTTTCAGCACCTCGATCAATCGCGAGGCGCGGTCGTGGTCCCAAGACGCGGCGGCGTCCGATACGCCCAGGAAATCGAGGTAAAGCACGAAGTGCTCGCTAAAGGGCGAAGACGTCGAAGCATCAGACGATTCGGTCATCGATGAAACCGCGGCGTCCAGCGCTCGGCTATATTCTTTTCGCCGTCGTCATCGTCATCGTCCTGATAGGTTTCATCCTGAACCGAAGGACAGGTCAGCACCGTAAGCGTCTTGCCGTAGCCGCCAAGGCCGATAGCTTGCTCGGTCGCCTTTGCTGAGCGACTTCCGCCCAGCCAGTCGGTGATATCGATTTCCTCTTCGACGCGGTCCCCGTTGGCGACGGCGCCGAGGGCGCGCTGATGAATATGTTCATCCGCTCTCATAACTCTCCATCGATGCCTGATTTTCGTGGCCCACGATGTAATTCCTTGCCCTTTTTCGGAAACATCTTGCCCGTCCTCCGTCGCTAAATTGATGCTGATGCGGGGACGGCAGGCACTGCCCTTGTTTGCGGTTGGTCCGCAGGGTCTCCTGCCGGCCAAATTCGCGGTAAGCCTCTCGGTTGAGTTCGTTCGAGCAGCAATTCTAAATCATCCTCCCCTCCCTGATTTCAGCCGGCGATCTGTTTTTCGATTTCGGGAGGCGGTTTGGAGTTTATGAGGGTTGTCATGAGAGTTTGCCAATCGGGAAAGACGAG
>Ga0182024_10021933_pt1 | contig 11554 bp, 6 predicted proteins | sample P32metaG_FD_120480 | JGI IMG/M metagenome (GOLD analysis project Ga0182024, IMG submission 120480) | Permafrost microbial communities from Stordalen Mire, Sweden - P3-2 metaG (Illumina Assembly) | ecosystem: Environmental > Terrestrial > Soil > Wetlands > Permafrost | place: Sweden: Stordalen... | reverse complement strand
TTTTCTCATTCGCAGTCCCCGCGCCGGTTCACAAGCTTTCATGAAAGAAGTCCAGCAGCAGGTCTGGCAAATCAATCCCAATGTACCGCTGGCCGATGCCACGACCGTCGGCGAGCTCTACACCAAATCCATGGCGCGCACGTCCTTTACCCTCGTCCTGCTTTGCGTAGCCGGCGGAATGGCGCTGCTGCTGGGCGTGGTTGGCATCTACGGAGTCATCTCCTACACCGTCTCGCAGCGCACTCGCGAGATCGGCATCCGCATGGCCCTGGGCGCGCAGCGTGGAGAGCTGACTGGCTTATTCGTCCGCCAGGGACTCCTGCTCACGGCCATCGGCGCAGCCTGCGGACTGGTGGTCGCCTTCGCCACCGTGCGCCTGATGTCGTCGATTCTGTTCAACGTCAGCCCCGTCGACCCGCTCACCTACTTCGCCATCACCCTGGGCGTAGTGGCAACCGCCTGGTTGGCCTGCTATCTCCCCTCTCGCCGCGCAGCAACCGTAAATCCCGTCAACGCGCTTCGCTCCGAGTAGCGCCGTCACCGCATTCGAAACCCGCGCTGCCTTAAGCTTTCATCACGCCGGCAAGAAGCTGGCTCAGGCCGTTCCACGCAATCTGAACGCCAATGCACAGCAGGATGAACGCAATCACGCGCAGGATTCCGTGCGCGGTGGATTCTGGGACAGCCTTGGTGATCTTGGGCGCGTACGCATAGCAGAAATAAACCAGCACGCTCAGCACCACCACGCTGAGAAACACCCCGGTATGGGCAAGGATATTGCCCGTTATGGTCGGTTCAGAAATCCGCGCCGTTAGCGTCAGCAGCCCCACCAGCGTCCCCGGCCCCGAGGTGATGGGAAAGGTGAACGGGTAAAAGATCTTCTGCTCGAAGTCGGGAATCCGCGTCTCGTCGGCGGCTTCCGTCTCTTCCCGCTTGTTTCTGGAGCTTGCGCGAGCATCCCTTTCGTTCAGCACCGACCAACCCATGGCCGCGATCACGATCCCGCCCGAGAGCTGGACGATGGGCAGTGAAATGCCGAAGAACTTCAGGATCGCCGCGCCCAGCACTTCGATGACCGCCAGAAAGATAACGTTATTGATGGCGATTCTGCGCGCCAGCGACCGGTAAACGTCCGGCGGCGCGTCGCCGGCCAGCCCCAGAAACACCAGTGCCGACCCCAACGGATTGATCAGCGGCAGCAGCACGCTGAAGGCGATCAGAAAAGACTGCCAGAGCAGTTTGATCATCCATCCAGCGTAATGCCTTGCCAGCCGCCGCGCCACTCATTCCGAGGCCGTTTTCAACCGCCTCCGATTACACTTGCAGCATGCCTCTGCCCGACCCGGCCGCGCCTCAGCTCGACTTCGTCTTCGACGAGCCGCGGTCCGCCCGCCGCATCTGGCCGGTGCGCGAGCTGGTCGGACAGGTCCGCGAGCTTATCGAGCAAGAGTATGGCGACGTATGGGTCGAGGGAGAAATCTCCAATTTCCGCCCCGCGCCCTCCGGCCACATCTACTTCACGCTCAAGGACGCCGACGCGCAACTCCCGATCGTCCTCTTCCGCCGTCAGGCCGTGCTGCTTCGCTTCCGGCCGGAAGACGGCCTGCACGTGCTGGTGCGCGGCCGCGTCAGCGTCTACGAGCAGCGCGGACAGATGCAGCTGGTCGCCGAGACCATGGAGCCCGTCGGCGCCGGCTCGCTCCAACTCGCATTCGAACAACTTAAAGAGCGCCTCAAGGCCGAAGGTCTCTTCGACGCCGATCGTAAAAAGCCTCTCCCCGCGTTCCCCCGCACCGTGGGCATTGTCACTTCGTCCACCGGCGCCGTCCTCCGAGACTTCCTCAACATCGTCGCCCGCCGTCACTCCGGCCTCAACGTGCTGCTCGTCCCGGTTTCGGTCCAGGGCGAGCAGGCCCCGGCGGAGATCGAATTCGCGATCGCGAATCTCAATGCGGCCAGTCTCCATGTTCCCGGTTTTGTCGACCTCATCGTTCTGGCGCGCGGCGGAGGTTCGCTTGAAGACCTGGCCGCCTTCAACTCCGAGCGCGTAGCCCGCGCGATTGCATCGAGCCGCCTCCCCGTCGTTTCTGCGGTAGGCCACGAAACCGACTTCACCATTGCCGATTTCGCCGCCGACCTGCGCGCGCCAACTCCCTCGGCCGCCGCCGAGCTCATCACGGAAGCGCCGTACAGAATCGCCGAGCACCTTGCGACGCTAGACCAGCGCCTCACGCGCGCCGCCCGTTTCCAGCTTCTCCAGGCCCGCCAGCACTTCTCGCGGTGCGCCGCGGCGGACCGCTCCGAGGCGCGCATTGCAAACCTGCTGCACCGCAAGGCCCAGCGCCTCGACGACCTCGCCGGCCGCCTTGAGTCTACCCTCATCTTCCACCTTCGCCGCCAGCAGTATACCCTCGCCAGCCGCACTGCCGCCGTGCTTCGCCATGATCCGCGCCAGGCCCTCGCCGCAGCCCGCGAACGCCTGCAGGCCAGCCTCAATCACCTCCGCCGCGGACTGGAGCGGCTGATCCACACAAACGCGAGCGCCCTCGGCGCACTCGACGGCCGCCTTCGCTCTCTCTCGCCGCTCGCTGTCCTCGACCGCGGCTATGCGCTGGTGCTGAACGCGGAAGGGAACGTGGTGCGGTCCGCGGCCCGGCTCAAGGCCGGCGATGCGCTCACCACACGCCTCGCCGACGGCGCCTTTACCAGCCGCGTTGAGGCCATTTCCAGCACAAGCCAGGAATCGAAGTAGGTCGGCAGGCCGGCCTTGGCCGGGCAAGCGGGATCAAAGCCGGTATCTCGGAAGGCACACGAAATCAATTTCCGCGAGCCCCTGAGGTATGCTTGAAACTGGTCCGCCAAGCGCGGACCACTGAACCAATGGACGGCTTCGTTTTTTGCCTTTTTTCGGAATCGAGACTATGACCGCAAGCGCAACTGCAGTACGCAAGCTCTTTGGAACCGACGGCATTCGCGCCGTCGCCGGGAAATCCCCCCTCGACCCCACCACTATCTACGCCGTCGGCCTGGCCCTGGCCCACACCCTGCGCCGCCACACTGCCGGCCCCGCCGTCATCCTGGGCCGCGACACCCGCGATTCCAGTCCCTGGATCGCCGCCACTCTTGCCGCCGGCCTGCGCTCCGCGGGCGCCCGCGTTGTGAGCGCTGGTGTCGTGCCCACTCCGGCCGTGGCCTTCCTTGCGCACACTCATGGATTCAACGCCGGAGTCGTCATCTCCGCCTCGCACAATCCCTGGCGCGATAACGGCATCAAGCTCTTCGGCTCCGACGGCTTCAAGCTGGCCGACCAGGTGGAACTCGTGATGGAGGATGAAATCCTCCATCACGCGGCAAACAATCACGCGCCCGACCCCGCGACCTTGCCGCCCGTCGAAGACAATCCCGATTTCCAGGCCGAATACATCCAGTTCCTCATCGACTCCGTGCCCAGCCTCAAGTTGGACAGCATGAGCATCGTGGCCGACTGCGCCAACGGCGCAGCCGCGGCCATCGCCCCGGAGCTCTTCCGCCGCCTCAACGCCAATCACTCCGCCCACATCGCGCTGCTCAACACCACGCCCGACGGCCGCAACATCAACGACGGCTGCGGCGCTCTCCATCCGGATTATGTCGCCGCTGAAACGCAAAGGCGCGGAGCCCACATCGGCCTCAGCTTCGACGGCGACGCAGACCGCTGCATGATGGCCGGCTCCAAGAACAATGTGCTCAATGGCGACGCCATTCTCCTGGCCATTGCACGCGACCTCAAAGCCCGTGGCCTGCTCACCGGCGATCTGGTCGTTGCCACCACCATGTCCAACATGGGACTCGAAGCCGCGCTCAAGCGCTCCGGCATCCGCATGGAACGCGCGCCCGTCGGCGACCGCTACGTCCTCGAGCAGATGCTCAAGCACAACGCCGCTCTTGGCGGCGAGCAGTCCGGTCACATCCTCATGCCGCACCTGGCCACCACAGGCGATGGACTGCTCACCGCCCTCGTGGTTCTCGACCTCGTCGTCCGCACCGGCCAATCCATCGACGAACTCACCGCCGACCTGAAAGTCTTCCCGCAGATCATCGTCAACATCAAGGTCCGTGAGAAGCGCCCCCTCGAATCCATCCCCGCCGTAGCCGCAGCCATTCACGCCGCCGAACAAGGCCTGAAGGACTCCGGCCGCGTCGTCATTCGCTTTAGCGGCACCGAAGCCCTGGCCCGCGTCATGATCGAAGCCGAGAGCGAAGCCTCCATGCAGCACCACGCCTCTGCCATCGCCGACGCCATTCGCCACGCCCTCGGCGTCTAGCGCCTTACCTGGGTGCAGACCTGGGTGCTCCACCTTCGGCGCAGTTTCACCGCGCCTAAAGCCTGCCTCTGAGCGCAGTCGAAGGGGTGGGGTAGCTCCATCTATCAACAGTCTCTTACTGTCTTTTACAACTCCTTGCCCGCCATTTCACCAACTCCAAGCAGGCCCACTTTCGGCTTGGACCGGTGTCTAAAGTGGGATAGAATTGCGGTCCTCCAGACTTATACAGTTCTCGCAGATACGCTACAGAACTCCGGCCGCAATAGTCGTTCGCGATCGAACTTTTTCCCACCCGCATTGCCAGTTGGGAACCCGGCAAAACTCAGCATGGAGAGCAAAGAAGCCAAATGTTACTGATCGTTTTCACCGTCTCCATGTTCGTCAGCGCATCCCTGCTGTTTCTGGTCGAGCCCATGATGGCCAAAATGGCTCTGCCCATGCTTGGCGGCACACCGGCGGTGTGGAACACCTGCCTGGTTTTCTTTCAGGCGATGCTCCTGGCAGGCTACCTGTATGCCTATGCGGTAACCAAATGGCTGCGCCGGCGCACCCAGATCGTCCTGCATGCTTCCCTCGCGCTCACACCCCTGGCCGTTTTGCCGTTGCACATCCCGGCCGGCTGGGAGCCGCCGTCCGACAGCAGCCCGGTCTTTTGGGTGCTCGCCATGCTTTCCGTCGCGGTGGGCCTGCCGTTCTTCCTGCTGTCGGCCTCCACACCCATGCTGCAGCGATGGTTCTCGCAATCGGGACACAGATCCGCAGACGACCCATACTTTCTCTATGCCGCCAGCAACGCGGGCAGCCTGGTGGGGTTGCTCGGATATCCGTTCCTGCTGGAACCTACTCTGCGTCTCAGCGTGCAGAGTTATTTCTGGAGTTATGGCTACGCGATGTTTCTGGTCCTGACCGTGGCCTGTGGCGCGTTGGTCTGGCGCAACCGTCCCAATATGCCGCCCGCACAGGCAGCCCCGATTGATGCGCCAGACGAAACCGAATCCCGCATGCTCTGGCGCCAACGCTTTCGCTGGATCGCCCTGGCCTTTGTGCCCTCCAGCCTGATGATGGGCGTAACCACGGCGCTCACCACCGACGTACCCGCCATCCCGCTGTTCTGGGTTTTGCCGCTGGCGTTTTATCTGTTGAGCTTTGTGCTGGTCTTTGCCAAGCGCCCGCTCCTCTCGCATGAGTGGCTCATTCGCAGGCTGCCCTTTCTCATCCTCATCGCCCTTATTCCCACCGTCTGCAAAACCAAACTCCCGTTGTTGGCGTTGATCGCGCTCTATCTGGTCACGCTGTTTGCCATCGCCCTGGTTTGTCACGGCGAACTCGCCCGCAGCCGACCGAAAATCTCCCGCCTCACGGAGTTTTACTTGTGGATCTCGTTTGGCGGCGTGCTCGGCGGCATCTTCAACGCACTGATCGCGCCCGTCGTCTTCTCTACAGTGGTTGAGTTTCCCCTGGTGCTGGTGCTGGCGGCCGTGTTGCGGCCGCCCATCGACCAGACACCGCCCCCGCCGGAAAAGGTTGCAAGAGTCAGACGAAACGACTTGTTTCTGCCCATCGCGCTCTTCCTGGTTATGACTGGAATCTTGACCGGCCTGGCCCATGCCGGCATCGAGCTTGGCAGTTCACTGATCATTCTCATCTTTGGCTACTCCATGCTGTGGTGCATGAGCTTCGGCAAACGGCCGCTGCGTTTTGCGGCCGGCCTGGTAGCATTGCTGGCTGCAAGCGCGCTCTATGCCCCAAACCTGGGAAGGGTTCTTGAGACCAAGCGAAACTTCTTTGGCGTGGTGCGGGTGACGGACAGCAGCAACGGCAAGCTTCGCTATCTCATCCATGGCGGAACCCTTCATGGCTCGCAGAGTCTAGACCCCGCGCGCAGCCGCGAACCGCTGGCCTACTACACCCAGTCTGGTCCGGCGGGAAGCATTCTTTCCGCCATGCAGGCCAAAACACTGCAAACGCCGACGGGCGGCCCTCACCCGGCGAACTGGGCGGTAGTGGGCCTGGGAGCGGGCGCAATGGCCTGCTATCTGCAACCCGGCGAGTCGCTCACCTACTATGAGATCGACCCCCTGGTGGTGCGCATGGCGCTCGACACGCGCTACTTCACTTTTCTTGAGCAATGCGCTCCCCAGGCGCAGATTGTCCTCGGCGACGCGCGCCTCAAGCTCCGCACCGCACCCAACGCCGGCTACGACCTGATCGTTATCGACGCCTTCAGCGGCGATATGATCCCCATGCACCTGGTCACCCGCGAGGCGTTGGCTCTTTACCTGCGCAAGCTGGCGCCGGGAGGCATGATCGCGTTCCACATCACCAACCTCTACCTTGACATGGGGCCCACGCTCGGTTCACTGGCCAACGACGCCGGCCTGGTGTGTGTCACATTCGACGACAGGGGCGTGTCCGAAGCGCAATTGGACGCAGGAAAGCTCGCTTCTCATTGGCTGGTGATGGCGCGCAGCCGAGCCGATCTGGGGCCGCTCGCGACCGATCCTCGCTGGGTAGAAATGCGCATCCCGCCGGGAACCAAGGTATGGACCGACGACTACTCGAATCTGCTCCGCGTCATCAAGTGGAACTGACGAGAACGTAGAAGCCGCAGATTCCTCCCATAGGGAACAATTGGTACGAAGAGACTCCCTAGCCGATCCCTATTCCCTATTCCCTGCCTTACAGGTCCCGCCAGTTCTCCCCGAACGCAACGTCGGCGACCAGCGGCACGTTCAGCTTCACCACCCCTTCCATAGCGCCCCGCACCAGCGTCTCCACTTCTGCAGTCTCGTCGAGCGGAACCTCGAACAGCAGTTCATCGTGCACCTGCAAAACCATGCGCGTTTTGAGCCTGCGCCCCATCAACTCGCGGTCGATGACGATCATGGCCAGCTTGATCAGGTCGGCCGCCGTGCCTTGGAGTGGTGTGTTGATGGCCGTCCGTTCGGCAAATCCCCGCTGGTTGGGGTTGCGGCTCTCGATGTCCGGAATGGGCCGCACCCGGCCAAACATGGTGCGCACGGAGCCCTCCCGCCGCGTCTGCTCCAGGGTCCGCTCGATGAAGGCTTTCACGCCAACATACCGGGCAAAATATCGATCGATATAGGCCCGCGCCTCGGCCTGCGGAATACCTAGCTGCGCGGCCAGCCCGAACGCCGAGATGCCATAGACGATGCCGAAGTTCACCGCCTTGGCCCGTCCGCGGGTCTCCTTGTCCATGCTTTCAATCGCCACGCCAAAGACCTCGCTCGCCGTCAGCGTATGAATGTCGATGTTTTCCGCGTAGGCCTTCACCAGCAACGGATCGCCGCTGAAGTGCGCCAGCAGGCGCAACTCAATCTGCGAGTAGTCCGCCGAGAGCAGTTGTGTTCCCGGCGAAGCCGTGAATGCCGCGCGAATCTCCCGGCCCAGTTCGCTGCGAATGGGAATGTTCTGCAGGTTCGGATTGACCGAAGAAAGCCTTCCCGTGGCCGTGGCCGCCGCCTGAAAGGTGGTGTGCACCCGCGATTCCGCGTCGGCCAGCAGCGGTAGAGCGTCGATATAGTTCGACTTGAGCTTCGACAAATGGCGATATTCGAGCACCAGCCGCGGAACCTCATGCTGCGCCGCCAGCAACTCCAGCACATCCTGCGCGGTGGAGATCGCCTTGCTCTTGCCGCGGCTTGCCGGCGCCGGCAGTCCCAGATGAACAAACAACACTTCTCCTAATTGTTTAGGTGAGTTGACGTTGAAGCGCCGTCCGGCCAGCTCGAAGATGCGCTCGCCCACCCGCTCCAGTTCCACGCTGAACCGCTTGGAAAGCCCATCGAGTGCGCCTTTGTCGATGCGCACGCCGGCCTGCTCCATGGCGAACAAAACCGGCGCCAGCGGCAGATCGATCTCGCGATAGACCTTCGTCACCCGCGTCTTTTCCACCTCGTCCAGTAGCGCGGGAACCAACGCGTGAATGGCCGCCGAGGCCGCCGGCAGTGACAACGGCGCGGGCTGCCCATGTCGCGCCGCCACATCCGCCAGCGCCTGCGTAGCGTGCGTCGGATTCAGCGCGTACGAGAGCAGCATCGTGTCGTCCACCGCCCCGCGCAGCGTGACTCCCTGCCCATTCAGCACATGCAGCGCCAGCTTCCAGTCATGCACGCGCTTGGGCACGGCAGCGTCTTCCAGAAGCGTGCGCAATTCCGGCGTCAGCGCCAGCCGCAGCGCCGTCCCCGCCTTCGCGCACACGCCCACGCTGAAGCTTCCCTGCTTTTCCGCTGCCTCGGCCACGTCCAGCAGCGAGAGATTCTGTGGAGCTTCCTGTTCATCCTCCAGCGGCACGGGCGCAACCGCATCCAGCGCCAGCGCAAATCCACTCTCCCGCGCCGCCGTATAAAAATCGGCAGCCTGCTCAACCGTCGGCCCTTCGATCAGTTCAACGGTCTGCCCGCCCGATGCCGGCGCGAGTTCCCGCAGCATCGACGTGAACTCAAGTTCGGTAAAGAGCTCGCGGCAGGCTTCAAGATCCGGCGGCTGCGTCTCCATGGCCGACAAATCAAGTTCCAACGGCACATGACTGTCGATGGTGACCAGCTCCTTCGACAGCAGCACGGCGGCCCGGTTCTGCTCCAGCGACTCGCGGTAGCTTTTCCGCTTTACCTCACCAGCCCGGTCCAGCACCGCTTCCACGCTGCCAAACTCCAGAATCAAATCCACGCTGCCCTTGTCGCCAATGCCCGGCGCGCCGGGAATGTTGTCGACGGCGTCGCCGCGCAGGGCCATCACGTCCACGACTTTCTCCGGCGGAACGCCCAGGGTTTCGACCACTTTGGCGGGATCGAGCACGAGATTGTCCTTCTGCGGATTGAGGATCTTCACGCGCTGCGTGACCAGTTGCATCATGTCCTTGTCGCCGGAGACGATGAAGACCTCGTGCTCCTGTTCGGCCGCCTCGCGGGCCAGCGTTCCGATCACGTCGTCGGCCTCAAAACCCTCCGCTTCCAGGATGGGAATGCGCAGCGCCTCCAGCGCCCGGCGAATGTAGGGAATCTGGCGCCGCAAATCCTCCGGCATGGACGCGCGATTGGCCTTGTAGCCCTCGTAGCTCACCTCGATAAAGCCCTGCGTCTTCGAGTCCCACTTGCGCAACGGGCCCATGGTGCGCGCGCGCTCGTCGCGAAACACTTCTCCGCTAACATCGAAGACCGCGGCAAAGTAAAGCGGCGCAAAATCCTGGCGCAGTTTCTTGATCATGTTGACGAAGACGTAGATGGCCGCCGTCGGCAGCCCGCCGCGCGTGGACATCGGCCTGCTGCGCTGCATGGCGTGGTAGGCGCGAAAGATGAACGACATGGTGTCGAGCAGGAAGACGGGCGGCTTGTGTTGGTCTGTCACGCTAGAGTCCTGTTTCCAAAGTTCGTAACATCAGTTCAGAGCTGACTGAATTGTGGCCAGCCTACCAAATGCAGGTCCTTCGACTCCGCTGAAGTACGCTTCGCTCAGGATGACAGGCTGTTTGTGATAGGAACCTCAGGAACAGGACACTAGAGAACCTGTGATGAAGTCGCCGTTTTGAAAGGGCACGACTTCAGTCGTGCCGCAGATGCAGTAAGAAATGACCGCGGGCTTTAGCCCCTGAGGGAATGTTCGCTTCGCCAAAATACCTCTTCAGGGGTTCCCTAGAAAGTTTATCAGCACCGCGTCATGCAATGAACATGCAATCGCCATAGCTGAAGAAGCGATACTTCGCCCCAACAGCGTGACGGTAGGCCGCCAGCACGATTTCGCGTCCGGCGAAGGCGCTGACGAGCATCAAGAGACTCGACTTGGGCAGGTGGAAGTTGGTGAGGAGCGCGCCCACGAGGCGGAACTGGTATCCGGGCGCAATGAAGATTTCTGTCTCGCCGGTGTGGGGTTTCAATTCGCGGCCGGCCGACTGCGCTGCGGCCGCCTCCAGTGTCCGCACCACCGTTGTGCCGACGGCCACAATGCGGCGTCCTTCGCGCGCTGCTCGATTGACCGCTTCCGCTGTGAAAGGCGAAAGCGTGTAATGCTCACGGTGAAGATGAACCTCGTCAAGCCGCTCAACGCGGAGCGGCGCAAAGGTGCCGAGGCCGACGTGCAGCGTGATGCGCGCAATCTCAACGCCTCTCGAAGTCAGCGCCTCAAGCATCTCCGGCGTGAAGTGCAGCCCGGCCGTGGGCGCGGCCACGGAACCACGCTCGTGCGAAAAGACGGTCTGGTAGCGCTCGCGATCCGTGTCTGCGTCGTCGCGGCGAATGTAGGGCGGCAGAGGCATGTGGCCGATGCGCTCCAGCGCCGCAAAGAAATCGCCGACCGCCTCGAAGCGCAGCAGGCGCTCGCCAAATTGCCCCCGCTCAAGCACACCTGCTTCCAACACGGTTTCGCCGGTTGGCGCGGGAAAGACAAGACGCTCGCCGATCGCGATTTTCCTGCCCGGCCTGACGAGGGCGCGCCATTCATTCTCGCCGGCCGGCTCGGTGAGCAGGACTTCGATGCGGCCTGATTGCGGCTCAAGAGGAACGGCCGCGGGTTCGTGGTCTCCCACCCTTGCGCCAGAAAAAAGGCGCAAGGATGGGGCACGGGGCGATTGCAGGTGGTTAAGAGCGGACTTTACGGTGGCGCGGCGGGCATAGAGGCGCGCGGGAATGACGCGGCTGTCGTTGAGCACCAGCAAATCGCCCGGCGCGAACAGCGAGGGAAGATCGGGAAAGTGTTGATCGCGTAGAGCGCCGCTGGCGCGATCCATCACTAGCATGCGGCTCTGGCCGCGCTGGGCAGGAGGCTGTTGCGCAATCAACTCCGGTGGCAGTTCAAAGTCGAAGTCGTCAACGCGCAGGCCGGTCATGGCTTCAGTTGCTTCGCTCATGGTCTGGCCTTATTGAAGTGGTCGAGCGCGCGAAGCCGTGCGCGTTCGATGGCCGCGTTCAGGTCTTCGCGGCTGGGCTCGAACTCATCGGCGGCGAGATCGGTGGGCACATGCGTCCATTGCGCCCAACTGACGCAGATGCGCGTGAACGGTTTGGGGATGAGGAAGCGATCCCACGAACGCAAAGTCCAGGCGCGTTCGGGCTCCAGGTGAAAGGCGCCGATGGGCGCGCCGGTGATTTGCGCCAGCTTGATGGGGCCCATCTTGGTCTGATAAATGGGACCGCGCGGGCCGTCGGCGGTAAAGATGGCCGGCTTGCCGTCCTCGATAACCTGCTTCAGGCCCAGCAGTCCCCCCCGCGCCCCGCGCGAACTGGAACCGCGCACAG
>Ga0182024_10021932_pt1 | contig 11554 bp, 9 predicted proteins | sample P32metaG_FD_120480 | JGI IMG/M metagenome (GOLD analysis project Ga0182024, IMG submission 120480) | Permafrost microbial communities from Stordalen Mire, Sweden - P3-2 metaG (Illumina Assembly) | ecosystem: Environmental > Terrestrial > Soil > Wetlands > Permafrost | place: Sweden: Stordalen... | reverse complement strand
GGCTGTTTGCTCCCCGAGGGGTCGGGCAAACTGCGGCAGCTCTCTTTACGATTCTGGGGCAAGAGCGAAAACCACGCCCCAAACCTCTCCGTTGGGCGGATTCCATAAAGCGAGACTTCGGGCATAATCCGCTACTCGACCACATGGGCAAAACGATGAGGCGGACGGGGCGATTGGCGCCGAAGGTAGCTCACTAGTCAGGCTCGACCGTTAGTGCCCAATCGTCTACTGCCACGATACCGCAACACGAAGCAACAAATGTCCGGGTAGGTACCTCCGCTTAAGCTCCAAACAGACAAGACTTGATGCACACGGAGCAAGGTGACTTTTGCCTTCCAGCTGCGTTCATTTCAACCAGTCCCAACATATCGGTCACGGCGAACGAGATTTTGATTTTCCTATACATCGAGAAGATAGGTCTGTGGGGGATAAATGTCCCGCATAGTGTCATCGAGATCGTAGACGCTGACAAACAGAAAGTCCGGGCGCAGAGTGCTCGCCTTCTTCAAATCGGCCTCGACGGAAACAAAATCGTGTTGCCTCCAGTCGTGTTCGAACCCGGGGTGCCTCTCTGAGCATCCCACCACCCTTGGCTGCCTTTTCCGCATGGCCTCAATGGCCTCAGAGGCAGCAAAAGTCCCTTTATGGGAAGGTTCCATCTCTTTAAACATTCGCAGGCGCCACAGTTTGAAGGGAATGATAGGGGGATTGAATTGCCGCTCGGACCGCCGGAACAATTGGGTCAGCGACTGATAAGGCTGAATAACATTCACAGATACCTGCTTGTGGTGTATCTCAACCCTACGAGTAATGATTAAATAAATCCAATTACCTAAGTGATGAACTTCTGGATGAGCGAGACTGGAGACAGGCTGACCTAGGCCATTCGACCGGAGTCAGCGCGGATGATCATTGAATCGTCAGTGTGAGTGGCAACGTATGTTGTAACGATCCGGATGTGCCGGTGGCAGTAACTGTGTAAGACGTGGGATTGGAGGGTTGCTGCGCTGCACCGATTCCCGTTCCACCCGCGCATCCGGTCATAAACATCATGCCAAGTAGGAGCAGAGCGACAATCACAAAAACCAGTGCCTTTCTAGAACGTTTCGTGGCATTGGCGAGCACCATGCCTACGGCGCCGACCCCCTGCATCCATAAAAGATTCAAGGGTCTCTGTCGAGTGGGAGCTGCGGGGTAGTTTTCCGCCGAAGTTTGAGCTGTCGTGATAGTCAGAGTGCTAGTCGCCGATTTCGCACCGGGTGTTAGCAAAGCGGGCGAAAAACTGCAGATCGCGCCGGCGGGCAGACCGCTACAGGTCAGGCTTACAGCGTTCGGGAAGGAGCCGCCCACTTCTGACGCTGCGATGGTGTAGGTAGCCGTTAGTCCGGGCTTTACTGAGTCGGTATTACTCGCAGCCGTGAGGCTAAAGTCTGATCCCGTTCCTGCCAGGGTGACAGACTCCGTCACACCAGCACTATTAACGACCGTGAGGCTGCCGGGTCGAGCGCCCGTGGCGCTCGGGGTAAACACAACATTCACAGAACAGCTTGATCCGGCGGCAACCGTAGAAGGGCAATTATTTGTCTGCTGATAATCTTCGGTTACCTGAAAGGCCGTAATGGTCAGTGGAGCGTTGCCAGTGTTTGAAACAGTTACTTGCTGCGCAGCACTTGGCTGTTGCAAAGGCACATTAGAAAATGAAAGGGTTTCAGGAGTCAGTGCAAGACTAGCCTGGGTACCGACTCCCGCAAGACTTACCGTTTGCGATCCACTCTGAAGCGTATCCGTGATCGTAAGGAGACCGATCCGGGCCCCGCCAGCAGTTGGTTTGAAAACTATGTTCACGCTGCACGAAGTATTTGTCGCGAGCGGGAGGGCGCAGTTGTTTGTCTGGCTGAAATCACCTGTTACTTGCACATTTGTGATGCTCAAAAATGCATTGCCTATATTTGTCAAAGTTACCGATTGGGAATTGCTGGATTGGCCGACGGACGTATTAGGGTACGACAAACTGGTGGGCGCGGCTGCTAGTTGTGCCAATGAGCCGGTTCCAGTCAGGCTTACGATCTGGGGGTTGCCCACGGCGTTGTCTGCGACTGCGAGGCTGCCGAGGCGCGTACCTTCCACACTAGGCGAGAAAACCACGGTGATGCTACATGCGGAACCAGGTGTCAGCGAGGCGGGACAGTTATTCGATTGGCTGAAATCGCCGACCACTTGAAAGTTGTTGATACTCAAGGGCGCGTTCCCAGCATTGGTCAGTGTCAAGGCCTGAGATCCGCCGGAGCGTCCGACCGGCACGGTCGAAAACGTTAGGGCGGTGGGCATTAGAACCGCAATTGGAGCAGGATTGGTGCTGCTCCCCCCTTCACCAATGCCATTGAGAGGAAGGGAGAATGGAGACTCCGCTTCATTGCCCTGGATCACGATAGAGCCGTTACGTACGCCGCTGGCGGTGGGTGTAAAGCTGACGCTGACCGAACAGCTGCCAGCGGCAAGCACCTGGTTGCCACATGTGTTGAATTCTGCAAAGTCACCGGTGGTTGTAATGGCCGTAATAGAAAGCGGCGAACTGCTCATATTCCGGAGCAGTACGGTCATCTCGGCGCTGGTTGAGCCGACTGGAAGTGCGGAGAACTGCAAAGATGCCGGCGTCGCCGCGATTAGCGGACCAGCCCCCGGCTCAATTTTGACTATGAAGGCGTCGGTGCCGCCTCCCAGGACGCTTTGTGGAGCTCCGGAGGTAACAGGCAGGTCGGTGCCGTCGGTCGAGCCCGCAATATAGATGTTGCCTTGGGAATCGATAGCAAGCCCTCCCGGGGAATCGTTCCCGGCAGTTCCTAAATAGGTGGAAAACAATTGCGAATTAGCAGCGGGATCAATCTCGACCAAGAGCAGATCACTCTGACCAGTATAAGACTCGACCCCATTGTTCAGTTGGAAAGCGGCGCTATAGGTCGAAGACAGGACGTATGCATCTCCATTGGCATCCACCGCGATGTTCTGCGGGACGGCGTAATTGTTCGGACCCAGAAACGTCGAGTAAACCAAGGTCGCCCCGGCGGGATCGAACTTGCTCACGAAAGCGTAGCTGCATCCGAAGCCCCACACACCTGGATCGCAGATGTTGGTATTCGTCACGGGGAAAGTGCCATCGCTCACCGCCTCGCCCGTGACATAAGCAAAGCCCGCTGCGTCAACGGCAATTGCGGACGTTGCCACCGGGTCTCCGCTGGACCCGTACAAATAGGTTGAGTACTCTAGGCTTCCGTTGCTTCCGAACTTGCTGACGAAGCCGAGAGAGGCACCCAGTTGGGTTGGGTTGGTGGACAGGTAAGCCCCCGAAGTAGTCGGAAAATTTGTGGTGTTCGTGCTGCCAGTGATGTAAGCATTGTCCCGCGCGTCTACAGTGAGGGAGTTGATTGCATTGTAGGGCGCCGGATAGCAAGGCGCACCACAGTTCTGGACGACGACGAAATTGCCCGCAAAGTACGTTGAATAGAGCAATGTTGAACCATCTGCGCTGAACTTGGTCAGGAAACCGTAGTCTCCGTACAAACCACCTTGATTTGCGGAAACAGCGCTCTGGAAAGCATTTGCAACGGGAAAGTTCGAAGACATCGTGTAACCCGCGATGTGCAGCTCATTCAAGTTGTCGATGGCAATGCTCAGGGGTACATCGAGCGTGCTTCCGCCCAGATATGACGAATAGAGAAGCGACCTGCCGTCGGATGACAGCTTGCTTACAAATCCGGAATAGGGACCGGGTTGTTGCGCTTGAAACGCTTTCACGACCGGGAAGTCGCTCGATGTGGTACTGCCGGTTATATAAACGTTCAGAGAACTGTCTAACACGAGAGCGACCCCGTAATCGTCGCCACTACCGCCAATGTAGTCAGCATATAAGAGGTTCAAACCGGTAGGATCGAGTTTGGCGACGAAGGCGTGATTCGCACTCGTCGGTAGCGACGCAGGAGCCGCTAAGGGGAAGTCGGCCGAGTCGGTGTAACCGGTAATGTAGACGCTTCCTGTGCTGTCTACTGCAAGTCCGGTAGCCTGGTCTGTGCCACTTCCTCCGAGATAAGTTGAGTATGCAAGAACGGGGTCAATGACCAGAGGCTTGCTTTGGTCGTAGGAAGCTAGCTGGAATCCGACGTGGGATGCGTCCTTCATCACGTAGCTGCCCATCACTGGAGTACGCTGTCCGTTGGACTCCTGGTATACAACTGGGCTCTGGAAACGAAGATTGGAGTTCGTGGCTCCTAAGACAAGATTGCCCTGGCCATCAATCGAAGTCTGGCTGGCCCCCTGGATCTCGAATTGAATTGCATTCGGATTTACTCCAGGAGCGACGGCGAAGTCATACTCGAGTTGTTGATGGTTGCCGTAGTAAATCAAGTCTATGCCGGGGTATACATTCCTATAACGAACCTGGCCATAAGTACACAGGTTGGTTTGCCACTTTGAGGGATCTTTGCCCACAAAATAATTAACACGACCCGGAAGTGGCCTTTCGCCGGATACCTGAGGATGCGGATTGGCTCCAATCAGGTGGAACTGCAGGATCGTATTCGGGGACTTAGAGGCCGGAGCACTACTGCTTGAAAGAGATTCGGTGGGCGATGGGCGCAGACTGAGTGTCATGCCGCCGCTCGTCAGGAACGCGGTGTAGCCCTGGCCTCGTGAAAGAAATTTGACTTGCCCGGAAGTCTGCCCTTTGTTTTCTTCAAAGGCCAAAGGGACTTGATTGTAGTTCTTGATAATTTGCCCGTTCGGAATAGGGGTTTTCGCAACTTCCGGTTGTTGCCCGGAGGCCGTCACCGTCCCTGCCAGCAAAAGGAAAGATATTGATAAAAAATGGAGTCGCATTTTGCTTGCTCCCAAGCTTCAATAATTGTTGGGGGAGGCGCCGTCAACAGCGTCACTTCGTGTAGTGCAGCGCGAGGGCCAAAGGAGAAACCTTTGCCTTTCAGGGGATAACCTATTGCGCAGAGGTCAGTTAGTGCTGAGTCCGGATAACCGACGGCATTCGACTCCGTCTGGAATCGGTCTGGGTTTTGGACTAATGTCTGATCTATGGAAAAGCGAGCTGCACAAGCAAAATGGGCTTCGGGGTCCAACGATCAGCATTTCACTGCTATCTAGTCTCGTTACGAAGTGGTGACTTTTTGTCTACGACTGACGTTTTTAGGGTAAGCTGTGAGAAACAGATTTATCCCTGCGGTGGGATTTCGCTATTAGCGGCACTAGTCTCGGTCAACTGACTAATGTCCGCAAATTTGTCCGGCGTAACGCGGGGAGGGTTGAGATGTCCGATATTGCAACGACTGCAAGAAACCTTCGTTTACTGCAAGCTCGCCGGCGACTGCCTAATCAATCCATCAGTCCTGCTTTAGCGCCCTTTGTTTCTGCGCTTTCTATCCGAAACGTCTTACTTTCCAGGAGCTTGGCGTGAGCGATCCGAAAGCCCTCACACTCCTAGCGGTTGACGACAATCCTGACAACCTCGAACTTATTCGTGCAGCAGTCGAAAATACGGATGTTGCCGTGTTCACAACGGTCGATCCCGATGTAGGTTTCGAGACTTTCTTGAAGGTCCGTCCACGCATCGTCCTTCTCGATCTGATTATGCCCGGCATGAACGGGATTGCGCTGTTAGAGCGAATCCTCGCGGTTGATCCTGGAACAGAAGTCATTCTGCTCACCAGTCATTATTCTGACGAATCGGCCGTAGAAGCGATCCAGAAGGGGGCTTCTGACTATTGGACGAAGCCGCTCGATTTGGGAAAACTTAGGAGTCGAATCGCGGCGCTCCTTGGCGATGCGGCGATACGCAAGAAAACATTGCAGCTCGATCGAGAGCTGCTCGATGTTTCACTTTTTGAAGGCATGGTGGGCAAAAGCCCGCTGATGCTCGATGTTTTTGCGCGTATCCGACGCGTCGCTGCGCACTTCAGGACTGTTCTGCTTCGCGGTGCCACAGGTACCGGAAAGGAATTGGTGGCACAAGCTCTACACAAGCTGAGTCCGGGGAAAGCCAAGTTTGCCGTGTGTAATTGCTCGGCGCTGGTTGATACTTTGCTGGAGAGCGAATTGTTCGGGCACGTTCGTGGGTCCTTTACAGGAGCTACCAGCGACAAGCAAGGTCTCTTCGAATACGCGGACGGAGGAACCATATTTCTGGATGAGATTGGCGAGCTTTCCCTACTCGCCCAAGCGAAGCTCCTTCGGGTCTTGCAGAACCGGCAAGTGCAACGGGTAGGGTCAGTCACCACGCGCAGTATCGACGTTCGTGTGATCGCGGCCACTCATCGCGACTTAAGATCAATGGTACGGGAAGGGCTATTCCGGGAAGATCTTTACTACCGCCTCGCGATTATGGAAATCAACCTGCCAAGCCTTGCAAGTCGCGGTGAAGACTTGCCGTTATTGCAAAGGTATTTCCTGCAGAAGTTTGCTGCGGAATATCGCAAGCCTATTGCGGGCCTCACGCGCCGAGCTCAGGCTCGCTTGGCAACTCACACCTGGCCCGGTAACATTCGCGAATTGGAGAATGTTATCGGGCATGCGTGCATGATGGTCGAGGGCGACCTGATTGATATTGATGACCTTCCAGAAGGTTTGCAAACTCCCGGTGACACTGACACAGTCCATGGTGAGCCTCTGCTCTCTTTAGAGGAGGTGCAGAAACAGCATATTCTGCGGGTATTGGAGGCAGTTGGGGGGCACAAAGCGCGTGCGGCCGAAATTCTAGGAATCGGCCGGGCTACCATTTACCAGATGTTGTCAAAGATGAGGATTGACGGGGAGGTTGAAAGCGCTTGATTCAGCTTTTGCCAAGATTGGTTTGTGACATATTTCCGGGCTGTCGAACGGCCGGACCCGATCCAGGGAAATTGTCTGGCAAATAGACACCCAGTCCTAGAATTAGACGACCGCACGCCATCGCTCCTTCCTTCCGATTCTCGCGCAGCCTGCCGTTACCGCTAAGTGTCTCTAACGCCACGCTTTGCCGCTCGACTCGGCAGCGCTGGGGACTCGCGCGACAATGGCACTCATCCTGCACTTACCCGGTTGACAGTTCCCATTGAGATGGATGGGATTGGTTCAATAGGAGTAATTTATGCGACTGCTTATAGCGGAGGACAACTCTTTCTTTGTGAATATGCTAGGGCGATTCCTTTCGCCAGAACACGAGATTATTGCAGCTCATGACGGAACGGAGGCTTGGAATCTGCTGCAGTGTTCCGACGCTCCGAAGCTGGCTCTGCTCGATTGGGTAATGCCGGGCCTTAGTGGTCCTGAGCTGTGCCGAAAAATTAGGGCGTGTCCCCGCCTGTCGTCGATGTATTTGATTCTTTTCACGGCTAGGAACAGCGTTGCCGATGTGGTTTCGGGGTTTCGCGCTGGCGCCGACGATTACATTACTAAGCCCTTCCAACCTGAGGAACTCCGTGTGCGGGTCAAGCTGGGACGATTCGTTCTTGACTTACAGGCAGCTAGCGGGAAAGAGCAAGCCCGCCGCCAGCAACCATTGTTTTCCCACTTTGGCCCTTATCCGCACTTGATTGAAAGCGATCTTCGCTTGAGATCCCACGCCGACCATCTGCACAGCATACATGACTGCTTGATCGGACCACTCCAAGACGAGAACAACTGTCCTAATCTCCTGGAATTCGGGAAACGTTTTCGGCCCGAACTTGGTCTGGAGAATGTTCATGCATAACGGTCGGGAAAGTGATGCGATCGCATTATCGGAGGATGAGATGTTCAAGCCTGCCGAGACCGCTCTAGTCGCGGAGGACGACCCCATCTATCGTCGTCTTCTTCAGAATCGACTGGAGAATTGGGGCTATAAGGTGATCGCGGTTAGGGATGGGGCGGAGGCGTGGGAAATTCTGCAACAATCTAAGCCTCCGGGTTTGCTGATCCTTGACTGGATGATGCCCGGGACCGATGGGCTCGAGCTCTGCCGGAGAATCCGGCAAAAACAGGACGACCCGTACCAGTACATTATTTTGCTGACAGGTAAAGATGACAAACAGGATCTGATCGATGGCCTGAACGCGGGCGCGGACGATTATTTGACCAAGCCTTTTGACATTAGTGAACTACGCGCTCGGCTTCGCGCCGGGCGTCGCATCCTCTCATTGCAGCGGGAGTTGATTCAGTCCCGGGAAGCCTTACGCTTCGACGCTACCCATGACGCTCTTACCGGAGTTTGGAGCCGGGGAGCGATCCTGCACTTACTGGAGGCAGAGATCCACCGCGGCTCGCGCGTGCAAGCTTCAACCGGGGTTCTGATGGTCGATCTTGATCACTTTAAGAAGGTGAACGACACCTTCGGCCACTTGGCCGGCGATGAAGTATTGAAGGAAGTCGCTTATCGAATTGGCCAAGCTGTGCGCGCCTACGACTTTGTGGGGCGTTACGGGGGCGAAGAATTTCTGGCGATCCTAACCAATTGCACTTTGGATGACTTGCGAATTGTCGCGGAGAGAATACGCACCGCGGTCGCCGACTCTCCAATTGCGGCGAACAACGAGATGCTAAAGGCCACCGTAAGTATCGGCGGTGTTGTCACTTCGACCCAAGGCCATGATCTGGAATTTCTGGCGGCGGCTGACTCGGCTCTATACGAAGCGAAACGGAACGGCCGCAACCGCGTGGTAATCGGTTCTTCTGCTCCAAGTCTGGTTTTTTGCGACAATTTCGCCCAGCCCTCTGTCATCGCGCATGCGTAGAGTCAGAGCCATCATTCGGCACAACTTGATAGAGCTCGTGTTCCTGGTTGTGTGCCTCCTGCTCAACCGGCCTGAGGTCATCCTGGTCAGCCGGTTCGGCTATGTGATGTGGTATCCGGCTACCGGTCTGGTGCTGGCCCTGATGTTGGGAGTAAGCCCCTGGTACGCTTTTGTGGCCTGCCTGGCGGGCGTAATCTCAGGCAAGATGTATTACAACCAGCCTCTGGCCAGTTTTGGGGAAACCATTGGCGCAGCAGGGGGTGCCGGAGTTTATGCCGCCGCCGCATACGTACTGCGCGGCCCTCTCAAGATTGATCTGCAACTTCGCCGCCGTCGCGACGTTTTTATCTATGTTTCCGTAACGACAGTCGCCGCAGCGGGAGCAACGGCTTTGGGCGTCGCATGTCTTTCCGCCGACCATACGATCCACTGGGACGAATACTCGCGATCAGCATCGGTTTGGTTTTTGGGAGACGAAATCGGCTTGCTGGGAGTAGCACCATTTCTTCTCATTCACATACTTCCGATGATCCGTGATCTGGTGACGCCACGTGCGCCAACCCTCGCGATCGAGGCGACGCAGGAAAAGCAGTTCAATGCTCTGCCTCTTATTGAAGCGTTGAGCCAGGTGATTGCGCTGGCCTCTGTCTTGTGGATGATGTTCGGATCTACGTTAGCCCGCTTCGAGCTTTATTTTCTCAGCTTCATCCCCATTATTTGGGTCGCGATGCGCCACGGGATCAAAAGAGTAGTTTCTGGACTCTTGGCGCTCAACTTCGGGATCGTGGTTGCGGCTCATTTCTTTCCCACGACCGAAGACTTGCTTTCCAAAATAGGGCTGATGATGTTTGTGGTATCTGCCGTTGGGTTGTTGGTGGGATCGGCGGTCAGTGAGCGGCATCGCATTGCGATCGAACTTCTTGAACGCACGGCCGAATTACAGGAAGTTAACTCGCAGTTGCTCAAGTCAAAACACAAAGCAGAAGAGGCAAGCCGCGCCAAGAGTGAGTTCCTGGCAAATATGAGTCACGAAATCAGGACTCCGATCAATGGGATTCTGGGCATGGCAGAGATCTTGCTGGAAACTAACATTTCTCAGGATCAGCGTAACTATCTTGAAATGTTGCGCGGTTCTGGAGAGCCCGAAACAGTTATCCAAATTGCGGCAGGCGGTTGAGGCCAACGATTTCGAAACCATTGAACGAACGGCTCATGGACTGAAAGGTGAGTTAAAATATCTCGGCCTCGCCGAGGCAGCGCAGAAGGCTAGCGGCTTCGAACGGTTCGGAAGGGAAAAGTGCCTACAGCTGCCCGCCGATTCGCTCTCCAATCTCGAGGCCGATATCATCAATGTTACGGGATGCATGAAACAGATGTTGGAAGACAAGCGCACTCTCAACTAAACAATCTTTTGCGGACCCTCGGAGTGCGCGTGCTCCATGCTTCCTGTTTTCCTCGTGATTATTTCAACTCAGCTTGATTGCGCGACGACCGGCCCTCAACAGATTCTTCTCGTTCTCGATCCTCCTTCCAGCGACTCTCTCAGGCACCCACTCTTTCCCTCGCAGAATCTTGTTTAAGTTTGGGATGGATTTGTTCTTTGCCCCTGTCCAGAACCTGGAAAGCGTCCGCGAAATAGACAAAGCCTTTAGGTCAATCTCGCAAAATCGTTCTCGAGCGTCGTAAAGCATTGAGTATTGAGGGTTTGCAAGTGAGAAAGGACGACGGCTATGGCCATCGAGTTGCACTGAACAGAGTGTTGCTGCAATGAATCGAAACGCTATGAAGGCGATTAGCAGCCTTATCCTTCGCGAGACGGTACCCAGGGCCGACTTCAGTTATGGCTCGAAGGGCTGGGGTCGAGACCGGCTAGCGTAGCATGCTCGCCCGTCGATCGCAAGTGCGAGAACTTTACAGAGACGCGGGCGCTGATTCAATCACAGTAACTATGGCCTAGTTGCAGTTGATCATGTTCTGGGTGACGCCCTGAAGGCTGACGAGCGAATTCCCGATGAAGGGTAGGCTCCAAAGCCTGCTGTGGTGCTTTCGCAGGGTATAGGCGGCAAGTACAGCCGTCGCACTTTTCACGGTGGCAACTGCATAGGTTCGGCCAACCGTAGGATGAGTACCATACAGATAGGCTGATTCCACCTCCATATTGCAAACACCCGTTTTGCCTGCAAGCCAATTTTCCCGCGCAAATAAAGTGGTGTAGGAATCCGCAAACGTGCTCCCAGTTGAAATAATCGCCAGAGTGGCAAATTTTGCATCCAGAACGGGCTTTTTCTCAACCTGCTTCGGGACTTCCCTAACTACGGGCGTAGATGCCACATAATAGCCGGCCACGGGCGAGGAAGCGCTGGGAGCGTTTGGCAGCTCTTTCGCAGCGGAAACTCCCACTAACGCAAGCACCGTCAGTATTCCATACAAGGCCGATTTCATGATGGCATCTCCCTGGAAAGTTTTGACTTGATGCCGCGAATGTACCGGATTGCGGGTTGCCATCGATTCGCTGCAATTCGTCATACCGTGAGAGTACGTTGGACAGGAGAGGCGCACAATTGCGAGAACGTAATAGAAGTTAGTAACCCGCAGTAACCCCATCTTGGTAATGTTGCATTCACGCTTAGAAGAATTGAATTATTTGCATTCTTGTGTAGGGAGCTCTGCAGGGAGAAATGAGAGATGTGCCCCTCACTTCGTTCAACCGCGATTCAACTGCCTTCTAACATGCGATCGAGTTCCTGGTACAGGGCAGCCGAATCGATTGGCTTCGACAGGTAGCTATCAAATCCTGCCTCCAGCGCCTT
>Ga0182024_10021931_pt1 | contig 11554 bp, 3 predicted proteins | sample P32metaG_FD_120480 | JGI IMG/M metagenome (GOLD analysis project Ga0182024, IMG submission 120480) | Permafrost microbial communities from Stordalen Mire, Sweden - P3-2 metaG (Illumina Assembly) | ecosystem: Environmental > Terrestrial > Soil > Wetlands > Permafrost | place: Sweden: Stordalen... | reverse complement strand
GCCGCATCCACAGCAGGTTTTCGTGCGCTCGCAATCTGTAGTTTCACGCCGCGTTGCCGGAGAAACTTTGATCGTTCCCGTGCGCGGCAAAGTCGGCGATCTCGCATCCATCTTCAGCTTTAACCCAACCGGCTCTTTAATCTGGCAATCGCTCGAATCGCCCAAAGGCCTCGCTGAACTTGTCAGCATCGTCGAACAGGAATATGCAGTCGAACAGGATCAAGCGGAACGGGACGTAAAGCAGTTCTTGCACGATATGCTGTCGGCAGATCTGGTGCAAATTCGTGAGCAACTTCAGATGGCGGGGTAAATCAGGGGGACCATGGAACAACTGAGTTACGGAGCATTCAGCGCCGACCTGCACCAGCGCCAATCCGGCAAGCGCGCGCCCATGCAAGTTTCCATCGAAGTCACCCGCCGCTGTCCGCTCGAATGCCAGCACTGTTACAACAATCTTCCCATGGGCGATCAAGCCGCCCGCAACCGCGAAATGACCACCGAAGAGCATTTCAAAATGCTCGACGAACTGGTTGAGATGGGCTGCTTCTGGCTCCTCTACACCGGCGGCGAAATTTTCGCCCGCAAAGATTTTCTCAAAATCTATACATACGCCAAGAAAAAAGGTTTCCTGATCACCCTCTTCACCAACGGCACGATGATCACGGAAAAAATCGCAGATTATCTGGTTGAGTGGCCGCCCTTCGCCATCGAGATCACGCTCTACGGCCGCACCCGCGAAACCTACGAAGCGCTGACACAAATTCCCGGCTCCTACGACCGCTGCCTGCGCGGTATCAACCTCCTGCGCGAAAGAGGGCTGCCGCTCAAGCTGAAAACGGTCGCGACCAGCATCAACAAGCACGAAGTTGTTTCGATGCGGCAGTTCGCGGAAGAAGAATTAGGCGTTGAGTTCAAGATCGACGGCCAGATCAATCCCCGCATCGACTGCTCCCAAAGTCCGCTCGCCGTACGGCTCACGCCCGAAGAGGTTGTCGCACTTGACCTGTATTCTCCGAAAGGAATAAGCGAATACCGGAGGTTGGCAAAACACGATTTGGAGAAGCCGCCGAACCTGACTCAAATCGACACTCAGTATTTTTGCGGGGGCGGTATGGAGTCATTTGCCGTCAATGCATATGGGGAGATGGGGATTTGTATCCTCTCGCAACAAGAAACCTTCGATGTCCGGCAGGAGGGTCTCAGAAAGTCATGGGACGATTCTCTGCATTCGTTGCGAATGCGTAAACGCACGCGCCTGACAAAATGCATCGAGTGTCGAATCCAATCCTTGTGCGCAATGTGTCCTGCTAATGGCGAAATGGAAAATGGCGATCGCGAAACTCCGGTAGCGTTTCTTTGCAACGTTGCTCATCTGCGGGCCGTCGCGGTAGGAGTCGATATCCCTGCCCACGGAGAGTGCGAGTTCTGCGCCGGAGGAAGTGAGCACAACTCTTTGCTCGAATCGGCACGCCGCATAGCGACTCGGGAGATCGATGTGGAAAGTTGGACGGCGCCGCATCAGCTTTTACCGATATTAAATAACGCGTCTGCCGGCGGATGCGGTAGTTGCTCCGGGCACTAGCTAAGGATTTGAACGTCGGGTGCGAAGAGGCGCCGAAAGCAGATGCATAAGCGGGGAGGGGGTCGAATGAAGGATGAATTGAGGCAAGCCGAGGGCAAAAAGTCCTACGAGCCACCGCTCCTCAAGACGATCAATTTGCGACCTGAGGAAGCGGTTCTGGGACACTGCAAAACCTCCACCGGCGGCGGGATCCAGATTGGATGTCAGTTTTTTACTTGCAGTTCCGTCGGATCCTAGAAGTCCGGCACGGAGCATCCGGAAATAATCGCCAGTATCGGAAGGTTGCAGATGGAAGCCCTCAAGACATCCTGCGCAATTCATACGAGTGGTTTTTCCGTGGGTGGAGTGTCGGTGCAATTATTCGGCAATTGCTTCGATGATGTTTCCCTGGTGGAGTCGCTTCTTCCTTTTCGCGGGGACGAGAACAATTCCGACATTCATCTTTCGGTTGAGTGGGCCGGCAGTTTTACTCCGCCCCGTAGCCGTCCGCTTTTCGACTCGGGAACGACCTGGAGGCTTTACGAAGACGGAGCCGGATTTCAGTTTGACTTCAATGCTCCCGCTTTTGGCGAGCGCCCGTACAAGCGGCTTTTGGCCGACAACCTCTTCCGGTCGTGCACGCTGCAGATGAGCGAGGATTCTTTTCGTGGATCGCACTACACGCCGGCGCCCCTGGACTATCCCCTCGACGAACTCCTCATCATGCACCGCCTCACCCAGGAGCCCGCGATCGAACTTCACGGAGTCGGTATCGTCGGTCCTAATGGCAACAACAACTTATTCGTTGGTCACTCCGGAGCAGGGAAGAGCACCACCGCTCGCCTCTGGACCTCACTTCACGAGGTGGACATCCTCAGCGACGATCGCATCATCGTTCGCGAAGACTTGGTTCGCGAACACTCGATCCGCGAATACTTCGCCGTCGAAGATAGAATTCGCCAAGAAAAGTCTTACGAAGGTAACCGCTCAGCAGACCCTACTCAGATCTACATGTATGGCACGCCTTGGCATGGCGAAGCCCATTTCGCTCTTCCCCAATGCGCTCCTCTGAAAAGAATTTTTGTTCTCGAACACGGCCACGGTAACGTCCTCACCCGCCTCACGCGAAGCCAGATGGTTGCCGAACTCTTTGCCCGCGCCTTCGTACCCTTCCACCGCCACGAATACGTAGACCACGCGTTAGGCTTCCTGGAGCGCGTTGCCGATAGCATCCCCTGCTACCGTTATTCCTTCGAGCCCGACGCCCGCGCTGTAGAAAAAATCCTCCAGTTGAATGATTAACAGCGAGTCCGATTCAGAGCGCTTCGAGGCCCTCAGCCGCGAGCTTCTGAATAGCGGATTCACCGTGCGCTTTGAAGCGCATGGTGCCAGCATGTCCCCCTGCATTCGCGACGGTGAGATTGTGCATGTTACCGCCGTAATCGTGAGCAAATTACGTAAGGGCGATATTGTACTTACGAAAGGTCATAGCGGGTTCCGGGTTCACCGCCTTGTGTTCATCGATGATGATAAGAATCTTTTTATTACTCGAGGCGATTGCGGACAACAGGACGACCCACCGGTGCGCGCCGACCAAATCCTCGGCATTGTCTTCGCCAAAGAACTGAGGCTGGGAACGAAAATCGTGACGGCAAAGTTAAACAGTTTCGACGGCAAATTGCTGCAAGGCGCGGCCCGCGTGCAATATCTTGCGAGCAAGCTTCTCAGAATGGTTCGCCGAAGACGTGGAAACACCTCAAATTTGCTCGGCGCATTAGTTTTTGCTGCTGCACTTTTCGCCGTGCCGAATTCCCGCGCCCAGGTCTTAGTCGATACGAATCCCAGTACGAACACCACCGCAGACTTGACCGGACCCGGCACGCAGACACTCACTTTTAATCACACCACCTCCGCCACGGCAAATCGTGCCCTACTCGTGGGCGTTTCCATGAACGTCGCCAACAGCCCCACGACTGCGGTGACGGGCGTCACTTACAACGGCGCAGCTCTAACGCTGGTCGGTGCTCACAACGACGCCGGAAACACGCGTCGCGTGGAACAGTGGTATTTACTGAACCCTGCGTCCGGAACCAACCTGCCCATCGTCGTCTCCGTCAGTGTTCCCTCGGCTGCAACCGTTGGCGCAACCGCGGGAGCGACCGTGTTCACCGATGTCGATCAGACGGTGCCTCTTGGTTCATTCGTCTCGGCCAATGGTGCCGCCGCCGCCTACTCCGAACTGGATGTCCCAAGTGTAGTCAATGGAATGGTGTTTAACACGCTCGCCGTGGGACTCGGGACGATTACGGTGAATGGCCCACAGGTTTCGCAGTGGAACGTAACCTCCGGAGGAGCGAATTCAAACCCCAATCAGGATATAGTCGGCACGGCCAGCAGTCGAACCGGCGCACCCAGCGTGCCGCTCTCGGAAACTTTCAACGAGACTTTCAATCTCACTTCGGTTGTGCCCCGCGCCGTTACCTTCAACCTCACTTCGATTGCGCCCAACACCACCACGTTCAATCTCACGTCGGTTACGCCCACAAACGTTGTATTGACTCTCACATCTGTTGCGAATGCCGGGGGAGGTGGCACGACTGTTTACACAGGAACGGTCACCGGCGGCGCCGGCAATGCCTACGCTGGTGACACTGTAGTCATAGCAGGCTTCGGGAATGGCAGGAACAACGGAACCTTCACTTGCACTGCATCCACCGCGACCACGATAACCTTGAACAACACGCGTGGGGTTGCTCAGGCCGGGGCAGCGACAGCCACGGTAACGGTGAGCACCGTCTACACCGGAACCATCACCGGCGGAGCCGGAAACGTCTTTGCCGGCGACAATGTCGTTGTGGCGGGCTTCAAGACCGCCGCCAACAACGGAACATTCGTAGCCACTGCATCCACGGCAACTACGCTCACGCTAAGCAACAAAGCCAGTGCGGCGGAAACGGACCCTGGAACGGCAAAGGTCACGACCGCTGTTTACACGGGAACGATCACGGGCGGCGCCGGCAACGCATTCCTCGACGACAGAGTTGTCATCACGGGATTCACGAACGCCGCTAACAATGGAACATTTGTAGCTATCGCATCCTCGGCGACCACTCTGACGCTTAACAATACGGCCGCGGTTGCGGAAACCGATCCTGCAACCGCGTCTGTGGCGAACGGCTCCAGTACCAGCACGGTTTACACCGGAACGATCACGGACGGCGCTGGAAATGCTTTTGCCGGAGACAGCTTTGCCATAGCCGGATTCACCAACGCGGCCAACAACGGCACATTTACCTGTACCGCCTCCACGGCGACCACACTCACGTGCAGCAACGCAGCCGCGATTGCCGAAACCGACCCCGGTACCGCTTCCACCGAAAGCACATTTAACTGGTCGGAAGGCGCTGTATCCATCAATCCGAGCACTGCGGATATTGCCGTCACCACCAGCGTCGCCAGTGCCGTTTTTCTCGGCTCACCCACAACTTACAACATCTCCGTTACCAACAACGGTCCTTCAGCCGCCAATACCGTCAAACTTGTAGACGCTCTGGCCACAGGCATGACGCTCGGTACCGTCACACCCAGCGGTGGCACCACTTGCACCGGAACCGGCCCCATTACTTGCACCCTCCCGACACCATTCGCCAGCGGGGCAACCGCTACAATTTCCATCGTCGAAACCGCCACCGCGGCCGGCTCTTACGCCAATACGGCGACCGTAAGTGATTCCAACACACCCCCCGATCCCAACACCGGCAACAATACCTACGTCGCGGTCGCAACTGTGCAATCGATTTCCTGCGCGGCGGTTTCGCAGGCCATCAGCGGAACGAATCTTACCGGCGTCCTCAACACTTACTATCCTGGAACCGCAAGCGTCACCGCAGGTGCAACTTCCATCCCGGTCGGCGCAGCAACCGGCGCTGGCACCGCCATCGCCGCCGGCAATCTGTTGCTGATCATCCAGATGCAGGATGCCACCATCAACGACTCCAATACCGTTGCTTATGGAAACGGTTACACTGGTCAGGGATTCACTTCGCTGAACAGCGCCGGCGACTACGAGTTCGTCACCGCGCAAAACGCCGTCCCTGCCACCGGCGGTTCCGTCACTATATCTAGCGCGGGCACCGGTGGCGGAACGGTTTTCGCTTATCACTCCTCCGCCTGGTCAGCCACAGCGGGTCAGAGCACCTACCAGGTAATCGTGGTGCCACAGTATTCCACGGCTTCGTTCAGCGCGTCCGCTCCTCCAACTGCTCTCGCATGGAATGGTTCCACCGGCGGCGTGCTGGCCCTCGATACCTCAGGATCTTTGACGCTAAACGGCGCCACGCTTTCCGTGGATGGCCTCGGCTTCCGCGGCGGTGCGGGAATGCAATTAACCGGCGGAGCAGGCGCTAATACGGATTATCGTCAGCCCGCTCCCGCCACCTACACCGGAGCCGTTGGCGGCGAAGCCGGCCATGACGCTAACAAGGGCGAAGGCATCGCGGGGACCCCGCTTTGGGTGGAATCGGGTGGTACGTTCCTAAAGACCAATACCGGCTATCCCAGTGGTACCACGGGCAGTGATGGCAGCATGGCCCGCGGAGCTCCCGGAAACGCTGGCGCGGGAGGCACCGACGCGGACCCCGCGAACAATGATCAGAATGCCGGTGGTGGTGGCGGAGGCAACGGCGGCGCCGGAGGTTTTGGCGGTGACTCGTGGAACACAAATCTCAGTGTAGGCGGCGAGGGCGGCACGGTTTTTCCCGCGACTATCAATCGCCTCGCGATGGGTGGCGGTGGCGGCGCGGGCACGCGCAACAATTCCGACGGTGATAATCAGGCGAGCGGTGGCGCGCCCGGCGGCGGCATTCTTATCATTCGCACTTATGGACTGAGCGGAACTGGCACCCTCACCGCCAACGGTGCTTCCGCCTATAACCTAACTGCGAACGATGCCGGTGGCGGCGGCGGTGCCGGCGGAAGCATCGTCGTTCTTTCCGCCAACGGCGGCGAGAGCGGTTTGACGCTGCAAGCCAACGGCGGCACCGGCGGCAACGCATGGGAGATTGAGCCCTACACGCTGGGCAATCGTCACGGCCCTGGCGGCGGCGGCGGTGGTGGTGTTGTCCTCGTTTCGGGCACGCCGGCAAGTGTTAGCGTGAATGGCGCAGCGAGCGGTCTTACTGAAGATCCCGGCGTCCCCTACGGAGCCACGGCTGGCACCGCAGGCAGCAGTGTTACTAACGCTTCCATCACGCAGACTTCCGGCACTCAATCCGGCGCACAATGCACACCAGACATGACCCTTGGCAAGAGTCACGTCGGCAACTTCACTCGCGGATCAATCGCCGCTTACACCATACCGGTTGAAAATTTGAGTCCCTACGGCCCGAGCAATGGCACCGTAACGGTCAACGACACGCTGCCCTCCGGTCTCACGCCGACCAGCGCCACCGGCACCGGATGGTCTTGCTCTATCGCTTCCCAAACCGTGAGTTGCCTGAACTCGACAATCTTGGCGGCAAACAGCTTCTATCCTTCGATCACAGTCAATGCCAATGTCCTTCAGACCGCGCCCTCTACCGAAACCAATACTGCGTTTGTAAGTGGCGGCGGCGAAGTCAACTTGGCGAACGACAGTGCCACCGACGTTGCCAACGTCGTTTCCACCGCCGACCTCAGCATCACGAACGCCGCATCACCGAATCCTGTGGTTGCGAGTAGCAACATCACCTACACCCAGCTCCTCACCAATAACGGACCGAGCGCTGCCGACAACGCTAGCGTGGTCGAAGCCATTCCCGCCAGTACCACGTTTGTTTCGATGGCCGCTCCCGCGGGCTGGAGCTGCACCACTCCTGCCGTCGGCGGCACCGGTAACGTGATTTGCAACGCGCTGAATATGGCCGGAAGCACCGCCGCTACTTTCGCTCTGGTCACAAAGGTGAACACGGGAACCGCAAACGGAACCGTGATTACCGATACAGCGACCGCCAGTTCCTCGGTGAACGACCCAAATTCTGCCAACAACACCGCGTCGGCTTCCACTATCGTCGGTACCAGCGCCGGAGCTCAACTAATCGTAACCAACACCGCTTCGCCGAACGGAGTCGCCGCTGGCAGCAACATTACTTATACGCAGGTAGTTACGAACGCCGGCTCCGCGACAGCAACTGGCGCAAGTCTTTCAGAGTTAGAATCACCTGCAGCGAACACAACTTTCGTATCCATCTCACCCACTGCTGCCCCGGGTTGGACTTGCAGCCAAGCCCTTGAAAGCTGTTCCAATTCGAACGTACTTGCAGGCGGAACCGCTACCTTCACCGTCGTCTACACGGTGAAGGCCGGAACCGCAGTCGGCACAGCTATCACCAACACTGCAACGGCGACAGCCTCTAATCAGACCTCCGGGGCCAGCTCTGCCATCGCAAACGACACGGTTACTGCCTCCACATCGCAAGCCGATCTCGCTCTTGCCACTGCATCCACGCCGCTCTCGGTTTTCGCTGGCAACGACATTACTTACATACAGACCGTTACCAATAACGGCCCTTCCCCCGCCACGACGGTTAGTTTCCTGGAGGCCGTCCCCACCAATACGACATTCGTGTCAGTCTCAACCCCTGCTGGTTGGACGTGCACTACTCCTGCTGTTGGCGGAACCGGAAACGTTACCTGCACAGATCCGAGTCTGGCTGCGAACGCCTCGGCGTCCATCCTGGTCGCTGTCAATGTTCCGGCCAGCAGCACCGCCGCTTCGATCACAGCGCCTTCGTCTGTTTCCGCCGCGAACTCGCTCACTGCCACCACGAATACGATTACTCCAGTCTCAGCCGCCTGCGATCTTTCCGTAAGCAATAGTGGTACGCCCAGCCAAGTACAGGCCGGGAACACAATTACTTACACGCAGGTTGTGACCAACACTGGCCCCAGCAATTGCGCCAATGTCGCTTTCAACGAAGCGATCCCCGCCAATACAACTTTTACTTCCTATGGGGGGACACCGGCAGGATGGACTTGCACTTCCTTCACCGCCGGCTGCACCAATCCGAGTTTCGCGCCGGGCACGATCACAACGTTCACTGTCGTCGTGACGGTGAACGCGGGTACCGCCGCCGGGACCATCATCACAGACACTGACACGGTCACTACCACCAGCCGCGATACTAATCTCAGCAACAACTCCGCCACCGTTAACACCCCCGTGGCGAGCGCCACTCAAGCCGACCTCAGCGTGACAAACTCGGCCAGTCCGAACCCGGTGACGGCAGGCAACAACATCACTTACGCCCAGACCGTAGCCAACGCTGGTCCCGCAAGCGCGAGTACCGTCACATTCACCGAGACCACTCCGGCAAATACAACCGCTCAATCGCTGTCAGGTCCCGCCGGATGGACGTGCACGCTAGCAACCCTTACCTGCACCATCTCGAGCCTGGCCCCCACGGGAGCTACCCCGGCGCCCTTCACATTCGTAGTGAAAGTAAATACGACCGTTGCTTCCGGATCCACCATTACTCAAACCGACTCTGTCTCCTCAACCACCAGCGATCCCGACTCCGCCAACAACAGTGCTGCAGTCAGCGTATTAGTGGGTTCTTCGGCAGACTTATCCGTCACCAACAGCGCCAGCCCGGTTCCAGTGGTGGCAACGAATAACATCACTTACACGCAAGTTGTGACCAACTCCGGACCGAGCACAGCCACGGCCGCAACTCTCACGGAAACCACGCCGGCCAACACAACGTTTTCCTCCATCGGTACGCTCCCGGCAGGATGGTCATGCACCACGCCCGCGGTAGGCAGTGCCGGAACCATCACTTGCAGCAATCCCAGCTTCGCCGCAGGTTCAGCCAGCTTTAGCATCGCTCTTGCGGTTACCGCTGGAACCGCAGCCGGAACCGCGATCAACGATATCGCTTTCGTAAGTTCCTCCACGCCCGATCCGAACTCGGCCAACAACGCTGCGACTGCTGCCGATGTTGTAGCTCTCGCCACCCAGGCCGACTTAGTCGTGACCAATACGGCGACCCCAACTTCCGTGGCCGCCGGTAGTAATGTCACTTACAGCCAAAGCGTCACGAACAATGGTCCGGCGTCGGCAACCACAGTTAGCTTTACTCAAACCACGCCTCCCAATACCAATTTCCAATCCATCACAACTCCAGCCGGCTGGACTTGCACCACTCCGGGAGTCGGGGCCGCTGGCACTATCACCTGCACTGTTGCCACGATGGCGCTCAATGCAACCGCCAGCTTCACTTTGGTACTGCAAGTGAACGCCGGGACCGCCTCGGGCACAAATATCGCCGAGACAGCCGCAGCCACTGCCTCGAACATCGTCCCCAGCATCACCAGCAACACTGCGACGGCGGCAGTGGTTGTCGCCAATGCCGGCAGCGCAAACGTGACCATCGTGAAGACCGCCACGCCAGGCCCCACTGTCGCCGAGGGTGACACAATCACCTACAGCCTTGTTGTGACCAATAACGGTCCTTCATCCGCAACCAATGTAACCGTGACCGATCCATTGCCTGCGGACGTGACCTATTACCCCGCCACCACGAGTGCCGGTAACTGCTCCGAGGCTGGCGGAACCGTAACCTGCCTGCTGGGAACCATGCCCAGCACAGGCACGGCCAGCACCGCCGCCGTAACCATCCTTACCACTGCCGGTGCACCGGGTATCGCTACCAACACGGCCAGCGTCATCTCCGATCAGATGACCAGCCCCAACACTTCCAATCAGACCGAAACCACCATCACCGCCGACACCAGCATCAAGCTGGAATCGTTCGTAGCGCAGATGGGTAAAGATAAAACCGGCGCCGACCGCGTCGTACTTCTCTGGAAAACAGGCTCGGAAGTCCACAATCTCGGGTTCAACGTTTATCGCGAACAAGCTGGCGAGCGCGTCCGCCTGAATTCTTCGCTGATCGCGGGATCGGCTCTGCTCATGAGCGGCGCTCTGCCCAAACATTCCGGCAAGACTTACACCTGGATCGATTCTTCGCCGGCCGCCGGCAGCGGTTCTTACTGGCTGGAAGATGTCGATACCAACGGTGGCCGCATAGTCCACGGGCCAGTGTCCTCCACGGCCTCAGTCGGTTCTGAGGTTGACAGCGATGCCAACCCCGCAGCCAGTGCGACATTGAATCACCTAAGTCAGAGCCAGCCCGCCGCGGTACCCGCCGGGTTGAGTCACCGTCTTGAAAACATTTCGCAGACGACTGCCCCCACGCTGGCCCAGCAGCAGAAGCAGTTCGAACTTGCGGCCCACCCCGCCATCAAGATCTATGTGAAGCACGAAGGCTGGTATTGCGTGACACAACCGCAACTTATTGCTGCCGGCCTCGACCCCAATGTCGATCCTGCATTCCTGCATCTTTACGCCGAAGCCGTCGAGCAACCTATCCAGATCAGTGGCGCTTCCGCTGGTCGCAGAGGTTTCGGCCCGCAAGCGGCCATTTATTTCTATGGCACTGGCATCGACACGCAATATTCCGGCACTCAAGTTTACTTCCTCGCCACCGAACAATCCCGGGGCGCGCGCATTCAACATGCGCCGCTCTCAACTGGCTCAAACGAGCCTCCGGCAAGCTTTCCCTTTACCGTGGAACTCGCGCCCCGCACCACCTACTTTTCGGCCCTGACGACCGCAGGCGGCAACAACTTCTTCGGTCCTCTCATTTCTTCCACTCCCGTCGATGAAACCATTCAGGTCCCGCACCTCGACGCCAGTACCACCGAGCCGGGACAATTCGATCTTGTTCTGCAAGGCGTTATCCTCGCGGTTCCGCACGACGTCGCCATCACGCTGAACGGCACGTCGATCGGCGACCTCACCTTCACCGGCGAAGCCAAAGGAACATTCCACGTAGCTTTACCGCCCGGACTTTTGCAGGAAGGCGCCAACACCATCACCTTCACATCGCAGAATGGCGATTACGATTACAGCCTCCTGCAATCGATCCGCATCACGTATCCCCATTCCTACTC
>Ga0182024_10021930_pt1 | contig 11555 bp, 9 predicted proteins | sample P32metaG_FD_120480 | JGI IMG/M metagenome (GOLD analysis project Ga0182024, IMG submission 120480) | Permafrost microbial communities from Stordalen Mire, Sweden - P3-2 metaG (Illumina Assembly) | ecosystem: Environmental > Terrestrial > Soil > Wetlands > Permafrost | place: Sweden: Stordalen... | reverse complement strand
GTAAAGTGCTTCCAGGCGATTCGAGGCGGTCTCGTCGGGCCCCACGACACGGAAATTGCGCTTTTCCAGATTAAGTTTCATGACGTCCCGCAGGTAGCCGCCCAGCACTCGTGTGGCTTCGCTCTCGGGGGTTCCCGGCATCTTTACATCGATGGCATAACTGCGAAAGTTTGGCAGCCGCAAGGGCTCGAGCAACAGCCCACCGTTGGCATGCGGATTCATTCCCATGCGTTCCCGGCCCTTTGGCGGCAGCGCCGCGAGCTCCGCCTTCAGCTTACCGTCACGATCGAAAAGCTCCTCGGGATGATAACTTTTCATCCAGTCTTCAAGAATTTTCAAGTGTCCCGGATTTTCGCGAACATCCGTCACCGGCACCTGGTGCGAGCGCCACGTACCCTCAACAGGTTTCCCGTCCACTATTTTCGGACCCGTCCAACCTTTGGGCGTGCGGAGGATCAGCATGGGCCAGCGAGGCCGGTCTGTGTGGCCCTCTTCACGCGAGCGCCTTTGTATAGCTCGAATCTCACCGAGGATCGTATCGAGGGCGGCAGCCATCTTCTGGTGCATCGCGATGGGGTCATCGCCCTCGAGGAAATAAGGCGCATAACCGTATCCACGAAACAGGGATTCAAGCTCGCCCTGTGAAATACGCGCAAGCACGGTGGGATTGGCGATCTTGTAGCCGTTCAGGTGGAGGATCGGCAACACCGCACCGTCGGTCTTGGGATTCAGAAACTTGTTCGAGTGCCAACTCGTGGCGCAAGGTCCAGTCTCCGCTTCCCCATCTCCGACGATGCAGCTAACGATCAGGCCGGGATTGTCGAAGGCGGCACCATAGGCGTGAAGAAGCGAGTACCCCAACTCGCCTCCTTCATTGATCGAACCCGGCGTTTCGGGTGCAACATGGCTGGGAATGCCATAAGGCCAGGAGAATTGCAGAAACAGGCGTTTCAAGCCGTCGCGGTTCTGCTCAATGTACGGATAAATCTCAGAATACGAGCCCTCCAGATACGTATGCGCCACAATCCCCGGTCCGCCATGCCCGGGGCCAATGACATAGATCATGTTCAGTTGTTGCTCGACAATTAGTCGATTCAAATGCGTATAAATGAAATTCAATCCGGCGGTCGTGCCCCAGTGGCCCAGCAAGCGGGGCTTGATGTCGTCAGTCGTTAAAGGACGTTCCAGAAGCGGATTATCCTTGAGATAAATTTGTCCAACCGTAAGATAGTTAGCCGCAAACCAATAGGCATGCATCTTTTGTACTTGCTGTTCATTCAATGGTCCGGCCATCGAGTCTCCCCTGAAGCTGCAGACTGCATTCGTTCCGTTTGAATTTACAAGGATACGCTATATGCGGCGAATTGGTGATGCAGGCAAATCAGGTGTGGGAAAGTAAATGCAAGTCCTGTCACAATATAGGACGATAACGATGCACTCATGCAAAGCAGCCAGAGCAATTTCACGATCCATCAGCCTGTTCAACCATTGATGGCTAACATTGACGGCTAATTTCCTGACGGCTCTCCGCCTGCTCCTTGTTGTTCCGTTTACGTTTTTCATGGCCAGAGGAGACCTGCGTTCCGCCGTTTTGGCTTTGGTAACGTGGGCGGTGGCCCTGGCGACGGATTTTCTCGATGGGCCCGTGGCACGCCGAGAAGGAACGGTGACCGCGTTAAGCGGCGCCTTTGATCACACCAGCGATTTTTTGTTCGTTGCGTGTGGAATGTTCGCGGGAGCCCTGCGTGGCGTGTTTCCGTGGATTCTGCCGGTTCTAGTCACAATGGCTTTTGCCCAGTACGTCATCGACTCCTACTGGTTTCACCGCCAGATCAAGTTTCGCGGGAGTCAACTCGGCCGCTATAACGGCATACTCTACTTTGTTCCACCCTGCATGGACATTCTGATTCGGCTGGGGGCGCGATTCCTGCAGCCTCTGCTCACTATTTTAGTGTGGATGCTGGTCCTGAGCACGCTTGTGTCCATGGGCCAGCGCTTGCTGTTCCGGAGATTACCCGAACATCTCCCGAGTCGCTCGCCGCAGAAATAATAGACCCACACCAGCATTGAAAAAGATAAAGAAGTTATGCATCACGAAGCCGAAGGCGGTCATTTGTCCCGGTCTGTCCGGAAACAGCAGGACCCAGAAAAGAATCGCGACGGAATGCATCGGTCCAGGCATGGCTGCTCCGAAAAAAATTACGGGCAAATACCCGAGCATTTCGCCAAAGCCCACCGAGACCCCGAAAAGTCTCAACGCCAGCGTATATACCACCACGCCTGCTATCACCAGTGGAGCACGCATCAGGATCACAGCCCCATACTGCCAAACCTTAGCGAGCCGGAACGCCCGGAAAATCGGTCGTTCCCGCAGAGCGATTCCCGCGCCGATTTTTCCGCTGAAGAAGAGATGAAAAAGCACGAAGAAAATAACGGAGCCCAGAGCAATCCAGGGGATGATATGAAAGACTTCTTGCAGGCTACCCCACCGCAACATCACTCCGATGGCTCCCCACAAAATCAAGCTGTAATATTCGCAAAACATCAGGAAGAGCATGCTGGAGCCGATTTCCCACCCGGGCACGCCGTCCCGGCGATTCAGATAAAGAGCGATGGCACCTTTGCTGACTTGCTCATTAACCAGGGACAGAATGTAGGCACTGGCCCGAATGGGCAAAATATCTGTATAGCGGATTTTTGTGTTGAACCAGTTGATCACACTCCAAACGACCAAACTGTCGAACACCAAATAAAGAAAACAGTACGGGATCATCAGGGCGAGCCAGCGGGGCCAGCTGACATTCTCAAAACTTTTCAAAAGATAGGAAACCAGGGTGGTGCCTTCAGCCGCGGCGGCACGGCTGAGACGGCTGTAAAGATATGCGAAGCAGGCCGCCGTAATGAGAAATGGCAACAGGCGCTGCCACGTTTTAGCCTTTTTGCGTTCGGCGGTAGGAACGTTGGCGGTTGGAACGGTATGGGCCATTTTCGCTATGGGTGGCGCAGACTGTTTTCAATCATCTCGTCGATTCCGGTCAGTTGGATAGCGAGGGCGTGCACGGCCGGCCGCGGGTCTAGACGCGTGTCCGCAGTGATGACCTCCAAAGCGTCCGGCGAAAACCCGGGGCTGGCAATCCGTTGACGAATGGCCAGCACGAACGAAAGCAATTGTTTCGGAATCGAGCCAATTTTGACTTTCCGGCCAAGCATCCGAGCTGCTCGCTCGACGATTTCACACTCTCGCAGCGACACCGGGCCAACAAGATCCAACGTGAGGTTTTTCGCGATCGTCGGCTGCGTGGCAACGACTGCGGCCTTTGCCAAATCATCCACATAGAGCGGCTGCTGAAGATTGCGACCGCCGCCGATCAGCCTCACTCTCGCTCGGCTGGTGTTGCGCTCGAGCGCCGCCGCACCCGCAGTGCCTGGACCAAGCAAAAGTGGGACGCGCAAGACCGTATAACATAATCCGGAAGCGCGCACTAGCTCTTCTGCGTGGCCTTTAGAGCGATAGTAGCGGTTCGAGGATGTCTCATCGGCTCCCGTTGCGCTTACCAACACAAATTTCTGCAGCGCGCACCGCTTGGCGGCTTCAACGACGCTGCGAGCCGGCGCAACATTTGCTTGGTCATATGTCGAATCCGGTTTCTCCACGAGAATGCCTACGAGATGGATGACCGCGGAGGCGCCCTGGAAAGCTGCATCCAGGCTGTCCGGCTCGTCGTAGGAGACTTGGACGGCGCCCTGGGTATCACCTAGCTGCGAGCGAATCTGTTGAGCTGCACGTTGCGAGCGCACTGCGGCGATAAACGTGTTCGGCAGCGCCGCGTGTTTCGATCCCCATCGCAGGATCGCCTGGCCCACGGCGCTATTGGCACCGGTGATGATTACCTTCATTCTCGCATCCTATTACCCAACTACGTGAAACACGTGAATCGTCGCCTTCGGCGGGATTTTCAATTGCGGGTATTTCTTTTTACGGGCCTCGAGCACCCCTGCCCTTTCACCCGGATCTGTGACCAGGGACAAGGTACGGTCATACACGTCATTGCCTATTTTTATACGCACGTGTGGGTCACGCAGCACATTGTCGTTCCAGCTTCTCGGCGTTCCCGCAGGATAAACGGAGGACAAGTAAAGCTGACCATTGTAAGCGATACAATTAATTGTTACGGAATGAGGAAGCAGATACCACGACTGCGTTTGCAGCTTGACCGTAGGATCGTTATCGGTGAACGACCAATCGGTAACCGGAGTGGTGACGACATTTCCCTTAAGCCATAGGCCCGGTGTTCTGTCTCGAGGTTCCAGACCGGTTATACTCAGCACCACCAGTAGTAGCACCAAGCAAACGATAATCGTTCCAACGATTTTCAATAGCGTTTTCACGACGGGCTCCCCCCCAAAAAGACGGGACTGAGATTTTGTACCACGACGAATGGGGAGCGTTTATAGCACATCGGCGAGCTGCATTTGTTGGGCAGCACGCCTGTTTCGGCTAGTTCTCAGTCCGTTGTCACTCAGGCGGTATGAGGACGAGTGAAATGCGCAAACAGCCGAGGCCGCACTGAAACAATCATCTCCTGGCGACCGAGATACGATTCAGAACGTAGCCGCAAAACGCCTCCCAGATCTGACTAAAATTGAGGATAAGCTCAAAACGCTCCAAAGTGAGCGCGATTCTCTAGAAAAGAAATTGCGCGATCAGGAGGCTTCCGTAAATCGTTCCGAACTGCGCGAATTCTTGCTATCCGGTCGATACGCCATCAACCAGCGAAACGTCGCCGATGCTTTGGCAGGATTGCCTGGAATGAAGTGACGGCAGTCCTACATACGTTGTTCCCACATGTCCCGTGATGCTGACGCCAGACCAGATGCATGCGCGCTTCTTCAAACAGACGGCGCTCGCTGGTGATCCCGTAGAGGTAACCCACGAGCAACAAACGCAGCAGCACTTCGGGATCAATCGAGGGGCGACCAGTTGAACTGTAGAGGTTTTTCAGACGCTCCCGTACGAAGCTTTAGTGGACCTAAGTCGGGCTCAATTTCATTGCCTTAATGTCGAAAACACGCACACTCTAGTTGGCCCGTGAGTGACCGAATCGTGAATTGGCCGAGCGCGTTGCGCGAAGGTCACGTGAGTTTGGCATTGCCGCGCTGGCGCGCATAGGCCTGTTTGCAAATGTCTTATGATAAGTTCTTTGAGGGAAGTGTGCGACGAAAGCGAGGAATCGTGAAAATGCCACTTAACCGAGCCGCGCGGTCAGTGCACTGCTTAAAGCAAGGGGCATCATGCGAGCAGTAATGAGTTCAATAAAGTGAATGCACGACGTACCAAGGTCGAAGGCACTGCGCGTCAAGAGTCAAATCTTCTCGATCCGACGGTAAAGGAAAGAATGACTGCGGGAAAAGCGCTGCGCAAGAGCGTGCCGCGAACTTCCCACGCCAAGTGGGTCTGCCCGGCCGATCGTGCCGACCCAATTGAATTGCTGAAAAATGCGGACCGGGGAAGACTGCCCGAGCTACTACCAATCCGATACGGCCGGATGCGGCAGTCGCCATTCGCATTTTTTCGAGGCGCGGGGGCCGTGATGGCGGCGGATCTCGCCGGGACGCCGAAAACCGGACTCCGCGTTCAGGCGTGTGGCGATTGCCATGTCAGCAATTTTGGCGGCTTCGGTTCTCCGGAGCGGCGACTTGTCTTCGATATCAACGATTTTGACGAGACCCTGCACGCACCGTGGGAATGGGACGTGAAACGGTTAGCCACGAGTATCGTGCTCGCAGGGCGTCAGATGGGGGCGCAAGAAGGGCATTGCGCGGATGGCGCACGCGTGGCAGTCCAGAGCTATCGCGAGCATTTACGCGAATACGCGAGAATGCGCGCACTCGAAATCTGGTATGCACAACTCGACGCCGAGGTCCTCATTGAAGACGCGAAAACCACGACAGCAAAGAAGTACTGGAAGCGCGTTGAGGACAAGGCAAAATTACAGACGGCGGAACATGTATTTCCCAGGATAACGGATGTTCTAGAGGGACGGCCGCACATCGTCGATCGTCCCCCGCTTGTCTACCACCCGCGCCAGATGACAAAGCTCGCAAAACGAGTGAGAGAAATGTTTCACCGTTATCGTTTGACGCTGCCGGAAGAGCGGCGTGTGATTCTCGATCGTTATCGCATTGTTGATATCGCCCGGAAGGTCGTAGGAGTCGGCAGCGTCGGAACCCGGTGCGCGGTCATTTTGCTCATGGCGGGTCAGGACGACCCGCTGTTCCTGCAATTCAAGGAAGCGCTCGCTTCCGTGCTCGATCCGTACGCAGGCAAGAGCCGATATGCCAACCACGGCGAACGAGTCGTCACCGGGCAGCGAATGCTGCAGGCGGCCAGCGACATTTTTCTGGGCTGGACGCGCGACGACGAAGGGCACGATTATTATTTCCGGCAGCTACGCGACATGAAGATGAGGATAGATGTGGAGGATATGTCCAAGCAGGACTGGATCGAATACATCGAGCTATGCGGATGGGCGCTGGCGCGGGCGCACGCTCGGACGGGTGATGCAGCACGGATAGCAGGTTACCTTGGAAAAAGCGATACGTTCGATCAAGCAATCGAGGGATTCGCTGTTGATTACGCCCGTCAAACCGAGCGCGACTATGAGGTGCTCCTTAGAGCCATCCGCACTCGGCGCCTTCCAGTCCGCACCAACGGCGGATCTTGATTCGGAAATCCAAGGATACGGCGTCGGGCCCAAAGAAACACTCTCGGTAACGATTGTCCAGAAGCAACAGCTTGAACGTAGGGGGCCGTTTCATTCGCGAGGACTCACCGGCAGAACCTCAATAGTCACACCTTGGCGATGCAATCGCGCCAGTATGGTTTCTTGCTTGCCCTTGCTTACATCCGCTCCGAATTCAACAATGGAACTTGCTCCCGCCATTGACACGCGGAAATGCTGAGTGCTTATTTTTAATTCCGCGAGGAGCCGCTGCACCTCCCCGGCAATGGCCTCCGGATGGTCCGTCGTGATGCGAAAAGCCATGGTACGGGGCTTCAGGCCAAAGCGTTCCTCGCACCAGGCGAGTGCGATCAGCGCAAAAAGCACAAGCCCGGTCGAATAACCTGCCACCGCATAAAGCCCTGCGCCCGCAGCCATGCCGATCGCAGCCTCAACCCAGATTGTCGCTGCTGTCGTCATGCCAACTACGCTTCCGCTCTCGCGTAAGATCGCACCGGCGCCGAGAAATCCTATTCCTTGTACTATATTGGAAGCGATTCGGGTGCTGCCTGAGTCGCCAAGACGTTGGGCAATCACCCCCGAGAGAAGCGTGAACAATGCCGCACCAAGACTCACGAACAGGCTCGTGCGGACACCGGCAGGTCGCCTGCGCAAATCACGCTCAACACCGATTGCAGCACCCAGCAGTGCAGCCACCGTCAAGCGCAGCAAAATTCGGTCGAGAGGAAACATCGCCGCATCAACCCCCTTTTCGGAGTTGACGAGATTCTACTATCTGCAATTCTAATTGCGTCAATTTTGAAAGGTAAATGAAGACAGCAGCGACTTACCGTCCATTATTCCCGCAGTGCCAGTGCTAAAACGTTGTAATTGTGAACAGGGCATGCCAACAGGACAGCCCTGACCGCATGCATGCCTCTAGCGGCTGTGGCTTATGCTGAGCACATCGGTTGACACTCTTTTGCTCTGCTTCAATCTGCAGGAGGCCGACGCCATGTCAGTGCCTTCTCATCGCGCTTTGCTGGTTGGTGAAGTTACCACCCTCACCTTTCGAGCAGTTGTAGTCGCTCCTGGGTGGTACCATACTCTGCTTAGCAATCACAATTCTAGATGAAGACGCAGACCCGGCACGATGATGGGGCCTCGGTCGCGATTGTATCCAGGGTGGTCGACCTATTGGCAATCGAACGAGGCGCATAACCCCAATGCGACAACTACGTAACGTTTCATATTCATGATGCCCTCCCAGTGACAAGAGAAAAAGCGATTCGATTTTTCGACCATCGCACAGTTCGCGGCGATCGGTCGGTGGACTAGCGTCGCCAACATTCAGGCGTCAACTTCTCAGGATTTATTGGGTGGTAACCGATCGACAACGGTCCTCATTAACATTTAGAATGGGCGGTGCTGCCTCGCCTGGCCCGGAGGAGCAGTCCTGGAAACGCAAAAGCGAAATCTGACGGCAATCGCAGCTCTCGCCATCTTCTACTTCGTTGCGAGCAAGCTGGGACTGACGATGGCCAGCGTACATCCCAGCGCTACTGCGATCTGGCCCTCCACGGGAATTGCTCTTGCGGCCTTCCTGATCCTCGGCTATGACGTCTGGCCCGGCTTCCTGGTTGCCGCATTCCTGGTGAATATCACCACAGCGGGCTCTGTAGCCACATGCCTCGGCATTGCTACGGGCAACACCCTAGAAGGTCTCGCAGGCGCCTACCTGGTCAACCGGTTTGCCAACGGACAAAATGCCATGCGACGCCCCCAAGACGTCTTCAAATTTGCGGGGCTCGCAGGCATTCTCAGCACGAGCATCAGTGCCACGTTTGGGGTCACAAGTCTGGCCCTCGGTGGTTACGCGAGTTGGGCCAACTACGGGGCCATCTGGCTGACTTGGTGGCTAGGAGATGCCGTGGGGGCTGTCGTCGTAGCTCCGCTGTTGATGCTCTGGATTGCGGAGCCGCGGGTCCGATGGCGCTGGGTGCAAGGCCTCGAAGCCGCCTGTTTGCTGGTGTGCCTCTTGCTGATCGGTCTGATTGTATTCGATGGATTTCTCATTCCGGGGACTAGAAACTACCCACTGGAATATCTGTCCATTCCGTTCCTCATGTGGGCCGCTTTCCGATATGGACAGCGGGAGGCTGCTACGGCGACCCTTGCACTGTCGGGCACGGCAATTTGGGGCACCTTGCATGGGCTCGGCCCCTTCGCGAGGGAATCACGCAACGAATCTCTTCTCTTGTTGCAGTCATTTCTAGGTGTTGTGGCAATCATGACGATTGCCTTCGCCGCTGCATTCACGGAACAACGCCGCGCAGAGGAACAGGCCCTACAGCTCGCCACCAATGACCAGCTGACAGGACTGGGCAACTACCGCAAACTCATTGAGACGCTCGAAGCGGAGATGAGGCGGTCCGACCGTACGAGAAGGTCGTTCGCATTGCTTCTCATGGACCTGGACGGGTTGAAGATGATCAACGACGTCCATGGCCACCTGGTAGGCAGCCAGGCACTTTGCCGGCTGGCCAAAGTTCTCCGGAACCATTCTCGTAACGTAGATACCGCCGCCCGCTACGGCGGAGATGAGTTCGCGCTTGTCATACCGGAAGTGGATATGAGTGCCGCGCGCCAAGTTGCGGATCGGATCTCGGAGAGGCTCACCGCCGACGGCGAGGAACCAACACTATCCGTAAGTATTGGGGCGGCAGTGCATTCGCAAGACGGAGAATCGATCGAAATGCTTTTATGCGCGGCGGATTCCGACCTGTATGAGAGCAAGCGTCGTTCCGGCCAAACCGCGACTTCGCTTCCGCGCAAGCCGCCTGGATTCTAGTCGCGAGTCTGGACTGCACGTTTTGAGAAGTCCCGAGCCAGCCTATTAGAAGGCTGCGAAAGGATGTACGCATCGCCTTTTTGGGTGGACTACTCAGTAGAGTACAGATCAGAGCGTGTAGCTGCTAATAGACATCCCGGACAGGTGGGGTATCCTCACAGCCCACCGCAGGAGGTTCGGGATGAAGAATCCAGCGTACGAGCAGGTCCAGGCAAGGAAGGTGAAGGCAAGGCTGCGCATGCTGCAGCATGCGCAACGCATAAGCGGCAACGTCAGCCAGACCTGCCGGTTTTTCGGAGTATCGCGGGCGCTTTTTTACATCTGGAAAGAGCGCTATGAGAAGCGCGGGGTGGCTGGTCTCCGGGATTTGACTCGAAGACCACACAAGATCCAGTTTCGTATTCCACCCGAAATCGTGTCGCTCATACTTCGCATCAGGGAAGAGCGTCGTTACGGCGCCGTTCGGGTCAGCCTCTATCTGCAACGGCATTATCACGCCTACGTTTCACCGACGACCATTCTAAAGATTTTTCATCGTCATCACGTGGGCCCCGTTTCACTGAAGAAGTATCGTCCCGGCCCCAAACCACCGGATGCGCCTTTGCAGCTCCCGGGCCGCTCTGTACAGCTCGATGTGAAGTTCGTTCCCCGTGTCGGAAGAGCGCGTCAGCGCTTTTATCAATTCACGGCTATTGACGAAGCTACCCGATTTCGCGTTCTGCGCATCTACGATCACGACAACACCAAGACCGCCATCGACTTCCTGCGAGAGGTCCAGGAGCATTTTCCCTTCGCCATTCAGAACATTCAGACCGATAACGGTTCTTCGTTCGGACCACAGTTCACTTGGCATCTTTCCGATCTCCGCATCTCGCACCGGCACATACTTCCAGGTTGCCCTGAGGTGAACGGAAAGGTCGAGCGGAGCCATAAAACCGATTCGCAGGAGTTCTATCAAGGAAGGCATTTCAAACACAAAAGGGATCTTGCTCGAAAGCTTAAAAGATGGGAAACCGAATACAACGAAGATCGGCCGCATCTCGCACTCAGGGGAAAGACTCCAGCTGAACGAGTTCGCGAACTCGTTCAGCCATGCAAACCTGTAAGGGATCTCTCTTGACTAATACACGCGTCGTTATTGTGATGAACACGTTGACTGGCCGATTTTTGGGCTTCGTTAACGGAATAAAACTTGGGTGTTGCGGGCATAGAGATTTCCTCACATTGGCGCGATATTAACTAACAATAAAACATTTTTATCATATATTGAATTACATCGAAGAATTACAAGACGTAATTAAGCATCTGCATGGTGTCGAATCGGCGCACGTTGAGAGCGTCCCGATCAAAGAGACTTTCCAGGGTCGCCCCCGTAACTAATAAATTAAATTTTTCGCCTTTGCTTTAATATCGCCCGCAGCGAAAAAGTGGCGGATCCTTCGACGTAGCGCCGCGTATTATCGTGACAAACGAATGCCCGGCGATCCAAATTAAGACTTCGGCTCGCGGCCTAGACGTGGGATCTCAACCTCGGCCATCCGTCTGGCATCTCGCGCCTACAGAATGAAGTGCCTTCGCAGTTTCGCCGCGTGATCGTGTCGACGGCACTGGCCTTCCGAGCTTTCTTTGCGCTCAGTCATTACTTTCGCCTATTACTTGAATCCGGCGTGAATTTCAGTGTTTCTCTCAAATTTGGCCGAAAACGGCATTTGTCCTCAAAACGTTTGCAGCAATCGATCGATTTTCACAAACGCAGCCTGCGCCGCCTCAGCCCTCCAGCGGTCTTAGCTTACGAATTCGGTCTAAAGGTAATTACATAACACAGTGACATTTCAGAACAGTTTGGCTTGTTTCCAAAACGCGGCGACCAGCATCGGGCACTGGAAGAGTTGTTCCAGCAGATGTTACGGCTGACGTTAGAGACCGGGATGATGAAGTTGGGGCGGGTGGCGCTGGACGGGAGCAAGTTGAAGGGCCATGCG
>Ga0182024_10021929_pt1 | contig 11555 bp, 5 predicted proteins | sample P32metaG_FD_120480 | JGI IMG/M metagenome (GOLD analysis project Ga0182024, IMG submission 120480) | Permafrost microbial communities from Stordalen Mire, Sweden - P3-2 metaG (Illumina Assembly) | ecosystem: Environmental > Terrestrial > Soil > Wetlands > Permafrost | place: Sweden: Stordalen... | reverse complement strand
TGGGCCTCGGCGCGCATGGCCTCGAACTCGCGGGCATGCTCGACCGCGGTGGCGCACTGGTCAGCGAAGAACTCGAGCGCCTGGACGTGTGCCCGGTCCGGCACGAGCCCGCTCTTCGGCTCGTCGAGCGAGATGAGACCGAGCAGCTCGCCCGACATGGCGACGAGCGGCACGGTCAACATGTCTTCGACGTGCCATTCGCCCTCCTTCCAGTCAGGATCGGCCTCCGGAGTGATGAGCTTGGCATCGAGCTCGGCGGGGATGCTGGGGAAGCGCCGGTGATCGAACAGGTAGGACCGGGAGACGAGCATCTCCGGTCGCATGGCGGGAGCGAATTCGGCGAGGGTGACGATGTTGCGGCGCAGTTCGGCGTCCTCCCGGGGAGACAGGCCCACCGTTGCCTGCACCTCCAGCTTGTCCCCCGGGACCAGCTGGTAGATGGCGGCCCGGACGAACCCGCCGGCGTTGGACATCGCACGGGCGATCCCTTGCAGAACCTCGTCGAGCGCCATGTCGCCGCTGACGCGGGCGCTCGCTGCCATCAAGGCCTCGAGTTGACCCCGCTGCGCTTCAGCGATGGCCCGGGCCGCTCGCTCGGTTGCACGTGCGCGCACGATCTCGAGGCCGACGACGGTGAGCTCGGCGAGCGTCTCCAGCATGAGCGCCTGCTCAGGTGCGGGCAACTCGCCGGAAAGCGGGTCGTCAGGGTTGATGAACCCGATCGCATGCCCGTCCGACCCGATGAGTGGGGCGAAGAGCAGCGAGCCGGCCTGCCAGGTTCGCGAGGGCACGGACACACCGGTCGACCTGACCGAGGCCCGCACGTCGTCGCGATCGCGGACGGCGTGACCCGGCGGGACCCAGTGAGCCCCGCCGAGGGTGATCGAGGCGTTCGTCAAGGCCTCGAAGGCGGCGCTGCTCACGACGAGCGCACGAAGGGCCCGGTCGTCCTCCGCCAGGACACCCGCGGACGCCCGGTTGTGGAAGTTGCCGTCGTCCCCGCGCAAGGCCAACACACAGGCCGAATAGCCGAGAGCGGAACGGGCTGTCGACACGACCATCTGCAGGAGCGTCTGCTCGTCCTCGAGAGCCGCGAGCGAGCGCGCGAGCTTCAGCACCCCTCTCAGTTGTGCCGCTGTGCGGTCAAAGCCCTCGCCGGTGAACGCCGACCCAGGCTCGTGATCATCAGTCATGGGTTGCGGCCGGCCGCATCGGCTCGCGTCTGTATCGGTCCTGTTCCGTCAGCATCGCTGCCCCACGACCTCCCGGCCGAATTGTAAGCCACCGCGGGACAACTCTGCGTCGCCGGGCCGAGTCCGGTCGGTGTCGAACGATCACGCGGGCGACGAGGCGAGCCATCACGCAAGCCCTCGGGCAGGCGACACTGGCAGGCGACAAAGCAGGCGACAAGGCAGGCGATCAGGCAGGCGATCACCCAAGCGATCGCGCAGAGGTCGACCGATGACTTTCGTCTTTGCTAGACCACCGCCATGCAAGTGGCTGTTCCACGCGAGTCGGTTTCCGGTGAGCGGCGCGTCGCTGCCGTCCCGGAGGTCCTGGGTCGCCTCCAGGCGGCCGGCATCGACGTCACCATCGAGAGCGGAGCCGGAGCGGGAGCCCTGCACTCGGACGACGCCTACATCGCCGCCGGCGCAGCGGTCGCGCCGGACTGGGGCACCCTGTTCGACGATGCCGCCGTCGTCTGCAAGGTGAGGGCACCGAGCGCTGACGAAGCCGGCCGCCTCCCTGAGGGTTGCGCCCTCATCTGCATGATGCAACCCGCCGCCGACCTCGAGCTGATCAAGGTGTTGGTGGCTCGCCGCATCGGTGCGTTCAGTCTCGACCTGTTGCCCCGGATCAGTCGCGCCCAGGCCATGGACGCCCTCTCGTCCCAGGCAACTGTGACCGGTTACCGGGCGGGGCTCATCGCGGCGGAGAAGCTGCCACGGTTCTTCCCCATGTTCATGACAGCGGCGGGCACGGTCCCGCCGGCCAAGGTCCTCGTGCTCGGGGCGGGTGTCGCCGGCCTGCAAGCGATCGCTACGGCGCGCAGGCTCGGCGCAGTCGTGCGTGCATACGACGTCCGGCCGGCGGCCCGCGACGAGGTGAAGTCGCTCGGCGCCGCGTTCGTCGAGCTCGAGCTCGAAACCCAGGAAGGTGAGGGCGGCTACGCCCCTGAGCAATCCGAGGACTTCCTCGCCCGCCAGCGCGAGCTCATCGGCAAGGAGGTGGCGGCAGCCGACGCCGTCATCACGACCGCTGCGATCCCCGGACGGCGCGCCCCGCTGCTCGTGACGGCGGAGATGGTTCACGCCATGAGACCGGGCAGCGTGATCGTCGACCTCGCGGCGGAGAGCGGAGGCAATTGCGAGCTCTCCGAGCCCGGCAATGACGTCGTCGTCGACGGGGTCACGGTGTACGGTGCCAGCAACCTCGCCAGCTCGATGCCGATCCATGCCAGCTTCCTCTACGCCCGCAACGTTGCTGAGCTCGTCGGGCTCTTCGTGAGCGACGGGGAGTTCGTTCCTGACTTCGACGACGAGATCATCTCGGGCACGTGTGTGACCTTTGCCGGTGAGGTACGCCACGAAGCGACCCGCAAGCTTCTCGAAGGAGAAAAGACGTGAACGGCACGGACATCCTCACGCTCGTCACGATCTTCGTACTGTCGGCATTCCTCGGTTTCGGAGTGATCTCGAAGGTCCCGAGCATCCTGCACACCCCGCTCATGTCGGGCACGAACGCCATCCACGGCGTCGTCCTCGTGGGCTCGATGATCGTGCTGGGGACGGCGCGCAATGGGTTGGAGATCACGTTGGGTTTCCTCGCTGTCGTGCTGGCGACGGTGAACGTCGTCGGGGGGTTCGTTGTGACCGATCGCATGCTCGAGATGTTCAAGGGCCGACCGGCGCCCTCCGCCAAGACGACTGCAGGCCCGCCCAAGCCCGGCGACAGCCCCGCGGAGCTGCCGTGAGCCTCGATACGGGAATTCGCCTCGCCTACCTCATCGCCGCCATTTGCTTCATCGTTGCCCTGTCCGGGCTGTCCGGGCCGAAGACGGCCCGCGCTGGCAACCTTATCGGCGCTGCGGGGATGTCGATCGCCATCGGGATGACGTTTGCCACGCCGCATTTGGGCCGCTTCGCCCTGATAGCAGTCGCCATGGTGATCGGTGCGGCGATCGGTTTCCCGGCAGCGCGCCTCGTGAAGATGACGGCGATCCCCCAGATGGTGGCTGCGTTCAACGGCGTCGGCGGCGGGGCGGCGGCCCTCATCGCCCTCTCCACGTTCATGGTCTCGGACGCGCACGCGCTCGCCGTCTACCAGGTGGTGGAAGTCCTCTTCGGAGTGATCGTCGGGTGTGTCTCGTTCTCCGGATCCGCCATCGCCTTCATCAAGCTGCAGGAGCTCATCACGGGCCGGCCCATTACCTACCCCGCCCAGCAGGTCCTGAACGGCATCGTGGGCGCCGCCATCCTCGTGCTCGCCGTCGTAGCCTGCGTGAGCCCGCACACCTGGCTGATCGCCACTATCGCCATCCTCGCCCTCTTGTTCGGCATCGCCTTCGTGCTGCCGATCGGTGGCGCCGATGTTCCTGTCCTCATCTCCTTGCTGAACTCGTTCACGGGCCTGGCAGTGGCCGCCAGCGGCTTCGTATTGCACTCGGTCGTGCTCGTCGTGGCCGGAACGCTCGTGGGCGCATCGGGAACGCTGCTCACGAGGATGATGAGCGCCGCCATGGGGCGCTCGCTCCCCAACATTCTGTTCAGTGCGTTCGGTTCGGTCATCACCGCCACGGCGGGGACCGAAGCAGGCGGCGACCGCCCCGTTCGATCCGCCAGCGCCGACGACATCGCCGTCCTCCTCGCCTACTCGAACAAGGTGATCATCGTGCCGGGCTATGGGCTCGCCGTCGCCCAAGCCCAGCACACTGCCCGCGAGCTGGCGGAGCTGCTGGAGGCCCGTGGCGTCGAGGTCATGTACGCCATCCACCCCGTGGCCGGCCGCATGCCTGGCCACATGAACGTTCTGCTGGCCGAAGCAAACGTGCCCTACGAGCAACTGAAGGAGATGGACGACGCCAACCCGGAGTTCCAGACGGCAGACGTCGCCCTCGTCGTCGGCGCCAACGACGTCGTGAACCCGGCGGCCAAGAACTCCCCTGGGAGCCCGATTTACGGCATGCCGATCCTCGCCGTCGACGAGGCGAAGAACATCGTGTTCCTGAAGCGCTCGATGCGACCCGGATTTGCGGGCATCGACAACGAGCTGTTGTTCGATGCGAAGACGACCATGCTGTTCGGCGACGCCAAGGACTCGCTCTCCAAGCTCGTGGCGGCCATCAAGCGACTCTGACCGGCCGCGCCGGGAACCTCGGTCGGCTATCGCCGCTGGGCGACGTCCCAGTCGCCGTCGTGGCCGGCGTCGCGGGCAGGTTCGCACAACTGAGCGAAGACGATGAGCCCTTGGCTGGTCGGGCGCGTCGAGAGCACCGACACCTCGACCTCGTCCTCGCCGATCCGGTGGGCGGCGTCGTTCACGACGACCATGTCACCGTCGGGCAGGAAACCCAGGGCCTGGCGGGCTTGCTTCCCGGGCCGCACGAGATCGACGCTCAGGCGCTCTCCTGGCACGTGATCGGGCGCGAGGTCGGCGAGCAGCGCTCGCAGGTCGACGATGGGGACACCGATCGTGGCCCGCTGCCGGGCGACCTCCGCCGAGGACGTAACGAGGCGGGCCTGCAAGCGGTCCGCGATGGTGAGCACCTTCTCTTCGGTCATCGACGCCGCCGGAACGTCCCCCTTGACGATGGTCACGGTCATGCCGGCCTCACGGACGGCCTCGAGGGCTTCGAGCCCCCGCCTTGCCCGGCGCGAGGTCACGGGATCGGGGCCGTCCGCCAGCGTACGCAGCTCGTCGACCACCGGCTCGGGCACGAGGATCTCCGGGCCGAGGAGCCCGGCCAGCCCGAGCACGAGGAAGGCGCGGTCCATGACGGCCGACGTGTCCACGAGGTTGGCACCCAATCGGGTGGCGGCGTCGGTCACGGTAAGGCGCCGTGAGATCCGAGCGGCATCAGACAGCTGGCGACCCTTCGTCATGCCGATCTTCGCACCGAGGTAGGCGACGACCCACGAGAGCGCCGCCGCGATCGGGTAGTCGAAGTCCTGCTTCACGAAGACGAACAACGGGACGCAGGCGACGATCCCGACAAGAAACCCAAGCCCACCCAGCAACGCCCCCGCGAGGATCTCGGACGCCGGTACGTCACGCCACCGGCGTGTGGCGTGCTGCGAGATGCGGTCGACGAGGCGACCCACCCCGCCCCCGATGACGTACCCGATGAGAATGCCGACGGTGGCCCCGAGCACGCGGCTCCCCGACGACGGATGAATGGCGTTGGCGGCCGAGAGCCCGGCGAGGGCTCCAACGAGGACGATGATGAGGCGGAGCACCTCGACGAAGATCACCTCTGCAGAGCGTAACCACGCGAGCTCGGCGAGCTTGCCCGGGCCGAATAGGCCGGGAGTGGCTGCAGCGCCTGGAGCCGGCGAGGAGCGGCGGCGGAGCCAGTGGCGCGTGACGGGAGCCGAGCGGGGGCGCCGGAGCCCCGCGGCGGTGCACCGGAGGTACGCTCGCCTCTGCATGAGCCAGCGTCGGCGGAGCGGCATCGCCATCGTCGCCATCGTCGTCACCATTCTCGTCGCGTTGGCCGTCTTCGCCCTGATCAGCACCGTCGGCAACCCTGCGCACGGCGTCGCCACGACGACTGTCAGCCCGACGATCCCGACGACGACGAACCCCTACGCGGCCGAGGAGGCCCGGACGCTGACCGGCGCCGAACAGGCGGTCAACGTGACGCTGCCCTCGGCGGGGAAGGCGGCTGCACCTGTGCTGCCGGCACACGCGTACCGCGCACCATTGGGTGCGCATCAGGCTGTCGGGTTCGTGCCGTACTACGAGCTCGGCGCCATCGGCTCGGAGAACCTGTCCGACTTCACGGATCTCGTCTACTACGACCTGCAGGTCCGGGGCGACGGGAGCCTGCTGGAGAGCGCCTCACCGAGCGGATGGGCGTCACTGCTCGACGGAGGCGCCGGTGACCTCGTCACGGCCGGTCACGCCTCCCGCGACCGTGTGCTCCTCAGCCTGTTCACCGAGAGCGAGCCGGTGCTCGCTGCGCTGACGCTCCACGCAGCGGCGTCGGGCCGGCGCCTTGCCCACGCAGTTGCACCGCTGCTCGCGCAATACGGCTTCGACGGCGTCGACCTCGACTTCGAAGGGCGGGATGCATCGGACCGGGCGGGTTTCGTGGCGTTCGTGGCGAGCTTTTCGGAGGCGTTGCGCGCCTCGGACCGGTCGTGGACGATCATGCTGAACACGTATCCGCAGTCGGCGGAGGACCCGACGGGTTTCTTCGACGTGAACGCGCTCAGGTCCTACGTGGATCAGATGTTCGTCATGGCCTACGACATGAACTCGACCGAGATCCCGTCTCCCGACGCACCCCTCGGCGGCGCGGACTTGAGCGACGTCAGCGCTCTCGCCAGCTACGTCGCCGCCGGTCTCCGGTCGAAGGTGATCCTCGGCATCCCGTTTTACGGCTACGACTTCCCTGCGTCCGGTCCGGCCAACGGGGCTGCGGTCACGGGCGTTCCGTACGGCGTGACATACGGCGAGATCGTCGCCTCCATCGCCGGCGAGGGGCACAGACCGCTCTGGGACCCCGTCAGCGAGACTCCCTACATCGTGTTCCGCAGCAGCGGTCAGTGGCACCAGACATGGTTCGACGATCCCGCGTCGGTAGCGCTCAAAACGGCGCTCGCGGCCCAGTTCCACGTCGCCGGCGTCGGCGCGTGGGAGCTTGGCATGGTAGCGGCCGCACCCCAGATGATCAGCGTGCTTGCCGGGGCATCGCCCGTCGTGAAAGTGCCGCTCGCCGTCCAGCCCTAGCGGCCTCGGGTGGGCTCTACTGGCAACGGCGCCGGCCCGGGCGAACCGGGTGTCCCGCCGGTGGCCCAGCCAGGCCGAAGGCTACACTGAGTACTACCCAAGGTGGTCAAATCCCTACTCTAGGTGGCCATATTGAGGTCACCTCCGAACAGACCTTGGACGGGTGGAGAGGTGGCTACCGAGACGTTTAGGCTCGCGGTATCCGGCTTCGAGCTCGTGGAGGAGCTCGGACGCGGGGCAACCACGGCCGTGTATCGGGCCCTTCGCGAAGGCGAGGAGTACGCGGTCAAGATCCAGGAGCTGAGCGGCCCGGACGATCCTGCGCGCCTGTCGTTCCGCCGCGAGGCCGCCATTCTCGCCGCTATCAGGCACCCGTGCCTCGGCAAGGTCTACGAGGTCGGCGAGGACGGCCCGATCTCCTACCTCGCCATGGACCTGATCGGTGGTCGCACGATCGCCCAGGCGGTGGACGAAGAGGGAGCGTTGCCGGAATCGCGGGTGCTCTCGGTGGCGTCCGACGTCGCCTCGGCCCTCGACGTCGCCCACCGGGTAGGTCTCGTGCATCGCGACGTCTCCCCGCGCAACATCGTGTTCCGGGCGGACGGCAGCGCCGTGCTGATCGACTTCGGCCTCGCCACCCAGACCGGTACGTCCCAGCCCGAGGACGCCGTGATCGGAACCGTCATCTACAGCGCCCCGGAGCAGACGGGGATGGTGCACCGGCCCGTCGACCGGCGTTCGGACCTGTACTCGCTCGGTGCGGTCCTGTTCGAATGTGTGACGGGCCGGCCGCCCTTCGAGGCAGAGGACGCCGGCGAGGTCGTACGGATGCACGGGGTCACGCCGCCGCCCGACGTGCGATCGATCGAGCCGGGAGTTTCGGTCCAGTTGTCGCGGATCATCGCCCGGCTGCTGGCGAAGGACCCGGACGACCGCTACCAGGACGCAAGCTCGCTCGTCGCGGACATCGAGGCGCTGAAACGGGGCACGCTCGCGGAGAGCGCCCCGTTGGGCCAGGCGATCACCGACCAGCCGGCTCGCATGATCACGCTCGTGGGGCGTGACAAAGAGCTGAGTGCTCTTCTCGAAATCGTGGGCGAGTCAGGCTCGTCCGGCACAGGCTCGGCCGTGCTGATCGAGTCGGAGCCGGGCGGCGGCAAAACGCGTCTCGCCGCCGAACTGTCGCTCATCTGCCGCGACAAGGGTACGACCGTTCTCGAAACCCACATCGGCGCCCACCACCCGGGGCCCCTCGGACCGCTCGCGCAGGCGTTCGGGCGCTTCTTCGCGGATCTCGAGACCCGCGACCCCGCCACGCTGGCGCGCCTGCAAGTAGAGGTCGGGATCGGTCGCCCCGGCGCGGCAGACTCGCTCGCGGGCCTCTCTCGCGAGCTCGACCGATTCCTTTCACCCGGCGCCGGGACTGGGGCCGAGACTGGGGCCGAGCCTGCGGCCGCAGGCTTCCACGAGTTCGCCGTGATCGAGGCTGCGCACCTGTTGATGTCCATCGTGGGCGCCTCGACCGGCGGGACGTTGCTCGTCGTCGACAACGTCCAGCTTGCCGACGACGCGACACACCGGGTGCTCTCCTATCTCGCTCCCGAGCTCGAACACCTCAGCCTCGTCGTCGTGATGACGGCGCGAGCTGACCCGAGGAGCGCCGACGCACTTGTTCGCCTGCGCAGCGAGATGGGAGATGCCATCCACCTGCGCATCGAGCTGTCGCCGCTCAGCGACGAGGAGATCGAGGCCATCTTGAAGTGGCAGCTCGGTGGCGACGCCCTCGACTCCAGCCTGGCCAACGAGATCACGATCCGGGCGAACGGCAACCCGGCTGCCGCCGTCGAGTACCTTCGCTCGGCCCTCGAAGCCGGGGTGCTGCGACCCTCTTGGGGCACCTTCTCGGTCGATGCCGAGGCGCTCGCGGGTCTCGACCTGCCGACTGATGTCCGGGGCCTGGCGCTCAGGCGGCTCGACAAGCTCCGCCCAGCCACCCGTTGGCTGCTCACCGAAGCAGCGGTGATCGGGTCGAGCTTCAACGCCGACCTGCTGGCGACGATCACGAAGTGGCCGATCGGGGATGCCCACGTCGCCCTCGGGGAGGCGGCGGGCGCCCGCGTCGTCGAGTCGCGGGGGAGCGAGCGTTTCGCCTTCCTCCACGACGGGATACGGGACACCCTGCTGGCGTCCTTGGATTCCAAAGCCCGCAAGCGTGCGCACGAGGCGGTCGCAAGGGCGCTCCAGGACATCGGCGACAACCGCCCCGATTCCATCTACGACATCGCTCGTCACTACGCCCTCGGTGAGATCGACGCCGACCCCAAGCGCTCGTTCCAGGCGAACCATCGCGCGGCCCGGCTGGCGTTGTCGGCCCAGGCGGATGACGACGCGTTGGGTTTCCTGGCGACCGCAGAGTCGATTGCCGAGGAGTTCCGCCTCCCGGTCTCGAGCGCCTTCGAGACCGACTTCGGGACTGCGCTCGGCCGGAGCGGGCAGGTGGTCTCCGCCCTCGCCCACTATCAGAAGGCTCTCGCGCTCGAGCGCGAGCAGATCGGCAAGGCCCTCATCCACGAGCACATCGCGAGGGTGTACTTCGCCCAGTCGAACGGTGCCATGAGTCTGCAGCACGCCCGTCAGGGACTGAGCGAGCTCGGTGCGCCGCTCCCGGCAAACAACCTGCTCGTCGCAGTCTCGACGATATGGAGGTGTCTGCGCGGCCTGCTCATGGGTTTGACGAGGTTCGGCTTCGGGCGGGCGCGTCGCGGCAAGCGGGAGAAGGTACGGCTCGAATGCCGCCTGCTCGAAGTCGCCGGCGACGCTGCCGACCTCGAGCACCGGATGTTCCTCGCCGTCGGGGTCGCCCTGCGGGCGCTGCTCCCGGCGAACCAGCTCGGCCACGCCGGCGAGTACGTGGCTGCGTACTCCCACCTCGGAGTCGTCTGTGCGCAGGTGCGCCTCGAGACCGCCGCCCGGGTCGTCGCCCACCATGCTGCCAGGATCGCCGAGCGGACCGGTGACCAGGAGACGATCGTGCACGCGAAGCTGCTCAAGGCCGTCAGCCTCGAGTTCCAAGGGAAGTCCGTGCGCTCCCAGCAACTGCTCAGCGACGTGCTCCGCACCGAGACTCGCTGGCTGCGGACGGGCGAATACGTGAGCGGGGTGCTCGCCGCCTGCGTCGGCCTCGGGCTCCGGGGACGGATCATGGAACAGGTCGCCTGGATCGACGAGGCGACCCGCCACGCCGCCACGTCCTCGCGCATCGCCGAGGGGACGGTCAACGGGCTCGACTTCGTCGGCATCGCCATCGCCGGCCTCCTCGAGCAGCCGACGCTCGGTCTGGAGCGCATCACGCGGGTCGGTGAACAGCTCGCACAGACGAACCCGTCGAGGATCTCCCTCGTCGGCTACCAGGTGGCACTGGCGACGTTCCACTTCGGCCTGAACGAGCTCGGCGCTCCCTTCGAGGAGGCGATCGAGCAGTTCCGCGCCCAGAAGATCCGGCCCTGGAACTGCCCCTACAACATGTCGTCCTTCTGGATCGTGCAGGCCTACGGGGCGCTCGCACAATTGCTCAACAGCACGGAGCCCGAGCGCAAGGAACGTACTCGCCTGGCCAGGCGCGCCGTCCTCGAGCTCCGCATCGCCGCTCGGACACCACTGCTGCGCGCCCACTACTTCGCGGCCGCCACCGGCCTCCACGTCGCCCGAGGTCGCTATCACAGAGCCCTGCGCGCCAGCGCCAAGGGCCAGTCGCTGCTCATCGGGTTGGACGGTCCCGGGGTCGAGATGGCGATACAGATGGCGCGTAGCCGTGCTCTGGCCGGCGCCGGCCACCTGCAGGAGTCCGAGCGCATGGCGATCGCGGCCGCCCGCCTGGCGGAGGACATGGGCATCAGCTCCTTCGTCCGGTGGATTCAGCCGCCGCTGCCGGACCGGACGCGGACTCGGGTGGGGCTCACGCATCCCTCGCTCCGCGGTCGCCCGTTGGGCGGCGCCGCCTACGCCGGCCCTCGGGCCGGGCGGATCGGCATGTCGGGAGCGGGAGGAGTGCGGCTGGCGAGCAGGGCCGCTCGCCAGCTCGAGGCACTGCTCCAGGTGGGGGCGGCGGCATCTCGCGTGCTCGACCCCGAGCAAGTGGCGCGCCTTGCCCTCGACGAGACCGTGCGGATCCTGAACGCCGAGCGGGCGCTGCTGTTCCTCACCAACGAGAACTCCGGCCTCGTTCGCCCGCATCTCGGGCGCGACGCCGCCGGCAACGACCTGAAGGAGCTCACCGGGTACTCGACGACTATCGTCGATCGAGTCGCCGCCACACGCGAGGCGATCGTGCTGACAGGCACGGAGGAGGGGGCCGCACTCGGCTCCGAGAGCGCTGTGACGCACGGCCTGCGATCGATCCTCGTGGCCCCGCTGCAGATCGAGGACCGCCTTCTCGGAGTCGTCTACCTGGACAGCCGCCTGGCGAAGGGCATCTTCACGAGTGACGACGTGGAGATCCTGAGTGCCATCACGTCGAACGTGGCATTCGCTCTCGAAACCGCACGTCTCGCCGAGATGGAGCTCTCGGTGGCGAGCGAGCGCCGGCAGCGGCAGGTGGCCGA
>Ga0182024_10021928_pt1 | contig 11556 bp, 10 predicted proteins | sample P32metaG_FD_120480 | JGI IMG/M metagenome (GOLD analysis project Ga0182024, IMG submission 120480) | Permafrost microbial communities from Stordalen Mire, Sweden - P3-2 metaG (Illumina Assembly) | ecosystem: Environmental > Terrestrial > Soil > Wetlands > Permafrost | place: Sweden: Stordalen... | reverse complement strand
AGAGCAGGCGCATCCAATGATCGCGCTCGCATGCGGTCGAAGAGAACGTTCTTAAGAAGGCGCTTTCGTTGCAATGCGGCATACGTAGAGTACTTCGGCTTGAGAGGAGGCCCCCGATGAGCGCATTGCGCGAGGAACTGTACGTGAATTGCCCGGTCAATCAAGCGCGTCGTCACCTGGACGCCTTTTTCAGGGAGCGCCCCACGCTGGCATTGCGCGTGCCTTTGGCGATACCGGGTTTGAAAAACCCCGCGCTCATGCAAAAGGACGTGACGGCCTCAATCAAGCGCATGCACGCTTCTTCCGACTCGTTCGAGGATTTTTCGGTGACATGGGAGGCGATCGCCGGCGGCCCGTTTCCGCGTTTCACGGGGAAACTCACGGTAAAGGGGGATGAGGATTACGATTCTTTTCGCTTGGTGCTGGAAGGAGCGTACGATCCGCCGTTGGGCGCCGCGGGAGAAGCGTTCGATGTTCTCGTCGGGCATTGGATTGCGATAGCGACCGCGCGCGATTTGCTTGAGCGCGTCCGCGAGGCAATTGAGATCGCCTACCGCACGTTGGAAGCGGAAAAGCATCATCCCACACGCGCGTCGTGAGCGATATCTCGATACGGCGCTATTGTTTGGCGCCGCAGACAAGTCGGAAGGACGCCTTGTTTGATTCGACGTTCCGCGGATAGAGTATCTGAATCCCTTCCCACCCGCGGTACGCGGCGCCGAGCGTCCATGTCGTGGTTACTAGGTACGATCCGCCTGAGACCGGGAACGAAATGCTATGAATAGGGGCAACGGCGCCGTCGCTGCGAATGAATCTGTATTGGATGCGCCGTAACGCGGTAGGCGACCAATTGTCGGTTTTGATAGCGCCTTTGAAATTGATATCGGCCGGGCATGGCCCGGACGTCAAGGCCTGCGATGCGGCAAGATGCGCGACGATGTTCGGGCCGGCGGCCAAGGCCGGGGTCGCTACGAACAAGGCGGCGAGCAACGTTGCGAACGTACGAATGCGATACATGCGGCGCTGTATGCCTCCTGAACTTCGTCCGCGCGCCTGGGGGGGGCGACAAACGTTGCAATCGATTCGAGGCGTCATTGATCCCGGGCCGGGGTCATGCCGTTCGCACTCCGGGGTTTCTCCGAACTCCTTCCTTCGTCCTCGAACGCGGAAATACAGCGCTTTCTCGAAGGCCATAACCACCCAAGCAGACCGAATCATGTATTACAATACGCCTCAGCGGGCCGCTTGAATGGTCCTGACCTCCGAGAAAGCGCTGTAAGGCGGGCAATCAGCGCCGGTCCCTAGCCTGATAGTTCGCTAGTAGAACGAGCCCCCGCTCTCGCAGGGTTAAAGCAAGCGTTTATCGTATAAGCGCAACGTGGCTATCTTAGCGAACCTCAATGGATGCAGCGGCTCGTGTCGGTTCCCCTCTGCGTTGTCGCGGAAAGGGCAGCCTACTCGATCCATCTGAAATGAGGTTTTTCTCAAGAAGTTGATACTACAAAGTAAGTAGCTACTCGTTGAGAGTTCCGCACTCGTTCCGCGCCGCGTAACGCCGTAACCCGGTTGCGCGCATCCTTACCTTCCGCCGCTTGACGCTTAGGCTAGAAACGTCTTCCAATTCTTGCCGCTAGGAGTTCCTGCAAATCCATGCTTACCACCGGACATTTCCCCGACCATGCGACGGATGCGCATGAGGAAGTAACGCATCCGTCGTCTTTTGCTAAACTCCGATACGCGGCTTCGCCGTTCACGGGTTCTTGGAGGATCGCCCTTCTTTGTTGCGACATCCTCGCCTTCGTCGCCGCGGCAACGTTCGCGAACGCCGTTGCGCGAACGTATTGGCGCGCGGACTTTTCGTCATGGGCGGCGATAGAATCGGCGCTTGTAGCCGCTACTATCAGCATAATCGGAATATTAACGCTCCGACTATTTGGTTTCTACCAAAAATCCGTCGCCCTTTCCATGAAGGACGAACTTTACTACACGATCATCGCGTTAGCGATCGGATTTCTTCTGCTGTTCGGTTTCTTCACGAAATACCCGGGGCTGTCCACTTCCCGCGCCGCGTTGTTCTTGACGTTCATAGCCTCGGTCGCCGCCGTCGCCGGGGAACGGGCGCTCATGCACACGCTTCGCAGAGCGTGGTCTCGGCGCTTTCCGCGTCGTATCGCCATCGTGGGATCTTCGCAGGACGTTGAAGCGGTCGAAAAATCGTTCATCGGAAGCGCATCCAAATCTGTTTGCGTCGAGATTACCGACATAGAGGCGGATCTTTCGGCACTCAATTCCACGTTCAGCGCCGATATCAAAGACATTCCCTGGCTTCGCGCGGCGCATGCGCGGCAATGCGAGCGTCTCATTCTCACCGAGATGCCGCATCCGAGCGTTCTTCCGTATCTCCTCGAAACCGCTGCTCGCATGCAGGTTGAGCTTGCTATCGCTCTGCCGCACGTTCGCACGCATGCGTACTGCGTGGACCTGCGCGTTGAGGGCGGGCAAGTCTTGATCATGCCCAAACGCCTGAATGCATGCCGAACAAGCCGGAAATTCATGAAACGGATTTTCGACGTACTGGGCTCGCTTGTCATGTTGGCGATCTTCAGCCCCGTCATGCTCGTCGCCGCTCTTGCCGTGTTTCTTGAATCCGGCGCTCCGGTGTTCTTTCGCCAAGAGCGCGTAGGCCTCAACGGCCGCACGTTCGAAATTTTAAAGTTTCGTTCCATGCCGGTCGACGTCGAGCGTTCCACGGGGGCGATATGGGCGAGCGCGGGGGACAAACGCCCCACCAGAGTGGGAGCATTGCTTCGCCGCACGAGCCTGGATGAATTGCCCCAGATATTTAACGTCCTCAAGGGGGATATGTCGATCGTCGGTCCTCGGCCTGAGCGCCCTATGTTCGTCGAATTATTCCGCAAGCAGATCGCGCGGTACGATGAACGGCACCTGGTGCCCCCCGGCATCACCGGATGGTCGCACGTGCACATGAAGCGCAATAACGACCAGTCGACGATCGGCGAGCGTACCGAGCACGACCTTTTTTACATAGAAAACTGGTCGATGTTCATGGACGTTTCTATAATCTTCAAAACCGCACTAGAGTTTTTGTTTCAGCGTGCCTCCTAAAAGCTAGGGCGGCCTCTCCATCCTCGCGGCATTGCCTGCGGATTGCAACATCATGCGAATGGTCCGGCGCGGAAGCCGCGTGTTTGCCTGCATGGGCAACGGTATCCGGCTGCATGAAGGCGTACTCCCCGCAATATGAAGCTGCTCGTCAAAAGCATCCTCCAACGCGTGCTGGGTTTTCATGGATACCTCGTGACCCACTCCGTTTTCGTTGCGCTCACCCTGCGCTTTCGGCGCGACGAAGGCGCCGTTCTGCGGTTCATCTCCATGCTTTCCCGCGACGCGACGGTGCTCGACGTCGGGGCCAACGTGGGCACGATGACGTTACTCTTCGCGCGACGCTGCCCCGCAGGACGCGTCTACGGCTTTGAGCCGATTCCCGAGAACTACCGCGCGGCATGCGCCCTCCTGCGTCTCTTTGGAATACGGAACGCGCGGCTCTTCGATTTCGGGCTGAGCGATACGAACGGAAACGCGGAGATGATCATGCCCAGCGCCGGAACCGTACGTTTGGAAGGCCTCAGCCGCGTCGCGGACGCGACGCAACAGCTCAACGAATCCGGCACGCGCTACACCGTGCGCTTGGCTCGCCTCGATGATCTTCCGGAGTTGGAAAACCTCAAAATCGCCGCGATCAAAATCGACGTCGAGAATCACGAGCAGCAGGTCTTACGCGGAGCGCGAAAAATGATCGCCCGCGATCGCCCGCTGATCTACTGCGAACTCTGGGAAGGCGAGAATAAGCGTGCCTGCTTCACGCTGCTCACGGAACTCGGATACGCAGCGTACGTCGCCGGCCCGACGACGCTGCAACCGTATCGGGAAGGAACGTCGAACGCACTGAACGTCTTCTTCCTCCCCGGCAAAGAATAGGAATTTGGTTGTTCGTTAGGGGTCTGTTTTGCCTGCGAGGCTTTTGAGATCGTTCCAAGTAGGCCGGAGGAGGTTCGATAAGGGCATGCGAGCGGCCCGCAAAAAGATCACGACGCAGGCAATCGTCGTCGCCGTGTACGTTATCGAGGTTGCGACCGCGGCCCCCGGCAAACCGTAGCGAGGCAAGAGGAGCAACGTTAGAGCGGCGCATGCGAGCGTTGAGCACGATTGGATGATCAGATTCGTCTTCGGTCGCTTCAACCGAACCATGATGAAGAACCCTAATGTCGTTTCAAGAGAGTACGCGAGGATGCCGGGAATCAGGCATTGCACTACCGCGACGGACGGCAAGAAGTTCTTTCCCCATACCGTCGGAATCAACCACGGCGCAGCCGCGAACAAGACGACGACGCACGCGCCTTGTAGAAAAAATATCGTTCGCGTGAGTTGCGCCGCCAATGCGGCGGCGCCCTCCGGCGTCGCGGCTGCGATTCTGCCGGTTGCCGCCCAATTCACTGCGTCAGTCCATCTCCACACGACTTCTCCCGCGGCAACGCCCAATGAGTACAAGCCCAGCGCAATGGGACCGCGCGTCATGCCGACGATGAAGAGATCGATTCGTTTGTTGAGATAGGAGACGAAGATCACGGCGCTTGAGGCGAAGGCGAAGCGCACGTAACGTTTGGTCAGATCGCCGAGCGCGCGAGCATCGTACGGTCCGCGCGCGTATTCTCGGGTTAGAAAAAACGCTAGAAGCGCTGCGAGCACATAAGTGCCGACCCACACGTCGAGCACAATCGCGACGGAGACGCGTCGAAATATCAAGAGCGGGAGGGCGATTGCCGCGACGCCGATAACCGTGACGGCGTTGATAGCATTGATCTCTTGCACGCGTCCGTCCGCCGACAAGAAACCCTTGGCCGATACTGAATAGAGCGCGAACGGCAGCGCAATCGCGACGGCAGGCAATGCCTTTTGGCCGGGCGCCAACACGGCGAATAACGCGGCGCTTCCCCCAAGGACCAGGCTCGCCCACGCCGCGACGTGCACCATCGCTCGATACACCAACGGGGCGGGCAGTCCGTCCGTCTTGTAGTGCGCAATGACCGAGTTAAACGAGCCCTCGGAGAACACGACGAACAATCCGAGGGTCAACCCGGCATAAGCCCAAACGCCGCGCCCTAGCGGCCCGTCCGCGCGGGCGATTCCGATTCCCAACGCAATGCTCGCAAGGCTAGCAATCGCTAGGTAAAGGAGGGTAAGTGCCGCGTTGTGGGCGATGCTTCCCGGTTTGATCATGGCCCCGTCGAGTTCGCGACGCGCCTAAAAACGCCGCTGGGGAATAAATAAAGGGGGTCCGCACGCCTAGGACTGAAGGGTCCAATGGCCCTACGGCTGCTTACTTGCGGAATATACAATACAAGCGACACTATGAAAGAAACGACGGAAAGCCCCTGAATACGACTGAGATGTCTGCGCCGCTTGCGGCAGCCCCCCCGCTTCCCTCTCCGAAGCCGTATTCGATCGTATGGGTAGCCGTGCTGGTTGCCTTGGATCTGGTCATGTTTACGTTGAGTTCGTGGGCGGCAACGGAGGCGGTGAGACGATTCTTAGCCCCTCATATCCGGTTGGCGCACATTGCAATCACCGCGACGCTTATGATCGCCGTGTGGTCTTTCCTGTTCTTCCGCTTGGGCTTGTATCGCCGTTCCTTCGCCCTCTCCATACGGGATGAACTTTACTACGCGGTCACCGCGCTAAGCTTGGGCGTTGCCCCGTTGCTTGTGATATTCACGCTGATCCCTTCGATTTCGTCGTCGCGCATCGTTCTTCTCGTCTCCCTCTCCTTCGCGATGATCGCCGTGGGCGCGAATAGGTCGGCTCTCCACGTTCTACGCGAGCGGATCGATCGCAGATACCCCAAACGCACCGCGATCGTCGGGCATCCGTCGCGCATTAAGGCCGTGATCGAAGCGCTCAACGTCGTCGACGCAAAGAGCCTGCTCACGATCGAGATCCACGACATAGACGCTACGCTTGCAGCCTTCAACTCAACGCCCGGCGTTGATCCCAACGACATTCCCTGGCTGCGCACGGCGCATGCGCAGCACTGCGAGCGTCTTATCCTCACCGAGATGCCGCAGCCGAGTATTCTTCCGTATCTCCTCGAAACGGCAGCGCGTATGCAGATGGAGTTGTCTATCGCTCCGCCGCGCATTCGCACGCAGGCCTACTCCCTCACGCTTCAAACAGACGGGCAACAGGTCCTCATTGTTCCCAAGCGTCTGCAAGCCTGCGATTCGTACGCGCGCTTATCCAAGCGCATCGTCGATTGTATCATCGCTGCGGCGGCCCTGCTTTTTCTTAGCCCGATCATGCTGCTGGCCGCCTTCGCGATCTTCATAGAGTCAGGCCGGCCGATTCTCTACCGTCAGGAGCGCGTGGGACGCGACGGTTCCATTTTTACTATCTTGAAATTCCGCTCGATGCGTGTGGACGCAGAGGAACAAAGCGGCCCCGTTTGGCGTATTATCAACGACGCGCGCGCCACCCGCGTGGGAGCGTTCCTATGCCGCACGAGTATCGACGAGTTGCCGCAGCTCTTCAACGTCTTGCGGGGAGATATGTCCGTCGTGGGGCCGCGACCCGAGCGGCCCATCTTCGTTGAACGCTTTCGCAAACATCTTCCGCGCTATGACGAACGCCACTTAGTGCGCCCCGGCATTACGGGCTTGTCGCAGACTCACTTGGCGCGCAACGGCGACCTCTCCAAAATAGGCGAGAAATTGAGCAACGATCTCTTCTACATCGAGCATTGGAGCTTATTCATGGATTTTTCCATTCTCCTCAAAACGGCCGCGGAGTTCTTATTTCACCGAGTTTAATAACAAGGCGACCTAGCGCTTATTTGTAAAGCAAGATAAGGAGAACTTTTTCCCGGATAGGCGCTTTCCCCTCATCTTTACATCAATTGATGCCGAACCATTAAATAACGGAATGCTTTAAGCATTTGCAATACGTCATTCATAGGCGAGAAGCCTAACGAAAAGCGGCGTATTACAAAAGGCTTTATAGTCGTGCGCTTAGCGCTCCGTTGAGTTCCCCATGGAGGGGGTCATATGGTTATTACTCGATGTGCGCGGGCTAGCGTTCTAGCCGCGGCGGCTTTCCTTTTATCTTCATGCGGCGGCGGCGGAGCAGGCTCCCCAATAGTGCCCGCAAGCGCAATAGTCAGTGCCGTCGGCGCGTCGTCGACGAGCAAGACAGTCATAGCAACGCCCGCTCCCGCGAGCACGCCGACGCCCGCAAGCGCGATCGTCAGTGCGGTCGCCTTGTCGCCGACGAGTAAGAACGTCGTGGCAACGCCCGCTCCCGCGAGCACGCCGGTATCCGTGACCGCGTCCGTGTCGTCTACCTCCCCCTACTCCTGGTCGAACGGCCGGCAGATCCCCGCTTCGTTTCTTAACGGGGATTTCAGCGCATCGGGACCGCTCTATCAACAACTTTCCGCCGCGCCGCAGCTCGATCCCAACAGCGCGAGCGCCGTTTCCTATTATTTCGCGGGAAACGCTCCCGAATTTGAAGCCGGCTGGATAGACGGCGATAAAAATCAAGCGGAGTACGATTACAACTTTCCTATTTATGTTGCGTCGAGCAGCGATCCGCTCGTCACGATTGTCTGCGATCATCTCGCGCTTGCCGCATGCTCCGACGGCGGCGTGCGCATCCATATGCCCGCCCTCGCTCAACAAGCCGGCGGCACGGATCATCATCTCGCCGTGCTCGAAGCCGGCGGCACGGAATATGATTTCTGGCTCGTCTCCTCCAATCCGCCTTATAGCAACGGTTCGAGTTTTAGCGCGTCGGGGGAAACGCATCTTTCTAGCGGAGGCGCCGCCGGCGCCGACTACGTCGCGCCGGGATTCAACGTAGGGGCGGCAACGGCAGGCGGAATCGCGCTTTCCATCGGGCAAATCTATACGTCCGAGTTGGCAGCGGGCGTTATCAACCATGCTATCGCCGTCGTATTCCCTTGCGCAACGAATGCGTGGGTGTACCCTGCGTCGCAGACAACCGGCACGTGCGCGACCGGGCAAGGCATGCCGTTGGGTTCCCGCATTTGGTGGCAACCGACTGACGCTCAAACCGGCGCGATGTCGGTATCGCGAGATATGAAAACGGTTCTTACCGCGCTGCATCACTACGGAGGTTTTTACATCGACAGCACCGTCGGCGGCGGCAATATCAACGGACAAGGCGGGGGCATGGCCGCGCATCTCGAAAGTGAGGAAGCCTATTGGATCTACGGAAACGGCAGGAATCCCGCGCTGGCATACGCGGCGAGCGCGCCGGGTTGGGCTCACATCACCGGGTCAAGCGGCGTCAATCGCTATCTTCTCGCCGAACTGGGGAGTTCCGTGGACTTTCTGGACAATCTAAAACTCATAGCGCCCTGCGTCACCAGACAAACTTGCTGAAGGGCGCCCTAAAATGCCTCACGGCTCGCGCGCTTGCACTTTTCGCGAGCGCGATCGGCGCGTTCGCTCTGACGGTAGGAACCGCTTGCGCCGAAAAACACGCTGTTTGGAAGAACGGAGATCGGATACCCGTCTGGTTTCCCGCGACGGCGTTCGGCGCTTCCGGGCCGTTTTACCAGCGACTTCCCGCCGATCCTCGGATCGACAAGAACAGCGAGAACGTCATTTCCTATTACTTTGCCGGAAACGCCGCCCCATTCGAAGTCGGCTGGATCGACGCCGACATGAACCAAGCGAAGTACGACTATACCTTTCCCGTCTATGTCGCGTCGAGCGGCGACCCGCTTGTCACGATCTTCTGTAATCATCTCTCCCCTGCGCTCTGCTCGGACGGCGGCGTGAAAATCCGCATACCCGCCCTCGCCCGCCAAGCCGGCGGCACGGACCATCATCTCGCGGTGCTCGAACCCAACGGTATGGAATACGATTTCTGGCTGGTTACCTCACGCCCGCCGTACCGCAACGGCTCGCGCCTGAGCGCGGCGGGCGAGGGCCATGCTCTTCCCTCAGGATTCGACGTCGGCGCGGCGACGGCGGGCGGAAACGCTCTTTCCATCGGGCAAATTTACACCTCGGAGTTGGCTGCCGGCGCCGTGAACCATGCTCTTTCCGTTATGTTTTCTTGCAGCACGAATGGATGGGTTTATCCCGCGTCGCAAGCAACCGGCACGTGTGAGAACGGGCAAGGCATGCCGTTGGGGTCGCGCGTTTGGTGGAGCCCGACCGATGAACAAACCCGTGCGATGCCTTTCATCCCGCGCGACGTGAAAACCATACTAGTCGCGATGCATCGTTACGGCGCGTTTTTCACCGACGGAAACGGAACGAATGACGGAAGAGGCCGCGGTATGGCGGGGCGCCTTGAAAACCAGGAGCCTTATTGGATGTACGGCAAGGGGATCGATCCCGCTCTGGACTACGCCGCGAAAGCGCCCGATTGGAGGCACGTGAGAAGGTTCCTGGGCGCGGATCGTTATCTCCTTATCGCCCCTGGAAGTTCCGTGGATTTCCTCGACAACCTGAAGGTTCTAGCCCCTTGCGTTACTCGTCATACCTGTTAGAGCCGTACTAGAGCGATGAAGCGCCTCGGTTTTAGCCCGCTCCTCCTCATCATCCCCTGGACGCTGGTTTGCCTTCTCGGATCGCTACTGCTTAACGGCTTCGACTTTGAGGCGCCTGCCCTCGTCGTCGGGGGCGTAGTCGCGTTGACGCCGTTACTGATCTACCTCGCCTTAAAACGACCGCTCGGGTTTCCTTTCGCGATCTACGCGGCGTTATCAGAGTTCGACAATCTTTTGCCTCCCGGACCGGCAGGAACAGTCGCGAAATTCGGCGGCATCCTGGTGATCAGCATGTTGCTTATCAAAACGTTGGGGATAAAGCGCATGGTAAAACCCGGTCGAGAGCTGTTCGGATGGTTCCTCTTTTTCGTATGGGTCGGCGCATCGATGACGTGGTCCGAGGATCCCGGCCGCGGGATGCGTGAGATGCAGCAGTATATCAGCCTCTTCGTTCTTTACGCGCTGTTGAGCGTCGCCGTCGCCGATATCACGGATATGCGCTTGGCGATCTTCTCGGTCATCGGAGCAGCGCTTGCTGCGGCAGCGTTAGGACTCTCCGCCTACGGCTCGCATTTAGCCTCCAAGGCCGCTTTGATGCGCGCGACCTTAAGCAATACGAGCAACAATTTTATCGATCCCAATCATCTCGCGGCCTCCTTGCAAATGCCGCTCGTATTGCTGTTGATCGTCATGCTGCGCGAACGTAATCCGATCTTGAAAAGTTTCTATCTCCTCGGGTGTGCCGTTTTAGGGGGCGGTATGCTTGTAACCGGCTCTCGCGCCGGCATGGTCTCGATCGCCGTCGCCTTCATATATTTGCTCTTGCGTAGCAGGTACAAGCTCCAACTCGCCGTTATCGGATTGGGGGGGGGGTTGCTTTCCCTGACGATTCCGACCGTTTGGTCGCGCTTCGCCGACCAAACAAGCGGACAACTTGGAGGAAGATTGCCGATCTGGCGCGTGGGTTTCGCCGCGTTTAAAGAACACTGGTTCATCGGACACGGCGCAGGCAGCTTCATGGTTGCCTATGAGCAGGCTTTGCGCAAAGCGTTCGAGCCGCCGTCGTTTTTCTACAGCTCCATCAATGGCCACGATGTTTTCGTTTACGCCGGCGTGGAGTTCGGCGTCGTCGGCATCGTGCTGATTGCCGCAGCTTGGTGGTTTCAATTCCGTGCGCTCAAGGAGATTCCGCCGGGCGATCCTTTTTATGATCTGCGCTTGGCGATCGAAGCCGCGACGCTCGCATTGTTCGTGGAGGCATGCACGCTGGATTTGCTCACGTTCAAATACGTCTGGATTGCCTTCGGGCTCACGGAAATCGTTCGAGGCGTACGGCTACGGAGGATAGCAGTAGCGGCGTAGCCCTGGATATCTCCTGCGCTAGCTCTTGCTCCCGGCGTTTATAGCGCCGTCCAAAGCCTTCTGCAAGGTTTCCGCCGATGATTCTCCGCTGCTCAAGAACGCGATTTTACGGTTTTTTCCAATGATGATAAGCGAGGGGTAGCCGCTCTGCATGTACTTGTTCGCAACGACGAGCTCCGGATCGTACGCAAGCGGATATTGCACCTTGAAGCGTTCGGCGAATTGCATCATATCTTCTTGCGAGGCGGGAGTCGCGGCGTCCATTCCGACATTGTTGCCGGTAACGGCGACGAAAGCGACTTTGCTTTTGTAAGCTTCGTACAAGGCATTAAGCGTTACGGTTTCTCGTTGGCAGTGCGGACACCAGGTTGCGAAGATCTCAAGGAACACGGGTTTGCCGGCTACCCGGGCGAGATCGAAAGGTCCCTGCGTGGTGGCGGCGGCGAACTCCGGAGCATTCTGACCGACTTGCAGCTTCACGGGGGTCGGAAAGGTGATCGGCTTCACGTTTGTGCGCGAACTATACGCGACGGCCGCGATGAGGCCCGCGACGACTAAAGCGATGCGGACATAGATGAGCCACGTGCGAAGGGGGT
>Ga0182024_10021927_pt1 | contig 11556 bp, 10 predicted proteins | sample P32metaG_FD_120480 | JGI IMG/M metagenome (GOLD analysis project Ga0182024, IMG submission 120480) | Permafrost microbial communities from Stordalen Mire, Sweden - P3-2 metaG (Illumina Assembly) | ecosystem: Environmental > Terrestrial > Soil > Wetlands > Permafrost | place: Sweden: Stordalen... | reverse complement strand
TGTTGCTTTCCAATGGCGGGTTCTCAATTTGAAATTCACGTGAAGATAACGCCGGCAAAATCCCTGCCACCCACCAGCCGAGCGTAAGGTTGCCCTCCAGTTGAACAATTCCCAACCTGGACCGAGTTCTCCTGAAACAGGATTGGATTCCCATTCATACGGCTATTGGTTGGGATCGTGTCGACCGGAAATCGATACAACGTAAGGAGTTCTCTGCGAGGAGATTATTCAACTGGGTGGTCCACTAAGTGCGTAGTTTCCTGATGTGGTCGCAAGCTATGGATCGATCTTCCATCGAAACCTGCGCGACTCCGCTGTCCAATTTCCAAAAAAATGCAGCTCGGTGAGAGGAACGACGTGACAAAGAATCGTGTACGTTGGATTTGGTTGTTTCTGAGCTTCGCAGCAATTTTTGCAGTCGTGCTGCTTCTGCAATCTCGAGCGGCCAGTTTCCAGGATTTTGCGCACCCCGTGCATATGTCTGTAGATTGGAGCAATCGCCACGTGATTTACTCGGGGCCGCCTACTGGTCCGAACGCGTGGAGAGCCATGCAAGACCCTCGCTATCGTCGGCATCTTTCCATTTTTGGGAATCGTAAATCCATTGGGGAAGAGCGCGAGGAGCGCGAAGATCCTGACAAATGGCGCGACCGTCGCGGACACGGGCCAATCTGGCGGCAGGAAGAGTCTCCGCTGAAACGGGATTGGCAGTTTAATCTGGGCGAAAATTCCGTGACCACGAATGCACTAAATTACTTTATCTATCCCGCGAAGTTTTCGTTCGACATAAACGCAACGCCGAGTTGCACCAACGATTTCGTTACGTTCCCCACGGGTCTTCCGGGAGCCACTGGCGGGCAAGCCAGCATTGTGGCGCTCAACGAACTCTACTCGGGCAGCGGGGCGGGCGGCACGGGAATCTGCGGCACGGGCCAGCCCTCGGTCATGTGGGCCTACAACACAAATTTGGCAGGAGACGACTCAGGACAGATTTTCAGCTCCCCCGTACTTTCCCTCGATGGCAGCAAGGTGGCATTTGTGGAGACAAATACGAGCAGTGGTGGGGCGGTTCTCAAGATTCTGAAATGGGTGGCAGGCGAAGGTACCGTCAGCGCGGCAGTCGCTCCCGCGGCCATCACCACGGGAAATGCCTGGTCTACCTGCCCGACAACCGGCACGTCTTGTCTGTTCAGCCTGCCTTTCTCCGGCGGCAATTCTGATTCGATTTCATCGCCATTCTACAATTATAGCAATGACACAATTTATGCAGGCGATGACAACGGAGTTCTTCATAAATTCACCGGAGTCTTCAACGGAACTCCCGCCGAGGTAACTTCAGGAGGTTGGCCCATGACGATCTCCCCAGGCAATACTCTCACCGGCCCAGTCTTCGATGCAGTTTCCGGAAATATCTTCGTCGCGGACACGGTCGCCACCTTGTTTTACGTTCGAGAGACAGGCAGCACGGCCGGTGCCTGCGTTTCGGGCACTCCGCCCTGCATGGGAACGCCATCCTTGGCTGTTTCAAGCAACAATTTCTTTAGCCAAGGAGTTTTTGATCCTCCTACTTTGGACCAAACCTCGCAAATGGTGTTTGTGTTTACGGGATACGATCCCAATAACAATGCGGCCGTGATCCAGGCAACTACGGCGCTGGCCAATCCTGTCGACACCGTTTTGCAGGGAGGATATAACCCAATTTTTTCCGGGGCGTTCGACCAGAATTACAATTCCGGCAATTACGCCAGCGGATTTCTATATGCCTGCGGGACAAATCCGTTGGGCCTGTACCGCGTCGGGTTCAATTCCTCAGGAGTCATGAATTCGGCCCTGGAAGCCGGCAGCGTAAATATCGAACTGGGTGGCGACTCAGGCCCTTTGTGCACTCCCATCACGGAAATCTTGAACGGCGCAAACGATTATCTTTTTTTTGGAGTGGACGCGCTCGGTTCGCCCACTGGTTGCGACAACGGCTGCGTCCTTGGCCTGAATTTAACCGGCATGGCGTGGCCGCCCAGCCTTAGCGCGTTTTCGGTCCTGACCGTGCCGAACGGACCCAGCGGAATTATTGTGGATAACGTGGGAACGGGAGGCCAGGAATCGAGCATTTATTTTGGTCCGCAGGCCAATAATTGTACGTCGCCATCTGGAAGCGGATGCGCCGTAAAAGCCACGCAGTCCGGTTTAAATTGACGGCGTATCCATTATCACTTTATTGATTGAAATGCGCCTATTGTTGCGGCTTGGACTGCTTTTTTCCTGCAGTGATCAAGTTTCGCAAACTACCGGTAATGTACGAGCCCCACGCGTTGGAGCAGGCGCCAAAGCATTCCACGTCAGGAACCAGACCCGCGTGGGTGAAGCGGACCTCGGTTTTGTCACCCTTCCTGGCGATTTCAAAGGTAATTTTTGTTCCCGTCCATTCGTTTTTGTTTTTCACAAAATTGAGCGAGCTGTCCAGCACAAGCCAGACAACTTTTTTGCCCGGAATGAATTCCGTTATTTTTTGCTTGCTGTAATGATGGGGATTGTAATGATACGTAAACTCATCACCGAGCTTGCTGGTGCTGCCTTCAATTCCAGGCTCTCCCGTCCACCAGGCACGGACGCGATTGATGGCCGCAAAAGCTTCTTCCGGAGTTTCGTCTACCGTAAATGCGGTGCTGAAATTTTGATCCTTCATTGTTTCTCTCCTTATTGATTTTTGATCGCTCTGTTCCTGGTCAATACTTCCGGCACCTTTATTCTTTCGCGTTCGGCTTCCCTTTCCCCGTGACAATCAAGCTCTTCAGGCTTCCGTTCAGATAGGAACCCCATGCGTTTGAGCAGAGATCGAAACACTCATATTCGGGAACCAGGCCCTGGTGGGTGAAGCGGACTTCCGTTTTATTTCCCTTTTTGGAGATTTCAAAAATAATGTTCGTGCCCTTCCACTCAGTTTTGTCCTTCGTGAAATTGAAGCGGTTGTCCAGAACATGCCAGACTACTTTTTTGCCGGGAGTAACTTCCGACAGCTTCATCTTGCAGGAATGAACATCTTTGTAATGGTACGTAAACTCATCGCCAAGTTTCGCGGTGCCGCCTTCAATTTCTTCCGACCACCATCCTCGAACATTGTTGATGGCTGCGAAGGCTTCCTCGGGAGTTTGGTCAACCGTAAGGCTCGTGCTGAAATTTTGGCCATTCATCGCCTTCCTCCTTTTTTCCATCTTCATTTTCTTTCCTACTTGCTGTTACTCCGGCTTTACGTGGGCCGCACTTCGCCTGTCATCGACTGTGCCTTATGGAGATTCAGTCGAGGCTTCAGTATTGGCCGTCGATCTTGAAATCGTTTGGATAGGGAGCGCCTTTCCCGGTTTCGAGAAGCGATTTCAGGCTCATTAGAAAGAGTGCCCACTTGGTGCTGCAATGGTGCATAAATTCCACCGGTTCCTTCCAACCCTCATGTTTGAAAAGAATGATGGTAGACTCTGCTTCCTGCTTGAGATCCCAACTTATTTTTGTGCCGATCCATTCTTTGGGGCCGTCGACCACTTGCCACAACACGCGCCTCGCGGGATCCAGTTCGAGAACCTTCATGTCGAAACCATCAGCCTCAAAAAAGCGGAATTGGAGCACCCCGCCGACTTTGCTTTCCCCTTGCGTATCCTTTGTCCACCAGCCAGAGAGATTTTCTCGCGCGGTCAATGCCTCGTAAACATTGTCCAGAGATGAAAATTTAATTCCAATTCTGTGCAAAATATCCGGCATGTGCATATCCTCCTTTTTGATTTAGGTCTTGCTCCAGCATCTCGTGCCATCCGTCATTCTTTTACAATCATCTTTCGATCGGGCCGCGCTGAAGAAGCGCCGCGTCCATCGTTGCTTAGGAATTGACGGGCTGCGCGTTTACGAGCGCCGCAAACTGGTGTTCGAGCGCCTTGATCGCGCTACTGCGCCAGCTCGCCGCAATGGACTGTGACATCGGATCCGGAAAAATGTCCTCTTCGCCATTTTCCACTCCGTCGAGAATGGCTCGCGCGGCGAATTCCGGAGAAGCTTTCGGGACGTCGAAGTCTCGTGACATATCGGTGTCCACGGGGCCAGTCATCACGGCATGCACTTTCACGCCTCGTCCGGCCAAGAGAGCACGCAAGGATTGTGACAACGAGAACGCAGCCGCCTTTGAGATCGAATAGGCAGGAACGATCGGCAAAGCGGCCCAGGCGGCCACCGACAGAATGTTGACGATGTCTCCCTGAGAACGAGTCAGCTGCGGCAGGAAAGCCTGAGTCACTCCGTACGTGCCAAAGAGGTTGACTGCGAGGTGCTGTTCGAGCGCGGCCCGATCGCTCAGGTCGTCAAACTGCGCCACGCCGGCATTATTAATGAGGATGTCGAGCGATTCGACTTTCTCGACAGCGGACTGAATCTGCCCGGCGTTGGTCACGTCCAGAGTTAACGGAGTGACGCGGTCATCCGGCAAGGAAAAGGGCTGGCGCGTGCCGGCATACACCCGTTTCACGCCTCTCCTCAAGGCTTCTTCGACCAATGCCTTCCCTATGCCGCGATTGGCACCAGTCACCAAAACTGTGCTGTTTGAAATTTTCATCGTGATCCTCACGGGGGCAAAGCTTGTTCGCTAAGCCGCCTCTATAAAGGTGACGTGTGAGGGAAGCCCATTTCGACAGGGCAGGAAGAAAAAAATCAGCCGCGTCTTTGCAGCAGGAACTGCCTTACGGCCTCATCCTCGGCAAGGCCAATGGCGCGGTCGAAAGCGTCCGCAGCCTCGGATGTTTTCCCCTGCAGCTGCAACAGATGAGCGCGCACGGCCCAGTAGGGCTGATAGGTGGAGACATCATCCCGGTGAATCCGATCCAACACCGCGAGCCCTGCTTCGGGCCCGTTCGCTTTGCCCACCGCCGCGGCGTGTCCAGTGTGCGTGCCAAGCGTTGGGGAAATGAATGCCAACTGTTCGTAGAACATCGCGATGGCAGACCACTCGGTGCGGCCCGTGCGCGCCCGTTCCGCGTGCACCGACTGAATGGCGGCCTCGAGTTGAAAGCGTCCGGCGCGACCGCGACTTGCCGCCTGGGCAAGCTGTTGTTCCGCCTCTTCAATCAATGGCCGCGACCATAGCCCGTGATTCTGCTCCAGAAGAGGAATGTACCGCCCATCCGGCCCCCGCCGCGCCGATCTGCGCGCTTCGCAGTAGAGCATCAGAGCTAGCAGACCATGAACTTCGGCTTCCCCCGGCATAAGCTCCAGCAGGACCCGCGCAAGCCAGATCGCCTCCTCGGCCAGATTCCGGCCGCGCTGGTCGACTCCCGCCATGTCATCCCAGCCAATTCCAAAGGCGGCATAAATCGCTTCCAGCACGGCGTCAAGACGTTGCGGCAGTTCCCGCTCTTGCGGAACTTCGAACTGAATTCCTGCGTCGCGAATCTTCGTCTTGGCGCGCACCAGGCGCTGGCCCATCGTCGTCGGGGAAACGAGGAAGGCGTGGGCAATGCGCATAGCGTCCAGCCCCAGCACACTCTGGAGCATGAGCGGGGTGTGCATCGCCGGATCGATGGCCGGGTGTGCGCATACGAAAAGCAGTTTCAATCTTTCATCTGGAAAATCCGCCGACAAGGTCATCATTTTGGGTTCCTCCCTGAGCAGCAAGACAGTGGGCTCACTAGTTTCAGCTACTCGCTGGTGACGTATGTGGTCGATGAGTGAGTGACGCGCCGACGTCAGCAGCCAAGCCTCGGGATTCTGCGGCACGCCACTTTGTGGCCACGCAGTCAGCGCCGCGATCAGCGCGTTGCTGAGGGCGTCCTCGGCGCTGGCTACGTCGCGCGTGTGCGAGGAAAGGTATGCCACCAGACGCCCGTAGGACTCGCGAGCCACCCGCTCGATTGTCCGGTGAGTACTCTCCTGACCGCTTCCGGTCATCCCGTGACCTTGCGCAGGTATTCAACCGAAACGGGACGGACCTCGACCGCACCGGACGAGGCGGCCGGGCAGCGCGCGGCCCAATCGAGCGCCGCATCCAGCGACGGGAGTTCCAGAATCGTGAATCCCCCCAGCTGCTCCTTGGTATCCGCAAAGGGGCCATCCTGCACGTTCCGCTTTCCATCCTTAATGCGCACTGTGGTCGCAGTCTCCGGAGCTTGAAGTGGATTGCCGCCGACGAGCACCCCGGCTTCGAGAAGGGCTTTGTGATAAGCACGCCAGGCTCCAAGGTAGGCATCGCTTTCGTCGCTATTCCGTGCTGCAAAGGCCACAGGGGATTCGAATACCAACAGGGCGAATTGCATTGAATTTCTCCTTTGGGAACAATCTGAGCGCTATTGTGCCTCTGAAAGTATGACGGATGAGAGGGGTTCCTTTCGACAGGTTTTAGGAAATCTTCAGTGAATTCAAGCCGGGTTAAGCAAAATAGGGCTAAAGATTATGTGTGAGAACTGCAGAATCATTGTGGGTTGTGGCTTTAGCCACGACATAAGTCCTGCAAAATGAGTCCGGCTTTAGTCGTTGTGGTTCCAAGTTTGCAGTTCTCACACTGACTCTAAAGGATACGCGAGCCTGTGATTTCCGGGCTTTTATCAGGGTTTCCTTTCTGGCTGTTGCCAGACGGATCCAATGGATGGCTGTAAGGGATCTGAGTGGGCGGGTTGACCCGGCGCGACATATCGAAATTGGATGTTGCGACAGCGCGATGGTCCGCTAAATTATAATATAAGTAATATTATTCTACAGTAATTTTCCGTGGCATTTCAGCCGCGGCGATCCATGAACGGATTGCCACGAATTACTTCCCTGCCTTCAGCTTAATTTCCGCGGTATCGCCTTTTATTTCCATCACGGTTCCAAAGGGTTTCGACGCGTCGGCAATGCGTTGCAGAATAAAGCCCGCCCGTTTGCCTGTTACGGGCGTGGGCAAGCCGCGAGTTTGCAGGAATTGGTTGATGGCATACTCGTTATGCATGTCGGGCTGGCCCTCGCCAATGTTGTTAAGAGCGAGAGGGCGGAGCGAAATGGATTTCAGATTTTTTCCCTCAAATTGAACGGAGGCGACGGCGCTCTCCCAATTCATCGGCTCGTCGATGTAGGTCAGAGTTGGCACCAGGTTGTAGATGAAATTTCCCAGATCGTAGAAAATGGGCCGGCCATGATAAATCTCCACCCCGTGCAGCATGGGCGCGCCATGCATCACCACGATGTCCGCGCCCGCGTCGATCTCCGCATGCGTCCACTTCACGAGCCATTCATTCGGCGCGAGCCGCTCGGGCAGGCCTTCCGTGAAAACAGTTGCGAACGAGTGATTTGAGAAGACGTGGTTGTGTTGGTAGACGACTACGATGTCCGCATGTTGTCGCGCCTCACGAATGCTTTGCAGTATGCGCTGTGAATCTTGCACATTCGGCGTGTTGGCGACGCCGTCGGGCAAATCCTCGGTGGCTTCGTTTGGAATCCCGCCGGCGTCGATGCGTAATTCATTCACGCCCGGGCGGTCCGCCGTGGCGCTTGCTCCCGGGGCAATCAGGCCAGACGCGCTTGCGATCAGCGCAATCGTGCCTTTCGGCGTGTGCAGGTATCCCGGCGCCGTCGCTTCGCTCACGTTATTCCCTGTTCCCGCATGGACAATCTTCCGGCTATCCACTTCCCGCAGCGTGTTCTGAACTCCGGTTACTTTCAAATCGAACGCGTGATTGCCGGACAGCGAAAGCAAATTAAAACCGAACGCCTGCAACGCATCGAGCGCTTCCGGCGGGGTCAGAAATCCGCGGCCATCGTGAACGGTCTCGCCTTTTTCGGCGACCGCGGCTTCGAGGTTGGTGAAGATCACATCGCCCTTGAGCAATCCCTGAATCGCGGGCACCGCCCCCGGAGAAGTTTCCCTGATGTCCGACCGGATCATCGACTGCCCCGCCAAAGTGATGGTGATCGTATTCGACTGCGCCCACGCAGCCGGCCCCGCCGCGCTCACCACGCCAAACAGGATCGCAAAGCCTGCCGCCCGGATCATTGTCCGCCCAGATTTCCACTCCGCTCGCACCATTTGCATAGCCCCCAAAAATTTCGGCAGAACGCTCGAAGCCTCAAGGCTCCGCCTGATTTCGATTCTTAAATCTTTAGATTCAGAAAATTCCTATCCCTCAATATAACCGGGATCGCCGCATTTTTGCCAAAGCATCGGTTGCAGCGAATTATTTTGCGTGAGCGCCTTCATCCAGAAACATTTGCACTTCATGAAACAATTCCATGCGATTTTTTTCCATCATCACCGTGTGCGTTCCTTCGCCGATCAGCACGTATCGTTTTTCCGGCGAGTTCACCAGCAGCGGGAACAAGGCGCGCGACATGTAGGGCGGCGTGTCCTGATCCCACTCCGCCTGGATGAGCAAAATAGGAACTGTGATTTTCGCGGGATCGTATGTTGATTTTCCGGCTCTCCAAATTTGCTGTACATCGAGGACGACGCCGTTCGGGCCGCGCAGTACGGGCGGATTCTGTTTCGACCCTTGAGGATCGCTCGCCAGCGTTGCATTCCACCACTCGTCGAACCAGCCTGCGGGGATGAGGTCCGCTTTCTTGTCTTCAGGCACTCCAGTCATCCAGCGATTAAAAGCCGCTTCGCGCAGCACGGTGCGGTAGGCGCCAATCGGCCCGTTCGGCTGGGTCAGCGACGCTGTCTCGAAGTGCCAGACCGGCGCGTATAGCACCAGCCTGACTACCTTGTCATTATTTCCTGCCGTATACGTCGCCATGGTCGAGGTTCCCCAGGACCAGCCGATCAGTTCCAACTTCTGCAGCTTGCGCCGCTCGAGAATATGATCGACCACCGCACTGATGTCGCGAACGGCAATCTCGGTGTCGGCAATAGGCGCGTTCTTTTCAGGTGCCTCGTCCATTTCAGGAGGCCGTGTGGAGTGACCGTACCCGCGCACATCCATCAAGTAAACGTCATAGCCGCGCTCGGCGATGTAGTCCATCCACGAGAGTCCATTCAGTTCCAGATCGAAGGAAGTTTCCGCCGGGTAGGTCGCTCCATGCACGAACAGCACTGTCTTCTCAGGCGAGAAGTGGCTCATTCCGGCGGCATGTTTATTGCGCACGTAAATTTTTATGCCGGGATCTTTTGCCGGCACGAACATTTCTTCCATCGCAAGGTTCGGTGCCGGATGCGCGGATGCCTTTGCGGCATCTTTGGCGGGTTTTGCATCCTGAGCGAAGCCCGCTGCAGGAGATGCCAGAATCAGAATCAAGGCCAGGGCCGATTTCACGATTGCCTCCAGATGTCCGAGCGAGTTGCCCGAATAATACGCCTTCGCGCTTGGAGTTCCCAGATAATTTGGGAGAGTCGCGCGGCTTGAAGCGCCAGCATGCCAGCCAGGCGCGATGCTAATAATCTCTCCGGATTTTTCTTCATTTTTTATTGTGATATTCTGCTGGGGCAGTGATTTTGGAGGAGATTTTTCCATGAAGCACACGCCGGGATTTTTGGCCATCGTAACGGACGCGAAGACTCGCGTGAAGGAACTGAATTTTCGCGATGTAAAAGACAAACTCGACGCCGGTGAAAAATTCACACTGGTGGATGTGCGGGAAGACAACGAATGGGCGCGCGGCCACCTCCCCGGAGCCGTTCACCTGAGCAAAGGGATCATCGAGCGCGACATCGAAACCGCGAATCCGGACAAGTCCGCACCACTGGTGCTCTATTGCGGCGGCGGTTTCCGCTCTGCGCTGGCGGCGGATAACCTGCGCAAAATGGGCTACACCAATTGCATATCGATGGATGGCGGCTGGCGTTCCTGGACCGAAGCGGGCTTTCCAACAGAAACCACGAAATAAAATCTTCGCCGCGGGCTTGCGCGATTTGCATGCAACCATTATCTTCTAATGACTCAATTTTCCTTGAGCCGCTGGGGCGTGGTCCAATTGGTAGGGCACCTCACTGTTAATGAGGACGGTGTTGGTTCGAGTCCAACCGCCCCAGCCAAATTTTCTCTGCCGTAATCCAAACCTGAAAATCTAAACCGCCGATCGTGATGTGGTTATTGGAACGAATTTGCCGATGCGCGCAGAAAAGCCCCGGGTCTGAAGGCCCGGGGCTTTTCCGATCCACTGCCGCGATTTTCGTTCGTGGGAAAATTTCCAGAATTACGGTTATGCGCGATAATAAATAAAGGAAACGCAAAAAATTCACGCACAAAAAACGAAACAAGCAAGCTTCCGCCGGAAGCTTGGTTCATTTGGGTGTGGTTGTTTGGGTGGTTGGCGGAAGCAGGTCGGAGGGAAGATCGCGCCGGCCCAGCCCTCAATCCCCTAAAGGGATCCTCGGCGCGTCTTCCCTCCTACAGTTCCTATTGTTTGCACGCTGCTGGCCAAACACAAAACACTGAAAACACAGCGTTTTAATTTTAGTACTACGAGTAAAAAAAGCCACGCTGCGGGAAAATTTTCCGTGTGCACATTTTTGCACAATCAGAAAATGCGGGAAATGAGAACATTTACACCCCAAATCGAATTTATTCAATCATGGCTAAATCAAAAAAAAGGGAATGATTCAAAAATACAGTGTTTCCCTTGCGAAAAATCATGCAATTGCCTTATGCGAAGTTGACTCCATCGCCGAGGCCTGCTACGTTTTAAGGTTACGATGGGCGCATTTTACGCACTGTGCGCCGGGCCGGCAGTGGGGGCGGCCTAACGAAACATGGGCCTGAAGAAAATTGTCATTCGAGGCGCGCGCCAGCACAACCTCAAGAACATCAGCCTCGAAATTCCGCGTAACACGCTGACCGTCATCACCGGTCTGTCCGGCTCGGGCAAATCCTCGCTCGCCTTTGACACGATTTACGCCGAAGGCCAGCGCCGCTATGTCGAGTCGCTCTCAGCCTATGCGCGCCAATTTCTCGATCAGATGGAGCGCCCCGAAGTCGACTCCATCGAAGGCCTCTCGCCCTCCATCGCCATCGAACAGAAAACCACCACGCGCTCGCCCCGCTCGACGGTTGGTACCATTACTGAGATTTACGATTACTTGCGCGTTGTCTACAGCTCCATCGGCACGCCTCATTGCCCGAAATGCGGCAAGCCCATCTCGCGCCAGTCCACCGACCAGATTGTCCGCTCGATCCTGCAAGGCGAACTCGCCAAGAGCGGCGACCGCGTGATGATCCTCGCGCCCATCGTTCGCGGCCGAAAGGGCGAGTACCGCCAGGAACTGGAAAAACTGGCGCGCGACGGCTTTGTGCGCGCGCGCATCGACGGCGAGCTTTCCCTGTTGGACGATCCCCCGCGCCTCGACAAGCGCAAGAACCACACCATCGAAGTCCTGATCGACCGTCTCCTCGTAAAGCCGGGCATTGCCTCGCGCCTTGAGCAGTCGATCGCCACGGCGCTCAAGCTGGCCAAGGGCCTCGTCACCGTCGTCGTAGTCGGCGGCACCGAGCAGGTATTTTCAGAAAAGATGGCGTGCAGCGAGTGCGGCATTTCCGTGCCGCAGCTCGAGCCGCGCTCCTTCAGCTTCAATTCGCCGTACGGCGCGTGCCCGGCGTGCAACGGTCTTGGTTCGAAATA
>Ga0182024_10021926_pt1 | contig 11556 bp, 12 predicted proteins | sample P32metaG_FD_120480 | JGI IMG/M metagenome (GOLD analysis project Ga0182024, IMG submission 120480) | Permafrost microbial communities from Stordalen Mire, Sweden - P3-2 metaG (Illumina Assembly) | ecosystem: Environmental > Terrestrial > Soil > Wetlands > Permafrost | place: Sweden: Stordalen... | reverse complement strand
GCCAATGCGCTCAACACACGCCCGCGCAAGACACTGAAATGGATCACGCCGGCAGAAGCGCTTGATGAACATCTACGATCCATCCAACAAGCCAGCGTTGCAACGACCGGTTGAACCTAAGCAATACACGTCTGAGGCGTACACCAACGTCGTCGAGAGCCACGGGGTTCGTTCCAGCCTGAGCCGGCCGGGCAACTGCTGGGACAACGCGGTCGCGGAGAGCTTCTTCTCGACGCTCAACCTCTACCTCCTGTACCGGCACAGCTGGCCGACCCGTGCCGCCGCGAGGAGCGCGATCTTCGAGTACATCGAGAGTTTCTACAACTGTGAGCGCCGCCACACAACGCTCGGCAATCTCAGTCCGGCAGACTACGAATCCCAGCACGCCGTTGTGTGCTCGGCCTAACAAACGTGTCCGTCAAACTGGGGCAGGCCCAGCGAACCGAACGATTCCTATGGCCCGAGTGCCGGACCGGCTCGCGGCCAGGGAGGAGGGAAGCCAGCCGAAAGTGTGGGTCAGGAGACCGCGATCACCAGGCACGCCGCTACAACAAGGGCTACTAGAAGCAACGCCGCCGCCGAGTTGGCTGGAACCATCAACTCGGCGGCGAACGCAGACCCGTCGGTGTTGACTTTCGCGAAGCGGAGCGATGCCATTACCGGCTGAGCCGCCGCAGGGTAGGTGTGGGATGGCACCGTGATGGCGCGGCATGGGGGGAACTCCGAATCATTCATGTTCGCCTCAGCCGTTGCGCGAGATCAGCGCGACTTGGCGCAGTTCTATCTTTGGTCGGCTTGGAACCGCATCGGTAAAGTAACCGCGCTCATCTACACGATCTGCGTGGCGCTGATCGTCGCTTAAGTACAGGTATCCGTGGCTCACGGGACAGATCGATGGCGAGGTATCGTTGCCTTATGCGGCAATGAGGAGTTACGCACCGCACATGCGGCGCGCCGGGCACGGTGAACTCGAAAATCGAGGACAGCGTGGACACGTCAGAGCTCAGAGTGTACCGTGGGCGAACTAGGCTGAAGGGCCGACTACTGCGAGACCCAACTGTGCTTGCTGTAGCGAGGTGTCTGATCGGCCGCATCGACTGTGATCTCATGCGACCGTTCGCCGGTAAGCGTCAGATCCGCAGCCATACGTCCAACGCCGAACCCTCGGCTTGAGCTCCGTGTAGGCGATCGTGGAGCTTGATCGCCTGGGTCTCCGTGAGTGACGAGATGTAGTCAACGGTGGCGCGCATCCGGAGCTGTTCGTCGTCGTCGCTTTTGACGTTCAGGGCTTCGGTATCATTGCGAATCACCGTAAGTAGTTGGCGAAACTGGCCCGGGAGTGTCCGTTCTTCACGAGTGCTCTCAGCCGCTGATGTGGCCCAGTTCATCAACACATTAAACAGGCCCCGCACGACGAGCCGTTCGCCGCGCTGGAGAGTCGCGAGGGCTGGTCGATTGATCACGTAGTACCATGTCAGCTGCTTCAAGACTTCCAACTCATACCGTTGCGCTTCCACCTCGCGGATTGCTCCTTTGGGGGTGATAGAGATACCGTCCGCGAACCGTGTAATGAGCCCGGATGCGAATGCGTGCATCGCGGCTCGGTCCGTGATGGAACCGGTGTACGCTTCCTGTGGAAGCAGAGCCTGTAGGCCCAGGAAGGCCGTGTGGCATTTCTCCGCATCAAGTCCCTTGGTTGCGAGGAATCCTGCCGCGGCCGCGATGAACTGTTCGGCCTCAAGGGAATGTCTTCGGAGACGATCGAGCGGGATTAGGCCAGCCCTGTAAAAGTCTTGGACATCATGAACTGCATATGCGATGTCGTCCGCCCAGTCCATGATGCGAGCCTCGGCGGAGGCGACGTTTGACGAGCCGTTCATTGCGAACGCATAATCAGCGGCCTCGGTATCGTAGGCAGCCCATTTGTTGGCCGGTGCGGTTCCTGGGGCCTGGCCGCGCATCCAGGGATACTTGAGTATCGCGCGAAGCGATGCGCGGGTCAGGTTCAGCGCTGGGCTCGGCGTTGCCACGGTCCTTATCGCGAGCTTCGTTACGATGCGAAATGACTGAGCGTTTCCTTCGAAACCGTCCGTGAGACCTCGCTCATCCAAGATGTGCTGGAGTTCCTCCTCGGCGATATGGCCGAAGGGTGGATGGCCGAGGTCGTGGGCCAATGCCGCCGTTTCAACGACGTCCGGGTCAACCCCGCCGGCTGCGGTCAAGTGATTCGGGTCCGTGGCGCTAACGATCTTCTCGGCGAGACGACGCGCAACCTGAGCTACCTTGAGCGTGTGGGTGAGGCGGTTGTGGACGAGCAGAGTCTCCGACGTAGCCACGACCTGCGTAACGCCCCCGAGCCGCCGGAAGGCGCCGCTGTAGAGAACTCGGTCTCGATCCCGCTGAGCCGGGCTACGGTAGTCGGCAGGTTCGTTGCGTAGACGTTGAGCTCGCTGCGCGGCAGCGTTGGCCTTGCCCTTCCGCACTGTGGCCACGAATCAGGCGCTTAGTCGATAACGGCTCGTGTGACGTCTAGGTCGTCATCGAGCATCAGGGCGCGTTCATGAACCAGGATCCACAAAGCGTGCTGGATCATTCCTGGATCGAGGTTAGTCCCTTCCTGCACCGTTTGAACCACGTCACGAAGGGAGGTTCTGTCTCCCTTGCTGGCGGCTTCGAGTAGGGCCCGACGGGCCTCGTCGAGTTGTTTCCGCGTGCTCCGAAGCTCTTCCTGGGCACGCAGGATCGCCGGGGTCGGGGTCACCGGCTTGGTTCGGGGCCGTGCGACAGCTGCCGACACATGTGCTGCACTCCGAGCCATGGCATTCTCCCTAGCGCTGAAGGTGCCTTGTTTATTCGTCGGGACACCCTAGTTATTGAAGCACATCTGTTCGCTATCCGAAAGGAGCGAACAGCTGATGGTCTAGTCGCATCTAGGCTACGAAAGTATGCAGCAGTCCGTAGCTACTCGTTTCAGATGGGAACGCTTCATACGTACCATCACCTCCTTATGGCGCTCGGCGAGCCGCGAAGTTCGGCGATGGAGGCATATCGCTCCGGAACCCGTCCGAAGACCTCGGGTACGCCTTCCCGGACCTTCGGGTCGCAGTCGGCACAGAAGAGCGCGGACCCGAACTCGCCTTCCCTGCGGGCGGTCATGACGACCGGCGCATGGTCGCAAAACTCATACCTCGGCCAGTCAGGACGACTGCCGGCGTAGGGCGAGAACTGAAGGTCGGGTCGCCGCCCGGCGGCCACCGCCGGTTTACTTCTTTTTGGTAGAGGCGGGCTTCGTCTGGGCGAGGTCGCTTCCCGCGACGCTCTTGACCGACTTCGGCGTGCTCGGATTGCTGAGAAGCTTCGAGGCTTTGGAAGCGTCTTTAGGACTGGTCATAGCTAGGGTCTCCAGTGTCGAGTGGAACAAATGTTCGCCTATTGTCGCATCCTCCGAGGCGGGTTGCAAGCGCACGCTAGCGATAGATCGCTGATGTCCCTAACCTGTCCCGCGTTGGCCGGTCACGTCCCGCTGCCGCGAAATTGAATACGATCGCGTCACCCTGAGATCATTTCCGGCGCCGCTTGGTAGGATTCGATTTCCTCGCCCGTCACGCTTGTGGACGGGACTTTCCGGAAGGCCTTTCGATGATCCGGTTATACGACCGTGACGCCGATGTCGTGAGCGAGGCGCTCACCGTTGCGGTCGACATCTTCCGCGAGGGCGCTGGAACGGTGCGTGACCTTGCGTATGGCGAGTTGCTCGTCTGGACGCCGGCCGAAATGCTCGGAATCGAGCCGGGCGGGGTGCTCGTGCAGTCGCCTCGTCGGCCGCGGAATCAGCCGGCGGTCCCCGTGTGAGCCGGCACTTAGACGTACCGTCGTCCTCCCCTGAGAACCTGAAATACGTTGGCCCATGTGCCGCGTGCGGTCTATTTTGTATTCGAAATCGCCGATTTTCCGGCCAGCATCTTGGTAAGGCGTAGGCCGTGAGTTCAATCCTCACCTTGGGCTCCAGTCCCCGACGACGCCCGTCCTGAACCCGATTCTCGGGGATTCCACGGCTCGATGGACAACGCCATTCTTGGCCGTTCTGGGGCGGGCATTCGGACTCCAGACCGATGGAGCACTTTTCACCATAGGTGCTCCATGACCACCACCGCAGCGCCATCGCAACCACCCACCTGGGACCGCCCGATCGTGGCCAGAGGGTCACGTCCCATCGACCCTCCTGAGTCGGTCCGACCCCTGGCGCGGCCCGGCCGCGTGCCCACCGTCGAGGAGGCCATCGCCGCCTGGTTGAGCGCCCGGGGATTCGCGCCGTCGACTGCGGCGGCAACCCACCAGCACCTGGAGAATGGCCGGGCGCGGGGGTGGCGCGCCCAGCAGGGCATCGTGACCATCGATCAGCTCAGCGCCGAGGCCGGCGCCGCCTACCTCCGCTACCTGCGCGACCGCGGTGCCGCGCCGGCGACCCTGCGCAAGGTCAAGACCCTGCTCGCCAGCCTCGCCGCCTTCTGCGCCGAAACCCCCGGCTACGAGGCCGGGCTCCGGGGCGACGCGCTGACCAGACTGCGCCTCCCCCCACTGGTGGAGCGGATCCCGACGGCGCTGAGCGAGACCGAGTGCCTCCGGCTCATCGCTGTCTGCGCTGACGTCCCCCGGGATCGCCTGATCGTCGAGACCTTCCTGCTCTCCGGCCTGCGGGTCAGTGAACTCTGCGCCCTCACCCTGGATGCGCTCCATCTCGAGACCCGCCCCGCCTACCTCGACGTCCACGGCAGCGTGCACAATCCCCACCGCCCCAAGACGCCCCGGGAACGCCGGATCGTCGTCGACTACGACAGCCGCGGGATCGGCCGCGGCTACACCGGCCGGCTCCGCCACTTCATCGAGTCAGTCCGGCCGGCGAGCTTCCAGCGGGAGCTGTTCCTCGCCCATCGTCGCGATGCGCAGGGGCAGCACACGCCCCTCACCCGCGACGGCGTCGAGCGCCTGATGGCTCGTCTCGGGGAGCAGAGCGGGATCCACTGCAACCCCCACAAGCTCCGCCACACCTTCGCCACCCGGTGCGTCGATAAGGGCGTGCCGATGTTCCATCTCCAGGACGCCCTCGGCCACCGCTCGCTCGACATGGTGCGGCGCTACTACGCCCAGAACCGGCACGCTCAGGCAGAAGGCTTCTATCGTGCGTTCGGGAGTTCAGGGATGGGCGGGAGCAGCTGACGCTGGCGCAAACCATCGAAGATCTTGGTCGCCGTGTCGTCGGTGACCCCATAGTCGCCCAGGGCTCGATATAGGCACGCCAGGCTGACCTTGGTCACGACAGCAAACTCACGCACAGTCCGGCCACGCAGGACGATGGCCCTGCGCAGCTGGGCACCATCGAAGGCTCCGGAGCGCGGGTTCCAGAACGGCTTTTCGATCTGCGTGGCACAGCGACTGGCGAGCTCGGATCGACGGCGATCGGGTTCGAGGCGCACGCTCATGGCCGCTGTCCTGGGCAGCCCGGAAACGATGATCGATCGTCGCTGCTCGGAATCTCTCGGGCCATCATCACTGACCCGGCGGGCCGCGCAACTGGTGATCTGCAATCGCTCCGCGCCGCTTGGTTGGGAGTCGCTCGACGACGCGGTCCGGGCTCACCGCCTGCCTGCTTTACCAACTGGGGTGCGCTCACCCCGCGAAGGGCGAGTGCATCTCGACGGCGATCACCGCCAAGTCGAACGCTCACGTCACGTCTCCGCCGCTGCCCTGCTGACCGCATGCCTTGAGTCGATCCGGACAGCGAACGACCAAGGACGTCGCCATCGCCATCGTCACCGTGCGCTCCATGTCGTCATGATCCTCCTACGTTGGATCAGTCGTCAAGGCGGTGGTGGGATAGATATCCCTTTGAGGACATAGGTTTTCCCTTGTCCATGGGAGCGGCGCAAGGACGGCGCACGGACGAATTGGCCATATATGGCAGTTTCATAAGGAATGTGAGGGCGTTTCGATCTGAATCATCCGGATTCGCCGTGACCCGGGCGGTGCATGACCGGCACCGTGCGCCGTCCGTGTGGACGTCGGACCTGCGGCCGCTGGTAGCTCGGAGCGCCTAACGAAGAGTGGCCCGAGGCCGACCGCACCGGAGGTCTCGCGCCGCGGCGGCGCGGGAAGTCGCGGGACGAGGATCGAACGCGCGCCGCTTCCCTGGAGCGCTCAGAGACCCAGGTAAGCCGCCGCGGACTTGTCGAAGAGACCCATGGAGCTGCGCCCGGCCGACAAGGATCGAAGACCGGCCTGCGCCCTAATGACGCGCTCCGGAGCGCCACCTGCCAACGCAGCCGTCACGAAGCCGGCGCGCAACGAGTGGCCCGCGTACCGCGCGGGATCCAGGCCGGCGCGGCGGGCTGCTCGTTTGATCACGAGCGCCACTGCGCGGTCGGTGAGCCGTGTTGCTCCGACCCGGCCATGACGGTCGATGGGCCGGAAGAGCGGTCCCCAGCGGATCCCGCTGATGGCGTACCAGGCTCGAATCGCGCGCACCGGACAGGTGTCCGCGCGCTCGCCGCGGGGAATTGTGACCACGCGTCCGGAATGCCACACGCCGGCGCTGCTCGGGAGCCGAATCCGGAGGCGCTCGTCGGTCAAGCCGATGTTGCTGATATCCAACGCGACCAATTCCCTCGTCCTTAATCCGCCGGCGAAGCCCAGCAGGAGCATGACCCGGTCTCGGGCGCCCGCTGCACTCCGCGGCGGCATGGCCCTCAGGAGCCGACGCAGGGTGGTGACGTCCACCTCGGCCTTGGTCGCCGGGAATTTCAACTGGTGTCGAAGTGTCCCGAGGAGTGGCCGGATCAAGCGCTCGCCGTCATCGGAGAGTCGCTCGCCAGCGATCTGGTGCGCCTTCCGGATCGACGATCGCCTGCGCACGACCGTGGACGCCTTATAGCCGCGATGGAGGAGATTAGCGACGTAGCGGGCGATCGTCGCTGGCGCCGCCGCGACTCCGTGGGCTTGGCAGTAGGCCTCGAAATCTCGCACATCGGCGGTGTAGGCCCGCATCGCGTTGGCTGTCTTGGGCGCCAGCCGCTGCTCTCGCAGCGCGCGGCATCTTAGCCTTCAGGGCCGTAATCGTGACCGAGACGTCCTCAGCCCTAGCGTGGACTGCGCCAGCCTGCATCGGGCGAACCTTGACGAGCTCCTGAATGCCGTGCGCGGTGCTCACCCAGGTCGTTTGATCCCGGCGTGGCGGGCGCAGATGTCCGTCAATGAATTCGAGGGCGTAATCCGTCATGTTTCCGAGTCTAGATCAACTAGCTTCCGATAACTAATAGAAATCGGGAGTCAGGCCGGTGCGGGCACGATATTCGGGGAGTTTCGGGGGGCGCGATAGCCCGAAAGCAGGGGCACGCGGGTGGACTGGTGCACCACCGTCAAGACTGTCCTGCCGGCGAGCGAACAGGCTTGAGTCCCGACCGGTGCGTCCGCGAGCCGAGAGTTCGAGCTTCGCCGCCGCCGTCCGGCGGATGGACCGGCGAACGCCAGCGCCATGGTCACTTCGAGCTGAGTTTCGGAGGACGGCGATAGCGATGACCCGGCGGCTGCCCATCGGTGGCGCCACGGAGCCAGGAAGTGGCCATCCTCGAGTCCCTCGCGGCCGCGTCGCGTGGATCAGTCGATGAACAGGGGCGGGCTTCTCGAGTAAGGCTGCCTTCCGGAGTTCAGCAAGCGTTGGCCCCGGCGCCGGAGTTAGATCGACCAATGTGGCATTAGCCCCTCCCGCGTAGTCGTCACGTCGAATTCGGCGTTGCGCATCACCTCCGCCTCGGCGTCGGAATCTCAAGGTTTAGGTCCGCGGGTCATCAGATGCCTCGAGGCCCAGCGTTTCTTGGGACCAGCGGCCCTGGCGGAACCATTCCGGGGGAGTGACGATGGAATCATGACCAGAGTAGCGACGGCAATCTCCCCAGCGGCGCGGCGCGTCACCGTGCGAGTGGCGTACGGAGCCTCGGATGTCGAGCGGGCAGCTGAATCGATGGACGTGCTGGTGAGCGGCGAAGAGGTAGGGGCCATCGTGGCGGCCATCGACGGCGAGCTCGGTAGCCTGGCGGCTGCAGCGACGCACTCGGCAGTCCTGCAGCGGATATTCGACGAGTTGCAGACGGTCTCGCACGCTCACGCATTTTGCGAGGACGACTGAGCATCCCGACGTAGATCCCGTCCTGCGTGCCACACCGGGATGCGCCGCTCGGCGCGCATGATCTTGCCATGCCACTCCAGACCATCATCGAACCATTCCGCATCCATTCCGTCGAGCCGCTTCGCATGAGCACCCTCGAGGAACGGCAACGCGCCGTCCTCGCCGCCGGCTACAACCTCTTCGCGCTCCATTCCGATGACGTTCTCATCGATCTGCTGACCGACTCGGGAACCGGGGCGATGTCACGCGACCAGTGGGCAGCGATTCAGCACGGCGACGAGAGTTATGCGGGATCCCCATCCTGGTTTCGATTCCTCGAGGCCGTCCAGGATCTCTTCCCGTTCCGGCACGTCATCCCGACGCACCAGGGAAGGGCCGCGGAAAAGATTCTCTTCACTGCCATCGGCGGACCCGGCAAGAGTGTGCCGAACAACACGCACTTCGACACCACGCGTGCCAACGTCGAGTTCACCGGTGGGGAAGCGGTGGACCTACTGGTGGCGGAGGGCCACGATCCAGCAGCACGGCATCCGTTCAAGGGCAACATGGACGTCGATCGGCTCGACGACTTCCTGCGCACCCACGAAGGGTCCGTCCCCGTCGTATTCGTCACGATCACGAACAATTCGGGAGGCGGTCAACCGGTGTCCCTGGCGAATCTGCGAGCGGTGCGCCAAGTATGTGACCGCCACGGCGTTCCGCTGTTCCTTGATGCCTGCCGGTTCGCCGAGAACGCGTGGTTCATCCGCGAGCGAGAATCAGGTCAGCAGGACCGCGAGGTGCGCGACATCGTGCGCGAGATGGCAGGGCTCGTGGACGGCATGACCATGAGCGCCAAGAAAGATGGGCTCGCCAACATCGGCGGCTGGCTCGCGATGAACGACGACGGCCTCGCGGCGCAGTGTCGCAACCTGCTCATCCTGACTGAGGGTTTCCCCACCTATGGTGGTCTCGCTGGTCGTGACCTGGAGGCGATCGCTCAGGGTCTGCACGAGGTGGTGCAGCACGACTACCTGCGCTACCGCATCCGGTCGACGGCGTATCTCGGCGAGGCGTTGACTGGCCTCGGTGTCCCGATCGTCCAGCCGCCCGGGGGGCACGCGATCTACATCGATGCGCGCGGATTGTTGCCGCATCTCGAGCCACTGCACTACCCCGGTCAGGCCCTGGCTGTTGCCCTGTACGAAACGGGGGGGATCCGAAGCTGGGAAATTGGTACGGTTATGTTCGGTCGGCAACCTGACGGCTCAGAGCGGCCCGCGGATATGGACCTGGTCCGACTGGCGATCCCGCGGCGCACCTACACTCAGAGCCACATCGACTACGTCATCGCGGTGTGCGGCGAGGTGGCGACGCACGCGGGAGACCTTCCCGGATATCGGATCGTCGAGGAACCGCTCACCCTGCGTCACTTCACTGCTCGATTCGAGCCCGTGCGGGTGTTGTAGCTGGCGGCATCGCGTCCAGGGTCCAACGACCCTCCCTCGAGCCCATCCCAATGCACTGGGCTCGGGGTCGCGAGCCGCAGTGCGACGAAGAGCCGCTGGCCCCCAGGGTGCCCAGGTGAACGCGATAGCAACCACGCCTGTCATCAGTGCGCCCGAAGAGACCTATGTTCTCGCCCCCGCTGATGATCACGTCCTTGATGCGGTCGCGGATTTCAATGTAGCCTCGGGGTGTACGACAGCGGCGTCGCCGGTGTGGAACCACCCGTCTCCATGCAGGCCTTCGCGGCCTTCGGGATCGCTGTAGTAGCCCGCCATGACAGCGTTACCACGCACGAGGAGCGCCGGGGCGACGAGGCGGGGACGCTGCCTGATTGAAGGCCAGCTTGACCATCCCAGCGGAGCGGCGCACGATGGGGCGACCGAGCGGAAACAGGCCGCCGGAGACGCTCATACAGCCGGGCGAGTTGGCAGTGACCGAGCAATACATCATCGGGGAGTTGTCGGTTCGGCTCGTGCAGCTGGAAGCCGTCGCTCCTAACGAGCAGTTTGCATGCGAGTTCGCCCGGCTGCGGGTGGAGACTGAGAAAGCGCCGTTTGAGACGCTGCCCTACATAGCCCTCCACGCGCTCCACCTGATCCGCGGGCTTTGCCGAGACTCTCTTGCGCGAGGCGACCTCCGAGCACTGACCTCGCAGGCGACGATGGCTGCTGAACTTCGGGAGTTCGCCGTCTCTGCACGGCTGCTGGCGGAGGGCTAGAGTGGAGGCATTCACCCTGGGATGGAGCGATGCGGGTCAGGCGGTAAGTCGGAGGTCGACCAATGGCAGTGGAAGTGCAGGTCACTGAAGCTCAGATTGCGGTGCACTGGCGCGAGGAGGATTACTTCGCCCCGCCACCGAAGTTCATCGGACAGGCGAATGCCAGCGACCCCAGCATCCGCGAGCGGTTCCGCGAGGAGAACTTCCCCGAGTGCTTCAAAGAGTACGCGGACCTCCTCACCTGGGATAAGTACTGGCACACCACTTTGGACACCAGCAATCCGCCGTTTTGGAAGTGGTTCGTCGGTGGCCGGCTCAACGCGAGCGTCAACTGTGTCGATCGTCACCTTGCGAAGTCCCGCAACAAGGCAGCTCTTATTTGGGTCCCAGAGCCCGAAGCCGAGGAGACCAAGGCGATCACCTATCAGGAGCTCTACGAACGGGTTAACGAATTTGCTGCGCTCCTGCGCGGTTTCGGCGGAGTGGAGGTCGGTGACCGCGTTACCTTTCATATGCCGATGGTCCCGGAGCTCCCGGTTTCGATGCTCGCCTGCGCCCGCCTCGGCGTCATCCACAACCAGGTGTTCGGCGGGTTCAGTGGGACAGCTTGCGGAGGCCGGATGGCCGACTCCGGGAGCACCATCCTGGTGACCATGGATGGGTATTACCGCAACGGCGAACTCATCGACCATAAGGCCAAAGCCGATGAAGCCATCGCCGTGGCTCGCGAGCAGGGTCTCGAGGTCGACAAGGTACTGGTGTGGCGACGCCACCCCGGTCAGTACAGCTCCAAGACCCCCATGGTCGAAGGCCGCGACTTCTTCGTCGATGAGCTGTTGAAGGACTACACGGGCAAGATGGTCGAGCCGGTGTCGATGCCGGCCGAAGCGCCGCTTTTCATGATGTACACCAGCGGTACCACCGGACGTCCGAAGGGCTGTGTGCACAGCACGGGTGGCTACCTCGCCTACGTCGCTGGTACGTCAAAGTTCTATCAGGACATCCATCCCGAAGATACGTACTGGTGTTTTGCCGACATCGGATGGATCACCGGGCACTCCTACATCGTGTACGGCCCGCTGTCGCTCGGGACGACGAGCGTGATGTATGAGGGAGTGCCGCTCTATCCGGATGCCGGTCGACCCTGGAGGATCGCGGAGCGTCTTGGCGT
>Ga0182024_10021925_pt1 | contig 11556 bp, 7 predicted proteins | sample P32metaG_FD_120480 | JGI IMG/M metagenome (GOLD analysis project Ga0182024, IMG submission 120480) | Permafrost microbial communities from Stordalen Mire, Sweden - P3-2 metaG (Illumina Assembly) | ecosystem: Environmental > Terrestrial > Soil > Wetlands > Permafrost | place: Sweden: Stordalen... | reverse complement strand
CTCTGGTCGATGGCGCCTTCCACGGCCCACGCCCAGGTCGGTGTGCCAATACCCGAGACGACCTTGACGCTGACCAGCACGGACGGCTACAGCGTCTCGACCATAAATCCCCTGACGTCAGCGGGAATGAATTCGCTGACCATCAACGGCACGCAGCAGATTGCCAACCAATGGTATTACTATCGTGAGAGCACCGGCCCCGGCTCGTTTTCGCCGATAAATAACCTGGGTCCGCCCACGCAGTCGTATGTGGAGCAGGACAACAGCAACGCCCCGACCGGGACGTATGACATCGGGGACGTCAAGTACGCGAGCACAACCGTGGGCGGCGTGCCGTTCACCGTGAACCTGAATTACGATCTGACGGGCGGCGGGCCAACCGGTGTGTTGCTGACCGAGGTTGTGACCATCGCGAACCTGTCGGCCACGACCGCGTTGCCGTTCGACATCATCGAATACAACCATTTCACGCTGGATAACGACAGCAACAACGAAACGGTGCAGCTGAAACCACCGACGGGCAGCGACGAGGCGGTGCAATCGGATACACAGGGCGCATCGATTACGGAAGACGCGACGGTGACGTCCAACAGCAACAACCCGCCGGATTTCCACGAGGCGGCGCTGTTTCCGGGAAATGCGAACCTGGACTTCCTGAAGGCGACATTCACGGACCTCAATGACGCGACGCTGGCGGGCAGCCCGACACCGGGCGACGTGCTCTGGGATTTCGAATGGGACGGGACGGATGGAACGGGCTTCATCCCGGCGAATAAGGACCTGATCATCAGCAAAAACATCGCGATCACGGTGCCGGAGCCGGCGACGGCGGGACTGGCGCTGGGCGGGGCATCGCTCTTCGCGATCCGCCGGCCGCGGCGACGAGGAAATGTCGCATAAATAAACTGAGATTTTCCTTTTCCCCAAGAACAGAGATGGACGTCACTGAAGAATCAGTGACGTCCACTTCTCTTTTTGCGTTCAATCATTTAGCTTGCACCGCGTGTTTTCGTGGATGCCGTCCGATCGCGCGGTGCAAGCACCGCGGCTAAATTAGGATCAATGTCCGGTGGGATTCGCATGAGGGCCGACGATCACCGGCATCCAGATCGCCGCCAATAGCGCCAGGATCAGCAGCACCAGGAGCGTCCGCACAACATAGACCACCGCACGCCGGATTCGCGGGCTCATAATCCCAGCGTAATTGGGCGCCCGGCGCCGTCAAGATCAACCGCCCCGCCGACGCGGCGGACGGTTTGATGTAATATCTGGCGCGTCATGTCACTGAATTCCGAGCTTTCCGAGTTGTTCGGCCTATTCGCCGCGCTGATGGATATTCGCGGGGAGAGCGCGTTCAAGGCGATCGCGTTTTCGAAGGTCTCGCGTATCCTGAAGGATACGACGATCGATCTGAAAGCGGCCGTCGAGGATGGATCACTCAAGAAGATCGAAGGCATCGGCGCGTCCAGCCAGCGGATCATCGAACAGTATGTGAAAACGGGGCGGAGCGATGATTTTGAGGAGGTCGCCGCCAGCGTTCCGCCGGGCCTGATCCCGATGCTGCAGATTCCTGGGCTGGGCCCCAAGACGATCGCGCTGGTGTGGAAGCAGTGCGGGGTCACCACGCTGGAGGATCTGGTCAAGGCGATCGACGAGGGAAAGCTGGCCTGCCTGAAGGGGATGGGCGAGAAGAAGATTCAAGGGATCAACGAGGGGATCGCGCTGCGCGCGCAGGCGGGCAAGCGGATCGGGATTGTGGATGCACTGCCGATCGCCGAGGCGCTGCTGCAGCGGCTGCGGGAACTGCCGATGGTGGACATGGCGGAAGTGGCGGGAAGTTTGCGGCGTCGCTGCGAGACGATCGGGGACGTGGACCTGGTGTGCGCGCCCCGGGATGAGTCGGCGGGCGCGGCGGTGGCGGCGGCGTTCGTGAAATTCCCGGAGGTGCAGCGAATCGTCGTGCAGGGGAGCACCAAGGCCAGCGTGATTACCGTCGGCGGGATGCAGGTGGATCTGCGCATCGTCCCGGCCGACAATTTCGGCGCGGCGATTCAATACTTCACCGGGTCCAAGGATCACAACGTAAAGCTGCGCGGCCTGGCGGCGCAGGCGAAGATGACGCTCAACGAGTGGGGCTTGTATCGGCTGGATGCCTATGACAAGGGGGACAAAAAACCGGGGATGGCGCCATCGATCAAGCCGGTGGCCAGCAAATCCGAGCAGGAGATCTACAAGGCGCTGGGGTTGAGCTGGATGGAGCCGGAGCTGCGGGAAAATCGCGGTGAAATCGAGGCGGCGCGCGATGGGAAGCTGCCCAGGCTGATCGAGCTGGCCGACATCCGCGGCGACCTGCATTGCCATACCACCGGATCGGACGGGCAGAATTCCATCGAGGAGATGGCCGAGGCGGCGATCGCGCGCGGATATGAATTTCTGGCCATCACCGATCATTCCAAGAGCCAGGTCATCGCCAAGGGGATGAGCGCCGAGCGCCTGGTTCAGCACGCGGCCAATATCCGCAAGGTGGGCGAGCGGCTCAAGAAGATCACGCTGCTGGCGGGATGCGAGGTGGATATTTTGGCGGATGGGCGGCTGGATTTTGAGGACGCGGTGCTGGCGGAGCTGGATTGGGTGGTCGCCAGCCCGCACGTTTCCCTGAAGCAGCCCAGCGATAAAGCGACCGATCGGCTGCTGCGCGCCATCGACAACCGATATGTGAACGTGATCGGGCATCCCACCGGACGGCTGATTTTTGGAAGGGAGGGATTGTCGCCCAACCTGCCGAAGATATTCGCCGCGGCGGCGCAGTCGGGCACGGCGCTGGAGATCAACGCCTCTTATCCCCGGTTGGACCTGTGCGATTCGCACGCGCGCGGCGCGATCGAGGCGGGAGCGCGGCTTTCGATCAACACCGATGCGCACAGCACCGGCGAGTTTGGGGAGATGAGATATGGCATCCACGTCGCCCGCCGCGCCTGGGCGACGGCGAAGGACGTGATCAACTGCTGGACGGCGGCGCAGCTTCGCGCGTTCATCGCCAAAAAGCGGGGATAAAAAAAGAAGCGGACCGAAGAGGAGCCACCATCTTCGGCCCGCCAGATATTCCAACCTGATGTAAAAGATAACGCGCCGATGCGCACCGTCAATACATTTGCTCAATAAATCCGAACGTCGACGACTGGCGCGTCAAGATCGTTCGATCGAATCATGCGTCCAACGACGTGACGGAATTTGGATCCGCAACCAACATCCGCAGGTCAACCATCTGCCGGACTGGCGCGCCGGTGCGCGCGTCGGCGCCCATGATGGGAAATGCGCCGGGCGATGCGGCCAGCCGCGCGGCCAGATACTTGATCATCTCCGGCCCGATGCGCAGGCCCAGGCGATCGCGCACCAGCGATTGCAATTGCGAGTCGTCGTGCAAGCCGCTCCTTCCGGGAAGACGGGTGAAACAATGATAAATTCGCGCCCGCCGACCGCAAGGCAATTATTCAGTCGCGGTGCCTGCACCGCGCGTGTTCGCTGAAGACGCGCGGTGCAAGCACCGCGGCTAAATGTGGAAGGAAAATCTTATTTCGATGGTCGCGTCGCGGGGCGCTTGGTGGATTGGAGTTGGCCACGCAACTCCTGGGCGCGGGCGAGCAGGGCGGCGTCGTTGATTTGCTGCGGCTGGGGCTGCAGGGTGTAGGTGACGCTGTGGCGATCCTTGAAGGGGATGGGCAACAGCTCGGCGATCAGGTCGAGCGGAACCCACTCGTAGATCGGGGCGATGACGGCTTTGGATGTCTTGAGGGTCTGGTATCCATCCTTGCGCAGCACGATGTCGTAATCGCCGTACCAGAGAAAGTCGCGCTGCACGGGCGTGCGGCCCAGTTCCTGGTTGTTGAGATAAACCAGTGCGCCGGGCGGATTGGATTTGACGCTGAGCGTCCTTTCCACGCATCCACCCGCCGCGCACAACATCGCCACCGTGCAACTCACCAGGATCTGGCGCGTAGACATCTCGGGTTGGCAGTATAGACGCCGGGACTATGATCACAAGACAGTAGCGTGATGGATCAGTTTGATGTTTAGCGGCCGGGCTTGCCCGGCGTTGGACTCGTTAGAACACGCCGGGCAAACCCGGCCGCTAAATATCACCGCGAACCCGTGCTCACAAGACGGATGCGTGCCAAGCAAACCCGGGGCGCCTAAAATGTGCGAACAGTGGGAACCATTTCCGGAATCCTGACGATCTTCTTCTGCCTGGATGCGTGGATCTGGCTGCGGCTGGATCGGATGCTTTGCCAGACGCGCCGGCCATGGCTGTGGCGGACGATGCTGGCGGTGGCGATGCTGGCGGTGATGCTGTGCACACTGCTGAGCCTCCTGGAAGGAAGCATGCTGGCGACGGAGCACCGGAAAATTCCGCGATGGGCGCCGGCGGCATTATATATCTGGCATTTTCTGATCATGCCGCTGACCGCGGTGGGTTTGCTGATCGGGCTGGTGGTCGGTCGGATGGCTGAATATGTGCGCAGCCGCCGCGCGAGCTCGCCGGTTGACGCCGCGGCGCGGGCGCCTTCGACAGCGCCTTTGCCGGCGGGGCCGTCGCTCTCGCGGCGGGGATTCCTGACGGCGGCGGCGTTTGCCGTCCCACCGCTGGCCACCGCCGGGCTCACCGGTATTGCGCTGGGGCAGCTGGGCCATTTCCGTGTGCGGCTCATGGACCTGAAACTCGCCGGCTGGCCGCGGGAATTGGACGGCTTCACGCTCTCGGTGATCGCGGACGTGCACCTGGGTGTTTTTTCGACACCCCGCATGCCGCACGACATCGTGGAAGCTTCCAACGCGTTGCACCCAGATCTGGTGCTTCTGCCGGGAGATTTGATCAACATTTCGCAGGCCGACCTGCCGGCGGGCCTGGACATGGTGCGCAAGCTGGACTCGCGCTACGGCGTTTACATGGTGCAGGGCAACCATGATTTGATTCAAGGCCCCGGTGGTTTCAACGGCGGGTGCAAAAAGGCTGGCGTGCCGCTGCTGGTCGATCAAGTCGTGACGCTCAGGCCCAAAGGAGCGCCGTTCCAATTGCTGGGAACGCGCTGGGCGCCGTCGCCGCACCAGATGATTCGTTCGGTGGACGCGACGTGCGACCAGCGTGATCCATCACTGTTCGGGATCATGATGGCGCATCACCCGCACAACTGGGACCAGGCCGCCCAGCGCGGGGTTCCGCTGGTGCTATCGGGGCATACGCATGGCGGGCAGATCATGCTGACCGATCACATCGGCGGCGGACCGCTGCGTTTCAGATACTGGTCGGGCCTGTATCGCAAGCCCAAGTCGACGCTGATCGTCTCCAACGGCGTTGGGGATTGGTTCCCGCTGCGCATCAACGCGCCGGCGGAGATTTTGCATATTACGCTACATCCTGAAGAGACATCGTGATCAGCGGCCGCTGCGCAGTAAGGCAAATATGACCAAGAGCGCTCCGGCGGCGCTGAGCCAGGATGTCAGCGGCGCGTCGCGCCGCGGCCAATGGAAATCGATGGGGTGATGATCGTCCGGCCAGATGACCGCGCCGCCGGTTTGGTCGGCGAGGCGGCGCATGGTGGCGTGATTGTTGCCCAGGGCGTCGAATTCCGGGGCGTAGCGACCGGCCACCGCGATGCGATCGATGATGTGCTGCTGATTGCGCAGGGTGACGATCGCGGGCCGGCGCGGGGCGGGCAGGGAGATTTCATATTCGCCGGGGGCGGTTTGCGGAAGCGGATGGGTTTGCACTTCACCGCCGTCGGAGATCTCCGCGGAAATATCCAGATCGTTGAGATATCCGTCCTTATCGGCGGCGTCGACGGTGAGGTGCAGGTGCGGGCCGGGGTCGCAATGCGTCGTAAACCTTGGATCGCGCGGCGGCTGGGCGATGAGGCGGGCCAGCGCATCGGCGATGTCGCTGGTCGGTGAGAACGCAATCGCCGTCACGCTCCCGCTCCCGACGCGCCAGGATGCGCCCATCGCATCCGATGCGGATTTAGCCATTGGCTGCGCATCCTGCTTGAGCCAGGTGTGATTCCACGCCGGCGCGGTCTGGCGGCCCAGCGATGCCGCTTCATTCATGAACTGCACGGTGACGGGATTGGTTTGCCAGCGCGTCGGCATGGCCGTCTGCATGAGCTGATGAATCGAATCGACCCATTGCGCGGGATCGAGCTGCTCGACGACGCGGCCACCGCTGGCGCGGGCGATTTGGCGGATGAGGTCGAGACCGCTGCCGTGGCCCAGGGCCAGGACGTGCAGGTGAATCTGCTTTCTGGTGAACAGGTCGATGAGATTGCGCGGCTGATCGATCTGAGCATCGCAGTCGGATAGGAGCAGGAGCTGGGTCGGGATACCCGTGGGGGCGGCGGCGGCGATGCTGAGCAGGGCGGGCTCCAGGTTGGTCGGCCCCGACGCCACGGCATCGGCCGGCGGCAGGGAAAGCTGCGCGGTTTCTGCGGCGGTGCGGCCCGCTGACCACCAGCGCACGGCGGCGGCGAACTGCCCGACATCCACAGGATCATGCGGCGGAAGATCCGGCAGCAGGCGCACCACCGCCTGGGTTGCTGCCTGCCAATTCGGTCCGTTCATCGATCCGCTGGAATCGACCAGCAGAATCCACCGCGTCGCCGCCGCCGGCGGAGAGCTGGACAGCGGCGAGAGCATTTCCAGCGGCGTGCCGGGGTATCCCCCCGATGCGAACGCACGATCGCCGCCGAGGATGAGCAGCGAGCCGCCCAGGTCGCGGACATATTGAACGAGATGGTCCAGCGACGAGGCGCCCAGGTCGGTGGCGGCGACGTTGCTCAGGACGATGACGGCGGGAGCGAGATAATCGGCCGGATCGTGAGGCACCTGTGCCAGGGAAAATCGCCGCCACTTGCTGGATGGTGATCCATCGCCGATCCACCACAATTCGCTGGCCAGCGGCGGGGATCGGCGGATGGTGAGCGCATCATTTTCCGGCCAGGCATCACCGCCATCTAATTCCACGGAAGCTGACTCCGCCTGATCCGCCAGCGGTTTGCTCAGGACCATCGTTCCACCGCCGACCGGCGCGGTTGTCGCGCCGGTTGTGCCAGTGAAGCTGGCCGTGCGCCGCGCACCGGAGTTGGAGATGGTGGCGTCGAGAGCATCCCCGCGAATTTGCAGACGCCGGACGGCGGCGTCGGTGACATTTTCCAGGGCGGGATCGGCGACGATGTAAGCCGCCGGAGACGATGGGGGCAATTCGAACTGCCCATCGCTGAACAGGACAATGGCGTCGGCCGGCGCGGGGGAGAAGACGGTCTGCTCGGCCGGCATTTCCGTCCATGGTCCGGCGGGGTCGAGCGAATGAACATCGGCGGCGAATCCGAACATCTGATAAGGCGTATCACCGATCAGCTCGTGGAGGCGGTGAGATGCCTGCTGTGCGTCGCGAAAGTTGGCGGTGCGGGTGCTGGGGGACAGATCGATCATGACCGCCAGCGTCCCACGGCGCGGCAGGCGGAGGATCGGCGCGGCGGCGGCCAGGAGCAGGCAGAGCATTCCCAGGATGCCGAGCAATGCGGAAGTTCGTGGGATCCGCGGCCGGCGAATCAGCGCGATCACCAGCGCGGCCAGCGCCATCGCCGCGGCGATCCATAACAGTCGGCTGGAAGCAAACCAAATGGTCGGCGGGTTCATCGGATGGAATTATGACACGGGGCGCAGCGGGCTTCACGCTTTGAGGCCGCGCAGGATAAACTCGATCATCCCCTCCACCGAGAGATGGTCGAACTGCTGAAGGTTGAGGGCGATCATGGCATAGCCGATGCCGGTGTTGATCAGTTGCCAGGCGGGGATTTTGGGGTCCAGGTCGGCGCGGAACTCACCGGTGCTCTGGCCCTGGATGATAATGGTGCTGAAGAAGCGCTCGATTTGCGTATAATGCTCGCGCATCATATTGAGGACTTTGCGGTCGCGGCTGGTGACCAGCGCGCCGTGGATAACGTGGTAGGCATCCTCCAGCCTCCGGATGTGGTTGGGGAATTCGCGCGCGATGGTGCGAAGTTTTTCGGTGGCGGTGGGCGCGTCTTCGGTCAGGCCGTGCCATTGCCGCAGGGTTTGCTCGCTCATGGCGCGGGTGATAGCGACGAAGAGGTCCTGCTTGCTGGCGAAGTGGCGATAGAGGATCGGCTCGGTGACACCGGCGGCCTCGGCGATGGCGGCGGTAGTTGCGGCATTGTAGCCCCACTTGGCGAAGACCTTGGTCGCAACATCCATTAACTGCTTGCGGCGCTGCGGCGCTTTGAGCCTGGGCATGGCAAAGTGATAGCGGCATGCGGCGGGGTTGGCAAACGAAGATTGAGAGGTGTGGGATGAGACCATCCCGTGGGAGAGAGCTGGGTGGGACGTTCTTGCCGGGGAAGGGGACATGGCCACTGAAGTGGCCATGCCGGGCTGTTGTGGTGGGGATGCTGGTTGTGTTTTGGGCTGCGGGCGGGGCGCGCGCGGATTCGCCGACGACGGCGGCGATCGACGCGTCTCTGCAGTCGTCCGTGCAGTTGATTGTCACGCCGAGGGAGAACAGCGTTGACCTCGACTGGTCGAGCAAGCTTTCTCACGTGTCGCAATACATGCTCGAGCGGTCCGATGACGGGGCCAAGAACTGGATCACGCTGGCCAAGGTCGATGCCAGCATTGGGACATATCAGGACGCCAAGACGATCGAATCGACCAGGTATCTGTACCGCGTGATCGCATTGGACGATGCGGGGAAGCAACTGGGCTCCTCGGCGCAGGTGTCCATCGTCACGCCGTTGCGCTCCAACCTGTTCGGGGCGATCCGGGGGGAAAGCATCAGGCTGAAGGACATGCTGGATTTCCATTTCTGGCAGTCCTCGGTGAATGCGTTTGTGCTGGCGGCGCTGGCGTTTATTCCGAAGCTGATCGTCGCCATCGTCCTATTCATCATTTTCTGGGGGATTTACCGGATGGTGCGGCGGCTGGTGATCGGGTCGATGGCCAAGGCGCACGTCGACCCCAGCATCCGCGACATGCTGGGAGCGCTGATCAAATGGTCGATCATGGGATTCGGCCTGGTGATCGCGTGCAACCAGGTGGGGATCGAGATCGCCGCGCTACTGACGGGCGTCTCGATCATCGGCCTGGCCATCGGTTTTGCCGCGCAGGAGACGATGGCCAACTTCATCGCGGGGGTGGTCATCTTCTGGGACAAGCCGTTCAAGGTGGGCGACTGGATCGTCATCGAGGACATGTTCGGGCAGATTCAGCGGGTAAGCTTCCGGTCCACGCGGATGCTGAACCTCAACGGCCAGACGATCGTGATGCCCAACACGTACATGCTGGACAAGCGTCTGGCCAATCACAGCACTCATCCGCACGTGCGGGTGGATATCCCCATCGGCATTGCATACAAGGAATCGATCGAGCAGGCGCGGCTGGCATTATTGGCCACGACGGACGGGGACGAGCGGATTTGCAAAAACCCACCCGCGGAAGTCGCCGTCGAGCAATGTGCTGACAGCAGCGTGAACCTGACATTACGGCTATGGATCAGCGACGAATCGGCGGAGAAGACGATTTTCAACGAATACCTGGAAAAGGCGAAAAACGCCCTGGACGCGGCGAAAATCGAGATCCCCTTCCCGCACATGCAGTTGATGCTGGAGAATACACCCGCCCTTGCGGCGTTGGCCCACGAGCCGTTGCAACCGACGGAATAGGCCGAAAAAACGGACCGCCCCGCCCCACCGCGCTGTCCTCCGATATCAGGTCGAGCCCGGTTATATAGCTTTTATGCTTGAGACTATCCCCGCCTTGGGGGTAAAATAGGGATGTATTGCCGAACGGGTTGCGAACCCCCTGCCCGGCGGCAGTAAATATGGATGGCGGCTGCACCGCTGATTATTCCCGGGTGATCCCAGCCCGAGGTTTCCCGACGATATAAAAAGGACCGTTCCGATGGGCAAGCAGCAGAAAAAGCTCGGCGAAATCCTGGTCGAATGGACAATCATCTCCACCCGCGAAGTCGCCAAGGCGCTGGAACACGCCAAGACCAATAACCTGCGCATCGGTGAATCGCTGGTCGATCTGAAGCTGTGCAGCGAGTCCAACGTCTACAAGGCGCTGGCCGCGCAGCACAACATGGAATACATCGAGCTGGATAAGAGCCTGATTCCTTCCAACGCCAGCGAGCTGGTTCCCGACGACATCATGCGAAAATACCTGGTCCTGCCGCTGGGTATGGAGAGCGGGCGGCTGCGGCTGGCGATCAACGATCCGCTGGACCTGGAGATGCTGGACATCCTGCGCTTCCGCCTGAACAAGGAGGTGCGCACCGTCCTGGCGCCCAAGGGCCGGATCAAGGCGGTGCTGGACGAAATGTTCAACACCAGTGCGGCCAACACGATCGACAAGACGATGGACCGCACCATCGACCGCCTCCGCGATTCGCTGGACAAGTCGCTGGACCGATCGCTGGATAAATCGGTCGACCGCTCGATCGACAAGTCGATCGACATGACGGGGATGGGTGAGGATGCCAACAACGATCCCACGCAGGCGCCGATCATCAAGCTGGTGCAGGCGATGATCGGCGAGGCGGTCCGCAACCGCGCCAGCGATATCCACATCGAGCCGATGAAGGACCGCGTGCGCGTCCGCTACCGGATCGACGGGGAATGCGTGGAGCGCGACCGCATCCCGGTGCGCATGCGCGGGCCGTTGATCAGCCGCCTGAAGATCATGGCGGGCATCGACATCGCCGAGAAGCGCCTGCCGCAGGACGGCCGCATCAAGCTGACGGTGGACAAGTCGAGCATCGACTTCCGCGTCAGCACGCTGCCGGGGTATCACGGGGAATCGGTGGTGCTGCGTATCCTGCGTCCGGAAAGCGTGCGCATCGGCGTGCAGAGCCTGGGGTTCGAGGAGGACGATTACAAGGCATTCCTGCGGATCATCAAGCGGCCCAACGGCATTTTCCTGTGCACCGGCCCGACCGGCTCGGGAAAGACCACCACGCTGTATGCCGCCCTCAATGAGCTGAATCGGCCCGATCGCAAGATCATCACGGCCGAGGACCCGGTTGAATACAACTTCGTCGGCATCAACCAGTGCCAGGTGCGCGAGGTGATCGGGTTGTCGTTCGCCAAGATTCTTCGCGCCATGCTGCGTCAGGCGCCCAACATCATCCTGATCGGGGAAATCCGCGATAAGGAAGTGGCGGAGGTCGCCATCCAGGCCGCTCTCACGGGGCACCTTGTGTTCAGCACGTTGCACACTAACGACGCGCCGGGAGCGATTACCCGGTTGATCGACATGGGAGTCAAGCCGTTCCTGGTTGCCAGCTCGATCCAGGCGGTGATGGCGCAGCGGCTGATCCGCGCCCTTTGCCCCAAGTGCAAGCAGCCGGATAAGGAGCCGGACCCAATGTGGCTGAAGCTGGCGGGAATCAAGCCGGAGGACCTGAAGGACAGGATTATCTACAAGCCGCGCGGCTGCGATTATTGCACCGGCACGGGCTTCCGCGGGCGCATCGGCATCTTTGAGATG
>Ga0182024_10021924_pt1 | contig 11557 bp, 10 predicted proteins | sample P32metaG_FD_120480 | JGI IMG/M metagenome (GOLD analysis project Ga0182024, IMG submission 120480) | Permafrost microbial communities from Stordalen Mire, Sweden - P3-2 metaG (Illumina Assembly) | ecosystem: Environmental > Terrestrial > Soil > Wetlands > Permafrost | place: Sweden: Stordalen... | reverse complement strand
GCGACCTCGTTTCGATGTACCGGCACGCCCGACGCCATTCACGCCAATTACTGGCTGAGTGGCCTCAGCGGACACCGTCTGAAACACGAGCTCAATATCCCCTTGATCATGACGTTCCACACGCTCGAACGGGTAAAGGCCGAGACCTTTGAAGACGAGTCCGAAGAACGAGCCAAACAGGAAGCCGCAATCTTCGCCTGCGCCGATGCGGTCCTTGCCAGTTGTGACGTCGAAGCCGAGCAGATAGTCCGCTTCTATGACGCCACGCCGTCACGGGTGCACGTGGTGCCGCTCGGCGTGCAACACGCGTTTTTTGCTCCGGGCTACCGGCCCCAGGCCCGGCGCGCCCTCGGTATTGACCCCGACGCTACGATGCTGCTCTTTGTCGGTCGCATCCAAGCGTTGAAAGGTGTGGATCTCGCCCTCGAGACACTGATTGAAATGAGGAAGCGCGGACGCAACGCGCTGCTCGCGATTATTGGCGGCCCTTCGGGTCCTGACGGCCGTGCGACGTTGGCCCGGTTGCACGACCGGGTGGCACAAGCGGGCGTGATTGGTCAGGTCAGTTTTGTTGCCCCTCAGGCCCACCAGTTGCTGTCGACGTGGATGCGCGCGGCCGACGTCACGCTGGTGCCCTCGCGCTCGGAGAGTTTTGGTCTCGTGGCGCTCGAGTCGTCGGGCTGCGGCACCCCCGTGGTGGCGAGCGACGTCGGTGGTCTCAAGACCTTGGTTGAGCCGGGCGTGAACGGTTTCTTGATCGAAGGTCGCGACCCCGCAGTGTGGGCAAACGCCGTTGAAGTCACACTCGACCCCGATCATTCAACGGCCATGTCGACCGGAGCAGTCCTGCTCGCTCGCGAGTACACCTGGCGCGCGGCCGCCGAGTCCTTGGCCGACCTCACGGAACGATTGGCGCTGTCCTCGCTGCTTCGCTGCTAGTTGTGACAACCGCCCCCATTGCTGAAGGCGACGCCCCAGAACGTCTCAATGAGCTGGTCAATGAGTGGGGTCGCCAGTGGCGCGCGGGCGGGATGCTCGGCGAGATTGAGCATCACGAGTCACCTGACGACAAGGGCCATTTTCACTGGCTCATTCGACTGCACGGAGACGAGAAGGACGTCATCACCGTGTGGCTTTCCTTGCGCCAGCGAACGGTGCACGTCGAAACCGAGTTGATGCCCGCGCCCGAAGAGAACCACGAGGAGCTCTATCGCTACATGCTCGTCAAGAACGCGGAGATGCGAATCCTGCACGTGGCGATTGGACCGGAAAATGGGATCTTCTTGATGACGGAAATTCCGGTGGGCGAGATGAGTCTCGAGCGTCTTGATGAATTGGTCGGGGCCACCATGACCTACGTCGACGAAATCTTTCCGACGGCCATGACCATGGGCTACGGATCGCTTTACCGGCGCCGCAAGAAGTAACAAACCTGACGCCAGGTAGCGTTACAACGTGGCGTACCGACTCATAATCATTGGTGGCGGGCGAATTGGCTCGGCCCTGGCATCGGGCCTGCTCGACGCCACGTGGTGCACTCCGGAGCAAATGGCCATCGTTGAGGTTTCGAGCGACCAGCGCGATGCACTGAGTCGACAGTTCCCAGATGTCATGGTCAACGCATCGATCGAGACCGATCACGTTGATGCCAACACGGGCGGACTGCTCTGCGTCAAGCCCGACCACGCCGAAGGCGCTGCTCGCAGCGTCGGCGAGGCTGGTGTCACGCGACTGTTATCGGTCGTGGCCGGTCTCTCGTGCGCGCGCATCGAAGCGGTCTTCCCCGGACCAGTCGCGGTTATCCGCTCGATGCCCAACACACCGGTGCTCGTTCGCAAGGGCGTGAGTGCGATCGCGGGGGGATCGTTCGTTACCAAGAACGACCTCGATTGGGCTGAGACCATTCTCAGCGCGGTGGGAATGGTAGTGCGAGTCACGGAGCGCAATATTGACGCGGTGACGGGGCTTTCCGGTTCAATGCCGGCCTATCTCTACCTGGTCGTGGAGTCACTCATCGACGCCGGCGTTCATCAGGGACTGACCCGAGAAGTATCACGACAGTTAGTGGTCGGCACTTTCGAAGGATCGGCGGCGCTACTCGCGCAAACAGGAGAATTGCCGGAAGAACTTCGCGCCCAGGTGACGTCTCCGGGAGGCACCACCGCGGCGGGCCTGCGCATGCTGGAAGGCCGCGCCGTGAGGGCCGCTTTTCTCGAAGCGGTCGCCGCCGCGACCGAGCGCAGTCGACAGTTGGGACGGTAGTTCGAACTACTACTGTGGGGCCATGGCGACTCCGCGTCTTAGAACGAGGAAACTTTCAGAGCCGACCATTTCGCGCCTCCCGGTCTACCAGCGCATTGCCGAAGGGTGGTTGGCCCGCGGCATCACCCGAATTGACTCCAAGCAGATAGGCGAGTTGGCCGGCGTTACCGCGACCACCGTGCGCCGGGACCTCGCCGGCCTTGGATCACTGGGCACCCGCGGTGCCGGATACGACACCAGTGTGCTCAGCGAACGGATAGGCGACGCGCTCGGGCACGACCTGCACTACGACGTGGTGGTCGTGGGAGTCGGCAACCTCGGCCGAGCGCTTGTGAATTCTGCACATTTCCTCATCCGCGGTGCCCAGCTCGTGGCCCTCTATGACGCCGATCCCGCGGTCATAGGCACTGAAATTGGTGGTCACGTGGTGCGTTCGATAGAAGAACCAATGGTGAACGCGACGGTGGGCGTGCTCTGCGTGCCCGCGAGCGACGCGCAAGCGGTAAGCGACAAATTGGTGGGAGCGGGAATCCACGCGCTACTCAATTTCGCGCCCCAGGTACTCAATGTGCCACTGGGGACCGCCGTTCACTACGTTGACTTTTCAATAGAACTGCAGATTTTGATGTATCACCTGAACAACGGCACCGGACCCTTAGGGGGCGGTGTCTTGCACTCGTTGGGTATCGCTAGGGTGAATGCCACACGAGGGGCGTAGTTTTATCGACGCCACGGAGGCGCAGTGACACTTATTTCTGTTGGGGTTGACCACGAACACTCTTCCTTAGAGTTCCTCGAACGAACGACCGTGCTGGAACGCGAATGGAGCAAGGTGTTACGCTCCCTCGTCAGCCATCGCAATATTCACGAGGCTATTTTCGTCTCCACGTGCCTGCGAACTGAAGTGGTAGCGGTCGTGGACCGCTTTCACGGGGCCATTGAAGAGATCACGGCGACGCTGTGCGAAGCGACCGGACTGGTCGCCGGTGATTTCGAAGACCATCTCACGGTCCATTTCGATCGCGGCGTCGCGACCCACCTATTCAGTGTCGCCGCCGGACTCAAGTCCGTGGTGCCGGGCGAATTCGAAATCCTCGGACAACTGCGTCGCGCGCTCGACCTCGCGAGTGATGAGCAGACGGCCGGCGCGGAACTGACCGAACTGTTCCGTCGCGCCATCACCACGGGCCGACGAGTGCGCGCCGAAACCGGAATCGCGCGCGGCACCACCAGCTTCGCCCAGGCCGCCGTGTCGATGGCCCTAGAGGAATTAGGTGGCCAGTTCGATGGTGCCGACGTCGTCGTGGTCGGGGCGGGACAGTTGGCGACCGGCATCGTCAAGAGTCTGCTCGCGAGCCCTCGTCGGCTCGCCCGACTGACGCTCAGTAATCGCACGATCACTAAAGCGGAGCAGTTACGCGACACGCTGCACGACGAACGGCTGACGATTGCTCCACTGGAGGAACTTGTTGACTACACCGCGTCGGCGCGACTGATCTTCGTGGCCGTTGAAGTCGCAACGCCGCTGATAACGCGAGCGCAGTTGGAGCACTGCACGCAGCCAGTGTTGATCGTAGACCTCGGCTTGCCGAGGGCCGTCGACAGCGACGTAGTGGGCTTAGCTCACGTGAGAAAGGTCGACATCAGTGATCTTCGTACGCGAGTTGAACTCGCACTCGATGATCGTCACGGGGCGATCGACGAGGCCCGTCAGATTGTGCTCGACGACGTAGAGAGGTTCCTGGACGATCAGCGTGAACGCGGCGCGGCCGCCATAGTGAGCGAACTGCGCGAGTACTTTGACGAAGTTGTCGCCAGCGAGATGAAGCGTCGTGAGCACGAACTGGCCGACATGAGTGACGAGCAACGCGACATTGTGCGGTCGTTGCTGCGCTCGGTCGTAGCTAAGATCGCGCACCGGCCAACGGTGGCCTTGAAGGACGCCGCCGGCATGGACCAAGGGATACGACTGACTGAGGCCACTCGCAATCTGTTTGATCTATGAGCGAATTACGCCTGGCGACCCGGCGCTCTCCGCTGGCGATCATTCAGGCGGAATTCGTCCGCGACCATCTGCGTGCCTATGGCATTGACGCGAAACTGGTGCACCTTGAGACGAGTGGCGACCTCAAATCGGACGTCCCGCTCACAGTCCTGGGCGGCCAGGGCGTCTTTGCCATTGAGATTCAGCGAGCGGTGCTAGAGGGCGACGCGGACGTTGCCGTGCACAGCGCCAAGGATCTTCCGAGCGTCACACCTCCCGGTTTGGTGCTCGCCAGTGTTCCCGAGCGTCGCGATGCCGCTGACGTCTTGGTGGGCCGTTCGTTGGCTGGTCTCGGGCCGGGTGCGACGGTGGCGACGGGGTCGCCACGTCGCCGGGCTTTGCTCTTAGAGCGACGCCCGGACCTGCAAATTGTGGACCTGCGCGGGAATATGGCGACACGATTGGCCCGCGCGGGTCAAGACGGCATCGACGCCGTGGTGACGGCAGCGGCGGCTTTGGAACGACTGGATGAAAGCAAACTGGTCGCCGAACGGCTCGATACCGAGTGGTTCGTGCCCCAGGTGGGCCAGGGTGCATTGGCGCTGGAGGCCCGTGACGAGGACGCGGACACCATCGCGACCTTGGCCAAAATATGCGACGCCGATGCGTTTGAAGCGGTCAAGGCCGAACGGGCGTTCCTCGCCGAGCTGGGAGTCGGATGTTCGATCCCGGCCGGAGCGTACGCCACGATGTCCGATGGCATCATCTCGTTGCGCGGCGTCATGCTCGCCGCCGACGGTAGCCGTAGCGTGCGCGATGTGGTCGAGGGCCGAGATCCTGGAGAACTGGGACGGGACCTGGCGCGTCAGTTACGCGACAAAGATGGCGGCGCCGATCTCCCCGGATGGCAGGACTGATGAAGATTGCGCTCACCAGGGAAGCTGGTCGCAACGACGAAGCGCGCTCGTGGTTACCGAGCGACGCCGAAGTTGTCGAGGTCCCGCTCACTTCAACGAATTACTTTGCCATTGACGAGGTGGCTCGTCATCTTGAGTCCACGCCGGACTACGGGAGTTTCGAGGTGCTGGTGGTGACGAGTCGGCGGACGACTGACTATATACATGCAGCGCTCGGTGCTCTCGTCGAGGGCGGGGGCGTACTGAGCGTCGGACCGGCGACCACTCGGGCACTGTTTCACCGTGGTATTGCGGTCTCGGGAGAGGCACCGACGGGGCTCGAATTGGCGGAACTCATTTCGAAGGGTCCCGTGCTCATGATGGGCGCCGCGCAGATGCGCGAAGAGCTGCCGGCTGCACTGCGCGATCGAGAGTTATCAGTGACACAGGTGGCGTGCTACGAGACGCTGCCGGCCGAACTCAACGAAGAACAGTCAGATCTGCTTCGCAGTGCCGACATCGTCCTGATTGGCGCGCCCTCGGCCTGGTCCCGAGCCCGCGACATTGTCGCCGACGCGACGTGGGTGATTGTTCCGGGTACTTCCACTGGTCAAGTGGTAGCGCTCGATCACCCGCGGGTGTTGGTGGGCTGGGGTCCTTCACTGTGTGAACGGCTGGCGACGTTCAATCTCTAGGGGTCGGGGGAGCTTTTTTGACACTAGTAATAAGGTGTAATGGTGTTTCCCGCCGAACGACCCCGCCGACTTCGCCGTACGGAGGCCTTGCGCCGTTTAGTTGCTGAGACGGCCCTCGTCCCCGACGATCTGGTCGCTCCGCTATTTGTGGTCGAAGGGCTCACCGAGGCTCGACCAATTGCCTCTCTGCCTGGTCAGTCCCAACATTCTCTCAACTCGCTGCTCGACGAAGTACGGGCCTTGCAGGCGGCGGGCGTTGGCGGCGTGATTCTTTTTGGCGTGCCGTCAAAGAAGGACGAGTTTGGCAGTGGCGCTTACGATCACGACGGCATTGCCCAGATTGCGCTGCGGACGCTGCGCGATGAATTCGGCGACGAATTGGTGCTGATGGCTGACCTCTGTCTCGACGAGTACACCACGCACGGGCACTGCGGGGTGGTTCGTAGCGACGGCACGGTCGACAACGACGCGACGCTGCAGTTGTACGCGCAGACCGCGGTCGCCCAGGCCGAGGCCGGCGCGGCGGTCGTCGCGCCGAGCGGGATGATGGACGGACAGGTGGGCGCTATTCGTAGCGCCCTCGACGGGGCCGGTTTCGACGAGACGGTCATTTTGGCCTACACGGCCAAGTATGCGAGTGGGCTTTACGGCCCGTTCCGCGACGCGGTGCAAGTCGAGATTGCTGACGGCGGCAACCGCCGTTCCTATCAGCAGGACTCGCGTAATCGTCGCGAAGCCATCCGTGAAGCTCGCGCCGACGTGGAACAAGGCGCCGACATCATCATGGTCAAGCCGGCCATGACGTACCTGGATATCGTGGCCGACTTTCGCGCGGCCCTCGACGTGCCCCTAAGCGCGTATCACGTGAGCGGGGAGTACGCCATGGTCAAAGCCGCCGCCGCCAACGGTTGGATCGACGGCATGGCGGTCGCCATTGAACAACTCACCGCCATCCGACGGGCCGGTGCCGACTTCGTGCTGACGTACTTCGCCCGCGAGGTCGCTGAGGAGCTTGGCCGTTGACGGGTTCTAACCAGTCATGGTTCGAACGCGCGCAGAATGTCATTCCCGGCGGTGTTGACTCGCCCGTGCGTTCGTTTCGCTCAGTCGGGGGCACGCCCTACACGGTGGTGTCGGGCAGCGGCGCGTACGTCGAGGACGTCGAAGGAACTCGCTACCTCGACTACGTCCAGTCATACGGCGCCTCACTGCTCGGCCACGCCCACCCCGACGTCGTCGCGGCGTTGCAAGTTGCCGCGGCCAAGGGCACGACCTTTGGTGCACCGACACCGGGGGAGGTTGAGCTCGCCGAACTGATGGCCGCTCGGGTCTCGGGACTCGAGCAGGTACGGCTGGTCTCTTCGGGCACCGAAGCCGTGATGAGCGCGGTACGCCTCGCCCGCGGCGCCACGGGCCGGGACAAGATTCTGAAGTTTGATGGCTGTTATCACGGCCACTCGGACGGGCTACTGGTTGCGGGCGGCAGCGGCGTCGCGCAGATGGGACTGCCCGGATCGGCCGGCGTCACCGCTGGTGCCGTGGGCGACACGATTGTCGCGCCCTATAACGTCGTGCCCGCACTCAATGACTCCGTTGCCGCGGTACTGGTTGAACCAGTCGCGGCCAACATGAACCTGGTGGCCCCGAACGACGGATTCCTCGCGGGGCTTCGTCGTGAGTGCGACCGCGTCGGCGCGCTTCTCATCTTCGACGAGGTCATCACCGGGTTTCGACTGGCTTTCGGCGGGGCGCAGGAGTATTTCGGCGTCACACCAGATATCTGGTGCTTCGGCAAGGTCATCGGCGGAGGGCTGCCGGTTGGCGCGTTTGGCGGATCTCGCGAACTTCTCAGTCATTTAGCGCCGCTCGGTCCTATCTACCAAGCGGGCACACTCTCGGGTAATCCTCTGGCGACGGCCGCCGGGTCCACGGTCTTAGCGATGCTTACGCCGGGCGACTACGTCGATTTAAGCGCGCGGGTTGCCACTTTCGCTGACGAACTGTCTAAAGCAATTGCTTCGACCGGGCTCTATGCGGCCACACCCGTCGCCGGTCCGCTGATGGGACTGTATTTATCGCGCACGCCATTCTCGGCGCCCACCAATTTCGACGAGGCCAAAGTGCTGTGCGAGAACGGTATCTACGGCCCGTTCTTCCACGCCATGTTGGAGCGGAAGGTGGCCCTCGCCCCCGGGGCCTACGAAATCCTTTTTGTTTCGCTCGCGCATAGCGAGGACGATCTCGCCCGTACAGTTGAATTGGCGGCAGAGTCCGCGAAAGTAGTGGCGAGGTCATGAGTCCAACAATTCGATCTGAAGGCTGGGCCGTTCGTCCGAGCTTCGTGCCCTACGGACCAACCGCCCCCGTGACGTTGCTCTGCGACGACGCGGGACTGACCCAACTGGCAGGAGAACCGGCCGTTGTCTGGCAGACGCCGTGGGACGAGTTGGCCAACATACAACTCGTGCGTTTCGCGCGAGGCATGGCGCTCTTCGCCACCACTGGTGGAGTGCGTTACTGCTGGCGCACTGCGAGCCGAACTGACTACGAACAATTAAGTGTGATCGTTGCGGCGCACGGTGGATTAGTCGTTCGTCAAAAGCGTCGCGGCACGGTCTACGCGGTGGTTGTGGCTGTCTTGATTGCGTCGCTCGCCGGGGGCCTCGCCGCCTGGTTCACCGGGCGCAACTCTGGCGCGAGTGAAGAGGCCGACGCGAGCGCCATAAATCTAACGCTGAGAGATTTGCCGAACACGTTTTCCACGACCGGTGAGACCGCATTGCAATCACTGTTTCCGCCCAGTACCCCGACGGTCGCAACCACCACGACCACCACCACAAAACCAGCTCCGGTCGACGCCAAGTTCGCGAAGATTGTCAAAGTGTTTGATAAGTGCATGGGCGTGTCGAACGCCAAGGACCGCGTCTACGGCGCCGCGGGTCAGGTACCGCTCTATCAAGAGACGTCCAAGTTCTTCACCTCGCGCCTGGATGACGGCATCCAGATTGCGTCAACGGCGCAGTACTACGACACGCCCGTCAAGGTCCAGAAGGACACCGCGGAAATGTCGGAGAAGCCCTTTGGTGGTTGCTTCGTCCAGTCCCAAGCGCTGATCCTGAAGAACTACGCGCAAGCCTCATTAAACACCAATACCGTGAGTTACCGTCCCAAGACGTACGAAAAGGGTTGGTCGCGAGGAGGGGAAACGGAACTGTCGTTGCCCAACGTTCCCGGCAAGCTGCACCTCGTCATGGTCGAACTCACGCACGGTCACTACGAAGTGACGTTGGGCGCGTTGGTTGCTTCATGGCCCAGGACTCGACCTTTTATTTCGAACCTTGCGAGCGTGCTGTTGTCACGAATGATTTCCACGACGTCATCGGCCACGTAACGCGGGTACTACGTCGGGAGTTGACGGGTCTTCTTGTTTGAATGCGTGGCATCTCGTGGCGTCACCGGTGTCCCCGATATTGGTGTGCGATCACGTCCCAAGTGGATGAATATCAACGTGCTCAGCACTACGTAGGCCACCCATACGATTATCTGCAGCACCGTCGGACGATCCGCGTACCCCACCAGTGAGTGCAGCACGTCACCCAGGCTGGACGATTCCGTCACGACGCCGCTGGAATTCCACACCACGTGAGTTCCGAAGGGCAACCAACGTAGTTGCTGAAGATTTTCTACGGCGTCGGACAGTAGCCCCGCCGCGAAGAACATCAACACCAATCCGAGCACTTGGAAGAATCGCCGCAAATTGAGCTTCGCGCCCAATTTGTAGATAGCGAACGCAATTCCGAGCGCGCACAGTAGACCGAGCGCGGCACCGACCAGCAACAAGTTGCCGTGGACGGGAGTCGCTGCTTGTCGCGAACTGGCAAAGATTATGGCGAGAGTAAACACCATGGTTTCGAGACCTTCACGGCCGACCGCTTGGAAGGCCAACAGCCCTAATCCGACTCGACTGCCCTTAGAGAGGGCCTTCTCACTGCGTCGCTCCAGGTCCTTGGACATGTGCCGCGCGTTCTTGTGCATCCAAAACGTCATGAAGGTTAGGACCCCGGCGGCGATGACGTAGGTCGCAGTCTCGAAGTAGGTCTGTATGTTCGAGCCGTCGTAGTGCTTGATGAGAAAGTACGCGGCAATGCCCCCGCCTAGTACCAAGACGAACGCCGCCGCGACGCCGAGCCACACGTCGCGGAAATGCTGGCGTTTGTCGATCCGGACGAGGTACGCCAAGAGGATCGCCACGATCATGGACGCTTCGATTCCCTCGCGCAGGAAGATGACGAACGTAGGTATCACGAGTTAACGATTCGTTTGGTGGCGAATAATCATCCCGGTCAGGCTAACCGTCTGGCGCCCGCGGGTACACACGCGGGTACAACTACGCAACGGCCTTCTGGTCACCGGAATTTCTATCGCCGAGCAGCATGACGAAGGCTTGCTCGGGGATGACGTCGGCCAGTCGCGAGAGCGCGCGGTAGCCAACTTCGGCCGGCCCCTTCCTGTCGTTGCGCATGAGGTTGGCCATGATGGTGAGCAGTTCGCGCATCAGGGGCTCAATGCGAAGTCCGACGCTTAAGCACACCGTCAAGATCTTTGGTTCGGAGATGAGTCGCACGAAGGCGCGGGCCACTTTGAAGTAATCGCCGTACGCGCCGTCGAGACGTTCGTCGTAGAGCGCCAGGAACGAGGGGTTATCGGCCAGCAGTGCTTCACCGAGCACCCCGGCGGCGAGGCGGCCCGTCTCGTAACCGTAGGCAATGCCTTCACCATTAAAGGGGTTGACCGTACCGGCGGCGTCGCCGATCATCATGGTGTTGACGCCCACGCGCGGACCAATCGCCAGTCCCATCGGCAATCGACCACCGGTGGGCGGGCCGCACGAGGTTGTCTCGTTGAGCCCCCACGCGTCGGCCGTTTGGGCGACAAAATACTCCTGGAGTTTGGTGGTGTTGACGCCCTTCCACGCACCGTCAGTTGAGAGCAGTCCCACTCCGACGTTGACACGGCCGTCGCCCAGGGGAAAAATCCATCCGTAACCGGGCACCACGGCGCCGTGGGGGTCGCGGATATCTAAGTGCGAATCAATCCACGGTTCGTCGTGGCGATCGCTCGTGTAGTACCCGCGCAGCGCCATGCCCATGGGCCAGGAGCGGTTGCGTGTCGTGCCGAGGTCTCGACCGAGGCGCGAGTTCTGTCCGTCACCGATCGCCAGGTAGCGGCCACGGATCTCACCGGTGGTGCCGGTTGATTTCTCCTGCACCACAACGCCGGAGGCCCCCATTAGTCCGCCATTGAATGATTCAGTCGCGTCCAAGAGGCCCATCGCTTCGACGCCGTTAAGCAGCACGGCTCCGTATTCGACAGCCCTCTCGGCTACGAGGCCGTCGAGATTAAAGCGGGTGATGGTGTAGCCGTAATTGGGGAATATCGGGTGTTCGGGCCAGCTCAGTTCCAACGAGGCTCCGAAGCCGAAGGCCCTCAGACCGCCGTAGCGGTGGCCGTGAGTGGCGACGGTCGACTCGAGTCCCATCTGGGCGAGTTGGTGGACCGCCCTTGGGGTAAGTCCGTCGCCGCAGGTTTTTTCGCGCGGGAAATCTTTCTTCTCTACGAGGCAGACCGACCATCCGGCCTGGGCCAGCCAGTAGGCGCAGGCCGAGCCACTGGGACCGGCGCCCACGATCACGACGTCAAAAGTGACGGGCTTAGAAATG
>Ga0182024_10021923_pt1 | contig 11557 bp, 10 predicted proteins | sample P32metaG_FD_120480 | JGI IMG/M metagenome (GOLD analysis project Ga0182024, IMG submission 120480) | Permafrost microbial communities from Stordalen Mire, Sweden - P3-2 metaG (Illumina Assembly) | ecosystem: Environmental > Terrestrial > Soil > Wetlands > Permafrost | place: Sweden: Stordalen... | reverse complement strand
GGGGCACGGTTGGCGGGTATCTGGGCAAGCTGCATGAGCGCCCGCAGACCCGGTTGGACGGGGTTGCGCAACGCTTGCAGACCCAGCGCCGCGATGACGCGATTCTCGCCTATCAGAGGCACAGAATCGGCGATTGTAGCGATGGCGACCAGCTTGAGGAAGGAGGGAAGCAGCCCCTTCTTCAGGCGGGTGCGCTGGTCTTCCGTTTCTGCCGCAGCCAGCAGAAGCGCATGCGCGAGTTTGAAGGCGACGCCCGCGCCACACAGCGATTTGAATGGGTAAGGACAGCCTGGTTGCGCCGGGTTCAGCACCGCGACGGCCTCCGGCATGCCCTCCACGTCGTCGGGAAGATGATGGTCGGTGACGATAAGGTCGAGCCCCAGCGCCTTGGCCTCGGTGGCGGCCTCGAAGGCACGAATTCCGGTGTCCACGCTGATGACCAGACGAACGCCGGCGGTTGCGGCCTCTCCCAGCACGCCGGTCTGCATGCCGTAGCCCTCGCGCAGGCGATGGGGAACGTGGTAGGTCACGATTGCGGGCTTTTCCTTGAGCGCGATCCGCTCGATGGCGGTCTTCAGCAGCACTGTTGCCGTGGTGCCGTCCACGTCGTAGTCGCCATAGATGAGAATCGGCTCGGCGTCCTCAACGGCCCGCTGAATTCGCTTCACCGCGACGTCCATCCCGAGCATCTGCAGCGGATCGATCAGGTCGTCGATGCTGGGGTTGAAGAAGGTGTTCGCAGCCACCGAATCGACGATGCCGCGCGCAACCAGCAACTCCGCAATGACCTGTGGGCAGCCGATCTGCTGCGCCAGATGCTCAACGCCAGCAGCGGTTTCCGTTGTGCGAATCGTCCATTGTTGCGGCCCAGCCTGGGCAGAGACCATCGCTTCGTCTACTCTTCGCTGTCGCGGTCGTCCACGACGATGCCGCCAAGCTCGGTGACGGTGTCCATCAGGTTCTGGAAGCTGTCGTACCAGTCGGTCGCGATCTCGAAGATGAACATCACGCCCTGGTGCGCGAACCCGAGTTGCAGATAGCCCACCTTGCCGACGTGGTTCACCAGGTATTCGGCGTCGTCCAGATCCTCGGACGCTTCGTCGGGAAATGCCTGCTCACGAATCTGATCGAGCAGAATGGCGATATCCGACTTCTCCAGCACGACCTCGCTCATGGTCACAAATGGCGCGCCCGCGGCCTTCGCGTGCTCGACGAAGTCCTTCCAGCCGTCGGGGTTCTCTTCCTCGAAGATGACCGTCGGAACCTCTTCGGTGACATAGCCATTGAGCCGACGCATGCCGTGGCCGGCGATGAAGGCCACCATGTCGTCTTTCAGCGAGATAAGATTGTCAGATTGCATCAGATTCGTATTGTCTCAGAAACCAGTGTGCGCCGCACGGCGAGCGGGGAATCGTCGACCGGCGCAGGCTGTGAATCACATGGTATATTCGAAGGAAAGTCAATGATTTTTTCTAGAGATTACGTTGGATACCTGGCGCGCCAGACGGTGAAGCATCTCGTCGCCGAGAAGATGATCCACACCGACAAGCCGGCTCTGGTGAACGAGCGCGTCGCCACCCAGATGGTCGAGGAGCTGTCCCTCGAAGACCGCATCAATGACGAGGTCCGCGTCATCCTGGAGGCCTTTCAGGACGACATGCGCAAGACCGGCGCAAGCTACCCCGAGATGTTCAAAAAGGTGAAGAACGAGCTCGCCCGCAAGTACAAGGCGGTGCTGTGAGAATCTCTCGCGACAAGCTCAACAAACTCGCCCACACCATAGCCGACACCCTCGCCGAGATCGAGGAGGTCGACTTCCTCGAAGACCGCAACACCATCCGCCAGGAGGCCCGCAAGGCGCTCGAAAAGCTCCTGATGGAAGAAACCAAAATTGACGCCGCAGCGCGACTGAAGATCGCCTCGCAGCGCAAGATCATCGTCGAAGGCTCGCAGGAGTGGGACATTCTCTACCGCAAGTACTACAACGACGAGGTCAAGAAGCTCGGCCTCTAACCCTCTACTGCTGTGGCCCGTTTTACGCCGTCATCCTGAACGAAGTGAAGGATCCCCGTATTTCGCTTTTGCCTTGCTGTTGCTTTCGTTTTTGCTCCGCTCGCAACTGCACCGCTCGAAACCGAACGACCGCGAATCCTGATATACTCACCCTATTGCAACAGAGAGTTTCCTTCCTGTTCTGGCGTCATGGTGTAACTGGTTAACACGCCGCCCTCTCAAGGCGGAGAGTCCGGGTTCGAGCCCCGGTGACGCTACCAAAGACTGCATCCAATCTTCTGCACGGCGCCATGGTGTAACTGGTTAACACGCGGCCCTTTCAAGGCTGAGAGTCCGGGTTCGAGCCCCGGTGGCGCTACCAAAATCTTCTTTGAGGCCATTAGTCTATGGCGATCGACTATACCGTAAAGTTCACTGACATTCTCACCATCGCTGCTATATTGATCGGCCCTATCGCTGCCTTGATGATTCAACGCGCGCTCGATAAAAGCAGAGAAGTTACTCGTCGTCAGAAAGAAATCTTTCGCATTATTTGGACGACCCGTGGTTATCCAGCGCGCCTGCAACACCGTCACGTAGAAGCTTTGAACATGGTAGGCCTTGATTTTGAGGACCAATCCGCAGTTGTGACTGCGTGGAAAGAATATCTAGATAAACTTAACTCGTCTGAACCAACCGACGATATGCAAAAGCCGCAGTTTTATCGTGATCGTGATGCAAAATTCATCGATCTTATTTTCGCCATAGCTAAAGCGCTCGACTATAAGGCTACGCGACTCGAGGTAGAAAAACAGTATTACTCACCTGTAGCTCATGGTACTTGGGCGGATCAGGAAGCGATCTTGCGCGATGGTTTAACGCGATTATTTAGAGATCAGAACCCAATACCAATTCGTGTTGTCAATGATCAGCCACAATAGGCCAATAGAATAGTGCAGCTACTCTCTTTGATCGTCCCAAGTAGGCCGCTTATAGTTGTGGCGATATACTCTTCTATGTGAGCAAGACCTTCTACATAGAAACCTTCGGCTGCCAGATGAACGCCCACGACTCCGAAAAAGTCATCGGCACCCTCACCCAGCAGGGCTACGCCCAGGTCCAGGACGAACTCGACGCCGGCCTGATCCTCTACAACACCTGCTCGATTCGCGATAAAGCCGAGCAAAAGGTCTTCCACCGCCTCAACGAGTACAAAAAACTCCAGGGCGAAGGCAAAAAGTTCGCCGTCCTCGGTTGCGTAGCCCAGCAGGAAGGCGAGCGCATCTTCGACAAGGCCCCCTACGTCTCGCTCGTCGCCGGCTCAGCCTCCTACCGCAACCTACCCGACATGCTCCGCCGCCTCGAAGCCGGAGAAGAGCGCATCACCGGCCTCGACGATCGCCAGACCGACCTCACCTTCGAGACCGAGTTCACCGCGCGCTCGAACCCACATCGCGGCTACATCACCATCATCGAAGGCTGCGATAAGTTTTGCGCGTATTGCGTTGTGCCGTATACGCGTGGCAAGGAGCGCAGCCGCACCGCAGCCTCCGTGCTCGTCGAGGCGCGCAAGATGGTCGACCTCGGCTACACCGAAATCCAGTTCCTCGGCCAGAACGTCAACTCCTACCGCGACCCCTCGGGCCGCCTCTCCTTCGCCGAACTCCTCGTAGCCGTCGGCGAGCTCCCCGGCATCCGCCGCGTCCGCTTCACCACCTCGCACCCACGCGACTTTACTCTGGATATCGTCCAGGCCATCGACGCGACCCCAACCCTCTGCGACCACATCCACCTCCCCGTCCAGTCAGGATCGTCAGCCGTCCTCAAGGCCATGTCCCGCGAGTACACCCGCGAGTGGTACCTCGAACGCATGAGCTGGATCAAGGCCGCCAAGCGCGACATCAGCATCACCAGCGACATGATCGTCGGCTTCCCCGGCGAGACCGACGCCGACTTCGAGCAGACCATCACCCTCGTCGGCGAGGTCAAGTACGACGCCGTCTTCGCCTTCAAGTTCTCCCCCCGACCCAACACCCCGGCGGTGACCATGGCCGACAGCATCCCCGACGAGGTCAAGTCCGAGCGGCTCCGCATCCTCATGGACCGCCAGCGCGAGATCCAGCGCGAACACTACGGCCGCCATCTCGGAGAAGTGCAGGAAGTCATGGTCGAGAGCTATAATTCGCCGCGAAACCAAGTCGTCGGACGCAGCTCGCAGAACAAGACCGTCAATTTCACGACGGCACAGCTTCCGAACGGCAATCCGCCCATCGGCAGCTATCTTCCGATCCGTATCACCCAGACGCTGCCCAACTGCCTCGTAGGCGAAGCGATACCATCGGACATTTCGATCGTCATACCCGTACACCGCGCTCCCGACTTTGTAGTTCTCAACTGACATGACCACCTCGACACATCCCGAAACCCAGGTCCCAGACGAGGTCGAGATGCAAATTCGCGGCCTCATGATGGACCCCGTGACGAATATGCCCATCATCGTGCTGAAGGATGTTGGCAGCGATCTTGTGCTTCCCATCTGGGTCGGAATCTTCGAGGCCAACGCCATCGCGCTCGAACTGGAAAAGACTGCCACGCCGCGACCCATGACCCACGACCTGCTGCGCAACCTCGCCCGCGGTCTCAACGCCCAGGTACGCAAAATCGTCGTCTCCGAGATGCGCGACGACACCTACTACGCGGTCATCTGGATGGAGCAGGCCGGCGAGACCGTCACCCTCGACGCCCGCCCGTCCGACGCCATCGCTCTCGCCCTGCGCTGGGACTGCCCCATCTACGTCAGCCGCGTTGTCATCGAAAATTCCCGCCAGGCCGCCGGCGGCAACCAGGCCATCAACGCGGACGAGATGCGCCGCTGGCTCGAAAACCTGAACGACGACGAGATGGGCCGCTACAAGATGTGACCTCGATGGAAAAGAAGTTGTCACTCGAAGCGGAGCGAGGTATCCCGCATTTCGTTCGCAGCGCCATGATCGACACCATCGCTGAAAACGTTCAAAACGAGGATTGCGCTTGAGTCTGGTCAGCACCGTAAAAGGTACCGTATTCCGAGGCGCCGCCGCTGTGGAGCGTCTCATGGCCTCACCCTCATCTCCTCTGCGAGAGGCCAGCAACTTCCTCCTGCTCCAGCACCAAAGCGCCTTAGGCACGGCGATTCACGCCACACCTCTCATCCCAGCCTTGCGCCAGGCCGTCCCAGGATGCCGCATCGCCGTAGCCGCCAGCGGATTCGCACTCGACGTCTTGCGCTATAACCCAGGGATCGACCACCTCATCGAGACGCCAAGCCCGCTGCATGACCTCAAGGGCGCCGTGCGCGTCCTGCGCCAGCAGAATCCGTTTGCTGAAACCTCCTACGCAACCCTGACCTCAGTTGGCAACGAGCGCACACGGGTGGCGGCGCAGGCTGTGCTGAGCGGAGCCGCGGTGCGCGTTGGGTTTACGCTTGTGCCGCAAATGTACCGCGTCCCCTTGACCTTTGACTACACCCTCAGTCAGATCGCCAACAACCTCCGCATCGTCGAAGCGCTCGGTCATCCAACCCAGCACTTTGAACCGCAGATCTTCTTCACCGATGCCGACCGGACCCAGGCGCAACACACCCTGGCTGCCGGCGGTGTGCAACCCGCACAACCAGTAGCCATCTTCATCACCCAGACCAGCGTCACCCAACGCAAAAGCTGGCGCGCCGAACGATTTCAAGCCGCCGCCACCTTCCTTGCAGAGCGCTACGGCGCCCACATCGTCTTCGTAGGCACCGCCGCCGAATCCGCCGCCATCGATCAACTCCGCGCCGGTCTGCCATTCCCAACCACCAACCTGGCCGGCAAGACGAAACTGCCTCTGCTCGCCGCCCTCATGAGCCTCGCAACGATCGGTCTCACCCTCGACACCGGCCCCATGCACATCGGTCGCTCCGTCGGTCTGCCGATGGTCATCATCGCCCCCGCCTGGTCTCCCTCGGTCGAGTGGCTGCCCTTGGGCGACCCCCGTTTCCACATCCTCAAGAACGCAGACATTCCCGTCGCCACCCCCGGCTACATCATCGACGAGGTCAGCATAAACCAGGTCACCGCAGCCCTGGCCGGCCTCCTCCAGCGCTATCCAAAACGCTAGCCCGAAAATAAAGTTGAAAAAGGTGTCTCAAAAATAGCGTGGCAGAAAGTGGCATCCCGATGACCACGTTTGCCACACATTCCACCACAACTTCACCACGATTTCACCACAAGCAAAACGCTAAAATCCCAAAATACCCCAGTTAAAACCACATCGCACCACGCAGCACTTTTTCTGCGTAAACTAACGCTTGCAGAGCGCATCCAGATGAGTGAAAAACTCCGGAAAGCTGATGGCAGCAGCCTCAGCTCCCTGGATCTCGGTATCGCCCGTAGCGCGCAGGGCCGCAATCGAGAACGCCATAGCAATCCGGTGGTCCGCCCCCGAATCAATCTGCGCTCCGTGCAGTTGTTGATTCCCTGGAATCTCCAACCCATCCTCAAACTCCGTAAATTCAGCCCCCATCGCCCGCAGATTCTTGGCAACAAGCGCGATTCTGTCTGACTCCTTGACCCTCAGCTCCTTGGCATCGCGAATGCTAATACCGTCGCGGGTGTACGGTGCAATCGCAGCAAGCACAGGCAATTCATCGATGATCTGGGCGGAGAGGGTTCCGCCGATGTGCATGCCGCGCGGGCCGCTGGCGGGGCCGTTGACCTGGATGGTGCCGATGAGTTCCCCGTGATGCTCCTCAACGTTGAGGACCTTGATCTTCCCACCCAGCGCGGTGATCACGTCGAGCAGGGAAGCGCGGGTGGGGTTCATCCCTATGGAGTCGAGGATGAGGTGGGAGTCAGGAAACAACAGCGCCGCGCAAAGGAAAAAAGCCGCGGACGAAAGGTCGCCAGGCACAGTGGCGTCGATGGCTTTGAGCCTCTGTCCGCCAGGGATACTCAGCTTTTCGCCGCTTCGATTCAGCGTGGCCCCGAAGGTGCGGAGCGCGTGCTCGGAGTGGTCGCGGGTGCGGACGGACTCGGTAAGGCTGGTGGTGCCGCTGGCCTGCAGACCAGCGAAGAGCACCGCAGTCTTGACCTGCGCCGAAGGGATTGGAGTGTCGAAGTCGATGGCGTGAAGCGGCTCGCCTTGGATTTTGATTGGAGCATGACCGTCAGCGAGCTCGATCCTTGCGCCCATTTGACCGAGGGGTTTGCGGATGCGCTCCATGGGGCGGAGGGTGAGCGAGTGGTCGCCAATGAGCGTGAAGGTGTGGGGGTGCGGGGCGATGAGGCCAGTGAGCATGCGCATCGTCGATCCGGAGTTGCCGCAATCGAGCGGGGCTGTCGGCTGCTGGAAGACACCAGCAGTGCCGGTGATCTCGATCGTCTTGTCTGCCGCGTGGACGACCTTTGCGCCGAGAGCTTCCATGCAGGCGAGCGACGAGTGGGGGTCGGCGCCGGTGGAGAAGTTGGAGAGGCGGGTCGTCCCTTCAGCAAGTCCGGCCAACATAGCGTAGCGGTGCGAAATGGACTTATCGCCAGGGAGGGTAACGGAGCCCTGAAAGCTGCGGGCCGGGCGGATCATCTGGGTGGTTGGATGAACTGGCATTTGAAACTATGGTATTCGATTCACTCGAATGCGCCGAGTTGAGGACCTGAAGCGACTCACAATGTTTTCGACAGTTACGGAAGATAACGACGATGGGAATAGGTGGTTGTTAGACAATAGGGCGTTTTCCCGGCGCTTATTATCTAGCTGGCGAATTGCTTCTCGGATATCTTTATCTCGGTCTAACGAAATGTTTTGTTGTGCAATTCGATGAGTGAGGACGTCTAAGGTCACATGATTCCCAAAATGCTTTGCAGAATGTTCGCTCTGCTGCTCGTGGCTGTTGGGTGCGGATTGGCCCAGACGTCGGTTCCCGATACTCCTGCTGGTCATACGCTGCAGGCGTGGCTGGATGCCTTCAACAGCGGTGATCGCGCCAAGGTCGAGGCCTATGTCAAGACCGTGGACCGGTCAGAGTCGGTCGATGGAATGATCTCGTTCCGGAGCCAGACGGGCGGATTCGAACTGCTGTCGATTGAGAGCAGCGAGCCGCTGCATATTCGCTTCCGTGTGAAAGAGAAAGGCGGCCCGACGACCGCGCTGGGAAACCTACTGGTGAAGGACGGCCAGCCGCCGACCGTGGGGACCTTTGGGCTGCGCGCGCTGCCCCCGGGAGCAAAGCTGGAGAATGTGACGGTGGACGCTGTCGAGCGGAAGAAGGTGATCGACGGCGTGGATGCCGACCTGAAGGAGTACTACGTGGAGCCCACGGTGGCCCAGCAGATGACCGATGCGTTGAAGGCGCACGAAGCCAAGGGTGACTATGCTGCGATCTCCGATGGCGATGCGTTGGCGAAGCGATTGACCGAGGACCTGCAGGACGTGAGCCACGACAAGCATCTGCGCGTGGAGTTCAGCCCCTTCAAGATGCCGGAGCGGACCGAGCCGACCCCAGAAGACCTGGCGCGGTTTCATCAACAGATGGAACACGACAATTGCGCGTTCGACAAAGTTGAGATCCTGCCGAACAACATCGGCTACATAAAGTTCGATGGGTTTATGGATGCGTCGTTCTGCGGTCCGACGGTGGTTGCGGCGATGGGCTTTGTGGCACACACGGATGCGATCATCTTCGATATACGGCAGAACGGTGGCGGCCAACCCGCGATGGTCACGCTGATTGCGAGCTACCTGTTCGATCATCCGACGCACCTGATCGACATATATAACCGCAAGGAGGACTCGACCACGCAGAACTGGACGCTCTCGTACCTGCCGGGAGCGAGGCTGACGAAGCAGCCGGTGTTTGTGCTGACGTCGAAGCGGACATTCTCGGGAGCGGAGGAGTTTGCGTTTGATCTGAAGAACCAGAAACGCGCCACAATTGTCGGTGAGACGACTGGCGGCGGCGCGCATCCGGTGGCGGGGCATACGGTTGCCGACTACTTCACCATCGGCGTGCCGTTTGCGAAATCACTCGATCCGGTGACGAAGACGAACTGGGAGGGTACCGGCGTGGAGCCGGATGTGAAAGTGCCGGCGGACGATGCTCTGACGACTGCAGAGAAGCTTGCGGTGGAGAAAATCCAGGCAAACGCAAAGAGTAAATAGCCGGTCTGCTAGAGGACGCGGAGAACCACAATGGTTTCGTCGTCGAAGTGTTCGGTGCCGGACTGAAAGTCGGAGACGGCTTTGAGGATGGCGTCAACTGTGGATTGCGCCGTGGGGTGGTGCTGTGATTCGAGGAGCGCAGTCAGGCGTTCGTTGCCGAACATTTCTTCGGTAGCGTTGACGGCGTCTGGGATGCCGTCGGAGAAAAAGACGATGAGGTCGCCGGGTTGTGTGGAGAAGGTGAACTCCTCGTACTCGGCGTTGGGGAAGAGGCCCAGGGGGAAGCCTTCGGCCTGGATCGTGCGGACGATGGGCGCTTGGGTGCGGTCGGAATTGGCGGCGACAAAGACAGGCTGGACAGAGCCGGCGTTGGCAATCTGGAGGGTCTGGTTGTTGTCATCCCAGACGGCCATGAGCATGGTGACGTATTGCGAGTCGAGCTTGCGCTCCTGAAGCTGGTCGTTGAGCGCGGCGAGCATAGCCGCGGGGGAGAGATGTTGCGGCGCGAGGGAGCGCAGAATTCCGCTGACCAGCGCGGCGTAGAGGGCAGCCGGTGCGGCTTTGCCGCTGACATCTCCGACGGCGAGGGCGATGCGTCCGGGGCCGTAGTCGAGGAAATCGTATACATCGCCTCCGATGGAGCGGGCGGCAACGAACTCGGCTGCGATCTCGGCGCGTTCGAGCTGCGGGGGGCGGGAGGGCATGAGGCGGAGCTGAACCTGGCGGGCCATCTCGAGGTCGCGTTCCATACGCTGCTCCTCTTCATGGATACGCTGGTAGAGGCTCGCGTTGGCGATGCTGATGGCCACCTGGGCGGCGAGGGTAGAGAGGGTGCGCTGGTGGTCTTCGTTGTAGTAGTTGACGCGGGTGTGTTCGAGGTCGAGGACGCCGATGACCTCACCCTTGTAGACGAGGGGGACGGAGAGCTCGGAGCGGACCTCGGGGTTGGCTTCGACGTAGCGTGGGTCCTTGCGAACGTCTGGGGCGAGGATAGGTTCGCGGAGTTGGGCGGCGGTCCCGATGAGGCCTTCGCCGACGGCAATCGTACGTTCGCGGGTAACGCGATGGCCGAAGCGGGAGGAGAAGCGGTGCTCGAGCAGCTGGGTCCGCTTGTTCCAGAGAAGGATGGAGAACATGTGAAAGTCGATCACACGCTTGAGCAGGTGGCCGATGCGTTCGAGGAGATCGTCGGGATCGAGGATGCTTGTGATCTCGCGGGAGATGTCGTTGAGGACGGCGAGGGTCTGGGCCTGGCGGGAGACGCGGGTGTAGAGGCGGGCGTTCTCGATGGCGATGGCCATGCGGGAGGCGACGAGTTCGAGGAGGCGCTGGTGCTCGAGGGTGAAGTAGGCAGGGGTCTCGGACTGGAGATCGAGGACGCCGATGACCTTGTTTTTGACGACCAGCGGGACGGCCAGCTCGGAGCGGACGTTGGGGTTGGCGTCGATGTAGTTTTCGGTCTGTCGGACGTCTTCGACGAGAAGAGATTTTCTCAGGAGCGCGGCCTGGCCTGAGACACCGCGGCCAAGCTTGATGCGCATGCGCTCGGCCTCGTTGGTGTGGCCGATCTGGAAGCGCATGCGGAGGTCCTGAGCGCGGTCGTTGATGAGGAGGATGGCGAAGATTTTGTAGTCGATGACGGCGCGGACGAGGTCGGCGACACGATGCATGAGGGTGTTGAGGTCGAGCGTGGTGTTGAGGGCGTCGGCGAGGTTGTGGAGGAACTTGACCGAGAGGGATTCGACACGAATGTTGGGGGCGGCGACGTAGGGGTGGTGGATGCCGGGTGCGGCGGGGCGATAGTCGCCCTCGAAGGAGTGCTCGGGTGGGGACGTTTCAGTCGTGACGGGTTTCGGGCTGCGAGGTTTGATGGGCGGAGGCATTCTGCTTTGCGATGATATTACCGGGTGGGGTGAGGTTTTGGGGAGGGATTCGCGAGGAATGACGGACTTGCGTAGTCGTCGTGCGGTGTTCCGCCTGGCGAGGAATGCGGTTCGCTTCGCGAGTGCCACCTTCGCGACGATGAGACTGTCGCGAAGATGGGTACCCGGATTTGTGCGGGGGCTCTAGTAGCCGGCTGGGGCGGGTGGTTCGGCGGGGTGGCCGGCGAGTTCGGCGACGATTTTGACGCTGGCGCTGGCTCCGATGCGGGAGGCTCCGGCACGCAGCATGGTGGTGGCGTCGGCGAGGGAACGGATGCCGCCGGAGGCTTTGACCCCGGCGCGGTGACCGGCTACGCCACGCATTAGAGTGATGTCGTCGGCAGTGGCGCCGCCTGAGGGGGAGCCGGTGCTGGTCTTGAGGAAGTCGGCCCCGGCAGAGAGGGCGATCTCGGAGGCGCGGAGTTTTTCTTCGAAGGTGAGGAGGCAGGTTTCGAGGATGACTTTGACGATGG
>Ga0182024_10021922_pt1 | contig 11557 bp, 12 predicted proteins | sample P32metaG_FD_120480 | JGI IMG/M metagenome (GOLD analysis project Ga0182024, IMG submission 120480) | Permafrost microbial communities from Stordalen Mire, Sweden - P3-2 metaG (Illumina Assembly) | ecosystem: Environmental > Terrestrial > Soil > Wetlands > Permafrost | place: Sweden: Stordalen... | reverse complement strand
CAATCGCCTGACGAAAGACGGCGACAGCCTCATCGAGTTGTCCTCTGCCTGCCAGAGCAAGGCCGAGATTGTTGTGCACTTCGGGCAAGTCCGGCTTGAGGGCGATCGCCTGGCGATAGGTGGCGATGGCTTCGTCGCGCTGTCCTTTGTCCGCCAGGACATTGCCGAGATTGTTGTGTGCTTCGGCATAGTTGGGCTTGACGGCGATCGCCTGACGGTACGCGGCGATGGCCTCTGCGCGTTGCCCTTTGTCCGCCAGGGCAATGCCGAGATTGTTGTGGACTTCGGCGTAGTTGGGCTTGAGGACAATGGCTTGCCGGTAGGCGGCGATGGCCTCCTCGAGTTGCCCCTGATCTCTGAGGGCTTGGCCAAGATTGCTGTGCGCTTCCGGCGAGTTGAGCCCAAGGGCGATCGCCCGGCGGATCAACTCCACCGCGGCGTCATTGCGTCCAACCTGATGGGCGATCACTCCCAGATAGTGCAGCGCATCAGCCTGCTCCGGCTGCCGGATGAGGATCTGCCGGTAAAGCCCCTCGGCCTCCTGCAACCGCCCCGCCTGGTGGTGTCGCAATGCCAGATCGAGAGTCTGTTGGATCGTGAGTTCGGCCATGCGGTATTCCGGCAATATCCGGCGCGGGTTAGTCTCTGACAAGAGATAGCCGTGAGTCCGCGAATGGCCGAGACCTATTTGGTTTCCGTGTTTGCGCCAATGGCAACGTCAATTGAGCCGGCATCATTTTGTCGTTTCGGACCAGCGGCTTTGTCGCGCCGTTTTCTTAGAGATGCGGCCCTTTGTAATTACTTGACTAATAGCGATAGCAATCCGGTCTGCTTTTGGCAGTACGCTCGATTGCGGGCTGACCGCAACGCTTGCAACATGCTTATTCTAAGCCGGAATTATCTTGCAAGGTCCGATAATTGTCGTTAACCTGATCTTATCAATTTGTCACTTCGTCTGATGAAGATTCTGTTTGCGACCTGTTTTTTCGGGCAAAAATGAGGACGGGAGGAACGAACTGCTTTTTGCGCAAAGGTCATAGCGCGGTTTAGATTCTCAAGTCGTTGATCGTTGCCTGCGCGTTTGTCTGTTCAATCCCGAATTAAAAAGACGATTTAGAGCGACACAGTTCAAGGAGATTTTGCGCGCACAGGCAATGAACTTCGACTCTGACGCGAAATGGGGCCGCGCGATGCGGCCAGGTTGAACGCGGACTCCCCTTGTCGGGTGAATTCGCACGAATGGGTCGACGCCGCAAAGGGCTGGCGGCGCTGACAAACCAAAGATCGTAACCAGCCCCATAGCTTTTACATCAGGAGACTCAAATGAAACGGATCAATCAAAAGACGCTTCGACTGAATCAATTGGCAGGCGGCTTCATCGTTTGCGCGGTCGTGGCTGTCGGGCATTTGTCGGCAATGGCCTCCACGATCCAATTCTATGACTGGACCTCCGCGTTCGTCAGTTCCAGTGCCGGATATACGTTCAACAACACCAGCGCCGCGGGAACGATCTCAGGATCGAGCCTGGGAGCGAGCTTCGGCGGAGGCATTGCTTCCGACCCAGGCACGTGGGGCGTTCCGACCGCGATCACACCCCTGCAATCTTCGCCGCAGTTCACGAATGAATTCCAGGATAGTGGGCAGATCGTTCCCAGTACGGCCACCTTCAATTTCTCCTCCGGTTATAATTGGGGAAGCGGAGGCGAGCTGCTCATCGGGAACATTCACGACTACTATCAGTACACGCTCTCCGCGTGGACCGGCATCAACGAAACCGGCACCCCCATCAATGTGAACACCTGGGGAATCGGCACGGAGTATCCCAGCACCGCTGTCGGCACGGCGGGATACTTCTCGACGAGCAACACTCAGGAGCAGCCCGCGGACGCAAACGGCGCATTCGATGCCGTTGGCGTTTCGGAGAACTTCTACGTCATCGACAACACAGCGATGGCCAATTTCGGTCAGGGAGGAGTCCTGACCGTCGGCGCCAACAGCACAGTTGTCGCGCCAACAGCGCCGATGACGGGCGTTGGGTCAATCGAACTGACGCTCACCAACAGCAATTTGGGGGCGAATGCGCAGCAGTCTGATTTCTTTCTCTTCAACGTGGGAACGCCTGTCAACGTTCCGGAGCCGACCACCTTCGCGCTTTGCGGGGTCGGGTTTTTCTTCATGGGTCTCCGCCGAAGAAGGACGCGGTAAGTGAGAATTAAAGGGCGTGAAGTTTAAGCGGACGCGTTTCGCTTTTAATCTTGGCCCCGTTCCCGGTTCGTTTGTCGGCATGTTGCGGCAGGCTCGTAACCCGCCGGGAGGTCTGGTCTATCGCCTGATCAGCCGCCTGAATGGGTAACGCGTGGGGAGCGCGAATGTTGACATCAGACTCCCTGCCGTTAAACTTCCCGATCCTTCCGGCTCATGGGTGCGCCGGGAGGTTTTTTGTCTGCAAAGGACCAGCGATGAGCACGTACATGCCCAAGCCGGGCGAAATCAAAGGTGACTGGTATATCGTCGATGCGACGGACCAGATTTTGGGCCGGCTCGCGTCGAAGATTGCCATGATCGTTCAGGGAAAGAATAAGGCCACCTATACCCCGCACGTGGACACCGGCGATTTCGTTATCATCCTGAATGCTGAGAAGATCCGGGTCACCGGCAAGAAGGCGGACGTGCTGGAATACGACACGTACTCGCGCTATCCCGGCGGCCGGCATATCTACTCCTATAAGAGGATGCACGAGCGTCATCCCGTGAAGCTCGTGGAACTGGCGATCCGGCGAATGCTCCCCAAGAGCAAGCTGGGCCATGACATCCTCGGCAAAGTAAAAATTTATAAGGGCAACGAGCATCCGCATTCAGCTCAGCGCCCCAAGGAACTGAAGCTGGCCCTGTGAGCCGGTGAGATCAACAGTCAAAGCGAAGGCGAAGAAGAATGTCTCAAGACGCAACGCCAACAATTGAAAAGACGCAGCCCTCCGCGGAAGCTCCAAAGGGAAAGCCCACTTACACCTGGGGTGTGGGTCGCCGCAAGTCGGCGGTCGCGCGTGTTCGCATCGCGCCGGGAAGCGGCAAGATCGAGGTCAATGGCCGCACGCTCAACGACTATTTCACGGCCGAGCAGGATCGCAAATCGATTTTCGGCCCGCTGGAAGTGACCAACACCGGCGGAAAGATGGACATCTGGGCCCGCTGCAACGGCGGCGGCCACACCGGTCAGGCCGGAGCGATCGTCCTGGGATTGGGACGGGCATTGGCCAAGTATGATTCAAGTCTCGAGCCCGCTCTCCGCGGCTCCAAGTTCCTCACCCGCGACAGCCGAATGAAAGAACGAAAGAAATACGGCCAGCGCGGCGCACGACGGAAGTTCCAGTTCTCCAAGCGATAATTGGGAATCCAAATAAAAATGCCAAAAAGCCCATGGCGCCGCCATGGGCTCTTTTTTTGCAATTCATAATCACATCCGCCGGGCGGTAAGCACCCGGTCGTTACCTGCCTGATCTTTGAGGATGCGCACATCAGCGAACTCCGCATATTCAGCGGCAACCTGCCGGGCCGCTTCCGCCTGATCGAATGCGATTTCCAGAAAAATGCGCGATCCGGGCAGGAGTCGCGACGGGGCCTCGGCAAGTATCCGGCGATGAACAGCCAATCCGTCGAGCCCCCCATCCAGCGCCGCCACCGGTTCGTACTCGCGCACGCTGCGATCGAGCTGCGGAATCTGGCCGGACGGAATATACGGCGGATTCGCAACCAGCAGATGAAACGGATACCGATCCACAAGCCGATCGAGCGGCTCAAAAAGATCCCCCTGCTCGACAGTAACGCGCTCGGCAAGACCCAGCCGCCCAAGATTGTCGCGAGCAATCGCGACGGCCGGCTCGCTGATTTCCGTGGCCACGATCACGGCCTCCTTGATGTTGTGAGCGATCGCCGCCGCGATGCAGCCGCTGCCGGTGCAGAGATCGAGAATCCTCGGAGCTTCCAGGCCCGGCTGACGCCGGATGAGCTGAATCACATTCTCCACGAGCGTTTCCGTATCCGGGCGCGGGATCAGCACGTCGCGGGTGACGTGAAATTCGAGATTGAAGAAATGAGCCCGGCCGGTGAGATAGGCGACCGGCTCCTCCTCGGCGGCGCGGCGAACGAGTTCGCGATAGGCCGACAGATGCTTTGGATCGAGGATGCGCTCGTAATCCGTGTAAAGCTTGATTCGGGGAACCGCCAGGACGTGGGCGAGGAGCAGTTCGGCGCTAAGCCGGGGAGAATCGATCCCCTTTCGCTCAAAAAACGGGGAAGTCCATTCGAGAAGCCGGCGGACCGTCCATGTCCCATCGGTTTCGGGCATCTTGGCCGGATTGTACACGAATCGGGTGTTTGCTCGCGGCGGTTTGTGGTCTAAAATTCCGGCATGAGGGCATTGCCGGCACTGATGGCTTTTTTGTTCCTCGCGGCAGCGGCACACGCCGACGTCATCAACCTCACCGACGGCACGAAGGTCGAAGGGAAAATCCAAAAGACGTCCGATGGCTGGACCGTCACGCAGAAGGACGGGACCGTGCAGACGATATCCGCCGATAAAGTCGCCTCCATCGAAGCCAGCCGCGGCGTGGAGGATGTTTCGGTTTCGGCGGATCGGCTGGCGTCGCTGCGCCGCGTTGCCGAGCATTTGTCGGATATTCAGGACATCGTAAATCGATACCAGAAATTCATCGAGCAGACCGGCGATCAGGCCGTCGTGGCCGATGCGAAGAAAGACCTGGGCATGTGGCAGGAACGGCTTGACCAGGGATTGGTGAAACTCGGCGATGGTTGGATCACCACTAATGAGCGCGAGCATCGGCGGGGTTTGGCCCAATCCGAAGCGATGCCGGCCAAGGATCTGATCGCCAATTACCGGTACAAGGAAGCGGACAAAATCCTGCGGCAGGCGATTCAGGATGATCCGGAATGCGCGGCGGCGCTCTATCTGCAAGGAGTCTCGCTCTACAAACAGGATCAGGTGGCGCTATCCCGCAAAGCGTTCGACGCAGCCAATCAGTTTGCACCGAGCCATGCCCCGACGCTGAACAATTTAGCCGTGATCGCCTGGCGGCAGAAATCATTCGTCGTCGCGATGAGTTTTTACGGACAGGCAATGATGGCAACGCCTGTGGCCAAGGAAATACTGGATAACGTCGCCGAGGCGCTGAATGCCGTGCCGGATGACAATAAGAAAGCGCCGGTCGTGCTGCAGGCGGTGGCGCTCTTCGCGGATCAGGATGCGCAGTTACAACAGGCCGCGGCCCAGCAGGGACAATACCGCTGGGGCGCGACGTGGGTGACTGCCAAGCAATTGCAGGAATTGAAGGCCGACGAAATAAGGGTCAAGCAGGAACTGGACGCGCTTCAAGCGCAATACGATGGCCTGCAGCAGAAGATCGGACAGATCGATTCGGAAATCGGCGCGAACCAGCGCGAGATGGATCGACTCCAGGCGTCCAGCACATACATCGACCGAAACGGCAACAACATGCAGATGCCGCTGCCGGACGTGTATTATCAGATGCGGCGCAACAACGATAAATTAGCCGATGACAAACAGGTGCTTCGGCAACAGCAGGACGATTTGAAAAGCCGGGCCAAACAAGTGCAGCAGGAAATTCCGGTGCCGAAATTCACCGGGGTGCAGAACATCATCGGTGTGGACGGCGTTCCGCTGCGAGACTTGCCGGGGGCGATTCCGACGACGACCAATTCTCAGGCCAACTGACGCGACGGGACATGCAACTCGTCGGTGTCGATCTCCATGGCCTCCTGAATGCACGAGGCATCCAGGGGAATGCGAGCTTCATCGCGATGCGTTTCCACCATGAGCAGCAGCGACGTGCGAAGATTTTTTCGGCACTCATCCAATGATCGGCCTTGAGTCAGCGTGCCGGGGATTTCCTCGACCCAACCCACATAGCAGCCGGTCGATTCCGGCTTGATGATGGTGTGGTAGCGCTGGCGCATATGGAAATATGAAACCTCCGGCGATCCTTGAGGTCAAGAAAATTCTTCCAGGTGAACAGCGATCCGTTTCGAGCGCAGCTCTCCGACGCGATCAAATTGCGCGAGAAAAAGCCATTTGAAATAATTAGTTGCCGGCGCCAAAACTGGAAAGTTGAGCCCGGTTGGCACGATCTCGAGGCTAAAGCCGACTGGAGACGGTATTTGCCATTTCCAAACATTTTGATGCAACTTTGAGGGGGATAATTCCATGCCTTACTTAGAACTTTGACGTTTTCGGCTCCGTCTTATGGATAGGCGGAATATTGTGCTTTTTGGCAATAAATTGATACGTTCTGCCGAAAAGATTGTAGAATGTTGACGATTTCGGCCGATGGGTTGTTGGATTCATCTATGAGAGAGCATTTGATTCTCAGAATAGGTGTGGTATAAGATAAGATAGGTAAACTTGAAGGATCGCGCCACCGGCGCATTTTCTCCCCTCCGGAAGACACCGTGCAGCAATGCCGGTGTCTTCTTTTTATTGCGTGCGCACAAACCGACCCCTCCTGATAAACGCTTTGAGTAAGCGTTTTATTGTGCAAATGGTTGAGGTCGCATGAAGACGACCACAGACTTGCATGATCCCGAGACACACTCGACAACGTCGTCCCGCGACGCTTCCTCTCGCATCGATTAAAAAGATCGGCCACGTGAATCGGGCTGCTCACAGCATCGCCCGAGACGAACCGTGCTCTGCATGATCCCGCTTAAGGCAGTATGTGGATTCGGCAACGAACGGCTCGATGATTGATAGCCAACACTTTTTTTCGCCGGCGACCAGTCAAAATCACCGTCGGCATACGACGACTCGGAATTGCGCGTCCGAGTTAAATTGTTCCAATCGAAGCAAGCGGACGATTTACATCGCGCGTTAAATAGACGCCGGCGAAAGGACGACGGGGTCGAAGGCCTTATTGAATATGCCACGAATCGCGTCCGCCAATCGCAGATCAATCCGCGGATCAAGCTGATGTCTTTTTCACGCCATTGCGAAACATCCCGCGGAAATCGCCGGAGGTGAGCATCGTCGAAGGGGCGCAGCCCATGCACGGGCATGGAGCTCAACTGTACTTTCTTTCGATATCGTTGAGAGGCAGACGTACAAACGAAAAAAGCTCCTGGTGGCTCGGCACGTAAGTGCCACCAGGAGCAAGGTTGGAGCAACAATCGTATTAAAGTCTAATTAAGCTCGACGGCGACGCATGAGCAAACCGCCGCCGAAGATTGCGAGCATCGAGGCTGACACCGGCTCGGGAACCGCGGTGACGTTGATCTGAAGTCCGGCGTCCTGCTCCGGAAATCCCAAATAGATAAACGCCGTTGTCTCGGGCAGATGGCTATCGTACGACGAGTTCCCAAGAATCTGCGACAACGTCTCGGTGCTGTCGAAGCTGAAGTTGTCCGTATTGCCGGCATGCAGCAGATCCCCAGCTCCGCCGATGTCGTAATACTCAATGGCGTTGCCGTCCGACGAGTTGTTGCTCCCGGTAATCGGGTCGATCCAGCCTGTTGGAGCCGTGATGCCCGTCGGCTTCGCTTCCATGTAATCCACGCCAGGAACCCACGAAAACCAAAATGTGCCGATGGTGCTGCCGTCGGTCGAGGTATTCGTCAGGGCCAGATTGTATTGAAATACGCCCCCGCCGAGCGGCGTGGCCCCTATGGTTGCCGTGCCAGTTTCCGAGGCCGACGCTATTCCGGCCATCGACGCCACCAGAACCCCAATCGCGATCGACCAAGCCGCATTTTTCCGAAGTGTCATTCTAAGCCTCCGTTGAAATGAACGACTCCCGCTGCGGCGGCCTTATTCCCGAATTCCGCAAACTATGATGTTTAAAATTGACGGCAAGGAGGAAGTGAGCGACGCAAAGCCGCCAAACCCATACAGCCACGTAAATTGGCGATCCCGGAAGCCGCGGATACTCTTTTTTCAGCAAACTTTGCTGAAAGTCACAGCGCCCGGCAAGGTCGCCTTCTGGCTTGCAGAAGAATCAAACCGCACGCCGCGGCCAGCCCCGCGCTCCCCGGCTCGGGAACGTTGTAAGAGCTCGACAGAACCGCATCGGTCGCCGGCTTGTTGTCCGGGTCGAAACTGTTGTCCGTCGAAGCGGGATCCCCCGGCGACCATTCCCACCAAAAAACCCCGTCAAACCAAGGCTCCGGCGCCATCGTCTGCAACAACGCCTGGTAGGCGTTCGCCTGCGCCTGAATGTCCTGCGGCGTACTGCCGCTGCCCACGCCGGCAGGGTTCTCCGCCGTTGTGGATTTGGCCTCGTACCCGGCCTCGGTAAAGATGACGTTTTCGTTCGTCAATCCCGCGGATGTACGCCAGCTATTGATCGCCGTCGCCTCGCTGCCCCAACTGGCCAATAGCGACGACTCCGACGGATCGGCCACATTGGCCAGCGGAAAATACGCGTCGATCCCGATGTAGTCCAACTGATTCCAAAAGCCGACGTTCGTGTAGCCGCCGTTGCCGAGATTGTTGCCCGACCAGTTGGCGGCATAGGTCAGCTTCTCGCTCGTATCGCCCTGCGCGCTGTAAATGCTGCGAACGCCGCTGATCAGGCTCGTCCAATTCGATGTGTATTGCTCCATATTGTTCAGTTCACACCCAACACTGAACAGATTCACGCCATTTTGCGCCCCGAGCGTCGCGTAATGATCGATAAACGCGCTGTAATTGGTGAACCACGTGTTCACATTGGCCGCGGCCGGCTTGATCATCCCTCGCCAGGTTCCGTTGTTCACATCCACCATCGGCTTGAGCAGAACGTTCATCCCAGCCGCATGGAGATCATCGATCGCAGCGATCACCTGTGCATCGCTCGAACTATATTTGCTGTAATTGGGCGCAATGCTCGTCGAGGTAACCGCCGGCGTGAAATCCCAGACATTCAATGCAACGGTATTAACGCCCACTTCCTGCATGCTCATGAAGGAGGATGGATAGTCCAGCGTAGATCCGGTGGTGCCGCCCGAGGAGTTGAAGTTCAGAAAGGACATGCCGTTGTAGAGCAAGTCCGCCCGAGCTTCAGCCTGAAATGCGCAACAAACCCCTAGCGACAAGATCAATACAAAACGTCTCATCCACAACCCTCCGCCACACCCTAAAGATGCCAGTGCGTTGCCTAATATATATGAATTCGAGGGTTTTGGGCAAGTAAAAACCGGAAGAAAGCCGCGCCCTTTCTGTTGAATAGGAAAATGCGATCTCCCTGAGTTGACATTAAGATACCCCGCATGGCCATCAAACCCGCCAACAAAATGAAGATTGCCGCCGCCGGTGTACTCCTGGTGGTCCTGGCCCTCGGGGCGCTGATTCTCTGGCTGGAATTGTCACCCAATTCCGAGCCGGATGTGAGCGCCCCGCCCGTGAGCGCGACCCAACCGTCATCCTCTCCAAAATCCGACTTTCGCCAATTCCTTCACCTCGTTCAGTCGGACGACACCGAGCAAGCGGCCGCGATGCTCGCCAAGGATCCCTCCCTTGCCAAACAGAGCCGGCCGAACGACGGCGCCACCGCGCTGCACCTGGCGACTTCCATCCCAATGGCCAAGCTGCTCCTCGATAACGGCGCTGACATTAGCGCGCACAAAACGCCCTATTCCGGCTCGCCCCTCCGCTGGGCCGCCAGCCGGGTGTGGGATCGAAAGCCCCAGTCGCGCGAGCTGGTTCGATTTCTACAGTCCCAGGGCGCTGCCGAGCCCGATATTTATTTTGCCGCCGCTTTTGGGGATATCGCGCAGATGAAAAAGCTGCTCGCCGCCGATCCATCGATTCTCGAAAAACCTTCTCGCAGCGACGATGTGCTGTTTGACAACTGTTCCCCGCTTCAGATCGCCGCATACGCCGATCAATTTGACTCGGCCAGGTTCCTGATCGATCAAGGCGCAGACGTCCGCAACCGCAGCGGCTGGCACAACACCGAGGCCCTGGAAAAAGCCGCCTGGGTCGGCGGCGCCGACGTGGTCGCCCTCCTCCTCGACCACGGCGCCAGCGTCAACGGCCCCGACAAAAACTTCCTGAATTCCCCCCTCCACAACGCCGCCACCATGGGCCACGCCGACGTCGTGAAAATCCTGCTGGCCCACGGCGCAACCACTTCCCGCAGACTCATCCCCGATGTCCGCGCCGCCATGCAACATCCGGATAACGAAGGGCCGATGCCCGGCTCGCCGGAGGATTTCAAGCAAGTATTGGAGATGCTCAGTGCGATTGCCGCGACGCAACCGTAGGGACCACCCGATTGCGCCGCCTTTTCTTCACCTGAAATTTTGAACACAATACAAACATGAACATCGCCAGCGGCTCCAGACAAATTCTCATTCACGGAATGATCTTCATCCTGGTCGGATTACTCTGGGGCCTGGTCGTCCCCCATACGCCATATCCGCGCCTCGCACTCGGCGCTCACGTCCAATTTGAAGGCAGTGGCGTTCTGTTTATCGTGATCGCCATTCTCCTCCTGAAACTACGTGAGTGATATGTGGAATGCACCACAGACATCGCTCATTCGACTATCAGGAGCGATGGCTGCACGAACCGCCCGCTGGCGAACGACAATTCCACGGCATTCGCGCGAGCAACATGCCCATGCCGCAGTAGTCGGTCACGCCGGCGAAGATCAGGCCCGCTCCCACCAAGGCGGGGATACAGAGAAACAGAGGGTGAATTCGCCAGGCTAGCACCGTCCCCAAAAACACCAGTGAGCCGGCGACAATACGGACTTGACGTTCGAGGGAGATCACCGTTGAGGCACCCCGTTCAATCGGAAGACCAAGTGCTTCCCAGGCGGCGGTACCTCCTTCGATGCAGCAGACAGATTCAACTCCGGCGTCGGTCAGAGTTTGCCACGCCTTGGCGGCGCGAGAGCCGGACTGACAGATCAGGTAGACCGGCTCGCCGTCCTGCCCGCGCCGGGCAGCAACGGCCGCCGCTGTGAGGTCACTCAGTGGCATCAGCCGGGCCCCCCGAGCGTGAACCCGCGCGAACTCGGCCGGTGTCCGGACATCCAGAATGTTGAGCGATCGGCCGGATTGAATGAGTTGCTGGATTTCGGAAAGAGTGACGGTCTTCACGGACAACCTCCTTATGCGGGGACGCGATCGGTAAGTGCGTCCAGCGCTTCGGTGATTCGCGGAAGATAAGTGTACGTCGGTCCGCCCTGCATCAGGACAGCCACCTCGGCCGCTTCCAGAATTTGCTTGCGCGTCGCTCCGGCACGCATCGCCGCCTGGACGTGGGCATAAATGCAATTTTCGCACCGCATAGCCATGCCGATCGCCAGGGCCATCAGTTCCTTTTCCATGACGGTCAGAGCGTCCGGCTTCATCACCTCCCGGTGAAAGTCGCCGAATGCCTTGATTAGGCCGGGCATTTCCGTCCGGACCGGCTTCATCGCCGCGGCATTGTTCTCATAATACAAACGAGCATGGGTGGACATGGCGTATCTCCTTAAAAAGAGCCGTTGGGAGGAACGACCTTGCAAAACGACCAGTGACGCGCTATAATTACCATATTGCT
>Ga0182024_10021921_pt1 | contig 11557 bp, 7 predicted proteins | sample P32metaG_FD_120480 | JGI IMG/M metagenome (GOLD analysis project Ga0182024, IMG submission 120480) | Permafrost microbial communities from Stordalen Mire, Sweden - P3-2 metaG (Illumina Assembly) | ecosystem: Environmental > Terrestrial > Soil > Wetlands > Permafrost | place: Sweden: Stordalen... | reverse complement strand
GCTCCTTATTCGTCGCGGCAAGTACGCGCACGTCGACCGGTGTTTCCACCTTGCTACCGAGGCGGCGTACTTTGTGATCTTCGAGCACGCGGAGCAATTTTGCCTGCGTTGGCGCGGGCATCTCGCCAATTTCATCCAGCAGCAGCGTGCCGCCATCGGCAAGTTCGAAACAACCGAGCCGCCGCTCCGCCGCTCCCGTGAAAGCTCCGCGCTCGTGGCCGAAAATTTCGCTTTCCATCAGGGACTCCGGAATCGCGGAGCAATTAATCGCAATGAAGGGGCGGTCCGCTCGAGGCGAGAGCCGGTGAATCGTGCGCGCCAGAATTTCCTTGCCGGACCCGGTTTCACCCGTGACCAACACGGACGCAGATGATGGCGCCACTTGCTCGACCAGATGCATGACCTCTTGCATCACTTTGGACTGGCCCACCAAATCGCCCAGCTTGCCGGATTCGCGCAGTTGCCGCGTCAACGCTGCAACTTGCTTGCGATCTCGAACGCGGCCGAGCGCCCTGTCCAGCAGCACATGCAGGACGGAACCCTTGAGCGGCTTTTCGATGTACCAAAACGCGCCCGCTTCGATGGCCGCTACGATGCGCTCTTCGCTGCCCTTGCCGGTGATGATAATTGCCGGAACGTTTTGAAGCTCTTCGCCGAGGCGCGCCAGGAGGTCCAGGCCGTTCATTCCTGGCAGTTCCACGTCGGCGATCAGCACAGCCGGGGCAAACTCGGAAAATTTTGCCAGGGCATCCTCAGCGCTGTTTACTCCCAGCACATCATATCCCCATCGGCGTAAGAGCGCTTCATATCCCAGGCGGGCGTTTTCTTCATCCTCGACAATCAGGACACGATCAGGAGAAGGCTTCGTTGTTTCAAATCGGGTCGCTTCAGCCATTCAGTTTGTGAGCAGTCCCTGGGACGTAGGGGCAGCGCCTCCTAACGAATCTACCAGTACCGCCCCGGTAATGCCAAGCTGAGATGCGCGCCGCGGGCTTCTACGCCTCAACCTTTGCTACCGTTTCAGATACAAGGGCCGGTCGAGGACAAGGTCAAGCTTCGTGCCTTTCGGCAAATCGAGTTCCTGCCCGATTCCGGAGGACGCCAGAAAACCGGCTACTCCACCCGCCGCAGCGCCGGTGGCTGCTTCTTTCGCATTGTGAGCGGTAACTCCCGGCGCGCTGCCTTTGGCCGCGCCAACGGCCGTGGCTTCGAGCACCTGCGTTCCTTTGGCGGTGCGCGCTTCGATTTCACCCTCTCTGCTCTCGCCTTGCCGAACGCTGTATTCACCGGGGACGCTTGAAACTACCGCCGCGATTGGCAGGGCGCCGCGGCGGGTGTCAATATCGTCAAATGTCAGCCACAGCCGGGCGTGCCCGGTCAACCCTCCAGGCTCGATCCGGCTGATATGTCCAACGATCCTTGCGCCAGGCGGAAGGACAAATCCGTCCAAAGTCTCCAGCGGCTCAATTGTCGTAACTTCGAACTTCTTGTTGACCTTGTCCTTGCCCGTATTCATCTCCTGATCGAGGCGGACAAGGAAATGGGTTCCACCCCGGACCAAATCGGCCGCTGCAGGTAGGCCGGCGCCCCTGTTTTGTGCTGCCACCGCCGGCGCCAGGCACAACAATTTGCCGCACAACAGGAGAGTGGCCGCAATCCCAGCCGCCCAAAACGACAGAGTCTTCAACATGTTTGGGTCCTCCGCCCTTAGTAGCACAAACTTCAGCTTGCGGGTTCCTGCTCAACCCGCGAAAACCCACAGGCTGAAACCTGTCCTACTCAGATGGCAATTCGTTCCTCGGGGTGGCCTGGGCCCATGGTGGTAAGCTGGGCCTAGGAAGTCATGATACTTTCCAACTTCTTCCCAGCCAGATGAATAGCAGAAAACATCTTTTGTGACTTGAACTGTGCATATATAATGTCCACCGTTCCTGACCCGAGGGGATGGAATCGTAGGGGGGACTGTCCCAAGGGAACCTGCGCTCAGGAATGGATTCATACTTCATGGTCCTAATTCTCATGGCTATCGCTGCTTCATTTTGATCTTGCTACTCGTGGAGGTATCCGTTCATGTTGCGATTGATCCTGCGTGGTGTGGGACTATTGATTTTATTTCTCTTTTTCATTCCGGCTGGTTTCTCCAAAAATCCTGCAGCGAAAACAGATAAAGACCCCAACAAGACCGACGACGCGACGACCGCTACCTCTGCGGACGCCACCGCACCTTCCGATCCTGCGAAGGCCGATGATAGTTCGGCTTCGGAGGCAGCTTCTCCGGTGACGCCTGCTCCTGCAGCGCAAAAGACAGCAAGCGACAAGAGCAGCTCAAACGATGACTACAAGCCCGCGCCGAAATTTACGCCCATGCTGGCGACGACGGGAACCCTTGGAATGTTTACGCTTGAAACGGGCGACACGCTCCCGAAGCATGGGTTCGCCGTCTCCGCCTTTGGAAATAAATTCGGCCGGATGCCGGGAAGCGTCACTATTCTCGAATTCGGAGTGGATGTCAGCTATGGCGTAACGGACAATTTCAATATTTATGCCGGCTTTGATCCGTATGGGCACGTGCACGTCGGATGTCCAGGCCAGTTGAGTTTGCGTTCCATTCCATTGTCCACATGCGCCCCCTTGAATACGGGGATTCCCGGCTCCGATTCGTTCTTCCCTTCGGTTGCCGGCAGCGCTCCGGGTTATGTGCTGGATTATCCGTTTGCCGCGAACAATAATGGCGGTACTGGAAATATTACCTTGGGGCTCAAATATGCGTTATTGTCCCAGCGGCAGGGCGCTCCCATCAGCTTTTCGGTTCGGAACGATTTCATAATTTCCTCCAAGACGGACGAGAACAAGCTTCTGAACGACGGGATTGAATCGAGTCCGCTGAGCGACAGGGTGTCCCTCGCAGTGAGCAGGCAGTGGAGCAATATTATAACCGGAACCTTCAATTTTGGATATATGTTCGTCCGCGCGCCGCGGGATAGCTCGGGCAATATTCTGGTTGCCATGCCGGACCAGGTCAGGACCGGGGTGGGACTCCAACTGTTCCCCGAGAGCCGCTTCCAGCCCATGATGGAATTCTCGGGTGTCCTTTTTGTCTCCGCGCCTGCCACTCCTCCGGACAACTCATTTGGCGCGCGCGATCCCGTCGATGGAGTCTGGGGAATTCGCATGTACCCGTGGAAGTACGTTGGCATCGACATTGGGTACCGGCGCATGCTGAATTTGCGCGACCTCAACGATCGAAACGGATTTGTAGTCAAGGTCGGGGTCGGCTACTGGCCCGAGAAGGCACCGCCGGTCAACCATCCGCCGACGGTTTCGTGCACGGAAGATAAGAGCATGGTGTATCTGGATTCAGGGGATGCGGTTGCGGTTACCTGCACTGCCTCGGATCCGGATAACGACCCCTTGACGTGGACGTGGTCCTCGACTTGCGGCAAAGTGGATGGCACAGGCTCCACGGTTCGCTGGCTTTCCGCCGGCGTGCCACTGGGTTCATGCACCATCACGGCCAAAGTGGATGATGGCCGCGGCGGCTCTGCCAGCTCCAGTGTTTCCGTCCGCGTCGAACCCAAGCCGAATCATCCTCCGACGATTACCTGCTCGGCCGACCGGTCGTCCGTCTTCGTGGGCGAGAGGGTCCATATCACAACGAATGCCAGCGATCCCGACGGCGATCCACTGACGTATACATGGCGCGCCAATGGCGGCCGGGTGGTAGGCACCGGCGCCGCCGTGGACTTCGATACGACGGGCGTCGCGCCAGGAAATTACACCATCACGGTGCGCGTGGACGACGGCCGCGGCGGGGCTGCGGATTGTACGTCTACGGTTGAGGTGAAGGCTGTGCCTCCGCCGCCGCAAGCCAGCAAGATCAGCGATTGCGCGTTCGGCAAACCGCTCAGCACCCGCATTGACAACGTTTGCAAACGCATCCTCGATGACGTTGCTCTCCGCCTGCAGAATGAACCGCGGGGCAACGCCGTGATCATCGGCTACTCCGATCCCAAGGAACGCCAGCCCGAGAAAATCGCCGGCGACCGCGCCACCAACGCAGTGAAATATCTCGGCGAAAAGGGCATCGACGCGTCGCGGGTCACCACTCGAACCGGCAGCGGCCAAGCTGGCGCGACCGACAACCGCCGCATCGACATCATCTGGGTGCCCGAGGGCGCGACCTACTAGCGCGCTCTCCCGCTTACAACCTTCGGGCTCCGCGCGCCGCCACAGCGGCTGGCACGGAGCCCGTATTATTTCTAACCTGAAAATTGTAAACACATGGACGGTGCACGAAGCCACGCACGGCTCCGCGTATTTTGTCCTGCCAGGAGAAACGCTCAAAAACCTGTCATTCCGAGGCACGCTGCGTGCCGAGGAATCTCTCTTTCCTGCACTTGGGTCAAAGAGAGATTCCTCGCGTCGCTCGGAATGACACCACGAGAGATTTTTTCCGCAATCCGTATCAGTTGGGACCACCAGGAGGATCCGGCAATTCGGTTTGATGAGAAGGATCCGCCGATGCCACGCCGTTGGGGAGCCGCCGCAGAACAATTGAGTATTCCTGCGCCGAATCCTCACGCGTTGCCTTAACCGTTTGCGGCGCTTGTACGATCAGGTATTTCCCGGGGGCGGTGAATTCTTCGAACGCCACTTTCAGGTTCAGCACGCCGGCCTTCTTTACACGCACCATGAAATTTCCCTCGGAATCAGAAACGGCCAGTTCGGCGCCGATTTGAAGCGCCGCGCCCGCAATGGGTTCTCCCCCGGGATCCAGGACCTGGCCGCGCACAACGTTTTGAAAGAAGGCGCCGGAGAAGGAGGCCCCCGGTGAGGTGTTCCCGAGCCCGTGGAACACATAGGTGGATCCATAGGCCGTGTAACGCACCTGGCCAAGCGGGGTGACGTTGGTATCCATGTTGAATTGCACGCCGTGCGGAAGCTGGAAGTGCAAGCCCAAAACCATGACCTGTTTGAATTGTCCGCCGGGGGATTGTACAAAGGGGAGAAAAACGGGCTGATAGTCCACGCTCACCGACAAAAAATTAGACAGGAAGGAGCCGCCGAAATCGACCGTCGTCTGGCCGTTGTTGTGCGAAATGACCTGAGTCAGGCTGAACCGCGAGTTCAGGATTTCCCTCAAATTTCCGATCAGTGTGTGTTGGGGCGCGTTTTTCTCAAATCCGCTCCGCAGAAAATCCACTCCGGCCTCGAAATGCGGCGTCAGCATGCGCTGCGCGCCAAGCGACATCGCGGATGATTTTCCGAAGGAACTGGAAGAGTCGAACAGGGAGCCGTCCAACATAAATCCGGCGACGCTGGTCCCCGCGCCAACGCCCTGGACCATGGCGCTCTCGACCGCGGTGGGTGAGATGTAGGCCTGATAGTTGTTGCGGCTGACAACGATGCGAAAATTCGATGCAGGATGCAACTCGAAACGTATATTCTCCTTGTCATTCTCCGACAATTGCGGCGTCGCAACGAGGACTCGCCGGAAGGCATTGCCGGCCAGCGCATAACTGGCGTCGAGCAACATCCAGTGCTTGTTGATCGAAAAGCTCGTGGCCGCGTATCCCTGGTTATTTCCGATCCCCGCGGAAAGCGCCATCTTGATGTCTTTCCGGGCCGCCCACTCGATCGCCTGAATGGATGTTTGCCGCGTGGAAAAAATGTTGCGCGAGAAAAACCGCAGCGTCGGAGAAAGCTGTTTGTCGTAGAAGACCCCGCCAGAGGGCGTATCGTTCCGCGCCACGTTGAGAAACGGCGCGAAGTATCCGTCGGTCGTCGTGCCCGCAAAAACGAAGAGGTGCCCGTCCTCGACAGGCCGCGTGAGGCTCAGCACCCGTCCCAGAAAATAGAAGGAGTTATCGAATAAATCCGTGGGAAGCACAAACGGAATCTGCTGGTCCCCCGCGCCGATCACCGACATTTTGTACTGTCGCGAAAAGAAGAATCCCAGCCTTGGTCCACCGAGGTAACCCAGATCGATCCTTCCCGTGTAGTCCGACCCATGAATCTGGAGCGATCCGCCCTCCGCATCGAGCAGAGAGGACGATCCTCCGGCCAGCTGAAAAACTTGCCCTTCCGCGTGGTGCGGCCACGCGAGGCAAATTGCGCAGACGATCGCGATCAGCAGGACTCTCGGAAAATTCCGCGACCCCCCCGGGACGGATGGAGCCTGCGCGATCATTGCGCGGCAGTGAGCTCCTTCAGGCTGGATTCCATTTTGAAGTGGGCGAACTTCAGCACGAGTGCTTTCGGAGTTCCCGGCTGATCCCAGTCGAACTCAATATCACGGCGCTGGCCCGGAAAAAGCGGAAAGCCCGCGAAGGTTTGCTTGCCCGAACTGGTAACGACTTCCACTTCCTGCACTCGGCCGTAATCAGCGCCGTGATTCTCAACCTGGGCCGAAATCCGGTGTTTGCCGCCTTGCACCGTGAGTTCCGCCTTGTTCCAGGAGACATTCGATTCCGCAAGCGACTTGTGTCCAAGAAGGTAGACGGTGTGCGGCAATTCCAGGGCCAGCTTCAAGCCTGTCGGCGTCGTCGCACCGGAAATAGTTGCGTAGATGGTGAACCAGTTCGGGTACGTTTCCGTCGTCGCCTTGTAGAAGACGTAGTACGTCTGCTTGGGGGCCAGCCGGAAACTTGTGGTGGAGAGTTGGACATGAATCTCGGGATCCAACTTTCGGTACGTTGCCATGCCCGTGGAATCCACGGTAAAGCTGTGCGGTTCCACCACGACAGTCAGAGGAATATCCCCGTCGTTGTATAGCTGAAAACGTCCGTCCGCTTTGTCCGTGTACTCGACAATTACAGGCGAGATGGTCTGGGCCGGCGCTGGCCGCGCAAAAAAGAACAAGCAAACCAATGTCAAAAACGTCCGTTTCACAATTCCCCCCAGAAATTTATTTTTACTGCCTGGCCCGGTGTTCCCGTCAGGCGGCGAGCTAATTCGCCTGCGCTTGAATGTGCAAGACGCCGGTATACGTCGCCGCCGGCAAATTCAATCCCGTCGTATTGATTTGCAGATTGAGCGTATCGGTGCGCGTTCCCGGGTTCGTAAAAAGTATGAAAAAGAACTGGTTGAAGAGCGTAATGCTGCTTCCGGCAGCCAGTGGACTCGTGCCCGTGAAGGCTGTGAAGGCTCCGCCGTTGAAACTCCCGGACACGCTTGAGGAAGGAATGTTATCGCTGGCGCCGTCCGTCAGTGCCGCCGCGGGGCTGGTAAAGTACGCGTATTCGGAGATGTTGCCAAAGACGAGCGGCAGCCTCCAGCTGGTCGTAATGCTGACGGGTGCGCTCCCAGGCGCGGTGCCATTCCGTACAAGAGTGAAGTTCACGAGTCCCGGCGCCGCCGTAATCGTGATGCCGCTGTTCAGCGTTGCGCTGAGATTCACGGTGGCCACGTTGGATTTGATCTGCGCGCCGGCAGGGGAGGGACAAATAGCAAAAACAATTCCCAGCATCACGAATGCGGGAATCAGAAAGCGCAACGAGAAATTGGCCGCCCCCTCTGCCGATTTGTCTGCCCGCCTGAACATTCTGACAACGATCCTTTTCCCGAACATCGCCGCGAAGGGCGCGAGTCCCATAAGTGCTGATTCTGAACAGGGAATGAAATGCGGTTCGGAAGCCACACCGCATCCGAACCGCGATCCATACGAAGGAATGACCGGCCGAGCCGGCCGACGCCTCTGGATTACAACGCTTGGGCCTGGACGTTCAGCACGCCGGTATACGTGGCTGCGGGCAGAGCTAATCCGGCGGTGTTAATCGTCATGCCGATCGTGTCGGGGCCGTGGCTGGAATTCCATGCTCCCGCTCCGCTGAGTGTTTGCGAGAAAACCAGCAAGCCGGTCGCGCCGCCGAAGGGCTGAGCGCCGGTGAACGCAGTCGCTGCGCCACCATTGACGCTTCCGGTTACATTGGCGACGGGGATGTTATCGCCCCCACCGTCGGTCAGCGCATTTCCACTCGCAAAATAGGCGTAAAGCTTGACGGTACCCCGGGTCTTGAGCAGAGCCCATGTGGTCGTGATGGTAACCGGATTGTCGCCTGCTGTGGGGCCGTTGGCCGCCAGCGGCGTGAAGTTCACAGTGGCCGGACCCGCGACAACGGTCAGAGACTCCGAAAGCTTCGCGTTGAGGTTCACCGTGGCGTTATTGGAATTGGTTTGGGCGCGTGAGGCCGGGCTAACCACGAGCACAAGTCCCAATGCTCCCAGAAGGAGCCATGTCTTGTTGATTGCTTTCATGAAGTTTCCACCTTTATAGGTTGAGAGGGAAACATGACCCTCAGGATTGCGGGCGCAAGCTCGATACATGTATGGGCGCTCAGGCACGCAGGTACAGTTTTAGCCGGAGACTTTAACGGGGCGAGTGGTACGTCCGTACCAGTTTAAACGAATGCGCTATTACGGGTATTTTCTATTGCACTGGGTGTGACGTTCGCCGTAATTGACTTCACGCGAAAGGTATATACTTCAGAATTACGAAACTATAAATGAACAGGCTTTCAAAAGTGCCCGCAGAAGTCCCTGAGCCCCTCGGCGGCGCGAATCGTGCGCCTTACGGACCGGATCCGCCGGTATTTGTCGCCGGGCGGGGCAGTGCGGTGCTTCCCAGGCGCAGCCGCAATATCTCGCTGGCATCACCCGCGGCAATCGCTAGTACAATGGGGGACGTTGCGGGGCGAAATTTCCAAGGCCGGAATTCATCCATGAGGAGAGTCTTCGGAATCCTTCTGTTTTTGCTCGCCTCTACGGCGGCGCGAGCCCAGGCGTGGAAGCCGCTCGGGCCGCCGGGTGGCGATGTTCGCGCTCTCGCGGCCGATCCTTCGCGGCCGGAGCGGGTTTTTCTCGGCACGGCGGACGGCCACATTTTCGGCTCCGAGGATTCCGGCGCGCATTGGACGCTTCTCGGGCGCGCCAGTTCGCGGCTTGACGCGGTGATCACGGCTATTGTTGTCGATCCGCGCGATGGAAACGTGCTGTTTGCATCGTCATGGACGCGTGATGCCGCGTCCGGCGGCGGAGTGTTTCGCAGCGCTGACGGTGGACGCACGTGGACCAGGGCGGGCCTCGCGGGCCAGGCCGTGCGCGCTCTGGCCATCGCGCATTCCGAGCCGAATATCCTTGTGGCTGGGACTCTGGACGGCGTCTATCGTTCGCTCGACGCCGCCAAGACTTGGGAGCGTATTTCGCCCGAACATCACGAGGAGTTGCGCAACTTCGATTCCCTGGCGATCGATCCGCGCGATCCGCAAGTTATTTACGCCGGAACGTTTCACCTCCCCTGGAAGACAGCTGACGGCGGCCGCACCTGGCGTCCCATTCATGAAGGCATGATCGACGATTCCGACGTCATGAGCCTGCTCATTGACGAAGGAAACTCGCGGCGCGTTTACGCCAGCGCGTGTTCGGGCATTTATCGCAGCGACGACAGCGCCGCCCAGTGGAGGAAGATCCAGGGCATTCCCTACACGGCCCGGCGAACGTATGCAATCACGCAGGATCCGAAGCATCCGTCCAATGTGTACGCGGCAACCTCGGAAGGCCTTTGGAAGACGGCGGACGGAGGAATGACTTGGCGCCGCACCACCCCCGAGACCTGGGTGGTCAACACCGTCGTCGTCGCCGAAGGCAATCCGGGACGGGTTCTGCTCGGCACCGAGGAGCTTGGCGTTCTTGCGAGCGACGACGGGGGAGAGCATTTCCAGGATGCCAATGTGGGATTCGATCACCGGCAAATCCTTGCGCTGGGGCTGGATGCGAAACACCCCGGCCGCGTCCTTGCCGTCCTGGCGCATGCCCCCGAACCGATTCTGTCGACTGAGGATAATGGCCGGACGTGGTTGCCGCTCGGGCCTGGACTCCGTGCCGAGCAGGCCTTGCGCGTTTACGCCGCGCCAGATGATGCCTGGTGGGTTTCCTTAGCCCGTGGGGGCCTCATGCGGTATGACTCCGGGAAGAAGGCATGGAAGCAAACGGGAACGGTTGTTGGCGGGGCTGCAAACCCGAAGGAGGCCCTATCGCGGAGTGGACCGAGACCCGCGGGGAAGACCACGAGCGGCCCTCGACCGCTGCTGGATGTGGTCACGGACATGGCCTTCAGTTCGAAGGAGTGGTACGCAGCGACGAGCAGCGGCTTGCTTGTGTCTGCCGACCGGGGCGCGACCTGGACGCCTAGGTCTGTCGGCCCCCTTACCTCGCTACCCGTGGAGTCAGTGCGTGTTTCTTCAGATGGCGAGCGGATCAGGGTCGTTTCGCTGCGAGGACTTGTTTTTTCCGATGATAGGGGTAACTCTTGGGCCTGGCATGACTTACCTTTGGCGTCCGGAGGCGCTGTCACACTGGATGCCCAACCAGGCGACGAAAATACGCTCGTGGCGAGGGCCCATAATGGCCTCTACATTTCCCGGGACGCGGGCAAAACATGGCAACAGGCGGCATCGGGCCTGCCCTCTACTCCCGTGCAGGATTTTGCTGCGGATGGCTCTGTATTCGTCGCCTCTATGCGCACCGGCGGGCTGTACGTTTCCTCCGACTCCGGGCGGACCTGGGAACGCGTGCCGGGCACACTGGCCGACGGTTTTTTTGCGGCGGTCACTCCCTCAGATCGGGCGGGAGCAATCTTCGCGGCGTCCGTGACCGAGGGACTCTACCTGGTGGAGTGGCCCGGTTCCATGACCAGAGGCGCGGGCTCTTCTGCCCGATCAGGCAAACAAAGCGTCAGCGAAGCGTTAAGCCCGATCAACGGCCCGGTCATCGGACGGGTTCCCCAATAGGGTTGCGGGTTAGCCCGATTCAAGAATTGTTCCGCTTTGAGCCTCAAGCGATTCCCATTCCTGCTCCACCTACTTGCCAAGGCAATTATCAGCCAGAGTGAAGGAATTGGCTTGCATTAGTTCCCGATTCGGCAATAGAATCATCGCCAATTTCTTGGGGATGTCATTATAAGTGACAGAATTGTCCCGATTTATGACATACTCCTGATTTGGCACGATTGTTGCTCCTGTTGTGAAACGAGGTCCCAGCCATGGAAACTGAAGCTAAAGAGACGAAAGTGGAAACGCTTGGCACGCGAAGTGCGACCTTCAGTTTGCTGGTTGTCGACGACGAGGCTTCTACTCGAAATTTATGCCGGGACGTCGCCGCTGATGCCGGTCTGCAAGTATACGTAGCGCCGACCACCGAAGAGGCGCTCGAGATCCTGGATCAGTATCCGGTTGACATCGTGGTCACGGATTTGCAGGTGCCGCAACTTGGCGGCCTGGAACTCTTGAAGCGGACTCGCGCCAACAACGCCGCAACCGCCGTCATGGTGCTGACGCAATATGGGACCATTGCAACGGCGATCGAGGCCACGCGGCTCGGCGCGACGGACTACGTGACGAAACCGTTTCATGTGGAAGAATTACGCGCCAAGCTGGACCGCCTGATTCATTCCATCGAAGTGGATCAGGAGAACCGCCTGCTGCGCGAGGAGTTGCGCAGCCGGCCCGGCTTTGGCGGTCTCATTGGCATGTCGCCGCGGATGCAGCGGGTGTACAAGCTG
>Ga0182024_10021920_pt1 | contig 11557 bp, 9 predicted proteins | sample P32metaG_FD_120480 | JGI IMG/M metagenome (GOLD analysis project Ga0182024, IMG submission 120480) | Permafrost microbial communities from Stordalen Mire, Sweden - P3-2 metaG (Illumina Assembly) | ecosystem: Environmental > Terrestrial > Soil > Wetlands > Permafrost | place: Sweden: Stordalen... | reverse complement strand
TCGACCCGTACCATCACCTCGTCGACGGCACGCTCACGACGCAGCCCGAGTTTTCTTTCTGGTTCGTCGACGTCGGCTGGAGCGTCGAAAATCGCGGAGCCGATCCGGATTACGACGTGGACATCGCGCCGCACGATTTTCGCGATGGAAAGGACCCGCAGCTCGATCTCGCGCTCGCGCTCATGGACGGCGCCCTGGCGGGATACCAAGAGGTGCGACCCGATCTCTCGACCCGTCCGTCACTGCCGCTTCCCACGCTGGCGTGAACCGGCCGCGGCTCGCGGCGGGGCTGGCGGTTTTGCCGCCGTTCGCGGCTTTTGCAATTTCAGCAGCTGCCTATATCGCCAGCGTGTCGGTCGAGCCGGGCTCGTGGGACACCGCCGAGCGTCAAGGCGTGCCGTATATGTTAGGCATCGCGCATCCCACCGGATCTCCGCTCTACACGCTGGTGGGATATATCTGGTCGCACGTCGTCGCAATCGGTTCGGTCGCCTTTGCCATGAATGCGATGAGCGGCGTTGCAATTGCAATAACGGCCCTGGCCGCGTATGCGGTCGCGCGAGAGATTGGTGCGGGCCGATGGGTCGCGCTCTTTGCCACACTCTGGTTTGCGTTCACGCAAGACGTCTGGGCGCACGCAGCGCGCGCGGAAGCGCAGGACCTTGCCGTCGCATGCGAAGCGATCGCAATCTACGCCTTCCTCCGATGAATGCGCACCGGGAAAGCGCGCTGTGTTTGCCGGCGCCTTTACGCTCTGCTGGCTCGCAATGGCCGCGCATCCCGACGCGCTCGCGCTGCTAGCGGGCTTGCTGTTTGAGCTGTCGGCTCACGTCCGCGCACACCTCGAGATCTGCGTGACTTTGATGGCGATGTTAATCGTTTGCCGTGTCGCGGACGCTTGCACGCTGCTCGCTACCGTCGCGGTTCCCTATTTCGTGCTTTTTATATGCAATGGCCTAGTAGCGATTTGTGTCACCATCTACAACGTTAACCAAGTCAGCTATCGACAAGCGCTAGTCGACGCACGCCTGCAGGGTCGCATGAATGCGACCGTACGATCATTCGTGTAGGGCACAGTACCATTGGGCTCTTTTCTCGGGGATCGCTGGCAAACGTCTAGGGCTTCGAGCAGACGATTGCGGTGGGCGCTTTTCTTGTGCTCGTCTCTGTGGCCTGGCTCCTCCCGTTTCGCGAACGGACATCTGCGTGCGTCGATCGAACTCCTTAATCGAAATAAAGGAGAGGCCGTGACATCCCCCTTTTCATTAGTCGCCCAAGCTTTAAGCCGATTTCTTGGCGCTGCGGCCGCCACTTCGCGAGACGCCCACTTCTTAAAAAGCGAGCAGAGGCTTGCCCCGAGATTTGCGCCAGAGAATAAACCGACGCTACGCAGGTTCAAACCGGAGTTGCATAGTATGATCAAATTATGGTAGGCAGAGTCGGGCCAGGTCGACTTGTGATCACTGAGCGAAAGCAGCGAAGCGCGCTGTTCAAGGATATCTGCATCACCATGACCGCGAGCTTCACGCCACTGCGTATGCGTTGCGCCGCCTCGCGTCAGCTCAAGAATGCGGAATGGAAGCGAGCCGGTTACAATTCGAGTCAAAGCGCTGCATTTGCGGTGCACTTGGGCACGGCCCCCGTGGCTCATGGGATTTGAGAGCGACGTTTCGTTTAGCATTAGTAGCGCGGACGTATCTAGTGTTGCTGTTGCGCGAGGTGTCAAGATCGGAGTAGACGTAGAATGCGAAAGAAGAGATGCGTCAGAGTGGAGATCAGTCAACCATTCCCTCGCGGCGGAAGTCGGCGCCACTTCGCTGCGACCTATAGAATCTTGGGCCGCGACCGAAGCAGTCCTGAAATAGACTGGCTTTGGCCTTGCGATTCCAGCGCGAGTCGTGTCAATTACACGAATGGGTCGCACAACGGGATTCGAATGTGTTAACCATCCGAAATCAGACCGGGGGCTTTGGCTTAGCTGGTTTTCGATCGAGTCCCGCTACGTCGGTGCAATCGCGTGCGACGTTAAAATGCCGGTCGCGATCCGTGGGGTCGATGCGATCGTAGAGCAGGACACCGCGATTCTAAACCGGTCCCCGAACAGCGCTGGTTAACAGCGAGGTGACCGACTCTGGCATAGCAGCCTACTAGACGAGAAAGGTATTATTACGGTAGAATTTGTTGCGCCCGGGCCGAAACACAAAATACCAGTAGACGTCGATGCCGGGTCCGTCGACTGTCTGCTACCGAAATCTGTGGTGGAGCATCAGTGGAACCAGAGGTAGACCTTTATAGAGTAGTAGTAAATGCCGCCGAACAATATTCAATTTGGCCGGTTGACAAGGAAAATGCCCTTGGGTGGCGTGATGCTGGCTTTGTCGGACCAGAGGAGGACTGCCTCAGTTATATTGGCACAGTTTGGACCGACATGCGACCCATAAATCTACGCGAGCAGTAACGATGCGATCGACTGCGCCGAAGCCGACGGCTATGAGACGAAATTAACGGCTTGTGCGATCCCATTGTTCTTATCGAATTGCAGCTGGCCCAGGGAGTCGCGCGCGATCGCAGGCTCATTCGTCTGGCGTCGCGAAGCGCTGCGTTCACACGCGACTGTTCTTGAGAGCCACACAGCTGAGACGGAGCGAGCCGAAACTCTTCTAGGTTATCAACGCGGAAGCCACGTAACAGAATACAGCGCTTGACATCGCAGACTGGAGCTCATGGGTATTGGCGGCGATAAAAGCACTTCCGGCTATTGGTGCTTTCGCCGTGATTCGCAGTGGCCATTGACCCTGGCCCTCAAAGTTCGCGCGTCGAAACTTATACGTGGACGGATTCGTCATGGTCATGCCTTTAGAGGAGCCGCGCTTTCGCAAATGCGAAGAAGCTCCTCGATGAATTGCCGTGGGGTTGGATATTCGAACACTGCAGTTGGTTCAATTTCGATACCGAAGCCATCCATCGACCAGAAGCAAAGCTCCATAGCGGCAACGGAATCACCACCGACTTCAAAAAAGTCATCATCAAGGCCGAGATCTTCCACGTGAAGAACCTCTCTCCACTTGAAGAGGACACGTTCTGCCAAGTCATCTCCTTCGTCGGTTCCAGCGCCAGCTATCTCTAGAAGTGCTTTGCGATCGACTTTACCACTACTCTTGGCCGGCAGCTTATCGCAGAAAAAGAACCTTGAGGGCACCATCACCGACGGTAGCTGTAAAGAGACGTGTCGTCGTAGATCAGCTTTCGACATCGATGCGTTATCGTGTGGGGCGACGACAGCAACCAGCTCGGTACCCCACGATCGAACAATTCCAAAAACGCATGCATCTGCAACACCGGCGGCACTTCGTAAAGCCTGCTCGACTTCCGCAGGCTCGACACGATAACCCAGGACCTTCACCTGATCATCAATGCGACCGCGAAACACGAAGTTACCATCGGTGCGCTGATGCACGAGATCGCCCGTCCTAAACCAGCGACCAAACTCGCCCTTCTCATTCTGTCGTTCTACAAATCTCGCGTTCGTTAGTTCGGGGCTATTCCAGTATCCGACCGTGACGCTCGCGCCCCCAATATATAACTCGCCCACACTGCCGTCGAATACCTCGGCGCCATCGTCGCCTACGACTATCGCAGACGTTCCGCCGATCGGACGCCCGATTGGAACGGCGCCGTCAATATTACCTGCTGGCACCTCATATGTGCAACAGCCTACGGTTGTTTCCGTAGGGCCATAGTGGTTAATAACGCGCAGGTTCGGAACGTCTCTACGCAGTTCGTCCACGAGTTCCCCGTGGAGAGCCTCCCCGCCAAAAACCACTGTCCGGGCCATCCGAGCTACAGACGCGCGCTCTTGCGGCGTCAGTATGCGGAGATAGGAGGGTGCGATTTTCATGTAGCTATATGGAGTTGCATCTGGAGAGCGTTCCATTAGCGTGCGAAGAGTACCCCGCTCCGGATAAATCTCCAGCGTTTCAGCATGAAACAATGGTGGAAAGAGAGCCGTTACTCCGTGGTCGTATGCTAGGCTTCCGATAATCGGTGTACCGCCGCCAGAAAAGGATAGCGTCTTGTTGCACCAATCTAGGTAATTTCCCAAAGACGTATCATGCACGGCGACACCTTTTGGCGTTCCCGTCGATCCAGAAGTATAGATAAGATACGCAAGGCTATCCTGACGAATCCTGAGTGCCCCCGTCGAGGTCATTGAGTCGATGCGGTACACGGGAAGCTTGTTGAAGCAAGCCGGTACCGCCGTATCGCAGCCGATCAGTACAAGCGTCGGCCTTGCATCGTCAATAATATTGCGTATGCGTGCCTCGGGCATCCCTGTATCTAATGGTAAGAACGCTGCCCCAGCCGCCAAAATGCCCAGTATTGCGACTATGGCCTCAGCGGATCTAGGCGCATATACGGCGACAACCGAGCCTTTAAATACACCAAGGTCGTTAAAACTCTGAGCGAATCCTCCGACCGTCGCCACGAGAGCGCCGTACGTTATCGAGGTCGAAGTAGTAATCTCCGAAAGAGCAATTGCCTCTGGGGACTTTTCAGCTGAGGCTAGGACGCCAGCGATGACATTTGGAAAAGTTGTTATTTTCGAACGGCTCATACTTTCCATGCTCTTTTTTTCGAAGACATCGAGAACCTTACGGGACCCTGTTTGCCCAGACGCATTCGAAACCCTAGGCCATCCACGAAACTTTTGGCCCCAAGATTCTACCGCGACAAGCACATAGCTTGGTAAGCGCAGGAGTTGCTGCCCGAAGAAAATAGCCATCGGAAAACACGCTGGGTACGATTGCGCTCTGGATCTAGTTACAACGGCAACTGCGCTGGCTATCGCGTGACATTCAACGATCTGCCGTGTCGCGCCAAATAGCTCTTGACTATCTACGGTGCGGGTCGAACTTTGCGCTAACCCCGGAGTTCCCGGGTTCATTGTACGACCGAGCGCCTTAGCCGCGCACTGCGGGAATGATGCACAAGCCAAGTCGTGAGACTATGTAAATAGCAAAGAACAGAATGTGGCATCAAGCCGTAGCTGAGGCCCCCGAACTGTGATCGCGCCATGCGACTACGCGCCGGGATCTGCGGAGGCTTCTACAGTCGCCATCGTTACACAAGCTGCCGAGGAACGAGAAGGGCGCGCTGCCGATAAGCGATTAGGAGCAGATGTCGATGTCGGCACAAAAGATACATCTGAAGGACGGTACAAGCATATTCGCCAGCGCGGATGATCGAGTTTGGCTACAATTACGTGTAGGGAGCAAGTCGATCGAGGCGCGTAAGCTTGGCGCAATCGTGCGGATTCTTAGCCGACTGTCATCCGTGGGAACCTCAAATGTCATACATCGGACAACGCCGGTTCGAGACGTTAGGGGAAGGGGACGCCGCGATGACGGGTTTTTGTTGAGATTGCAGTCACACGGAGCTCAAGAGCTAACCTATTTAACCTCGGCGCCCTAGCGGCGATGCGTCGCTACGGATTGGCACCTTTTGATGCCCTGAAGGCTGAATCGTGTTGATACGAAGGCTAAAGCCAAAAACCTCGACGAGCACGAGGCCCGCCACATCATTCCGATAGCGATATGCTTAGAGGTGATCGATAAAGGCCAGCAATCGAATGACCCACCGGCACTTACGGCGGCGAGATACCGACGCTGCGCAAAAGTGCGTGTCGGTCGCGGACGACGGCTGCTGCGTCACGCGGTGATATCGCTGGGTCGCTAAAGCCCATCCCCGCCCGATCGTAGGAGCACATACGCGCGTGGCGTGCAATCTCAGGTTGAACTAAACGCCACACTACCGCGCCGATCACCAAGCCCGACGGCAAGAATCACAGTAGGCGAACCGGTTCCGGTGAGATGATGTTTATGCCGCCGCCCCCCGACGTCAACTAAACGCTGAGCATTGCACGAATAAGTTCAGGTCGTATGGCTCTTTTTGTGGCATAGTCCCTTCTGAGCAAGGACGATGGAGGCGATTACCACGGCTCGAAGTAAACTGCGCACTGGTTTGTGCTGAGGCGAAGAATTTGAAAAATAGCGTACAGCCGTAGGCGCGACAACGAAAAGGGCGGCGCTGAGGGCGCTATGGGATACGTTGAAGACAATGTGTTTCGTCCGATGCCGTCGTACAAGAACATCGAAGCCCTCAACGTCGACTTACGCACCGGTACGAGCTTGCTTGACGCAAAATGAGACGGGACTCTTGCACACAGGCTCCGATGGATCGATCATTTCGCGTTGCTGCTTATCGATGAACTCGGATATATACCGTTTTGAACGAGAAGGGACGGACCTGCTCTTCCAGGTGATCGCGCAACGCTACGAACGTGCCAGCGTTGCGATTACGATCAATCTCGCCTTTGAACGCTGGACACAGATATTCCCAGACGCCGTGGCCTCTCGCGCGGTCATCGATACCCTCATCCAACACGGTTCCATCTTCGAGTTCGGTGGGGAGAGCCACCGTCTTCGCAGCGGACAGGGAAGCGTGGCGAGGGGGCGCAAAACGTGAGATCCGGGGGTTAAAAATTCAGGAGCGCAAAGGTTCAATTACTCGCGAGCGCTCCCAACTGGACGGCCCGCCACACATTTTCAGCAGGCCCAGACCGGCTTCCGCACGCGTCTATGATGTCCTGCGTCGCGGAAGAGGGGCGTCTTCTCGGTGTTGTCCTTAAGTCGTGCAGAAGGTCTCAGACTCAAGCCGGTTGACCGACTCCTGGAGGATTCCTTCACGTCGGAGTCGTACGCGAACTGATGGCTGCCACGTTTTCAAGCGGTAGCAACCCGTACGTGTTCGGTTGTCCGGCCAAGCGAGCCGAGACATCGGTTTTGGTGATCCGCATAAACATAGAAAAAGAGATCCGCGAATATGTGTCAGGGCGGTAGTGTCGAAGTCGCTTCAAATTATCCACAGAAGTTGGCTGTGATAGATGCTGGCTCTCTTACGAGGCGAGCACGAAAGCCGCGTGAGTTCGGCGCTTGAGGGTCTCCGGTACCTCGTGGCTACTGGTGAGGCGCTTCCGCCTTCCACCGCCAAGCGTCGGATATACACGTTTCCCGACGGGCGATTGTCAATGCGTATGGACCAACTGAGTGTTCCGATGACGTCAGGGACGAATTCGTATCACTGCCTAGCGCGGGACAAATTCGTACCATGATAGGGTGGTCCCATTGCGAATTCAGGGCTGTATCTTCGTTGAGGGGAGTGGCTCGTTTCGATCGTGCGACGAAAATGAGCGGCGAGAGCTTTTTGTGGGAGGCATTTGCGTGGGTCGGGGTTATTTTAGGCGATCCCGGTCGCACGCGCGCTCTATTCTTTAGAGACCCGTTTGTAGAGGATCAGTCTGCTCGCCTGTATCGCACAGCGGATCTGGCAAGGTTAACGTCTTCCGGCTCTTTAGAATGCCCGGGAAGAATCGACCTTCAAGTAAGAATCGGCGGTGTTCGCATCGAACTTGGAGAAACCGAGGAAATACTGCGCTCGCACCGGTCCGTTTCCGGAGCAGCGGTTGTTTCTCTTGGGAAATCGGAACGCAGTCAGGCGAGTCTCGACAACACGCGCAGCCTTAACCACGACCGTGCCACGCTAGTTGCCTATGTAACGGGTTCGGAACTCGACCCTTCGAAACTCAGGGCCTTCGTTTCGCACGGGTTCCTGCGCGCTATGGTGCCCGGCGAGATGCTTGTCCTCGCCGAATTGCCGATTACGCCTAACAATAAGGTCGATTGCCGGCGACTCGAAACCATGACTCGCCGTAAGCACGAGAAGAGCTTTCAGCACCCATTCTCGGCAATGTACGCCCATAGCTCTTTGTTTCATCTGGTTTTGGAGATGCAGCGACGGCAACTTGGGGGATGCGTACTCTGCATGTTGGTACCAGCCCGAGCGTAGCGTTGCAAACTATATTTGGTCTCGCTTTGGGAATCACGCAAGTCCTGCCGAAACGGTCATCAGCGGCTACTGCTCGCACCATCTATGAACAATGTCGAGCCGATGATATTTGGCTTTTGAGTGTATCGACTGCTGCCTCGAGTGCTCTATCCAGCGTGGAAGCCGCATCGTTGAGACAGTTGACGCATATTCGGATCGATCACGGGAGTGTCGAGGAAAGCGCGTCGCTCATTGCGGCTCTTTCGGGTTATTGCGAGTCGCCGTTGACAAATGTGCACCACGACGCGGACGCTGCAATCGGCGTCTCATCTCAGATGGCCAAGCCGCATTGGGGCCGGACCCAATGACTATGTCGCATTATGACGCCGGCGTCAGGGAATCTTTTACCGCACCACTATCTAGTGCGCAAGAGCGCCTCTGGCTCGTTGGCGAGTTAAGCCCTAGTGCGTGTTCGCTCAACACTTTTGCGGCGCTTACCGCGACCGGGGAGCTCGACTTGTCGGCACTAGCTCGAGCGTTGAACTATCTTGCTCATTCGCATGCGGCATTGCGCACGCGGTTCAATGTGATGGCGGCTGCACCCTTACAGATAGTAGAACCGAACGCTTCTATACCGCTGTTGGTCACTGAGTTTCCCTTTTTGCAGCCAAATGAGCGGCATGTCGCCTACGAGCAGTTCGTCAGAGCCGCCGTCGGCGCCCCGTTTAACCTGGAGTGCGCTCCATTAATGCGTCTCCATGTGGCCCAATACCGCAATGACGATCATTTGATCGTACTAGTAATTCATCACTTAATCAGCGATGCACGGTCAATCGGTACCCTTCTTCATGATTTAGCATCATACTACAGCGAGATAAGACGACATGGAGATGCCACCCCGCGCGAGGATCCGGGGCGATTTGCATTGTTCTCGCGCAATGAGCAGTTAGAGGGCTCGGGGAATTACGTAGGCGAAGAGTCGCATTTTTGGCGCCGCTACTTAGACGGCGCGCCCGATAGAAGTTGTTTTCGGATGTTGGGACTTCGAGGTGGTGCTGCTGGTGTAGGGCGCTCGGATTTTGAGATCACGTTGCCGGTACTGCAATCTCTTGAGAAGCTGGCGAGAGCGGAAAAGGTAACGCTTTTTACACTGCTCGCAGCTAATTTTGCGACATTGCTGGGAAGATTTCTGGGGGTCGATGACTTGGTATTCGGCACTTCTGTTTTCAGTCGCTCGAAATCTTCACTTAAGGACGTGGTCGGCCCATTATTAAACGTTATACCAATTCGAGCGAGATACAGCGCTAAACGGCCTTCGATAGAAGCTATCCGCGATATGCGCAAGAACGTTGAGTCGATTCTGCGGCACCAATATTTGCCATTTGACAGAATCGTCCGAGCTGTTAAGCCAAGGCGTATCCTAGGGGAAACTCCCGTTTTTCAAAGCCTGCTAAATTATCGATCGACCGGCTACGCCCGAAATGAATGGCATGACCTCACTGTAAGGCCGTATGGCATGGTATCAACGGGGCTAGCCGGTTTGGAGCTGGCGCTTTCCATAGAACGTCGAAGTGATGGCATGAAATGTCGCTTAGACTATGAATCCGAGGTCTTGCCAGCGGCTTATGCCGAAGAGCTTAGTCAAGGCTTTCGTCAGCTTCTTCAAGGCAGTGCGGCAGATCCATCTGTTGCCGTTGGGAAACTGCAGCTACTTACCACCTCCAGTTCTAAGCGCCTACTGGTGGAGTGGAATGCGACCGAAGCACCGTATCCTGCTGATCGCTGCGTACACGAGCTGATCGAAGCGCAGGTCGCGAAGACCCCCGATAGCGTGGCGGTAGTCTACGAGGATACGCAGCTAACTTACGCCGAGCTCAATGCACGCGCCAATCAGTTGGCGCATCACTTGCGAGAACTCGGCGTCGGGCCGGATTGTCGCGTGGGCCTCTGTCTGCAGCGCAGCCTGGACATGGTCGTTGCGCTGCTGGCCGTGCTCAAATCAGGTGGTGCCTACGTGCCGCTCGATCCTAACTACCCCTTTGAGCGATTACAGTACATGTTGGATGATAGTGCGCCGACGGCAGTCTTGACCCATGAGGCGATTGCGGATTCGGTGCGGGAGCTACTGGAGCGCACGTCGGCGGAGGTGCTCAATTTCGACACGGATGTTGCGCTCTGGCGCGATGCAGCAATGAGCAATCCCGACCGGTGTGGCCTTACCGCGCAGCACTTGGCCTACATTATCTATACTTCGGGTTCGACCGGCCGACCCAAAGGCGTCATGATAGAGCACCGTGGGATATGTAATCTGTCCACCGTTCAAGCGAGAAGACTGGAGATTGACGCCAAGAGTCATGTTTTGCAATTCGCCTCGTTCAGTTTTGATGCGTCGGTATTCGAAAGTATTCTGGCACTGTGTCATGGGACTTCGTTATATATTGCACCGCATGATGGGGTAGCCGGCCAATCGCTCGCTACAATATTCAATAGCTACCAGATCACACATGCGTTACTACCGCCAGTGGTACTCTCCTCGGTTGCGGAAGAGCTGGATTTTGAACAAGCGCGCGTCTTAATTGTCGGCGGTGATATTTCAACAAGTAAACTCGCCAAACGCTGGGCGCGGGGGCGACGCCTAATCAATGCATACGGGCCGACCGAATCGACGGTGAGCGCAACATTTTATGAGTGTGATTCGGATCGCGAAGGAAATCTTCCAATTGGTCGTCCGATTGACAATACGCGGATATATATCGTAGACGCGCACCTGGAGCCGGTGCCCATTGGGGTGGCTGGTGAGTTGTACATTGGTGGTGCTGGTGTCGCGCGTGGCTATTGGAATCGTCCGGAGCTGACGAGAGAACGGTTTATCGCCAGTCCGTTTGTGGAGGGTGACCGGCTCTATAAAACCGGCGATGTGGCGCGTTACTTACCTGACGGCAACATCGAGTTCTTAGGTCGTAACGACTCCCAAGTGAAGATCCGTGGGTTCCGGATCGAGCTTGGTGAGATCGAGTCTCGGCTTGGGACCTATGCCGGCATTCGCGATGCGGTGGTCGTTGCTCACGGGGATGGCGGCGAGAAACGGCTGGTGGCCTACTATGTAGCCGAGGAAGGTGCCGGGGCGATTGAAGCAGAGCGATTACGGCTGCATCTGCAAAGCACGCTTCCGGAGTACATGGTTCCTGCGGCGTACGTGGGGTTGGCGTCGTTACCGCTTACGGCAAACGGGAAGGTGGACCGCCCGGCGCTTCCTGCACCCGACGACTCGGCGTATGCGCGGCGTGCGTATGAAGCGCCGCAGGGTGAAGTGGAGCAGACGCTGGCGCAGATATGGAGCGAACTGCTGGCGGTCGAGCGGATTGGTCGTTACGATGACTTCTTTGAGTTGGGTGGCCATTCACTGCTGGTGGTGCGCATGCTCTCTCGCGTGCGCGAGGCGTTGAAGTTGGAACTGGCGTTGAGTGCACTCTTTACGCAGCCGGTGCTGAAGGATGTCGCTGTGCTGCTGGAACTGCGGTCTAATACGCCACTGCCTCCGATCGATCGGGTAGATCGCGAACAGCCGTTAGCGCTGTCATTTGCTCAGCAGCGGTTGTGGTTTTTAGCGCAGATGGAGGGGGTCAGCCAGGCGTATCACATTCCGCTGGCGCTACGTCTGCGCGGCAAACTG
>Ga0182024_10021919_pt1 | contig 11558 bp, 10 predicted proteins | sample P32metaG_FD_120480 | JGI IMG/M metagenome (GOLD analysis project Ga0182024, IMG submission 120480) | Permafrost microbial communities from Stordalen Mire, Sweden - P3-2 metaG (Illumina Assembly) | ecosystem: Environmental > Terrestrial > Soil > Wetlands > Permafrost | place: Sweden: Stordalen... | reverse complement strand
TCGTAAAGCTTGCGCGCGGGAATCGTACACGAGCCGGCCTTCTTCACCTTCACCACGGCGCTTGTGCGGATGGCCTGGTCCAGATCGGTCGCAGTAATGTTCAGGCGATCCCCATCGGCCTCAAGCAGAAAGTTCGAGAGAATCGGGATCGTTGTCTTGCGCTCGACCACGTTTTGCGTCGCGGTAAGTTCCTTCACCAGATCCTGGCGGCTTACGGTAATCTCCATCGCTGTCCCCCCAGCCCCAGACTCGACCGCAGATCCTGCCCCAGTTCCCGTTCCAGATCGCCCGGCCGGTTTCTCGACTTCGGCTTCCGCACTTGGCATTTCCCCACCCCAACTCGCCAAGCCGCGCCCTATGCCCTCACTCTATAACAACTTGCAGGTCACCGGAAGCGGCAGCTTTTCTTCCTCCCGATTGTAGTCATCCTGTGAACCTCATGCGCGTGGAAAACCGGGTTGATTCTGTGAATTCCGCGACTTCGCTCTCGATTCCTCCACCTCGTTTCCTTGCGCTCAATCAAGCTTTGAGTCCATCGCTCTTGGGAAGGTCTTTCTGGCCGTTCACAACTGGACGCGAATAGGGGTTAGTAAAGTAGGAGAAGAAATATAAATAAACCAGTAGTACCCGTAGTTGTCCTCGGAAAAGTGGGAATCTGCGCAATGTAGCGCGTAGCAAGTGAGTTGCATCATAGGCGGCTTTTCTAAATCTCAGCTGTGTAATTCTGGGCACCTGGATAATCGGTGGTTATCGCCGCAGTTGGTGTGCTCTTTCCCACTCTTCCCACAGCGGCTTCGGAATTACCTGTGGAACACATCGCGGTTGTGTGAAGGTTGCGACCAAGGCCATACAGCGCAGCCGGTTGCGGCAGGCACATCTTGCACATTGCCCGTCTTTCAGCCCAGCCCCGTCTCGCCCAGACCAACCACGCGCCGCGCCTCAAGACGTGTCTCTGACGCGGCTCTTATACTTGATCTTTCATGTCCCGCGCAGCGACCAAGTCCGCGACCCCAGTCCCGCTCGACACTCCAGTTCCGCCCGACACAGCAGCCTCGTCCTATACAGCGGCGGTAGCCCAACTGAACTCTCTGGTGCCTGAGCTTTACGCGAGCGCTGGGCAGCCGCGCCGCAGGTTCTCTGTCGACGAGGTCCGAATCCTTCTGGATGCGCTGGGCAACCCACACACTCATTTCCCATCCGTGCTGATTGCAGGCACCAACGGAAAAGGCTCAACCGCCTCGACCCTCGCTTCGATCCTCGCAGAAGCTGGCCTGCGCACAGGCCTCTACACATCGCCTCATCTCGAACGGCCCAATGAACGCATCCGCATCGGGAGCCCAGAAATCTCATTTGACATCGCCGACGCAGACTTTGCGCGCCTCTACTTCCGCGTGCACGATGCAGGCAAGGACCTGGTCCTCTCCGGGCGTCTGCCGCAACTGCCCAGCTATTTCGAGATTCTCACCGCATTGGCCTTCCTCCACTTCGCCGAGAGTAAAATCGACATCGCCATGCTCGAAGTCGGCATGGGCGGGCGTCTCGACGCCACGAACGTCGTCAACCCGCTCCTTTCCATCGTCACCGACATCTCACTCGACCACATGGAGTGGCTCGGCCCCACCATTACAGACATCGCCCGCGAGAAGGCCGGAATCCTGCGCCCCGGCGGGACCATGATCACTCTGCCGCAGCACCCTGAGGCAACCCAGATTCTCGGCGAAGTCGCCGTCGAGCTGGATGTCCGCGGAGTCAGCGCAGCTCCCTACGTGCCGCCCGCGGGAACCAGCGGGCCATACTCCGTCAAAGCCCCCGAGAATTTTGGAACCTTGGGCGCCACGATTGAAGTCGATTCGCCGCTCACTGGCGCTCACCAGCAGCGCAACGTGGCCCTCGCCATTGCAGCCGCCGTCGAGCTCGCCGCGCATCGTGGCTATCCCATCACGCCCGCTGCAATCGAGAACGGAATTCGCCACACGCGATGGCCGGGACGCCTCGAACACATCTCGGAACGGCTTTCAAAGAACAAAGTCGACAAAAAAGATATCGAGTGGATCCTCGACGTTGCCCACAATCCCGCCGGCGCATGGGCGCTGCGCGCGGGCATCCGCTCCATTCTCGAGGGTCACTCGCCACGCGTGCTCGTCTTCAGTTGCCTGCGTGACAAGCCTCTCAATGAGATGGCGCAGATTTTATTTCCTCTTTTTGATGAGGTGATTGTAGTCCCCATTCAGAACGCCCGCGCGGCATCTCTCGAAGATCTTCTCGCTGCAGCCGCAGCAACAGGAACGCCGGCCGTCGCCGCGGAATCGGTGAGCGAGGCTCTTCGCATTGCACAGGAACGCATTACCAATCACGCCCGCCTCAACCAACACGACGAAGCTTGCGGCGTCGCCGTCATCTCCGGCTCGGTATATCTCGTGGGCGAGGCGCGGACTTTGCTGCTTGGTACTGCCAAGTCATGACCCCGCGCCCCAACCCGCTGCCACGCCGCTACGTCTGGCTTAGCTACGGCGTGCAGGGGCCGCTCCTTTTTCTGCTCACCGCGGTTTGCGCGTCCACCGCTTTTGTCGCCTCCGTCTTTGATAAGCAAGGCCGCGTGCAGCATCGCATCGCGCGCTTTTGGGGCCGCAACGCGGTGCGCCTCATGTTCTCGAGGCTCACGATCAAGGGCGCGGAGAACTTCCGCAAGCATCCGGTCGCGGTCTACGTATCCAACCACACTTCATATATGGACACGCCCGTAATCTTCGGCTCGTTGCCTTTCCAGTTCCGCATCCTCGCCAAAAAAGATCTCTGGCAGTGGCCCATGATCGGATGGTATCTCGGCCGCTCCGGGCAAATGCCCATCGACCTCGAAAATCCGCACGCTACGCTATCGAGCCTGGGCGGCGCAGTGAAGGCGTTGCGCGCCGGCATGCCGCTCTTCGTTTTTCCCGAAGGCGGCCGCACGTCCGACGGAGCCTTGCGGCCATTTCTCGCCGGCGCGGCGTACCTCGCGATTCGCGCGCAGGTGCCAATCGTTCCCATCGCGCTCAGCGGCGTCTACGATTTGCTGCCCATCCACACCAAGCAGTTCTATCCCACCAGGCTCACCGTGCAAGTTGGCGATCCCATCGATACCAAAGGGATGAATGTGCGCCAGAACGGCGAATTGATCGAGCAAGTCCGCGTGGCAATTGGAGAGATGCGCGGCCAGACCGAGCCGGCTCAACCGGAAACGCCCGCGCCGCTGGTGTAACTCCCTGCATCGCTCAGTTTGCGAAGACTCTGGCACCCGTCGCCTGAATCCGCCCCAATTCAGACTCTAAGACTCTGGATGAAGATCCACACAAGCTCAAGCGTCATGAACGATGCGACCGCCATGACTACGAACCATCCTGAGTTTCGCATCGGGGCATAGAGAACCAGACAAATTGCCGCGTTGGCCAGGTACGCAGCGTTAAGGCCCACAAAACAGGCGCGTGTTGGGGGGATCTGGTTGCGTCGCAGAATCAGCAGCACAGCGCAGGCAATCATCACTCCGAAGGTCGGACCGACCATAGAAAGCCATCGTCCTGTGGGCATACCGGCGAGGTTCCCGAGACGCAGGAGAACTGGCCCCTCCACCAAAATCGTGCCGCAAATCGAAAGGGCAACGGCAGCCCAGATCAAGCGCCTCCCCACAGGAGTGGAAATATGCTTCGAAACTAGCGACCGCAAACGAAGCCAAATCATCGGAAATGCAAAAAAGAATGGCGCCCCAATGAACAGGTGCCACCAGTTCCCCTGATCGCCCGGAACCCTGAGCGTTACGGCGTCCCAGGCGGAGGTATTGACTGCGAAAGGAAGGAACGCGGCAACAGCAGCCGTTAGCGATACCAGCAAAGCAACTACGTTGAACCAGGTCGGAGCTCGGCTTTCTTCAATCGAATTCAATAAATCACCCTCTTCCCCGAGGCAGAGTTCTTCGCGGCCAAGGTTTTTCGTCACCGACACCCGCCGCAGCAAGCATTACGCGCCCGCCGTTCCGTAAGTTCCCTTCGCGAGTTCCTAATGACCGGCAATATCTTGGAACCCGCATTTTGCATTCAAGGCTAGAAACACAATGCCGTTACACTGTCTCCATGGCCCCGCGCATCGCCATTCCCGAACCCACCAGCGACGAGCCCGAATACAATCAGCGCTCTTTGCCGCAGTATGTCGCCGCAGTCGAGGCAGCAGGAGGCGAGCCCGTTGTGATTTCGATGCGCGACCCGCAACAGAGCGTTGCCAAACTGCTCGCATCTGTGCAGGGAATTTTATTGCCCGGCAGTGGCCACGACGTCGATCCTCAACGCTACGGCGAAGCGCGCGCACCGGAGACCGCAACCGACGATCCCACGCGCGCCATGATCGACGAGCTACTCTTGAAAGACGCATTCAATCTCCGCAAGCCAATCCTCACCATTTGCCACGGCACGCAAACGCTGAATGTGTGGCGCGGTGGCGCATTGATTCAGGATTTGAAAACTCCTGTGAACCACATGCCCGGCCGCGAAGTAGCCGAAGCGCATCCAGTTCGGCTCGCGCAGGTCTCGCGACTCACAGAAATTTTCGCGCACGCCGGCGAATCCGATACGCAAGTGAACTCGAGTCATCATCAGGCGATTCGCACTCCCGGCGACAATCTCCGCGTCGTAGCTGTCTCACCGGGCGACGGCGTGATCGAGGCAGTTGAGCTCGACGCGCCAAATCACTTTGTTGTCGGCGTGCAGTGGCATCCCGAGCGGACGTATTCGGAAAGCGGATTTTCTCGCGCAATTTTTTCCGCGTTTGTGCAGGCAGCCAGCGCGTGGCAAAATCCGCAAAGTTAGGGTCTTGAACCGTGAGAGTTCAAACCTAGGAAACGAGTCCTGACAATGATCCAGTCGGTAGCTGTTATTCTCACGGTCGCCGGCGGCCAAATCACCGGCTTCGGGTTCAGTCTGATCTTGCTGTTCTTGGGGGCTTGCCTTCTCGTGGGCATTTGCTGGCAGCTCATCGATAACTGGTACGCACGCGTTCACGGCCGCGACTGGCCCGCCGTCTCCGCCGTCATTGACATTGTGAGTGTCGCCTTCATGGAGGATGACAGCATTATCCCGCCCCTCAAAGCCGGCTCATACAATCCCTACTACCAGGCAACGCTGACCTACATCTACCACTATCCCGAGAAGCAGATGGGCGACTACAGCCGCAGTTTTGGCAAAAAGGAAGATGCCGAGGCTTGGGCGAATTCCTACAAAGGCGAAACCGTCAAGGTTCACGTAGACCCGCGCGATCCCACGCGTTCTCTGCTGCGAGAAGAAGACCTTTAGGCGGTTGGCTCGGTTGCGGGAACCAGAAGGCTAAAATCGACCAATGACCTCGGGTGGCTCAAGTTCCCGTCTGAACGAATTGCTGTTGACCGCCGGTCTTGAGCCGCTGGACGACGAAACCATCGGGAAATTTGAAGTCTATCTTTCGCTCTTTGTTCGCTGGAACAAGAAACTAAACCTCAGCTCCGTCCGCGACGAAGAAGGAATAATTTCGCGCCACTTCGTTGAATCCATTGCAGTTGCGCAGTTACTGCCCTCTGAAGTCGCCACCCTGCTAGATTTTGGCTCCGGCGCCGGCCTGCCCGGAATCCCGATCGCGATCTGTCGACCAAGCATCGCCGTAACACTTGCCGAGTCTCAGGTCAAGAAAGCCGCTTTCCTCCAGGAGGCTGTGCGGGTCCTCGGAATCTCGGCAAAAGTCAATGCGGATCGCGCCGAGACGCTCCCTGAAGTTTTCGATTGCGTGGTGATGAGGGCCGTTGAAAAAATGCCCCGAGCCGTCGCCGCCGCAGTAAAGCTTGTCGCGCCGCGCGGCTGGCTCGCTCTGATGACAACGGAGGCCGACCTCGCGAAGCTTCAGACCGCCGTCGGCTCAAGGTTCCAGTGGAAAGAACGGATTCACCTGTCGGGCAGCGATTCGCGAATCCTTGCACTTGGACAGAAAATCAACTAAGCCCCATCGGCTTCCCTACCTCTGTCAAGCTCTCATTCCCATCTGCCTGCCCTAACGCCCTGAAAACACTCTGCCGAAACTCTCCCGAAGTTTGCCGATCATTTCGCATCGTTGGCGCATACTCAGCACATGTCAATGTTCAATGGTCGCATCTACCCTCACAGGTTGCGATTCAACGTGGGAGGTATGGGAGGTATGCATACCGTATGGCAAAAGGTATGAGGCCCCCTCTTAAACCCTTCAAAATCAAATATGGAGGTATGGCATACCGGGGGGGAGGGGTGGGTATGTTTTTTTCAAGAGCAGCCGCCAGCCGAGAACCTTGCCAGCAATCTCAACCTGTTCCACGTGGAACGTTGAGCAACCGAAAGCGCACGGCCAAAGTCGATCTCTAGACTTCTCCCAGCCACTATCGTTCCACGTGGAACATCGGTGCCCATCTCGGAAAGTTTTCCACTTCGGGCCTCCCTTTCTGCCTTACGTTTCCATTTCGCGCCATCCCGCCCGAAGCCTTTCCACCATAATGGTTTGCTCCGTGAGCCCGTCCTCCCGCTCCGGACGCTTTCCACAGCTTCGCCCCGTTTCCCACAACGCAAGCGCAAACGCGCACACGCGCTCTCGCTTTACTCTGGTATGCCATGGGAAAGATCGTCGGGCTCGTCAACCAAAAAGGTGGAGTGGGCAAAACCACGACTGCCATCAATCTCGCCGCCTGCCTGGCGCTCGAGGGCCTAAAAGTCCTTCTCGTCGACTGCGATCCCCAAGCCAACGCCTCCTCCGGCCTTGGCCTACAGCGCGACGACAGCCGCCACTCCGTCTACGACGTTCTAATTGGCGACAGCCTTGCGGAGCAGGTGATTTTGCCTACCGAAGTCGATGGCCTTTCGCTTTTGCCTGGGTCTAAGAACCTTACGGGCGCCAATATCGAGCTTTCCGGCGCTGACGATCGAGCACTCCACCTGCGACAGAGCCTCGACCCGATAAAGGACCAGTACGATCTGATCTTCCTCGATTGCCCCCCCGCCCTTGATCTGCTTACTCTCAACGTGCTATCTGCCGCTGAAACCCTGATTGTTCCCATGCAGGCCGAATACTTCGCCCTCGAGGGGATTTCGGAGTTGATTTCGACTCTTGAGCGCGTCCGCTCCGCCTACAATCCAGACCTGGCCATTGAGGGCGTACTGCTGACCATGTACGACGACCGCACCAACCTTGCCCAGCAAGTGACGGAAACTCTCCGCGAGCACTTTGGCGAGATCATTTATCACACCGTAATTCCCCGTAACGTCCGCCTGGCAGAGGCGCCCAGCCACGGTAAGCCCGTCGCCATATATGATCCACGTTCCCGCGGCGCGGAAGCGTACTTCGAGATGGCCGGAGAGTTCATGGCCCGCAATCAGATCGAAAGCCCCCGCGCAGCGGAGCGGAGAGCAGCGGCGGAACGCGAAGCCACGGCAGATGAACCCCCAAAAGAAGACCGCCCCAAGGCCAAAGGCGCCTTCTGGCCTTACACCTGACCGCTGGATTCGATCCAGCGAGCCAATCGAGACCCCGTCCGAGCGCTAAGATCCATCACCCTATCGCATTCACTAACCGTTGAGGATTCAGTACTATGACCACTGCCGCCGCCATTGACTCCAAAATCGACCCTAAACGCCGCGCACTCGGCAAAGGCCTTGACTCCCTGCTGCCGCGCGCTCAAGCCCCAGCCGCTCAAGCAACCGAATCCGAGGGAGGAAGGCCGCGCGAGATTCCCCTCGACCTCATCGACCACAATCCCTTCCAGACACGATCGACGGTGAATCAGGACCAGCTCGCCGAGCTGGCCGCATCCATCTCCGCCAACGGCGTCGTCCAGCCGGTGCTCGTTCGTCCCCTTGCGGGCGGCCGCTTTCAGTTGATTGCCGGCGAACGTCGCTGGCGCGCATCGCAGATCGCCGGCAAAGCCACCGTGCCTGCAATCCTTCGCCAGGTCTCAGATGAGCAGGCGATGGAAATCACCATCGTCGAGAATCTGCAGCGCGCGGACCTGAACCCAATGGAACAGGCGCGGGCTTTTGAGCGCCTCTCGCGCGAGTTCCACATGACCCAGGAGCAGATGGCGCAGCGCACCGGCAAGGACCGCGCGACGGTTGCCAACTTCCTTCGCCTGCTCAAGCTTCCCCCGTCCGTGCAAGCCCGCGTCGAGTCAGGCGACCTCACATTCGGCCACGCACGCGCGCTCCTCGCGCTCCCAGGCACAGAGGAGATGGAAAAGGCGGCACAGCGAGTCGTCGACAATTCGCTTTCTGTTCGCCAAACAGAGAGCCTCGTTCACGAACTCATCGATCCAAGTCAAAAGGCGAAAAAGAGCCCCAAGCCACCGGCGCCCGTCGATGCTAATGTTCGCGACGCCCAGGAACGCCTGCAGCGCGCTCTTGGTCTGAAGGTGACAATTGAGGATCGCAATGGCCGCGGCAAAGTCATCATTGAATACGCGCGCCTGGAAGACTTCGACGCATTGATGGAACGGTTTGCGGAAGAATAAACGCCCCGGAGCGAGGGACTTGCGCTCAAAAATCTGATAATCTGACTTTGTGAATCCGGTTCCAATCAGCGTGACCGAAGCTTCGCGAAACTTCTCCGACTGCGTGAATCGCGCCCGCTATCAGGGCACGTCCTTCGTGCTGCTCAAGGGCGGCTCGCCGGTTGCTCGAATTGAGCCGCCAGAAGCTCAGCCGAAACGCGGACGTGAATTGGCCGCTGCGTTGGTCAAGGCCGTGGAAGACGTGCACGTTGGCGAGGAGGAAGCCACTTCATGGCTGCACAATCTGGAGCAGTCGCGCGGATCGTTGCAACCTCAAGGCCGCCCGTGGAGATTTTAGGCCGTGGCGCTTTTAGTCGATGCGGATGTCATCATCCAGGCGGAGCGAAAAGCATTCGATTTCGACGCCTGGCTTCGCGCGCATCCTGATGAAGAGATTAAGCTCGCCGCAATAACGGTCGCCGAGCTTTGGCGTAGCGTCGAGCGCGCCACCGGCGTCCACCGCGCGCGCCGTCAGAAGTACCTGCAACGCGTTCTCACTGTATTTGAAATCGTTCCGTACACGGAGAAGGCAGCCGTTGAACATGCGCGCTTGTGGGCCGACGCTGATACTGCAGGCCAGAGAATAAGCCCGCACGACCTGATGCTCGCCGCAACCGCGCGTGAAATCGGCGCGACGATCATCACCTCCAATACGAAACGTTTCGCGGCTGTTCCGGGATTGACTGTGCTCAAGCCGTAGCTCCAGTGCTACTCAAAGGCAGGATTCGATGATGAAAGTTTCGGCGTTGTTCATCTCTGCTGTACTCTCTGCAAGCCTCACCTCAGGTCAGGCGCCGCAAACAAATCCCGGGTCCATCAGTGTTGATCTCGCAAAACCTGTAGGCAGCTACAAGCCCATCACCAACTGGTTCGGCTATGACGAATCGAACTACACGACCATGAAATACGGCAGGCAATTGCTCGGCGAGCTGCACGATCTGAGCCCCGCGCCTGTCTACATTCGCACTCATCATCTGCTCACTTCAGGCAACGGCGGGCCCGAGCTCAAGTGGAGCTCGTCGAACGTATTCAGCCTCGACAAAGATGGGAAACCGGTCTACGACTTCACCATCACTGACCAGACATTCGACGCGTTCGAGAAGACCGGAGTAAGGCCGATGGTCGAGCTTGGGTTCATGCCCAAGGATTTGGCCGCACCGATTCCCGGCATCACTGAATATCAGCTCCACTACCCCAAGCCAACGATGGGCGGAGCGTCAAACAATCCGCCCAGCGACTACAAAATGTGGGGCGAGCTGGTGCGCAAGTACACCGAGCATCTTGTCCAGCGATACGGCCGTCAGCAGGTAAGCACCTGGTACTTCGAAGTTTGGAATGAGCCGGACATCCTCTACTGGCACGGCACGCCGCAGGACTACTTCAAACTCTACGATTATGCCGTCGCCGGCGTGAGAGCAGCTTTACCTGATGCAAAGGTCGGCGGCCCGGCAACCACTGGGCCCGGTAACGCCAAGGCCAGCGCTTTCCTCGAAGGCTTCCTCGAGCATTGCCTGCGCGACAAAAGCGCAGCCGACGGCAAGCCGATCCCGCTGGATTTCATCTCGTTTCATCCCAAGGGCCGCACAATTTTTATCGGTGGACACGTGAGGATGGGCCTCTCGAACGAGTTGCAGGCTACCCAAGCAGGATTCCAGATCGTCGCGAAATATCCGCAATATCGCCATCTGCCCATCATCCTGAGCGAGGCCGACCCCGAAGGCTGCGCAGCCTGTTCAATGAAAGACAATCCCGCGAACGCCTATCGCAATGGGCCGCTCTACGCCGCATACACGGCGGCCGCCATTAAAGCGCTGTTCGAGTTGCAGGACGCGAACAAAGTCAACCTGATTGCCATGCTGTCCTGGTCCTTCGAGTTTGAGGGCAAAGACTATTTCGAGGGATTTCGCGCGCTCGCGACCAACGGAATCGACAAGCCGGTCCTCAATCTCTTCCGCATGGCGGGTCTTATGACCGGTGAGCGCGTGGAAACGAACAGCACTGGCGAAATTTCGCTCGACGACCTCGTCAAAACCGGCGCGCGCCAGGCGCCCGATCTGGCCGCTTCCGATATCGACGCGTTTGCAACAAAATCCGATCACGAAGCGGCGGTCATGCTCTGGAACTATCAACAAGACGACCTGCCCGCGCCCGCTGCGGACGTTCAGATCACAGTCACCGGAATTCCTGCAGGAGTGAAACGAGTGCTGATGGAGCACTACCGGATTGACGACACGCACAGCAACGCCTACACCGCATGGAAGAACATGGGATCGCCGCAATCACCCACACCCGAGCAATACGCCCAGCTCAAAGCGGCCGGCCAATTGCAGCTCCTCGCCTCGCCCGCCCGGCTCGACGTCCACGAAGGAAAAGTGATCATCGACGCGAGTCTTCCACGACAGGCCGTGTCGCTGCTGCTGCTCAAGTGGTGAGCGGGAAGCGGCCCGATTTCCAAGGCTTCCAAGGAATGCGTCGCAGGTTGCTTTGGGGCTGCGGTGGATTTATCCTTCATGTCTACTCACGCCTCTTTTGTTGAGGCTGCTTGACTTGAAGCGGAGACAGCATCATGGCCCTCCAACCCGCAACCTCAAACAACAACGCGACTCACGCTGCCCACCTGGTCCCCGTCGTCCTGAATGGGCGCACTCTTGAACCCAACCGGCGCATTCCGCTGAATCTCGACTGGGTTGAAGGCGTGCGCGTAAACACCAGCGCAGTCGAGCGCCGCGTGGCGACGCACGTTACGCGACGCACCGTGAAGAAAGAAACCCAGGCAGCCTGGCTGCTGCGCGCCATCGCCTGCATGGATCTCACCACCCTCAGCGGCGACGACTCAGCCGACCGCGTGCGCCGTCTCTGCGCCAAGGCGCGCAACCCGCTGCAGCGGCACATCATCGAAGGCCTCGGCATTGAGGATCTCCATCTCACCGTCGGCGCGGTGTGCGTCTATCACGCGTTTGTTGAAACCGCCGTTCGAGCATTGGAAGGTTCCGGCATTCCCGTC
>Ga0182024_10021918_pt1 | contig 11559 bp, 7 predicted proteins | sample P32metaG_FD_120480 | JGI IMG/M metagenome (GOLD analysis project Ga0182024, IMG submission 120480) | Permafrost microbial communities from Stordalen Mire, Sweden - P3-2 metaG (Illumina Assembly) | ecosystem: Environmental > Terrestrial > Soil > Wetlands > Permafrost | place: Sweden: Stordalen... | reverse complement strand
GTCGAGCACCGTGGCAGCAAGCCGTCCGGCAGAGGCGCCCTGCTTGACCGCGCGGACGAACATGGCCCAGGGCTGCACCCGCAGCCGCGCGAGAATCGCGGCATAGGCGTCGAGCGGATGGCCGGACAAAAAGAACCCGACAGAGTCGAACTCGCGCCGCAGCCGTTCATTGAGCGGCCATGGCTCGGCCTTCGGCAACGCGATGGCGTCGACGCTTTCGCCGCCAAACAGCACGCTTTGGCCGGCAAGCTGCTCTGCCTCACGGCGGTGCGCCGCGGCGAGGATGGATTCGGCGGCGACATGGACGCGCGCGCGATTGGGTTCGAGGTCGTCGAAAGCGCCGGCAGCGGCGAGACTTTCGAGCGTGCGCTTATTGATTTCGCGCGGATTGAGTTTTGCCGCGAAATGACTTAGATCGCGAAAGGCAGGCGTGGGCAATTGAGTTGCTTTGCCCGCCGCGGGAATGTCCGCACTGCCATTGATCGCCGCGAGCGAACGAGCATGCGACTCGCCGACGCCCTTGATCGCCGAGAGCGCATAGCGGATCGCCGGTTCGCCCCTGCATTCGGCAGGCTCGAAATCGGCGCCAGACGTCTGCACTGACGGCGGCAAGACCTTGATATTGAGGCGCCGCGCCTCGTTGCAGAATTCGGCGAGCTTGTCGGTGTTCGATTTGTCGAGCGTCATGGACGCGGCGAGAAATTCGACCGGATAATTGGCTTTGAGCCAGGCGGTTTGATAGGAAAGCATGGCGTAGGGAGCTGAGTGGGACTTATTGAACCCGTATTCAGCGAATTTCGCGCAAGCATCAAAAATCGCATCGGCGGTCGGCTTCGGGATCTTTCTTTCGATCGCGCCCGACACGAAGCGCTCGCGTTGCGCATCCATCTCGGCTTTGATCTTCTTGCCCATGGCACGCCGCAGGAGATCGGCCTGGGCAAGGCTGTAGCCGGCAAGGTCGCGGGCGATCTGCTGGACCTGCTCCTGATACGTGATCACCCCGAACGTCTCGCGCAGGATGGGTTCAAGCTCGGGAAGCGCGTACTCGACAGGTTCTTCACCATTCTTCCGAGCGCAATAGACCGGAATATTCGCCATCGGACCCGGCCGGTAGAGGGCCACGAGCGCAATAATATCTTCGAACCGGTCGGCCCGCATATCGGCCAAGGCCTTGCGCATGCCAGCACTTTCAAGCTGGAACACACCAACCGTTTCGCCCCGCTCCAGCATGGCGAAGGTCTTCTTGTCGTCCAGAGGAATTTTCAAAAGGTCAATTACGACACCGCGTTTTTTGAGCAGCTTAAGGCAATAGGATAGGATGGTCAGCGTTTTGAGGCCGAGAAAATCGAATTTCACGAGGCCCGCCTGCTCAACCCATTTCATGTTGAACTGAGTGGCCGGCATGTCCGATTTCGGATCGCGGTAAAGCGGCACGAGTTCTTCGAGCGGCCGATCACCTATGACGATACCCGCCGCATGTGTCGAGGCGTTGGAGTAAAGCCCTTCGAGCGTTTGCGCGATCTGCAGCATTTTGGCGACACGAGGGTCCGTCTCGGAGGCTTCCTTGAGACGAGGCTCGGACTCGATGGCTTGTTTGAGATTGACCGGCGCCGCCGGATTCTGGGGCACTAGCTTTGCGAGCTTATCGACTTGCCCCAGCGGCATTTCGAGGACCCGGCCAACATTGCGCATGACGCCGCGCGCGAGAAAAGATCCAAATGTAATGATCTGCGCGACTTTATCGTTCCCATAGCGGGCCCGGACATAGGCGATCACTTCGTCGCGGCGCTCTTGGCAGAAATCAATGTCGAAATCCGGCATCGACACGCGGTCGGGATTGAGGAAGCGCTCGAACAAAAGTCCGAAGCGGATCGGGTCGAGATCCGTGATCGTAAGGGAATAGGCAACCAGGGATCCGGCCCCAGATCCGCGGCCCGGCCCAACTGGAATATCCTGCGATTTTGCATATTTGATGAAATCCGCGACGATCAGAAAATAGCCCGGGAAATTCATCTTGATGATCACATCGAGCTCGAAGGCGAGCCTGGCGTGATAATCAGGCGCTGTGAAGCCTTGTGCCGGGCCATGCGCGGCAAGACGTGCCGCAAGGCCAGCCTCCGCCTCGTCGCGGAGAGCCTTGGCCTCGTCCTCGATGCCGCCATCGGCGAAACGCGGCAGAATCGGCTTGCGGCTCAACGGCCGGTAACAGCAACGCAGCGCGATCTCGACGCTGTTGCGTGTGGCTTCCGGGACGTCCGCGAAAAGCGCAAGCATTTCCGCCCGCGTCTTAAAATGATGCTCGGGGGAAAGCTGGCGGCGGGCGCCGTCGCTGACAACTGTTCCCTCCGCAATGCAGATTAAGGCGTCATGGGCTTCATAATCAGGGGTCCCTGCGAAAAAAACCTCATTGGTGGCTATGAGCGGCAATGAGGCGCGATAGGCGAGGTCGAAGAGACGCGGCTCGATCGCGCGCTCAGAGCTAAGACCGTGGCGCTGGATTTCAACATAGAGCCTCTCCGGAAATAACCGCTCGAGCAACGCCGCGCGGCCAAAAGCAAGCTCGGCTCGGTCATGGGCGAAGGCGCGGTCGAGTGGTCCATCTGGGCCGCCTGACAGCGCGATCAGCCCTTGGCTTCGCCCTTCGAGGCGCTCAATACAAACATGCGGAGGATCGCCAGGGTTTGGGTCGAGCCACGCACGCGAGGCAATGTACATCAGGTTCAAATATCCGGCGGCGTCCTGAGCCAGGAGCACGATGGACGCACGGCCCGCGTCCGCATCGCCGCGCGGGGCCATCGCCGCCGCATCCTGAAAATCGAGGGTGATTTGCATGCCAACGATCGGCTGCACACCCTCCTTAGCGAGCTTGTCGGAAAACTCCAGGGCGCCGAAAAGATTGTTCGAATCGGTTATCGCGAGCGCCGGCATGGAATCCGCAACGGCAAGCTTGGCGAGCTTGGCGACACTCATCGCCCCTTCGCGCAGCGAATAGGAACTGTGTACATGGAGATGCACGAAGCCCGCACCGTCGCGGAGCTGGTCAACGTCTTCGTTGCTGTCTTGATTGGCGTTCGCGCGCGCGATCATTGCTTTGCATTCCGGATTGACCAGCCCGAATATTAGCGCACGGCCACGGGTCGTCCCAGAATTCCTTCCGGGTTCTCAACATCTCGTGCACCGGTTTAGACAACGGCGAGGCATTTCAATCGCAGCACCTGCAGCTGCGATTACCAACGCAGGCTACTTCTCACGATTAACTCAAAAATCGGGAAGCTTGGCGACCGGCTTCGACGCTATGACCCGCTGAAAGACCTGAGCGGTGACCTCGCCGTTCAGGCAGACATTCACTTTCAAGCCGGCACCGGCTGCGCGACCTTCGCCTTTACCGTTTCCACGACCGCCTTAAAGGCTTCCGGCTGACTGATCGCAAGTTCGGAAAGCACCTTACGGTCGAGTTCAATACCCGCTTTCGCGAGACCATCGATGAAGCGCGAATAGGTAAGTCCGTGTTCGCGCACCGCTGCGTTGAGCCGCTGGATCCACAAAGCGCGAAAAACCCGCTTCTTGGCGCGGCGGTCCCGCGTCGCATATTGCATCGAACGATCGACCGCCGCCTTCGCCGCCCGGATCGTATTCTTGCGGCGGCCATAAAACCCCTTGGCGGCTGCTAATGTCTTTTTGTGTTTGGCGTGCGAGGTAACGCCGCGTTTTACGCGTGCCATAAATGATCTCCGGACCTAAAAGGAAAAATACCCAAACGATAGTGACAGCCTTCAGCCGTTCGGCAGAAAGAATTTGATGATATTGTCGCCATCGCTCTTGAACAGCACATTGGTGCCGCGCAGATTCCGGATCTGCTTAGGGGTGCGTTTGATCATTCCGTGGCGTTTGCCCCTTTGCGCATAGACCACTTTGCCTGTCGCGGTGATCTTGAAACGCTTTTTGGCGCCCGATTTGGTTTTCAGTTTGGGCATTTGGCTTAAGTCTCCGTTGGGCGGCACGCATCAAAAATACGCCGCCAGGCGGAACGGCAGTCCCGTTCCTGTTTTTGCTTCAAGCGAAAAGAACCGCCACGGCAGCCCTAGAGCCGGGCGGTTCGAAACCGCGCCTTATACGCAAAGATAACAGAAAAGCAAGGCCCTGGACCGCACTATGCGCATCCGACCTTGCATAAACGGGACTATCGCTCTATATGAGTTTCACGTTCATGCTTCTCATAACGGTTGTTCAATTGCGGCAATCGCTTTATTGAGAGTGGGCCCTCCGGGACCCGCTCTTTTTTATTGCCTTTTGGGCTGCCTCAGGGCGCAAGCGTGAGTCCTGGATTTTAAGGCCGGAGCGAACCGGCGATGGAACGGCTAAGTTTGGATCACGAAAACAAAGCCATAGAGACGCAAGGCGTCCTCGATGAAGTTCGCTTGGATGAACCTCGCTTGATCGAGGAAACCGGGGTTGCCGCGCGCGTCGCGCATCTGGCGCAACCGGTTTTGGCTGGTCTTGGATACCGGCTGGTCCGGGTCAAGCTTTCGGCACAAGCGGGAACGACCGTGCAGATCATGGCGGAACGGCCGGACGGGTCGATGAATGTCAAGGATTGCGAAATCGTGAGCGCGGCTTTTTCGCCGGTTCTCGATGTCGAAGATCCGGTGAAAACGGCCTATCGCCTTGAAATTTCCTCGCCTGGGATCGACCGGCCGCTCGTCCGCGTCTCGGATTTCCGCCGGGCCTTGGCACAGGAAGCGCGTATCGAATTGAATAACGGTGTCGGCGGGCGCAAACGTTTCCGTGGTCTGATCGGTAAGGTCATAGGCGACGGCAGAAGCGCGGTGGTGATACTCGAGCGTAACGACACCAAGCCCGGTGAAGCAGCAACAGCCGAGCTGCCGCTCCACGACATCGCTGAGGCGAGGCTGATTTTGACCGAGGCGTTGATCCGCCAGGCGCTGCGGGCCGCAAAAGCGGCGCAAGATTCGGCTGACGGCATCGAACCAGAGATGGGGGGATCCGTGCCAGAGTATACCCGCTCCTATGAGCCGCGGCGTGGGCCCGGCCGCTTCGCGCGAGGCACCACGAAGGCCAAACCCATGTCGCCTGCCGGCGTGCAGCTCAAATTCAAAAGCGCCAGCCAAAAACAAACCAAATCGCCGCCACGCCGTTTCGGCGTGGCCTCGTCCAGCACGGGAGATAGAGATGGCAGTTAGCGCCAATAGGCTCGAACTCTTGCAGATTGCCGACGCCGTCGCGCGGGAAAAATCGATCGACCGCCAAATCGTCCTCGCCTCGATGGAGGACGCCATTCAAAAAGCGGCGCGGTCCCGCTACGGTCAAGAAACCGAGGTTCGCGCCGAAATCAATCCGAAAACCGGGGAGATCCGGTTTTCCCGCCTGCTTCTCGTCGTCGATCAAATCGAGAACGACGCCACGCAAATCACGGTCACCGAGGCGCGCAAGAAAAACCCCGCGGCACAGGTTGGCGATTGGATCGCCGAAACCTTGCCGCCCTTCGATTTCGGTCGGATCGCCGCGCAATCGGCCAAGCAGGTCATTGTGCAGAAGGTGCGCGAAGCGGAGCGCGACCGGCAATATCAGGAATACAAGGACCGGATCGGCGATATCGTCAACGGCGTCGTGAAACGGGTGGAATATGGCAATGTGATCATCGATCTCGGACGCGGCGAGGCAACGATCCGGCGTGACGAACTGATCCCGCGCGAGGTCTTCCGGCCCGGCGACCGCGCCCGCGCCTATGTCTATGACGTGCGGCGCGAACAGCGCGGGCCGCAGATTTTTCTGTCGCGCACGCATCCGCAATTCATGGCCAAGCTGTTCCGTCAGGAAGTGCCGGAAATCTACGACGGTGTCATCGAGGTCAAATCGGTCGCGCGCGATCCCGGCTCCCGTGCCAAGATCGCGGTGATTTCGCGGGATACTTCGATCGACCCGGTCGGCGCTTGCGTCGGCATGCGCGGATCGCGGGTACAGGCGGTCGTCAATGAATTGCAGGGCGAAAAGATCGATATCATCCCCTGGTCGCCGGATGCCGCCACCTTTATTGTCAATGCGCTGCAGCCGGCCGAAGTTGTCAAGGTTGTGCTCGACGAGGATTCCGCCCGGATCGAAGTCGTCGTGCCCGATGACCAGCTCTCGCTGGCGATCGGGCGCCGCGGCCAAAACGTCCGGCTGGCGTCGCAGCTCACCGGCTGGGATATCGATATTTTGACGGAAGCGGAGGAATCGGAACGCCGGCAGAAGGAATTTGTCGAACGCACGAACATCTTCATGAAAGCGCTAAACGTCGACGAAGTTGTTGGCCAGTTGCTTGCGTCGGAGGGCTTCCGGTCAGTCGAGGAATTGGCTTTCGTGGAGCCGACCGAGGTCGCCGCGATCGAGGGATTTGACCAAGACACGGCGGTTGAAATTCAGTCCCGCGCCCATGAGTATTTGGCAAAACTCGAGGCGGAGCTGGACGCGCGGCGACAAGAACTCGGTGTTTCCGACGACCTCAAGGAGGTGGCCGGGGTGACGACGGCGATGCTCGTCAAATTTGGCGAAAACGGCATCAAAACCGTCGAGGACCTCGCCGGCTGCGCGACCGACGATCTTGTTGGCTGGAGCGAACGCAAGGATGGCGAGACGACGAAGCACGCCGGCATTCTTGACGGTTTCGAAATCTCGCGCGAGGAGGCGGAGACGCTCATCATGACTTCGCGGGTCAAGGCGGGCTGGATCGACTCTATCCCGGACCGGGCGGCGGAAGACCTCTTTGTGAACGAGACGGATGGTTAAAGCTGGCCCGGCCGAAAAGTTTCAGTGCTTTTGGATAAAACCGTTTGATAAATCAAAGTGATAGAGATCATGAGCCCTCCCACTTGAAACGGTCATGGTCAAGGAGAAACGCATTTGGCAAGACCCGGACTCCTCGACGCGGAAGGGTCCCCCGAGCGAACCTGCATCGTCACCCGGACGAAAGGTTTGCCGGAGGACATGATTCGCTTCGTCATGGGACCGGGTGCGATCGTGGTGCCCGACATCGGACGAAAATTGCCGGGACGCGGCGTTTGGGTAACGGCGCGGGCTGATCGCGTTGCGGAAGCTGTCAAACGGCAAGCTTTTTCCCGTGGTTTTAAGACAAAGGTCGTAGCGTCGGAAAGTTTGGCGGCCGAGATCGAAGCTCTGTTGACAAAGGATTGTCTCCAGGCTTTGTCGATGGCCAACAAAGCGGGGCTCGTCATCACCGGCTTTGCCAAGGTGGAACAGGCGATTGCCTCGCGGACCGTTGCTGGCCTCATTCATGCGGCGGATTGCGGTGCTGATGGAATGCGCAAACTCGGGCAAGACCTGCGCCGGTGCTATGGCAGTGACCAAGCAACACCGCGCGTAAAACTGTTTTCGTCCGACCAATTGGATTTGGCTTTGGGACGGACAAATGTGATACATGCAGCTCTGATCGAAGGATCGGCAGCTGAGGGTTTTTTGGGACGCTGCCGGAAGTTGGCGCTTTACCGGTCCGGATCGCCTGCACTGGCAAGTCCAGACCGGGCAAGGCAAGACCGGGAAGACCATGACTGGGAAAGCCCAGACCCGGCCGCCGTCCGGACTGCAATCGAATGAAACCGGATGAAACCGGATGAAATGAAATTGAGAAGCGTGCCGAACGTTCGGCACAATGAAACCGAATGGGCGCGGGCCCGGGATTGAAATACTGATGAATGACACCAAGAACCCTGGTGACACGACACTGAGCGTCGCTCCGGCCAAGAAGCTGACCTTGAAGCGGCCAGTCGAGGCGGGCATCGTGCGCCAGAGCTTTTCGCACGGACGCTCGAAAGCGGTGGTCGTCGAGAAAGTGAAACGTCGTGCGATCGCACCGGGGGAAACACATCCGCCGCGCGAGACTGTTGTGGCACCGCCGCCACCAGCACCCGCCGCCGCCGCCCCCCCAAGGCCACGCCAGCAGCCGGCCCAGCCGCACACGCAAGCGCCTCAACACCGGGCATCATCCGGGGTTATTTTACGTTCGCTGACGGAAGAGGAACGGGAAGCTCGCTCGCGCGCCCTTTCCGATGCCCGTGAACGCGAGGTGGAAGATCGGAAGCGTGCCGAGATCGAGGCCAAGGTCCGCGAAGAGCGAGAGGCCCGCGAATTTGAAGAGCGGACCGCGGCCGAAGCGCGGAAACGCGAGGAAGAGTTGCGCCGTGCGCAAGAGGCGGAAGCCAAACGCCGCTCGGAAACCGAGGCCAAACGGCGTCTTGCCGGCGGCGAACCGGCCCCAGTCCCCTCGGGTCCGGCCGTGCGCAGGCCACCAGCCGCCGCGCCCATAGTTCCGGCCGGCCTTTCTCCGGCAACACCAAGACCAGCCCTGGCCGAGGAAGAGGAAGCTCCGCATATTATTCGCCGTCCCGGCATGCCGGTGAAGACTGCTATTCCGCGCCCCGTCAAGGGCGCCGAGCAAAAAAGCCGTGGCCGCCTGACGGTCGCCAATGTCACCGGCGAAGAAGAAGAACGCACAAGATCGGTTGCGGCTTTCCGCCGCCGCGTTCAACGGCTCAAAGGCCATATCAACGAGGTTAAGGAAAAGCTCACCCGCGAGGTGATCCTGCCCGAGACGATCACGATCCAGGAACTCGCCGGCCGCATGTCGGAGCGCGGCGTCGATGTCATCAAGCTTCTGATGAAGCAAGGACAGATGGCGAAAATCACCGATGTCATCGATGCGGACACGGCGCAACTCATTGCCGAGGAACTCGGTCACACCGTCAAACGGGTCGCCGAAGCCGATGTCGAGGAAGGGCTCTTCGATACGCCGGACACGGGTGACAATCTTGTGCCGCGCCCTCCGGTCGTGACGATCATGGGCCACGTCGATCATGGCAAGACCTCGTTACTTGACGCGATCCGTCATGCCAATGTCGTTTCCGGCGAGGCGGGCGGTATCACCCAGCATATCGGCGCCTATCAGATCATCGCGCCAAACGGCGCAAAGGTCACTTTCATCGACACGCCTGGTCACGCCGCCTTTACTGCGATGCGCGCCCGCGGTGCCAAGGTGACAGACATCGTCGTTCTTGTCGTCGCCGCCGACGATGGCGTCATGCCACAAACGGCGGAAGCAATCGCGCATGCGCGCGCCGCCAAAGTCCCAATCATCGTGGCGATCAACAAGATCGACAAGCCCGACGCCAAGCCCGAGCGAGTGCGCAGTGAATTGCTGCAACATGAAGTGCAGGTCGAAAGCCTCGGCGGCGAGACGCTTGAAGTCGAAGTTTCTGCGACCAAGAAAATTAATCTCGACAAGCTACTCGATCTCATCTCCTTGCAGGCCGAACTGCTTGATCTCCGGGCCAATCCGGTACGGCCGGCGGAAGGCACGGTCATCGAGGCGCGGCTCGACAAGGGCCGCGGACCCGTAGCGACGGTGCTGGTGCAACGAGGCACGCTCAAGGTCGGGGATTTGATCGTCGGCGGCTCCCAATGGGGCCGCGTGCGCGCGCTCCTTGGCGACACGGGCGAGGCTCGAATGGATGCGGGTCCCTCGACTCCGGTCGAAGTTTTGGGCTTTTCCGGCTCGCCAGAGGCTGGCGATCGCGTCGCCGTGGTCGAGACTGAAGCAAGAGCGCGGGAAATCACCGAATATCGTGAGAGACAGAAGCGCGAAAAGGCCGCCGCACGGGGCACTATGGCACGCGGATCGCTCTCCGATATGATGAGCCAGCTAAAGACAGCGGGCCGCAAGGAGTTCCCGCTCGTGATCAAGGGCGATGTTCAGGGTTCGGTCGAGGCGATCCTCGCCACGCTGGAAAAGCTCAATACCGAGGAAGTCGCCGCCCGCGTGATCCATGCCGGCGTCGGTGGCATCACCGAATCAGACATAACATTGGCCGAAGCCTCGCAGGCGGCGGTGATTGGCTTCAATGTGCGCGCGCACAAGGAAGCCAGGGCACTTGCCGAACAGTCAGGCATCGAAATCCGCTATTACAATATTATCTATAATCTCGTTGATGATGTGAAGGCGGCGATGTCTGGTCTTCTCGCGCCAACCTTGCGCGAAGACATGCTTGGCAATGCCGAAATCCTGGAGGTCTTCACGATTTCGAAGGTCGGCAAGGTCGCGGGCTGCCGGGTCACGGATGGCACGGTCCAGCGCGGCGCCAATGTCCGGCTTATCCGTGACAATGTCGTGGTGCATGAAGGCAAACTCTCGACGCTCAAGCGCTTCAAGGACGAGGTCAAGGAAGTGCTCGCCGGCCAGGAATGCGGCATGGCGTTCGAGAATTACCAGGACATGCGGACCGGCGATGTCATCGAATGCTATACCGTGCAGGAGATCAAGCGCTCGCTGTGAGCTCAGAGATTGAGACGGGAAAAAGGGCCGGACCCTGCCCTTTCGAGCGTTTGATCGCTATTCAAAGTAACGAACCACCCAAGGTTTGAGCGGCAAAACACGCCGGAGCCCCATGTCCAGATTGCACCACCAACAAGGCGGCGAGCCATCGCAGCGGATGCTGCGCGTGGCCGAACTGATCCGCCATACCATGTCCGAACTTCTTGTCCGTTCGGCGGCCGGTGACCCTATTCTCGAAGGCCAGGTCGTGACGATTCCGGAAGTGCGGATGAGCCCCGATCTGAAGCTCGCCACGATTTACATCATGCCGCTCGGCGGCAAGAACATCGCCGATGTTTTGGCGGCGCTTGACCGCCACAAAAAACATCTGCGCGGTGAGCTTGCCCAGCGCATCAATCTGAGGTTCGCGCCCGACATTCGCTTCAAGGCCGATCGCAGCTTCGACTATGGCGCCAAAATCGACGCATTGTTTGAATTGCCCGAGGTGAAACGCGATTTGGACGCAAAACAGGAAAAGCCAGAATGACAGCCCGCACCTCGACGCGAAAGGATGTTCACGGCTGGGTGGTGCTTGATAAACCATCCGGCATGAACTCAACCCACGCCGTGTCCCGGCTGAAACGGATTTTCAACGCCAAAAAAGCCGGACATGCCGGCACCCTCGACCCTCTTGCCACGGGCATTTTGCCAATCGCTTTTGGCGAGGCGACAAAAACCGTGCCTTTCGTTCAAGACGGCGAAAAGGCCTATCGTTTTACGGTACGCTGGGGTACCGAAACGGATACCGACGATGCCGATGGCAGAATTGCCGCGCAATCAGACTTACGGCCTACCGCCGCCGAGATTCTCGCGCTGTTGCCGGGGTTCATCGGGACGATCCTGCAACTGCCGCCTTCCTATTCCGCGATCAAGATCAATGGCGAGCGCGCCTATGATCTCGCGCGTGATGGCGAGGCGCCGGTACTAACTCCGCGTCCGGTGACGATCCACGCGCTCGATCTCCTAAGCTCCGAGCCCGATGAGGCGGTCTTCGAGGCACGCTGCGGCAAGGGTACCTATGTCCGCGCGATCGCTCGCGATCTCGGCAGAAGCCTTGGCTGCTACGGCCATGTCAGCGCCTTGCGGCGGACCAGAGTCGGGCCCTTCTACGAAACGGATGCGGTGCTTTTGCCGGATTTGGACGACGAGGGCGCCCGCACCCGGGCCTTGTGCCGCAT
>Ga0182024_10021917_pt1 | contig 11559 bp, 10 predicted proteins | sample P32metaG_FD_120480 | JGI IMG/M metagenome (GOLD analysis project Ga0182024, IMG submission 120480) | Permafrost microbial communities from Stordalen Mire, Sweden - P3-2 metaG (Illumina Assembly) | ecosystem: Environmental > Terrestrial > Soil > Wetlands > Permafrost | place: Sweden: Stordalen... | reverse complement strand
TGGCGTTGGCGGACCTCCGGCGGAAGGAATCCGCGACAAGCCGCCAGTGAGATTGAGCGCCGCGACGATGTTGCCATCCTCGCCCCAACTGCCGCCCAGACCAACGGGTGCGTTGCACAAGGCGATTGCCGGGCCACCCTCTACTGAAATCTTTTGCAGCTTTCCAGACGTGAAGAAAGCGACCCACTGCCCGTCGGGAGAGAAGAAAGGCTCAATTGCCCCCTGCGTGCCTGCAAGCTCAGTGGCCTCGGGCTGATCGAGCCGCCGGGTAAAGAGCCGCCCTTGCGACACGTACACTAGCCGCGTGCCGTCGGGCGAAATGATTTCGTCGGACCCGGCGAAGGAGCCAAGCGACACGTCGGGTCCGAGATCAACGTCCAGCCGCACCAATGGTCGCTCGACAGACCGCGTCGACCGCCAGAGCGCGAACGACGTGAGGACCGCTACGATTGCTAGTGCCGTGGCCACCGCCAGCAGCAATTTGCTCGTGGAAACTGGAGCAGCCTGCGTGACAACAGAATCCTTCGGTGCCGCAATCGCTTCCTCAATCTCAAGTCGCACGTCAGTCGCGTCTGAGATACGCTGCCGCTTGTCTTTCCGCAGGCAGAGTCGCAAAAGTGTACGAATCGTAGATGGGGTGGCTTCCGGTAGTCGGTTCCAGTCCGGGTCTGTCTTTACCACCGTTGCAAGGATGTCCCCAATGTCGTCGCCATGAAACGCTTGCTTCCCGGTCAGCAACTCGTACAGCACTGCGCCAAACGCGAAGATGTCGGTACGTTTGTCTACCTGCTTGCCCTTGGCCTGCTCGGGACTCATGTAAGCCGCAGTACCGAGAATCACTCCCTGCATCGTCGCCGCCATGCTAAGCGTTGGCGAATTGCCAATGTCCTCAGTTGATGTGTCACTTGCGAATGCCTTCGCCAAGCCGAAGTCCAATACCTTCACTTTTCCTTCCGGCGTCAGCTTCACGTTGGCAGGCTTCAAGTCGCGGTGAATGATTCCCTTTTCGTGCGCCGCTTCAAGTGCCTCTGCAATCTGCTTCGCTATCGTGAGAGCTTCTTCAACTGGAACGGCTCCGTCTCGCTTGATGCGCTGGGCTAACGTGTCGCCGGGAACCAACTCCATCACGAGATAGCTTGTACCGTTTGAATCTTCGAGACCGTGGATCGTTGCGATGTTGGGATGATTGAGCGAAGCCAGCATTTTCGCTTCGCGTTGAAAACGGGAGAGTCGTTCGGCATCGTGCGCAAACGCCTCGGGCAAAACTTTAATGGCTACGTCGCGCCCGAGCTTGGTGTCGTGCGCTTGATACACCTCGCCCATACCGCCCGCGCCAATGGCCGAGCGAATTTCATACGAGCCGAGTTTTGTGCCTGTGGAAAGAGGCATAGGAGCGAGTCGGCTGAGTTTACTCGATCACGGACGGGAAAGGTAACGGAATAGGGGCAATCCGGAAGTTGTCCCGGGACAAAAGTCCGCTTAGCGGTAACTTGTCCACCACCGGTTCGCGCACATCCTTGACCCCTCCGTCCCTTTCAAGTAGGCTTTCAATTGCCCTCTCGCGAGGGCGGAGGTGTTTCCCTTATCGGTTGGCGCAATCTCAAGCAGGGCCAGCCGAATCTTCCATGAGACGCACGGTACAAATTGCAGGCGGGGTGGAGTCCCTATTCGGGACTCTGGATGAAAACGTAAAGCTGCTGGAATCGTCGCTGCACGTAACCACGCATTTAGCGGATGACCATCACCTTGACATCGAAGGCGAGCCCGAACAGGTAGAGCGCGCCGCGCGCATCATCACCGAATACAATCAGCTGATCCGTGAAGGACGCCGCATGAGCCATGGCGACGTAAAGTCCATGATCAAGGTGGCCACGCAGGATTCCAAGACCACCCTGCGCCAGGTGCTTGAACCCGGAGCGCCGTCGCGCCCCAGAATTTTCGGCAAGAAAAACGTCACCCCGAAAAGCACCAACCAGCGCGCATACATGGAGGCGGTCGAGAAGCATGACATGACCTTCGCCGTCGGGCCTGGCGGCACGGGGAAAACGTATCTGGCCGTGGCCATGGCGGTTTCAGCGTTGCTCACGAAGCAAGTGGACCGCATCATTCTCGCGCGTCCCGCCGTGGAAGCGGGCGAGCGCCTGGGATTTCTTCCCGGCACACTGCAACAGAAAATCGATCCCTACATGCGTCCGCTGTACGACGCGCTGTATGACATGCTGGACGCAGACAAATTGGAACGATTCCTGGAGAAGGGAATCGTGGAAGTTGCGCCGCTGGCGTTCATGCGCGGGCGCACGCTCAACGATTCGTTTGTCATTCTGGACGAAGCGCAGAACACCACCAGCGAGCAGATGAAAATGTTTTTGACGCGCCTGGGATTTAATTCCAAGGCGGTGGTCACCGGCGACGTTACGCAGATCGACTTGCCGCACGGGAAAAAATCCGGCTTGGTCGAAGCGCTGGACGTGACCAGCCGCATCGAGGGCATCGCCTTCATCAAGTTCGACGAACGCGACGTGGTGCGCCACAATCTGGTGCAACAAATCATCAAAGCTTATGAAGAGTTTGGCGGAGGCGACTCCCGGCGAAGCGCCGCTCCGGAAAACGGTAAGCCAGAGCCGCTGAAGGCGTGACCGGTGACTGCAAACAATCTCATAAATAATCTCTGTAGGTCACGGCTTCACATGCCGCGGAAAAAGTACTTTTTGTCATCCCGAGCGAAGCGAGGGATCTGCTTTCCTTCTCGGCTTGCAAGAAACAGCAGATTCCTCGGCCAAACCCCGCCCTTCGGAATGACACGGTGCGAATTTTTCCGCAGCCTGCTGTTCAGCCGTGACGTTCTGACCCCTGAAAATCAAGGGCTTTAGCCCCTGACGTCCCAATCGCAATGATCGTCAACCGACAGCGCCGCGTTCCAATTTCGATCCGCCCCTTGCAGCAATTCCACGAACGCGTGCGCCTCGAACTGGGCTTCGCTCCTGAATCCGTGACCATAGAACTCATCAGCGATTCAACCATGGGCCGCCTCAACGAGACCTTCCGCAAAAAGCAAGGCCCCACGGATGTGCTCTCCTTTCCCGCCGACGGCACGCGCCCTGCCAAAGATGCCGAATATGTCGGCGACATCGCCATCTCTCCGGAAACCGCGCGCCGCAACGCTCGCCGATTCTCTCGCTCCCTGCCCGCGGAAATGCGCATCCTGATTCTTCATGGCATGATTCATCTCGCCGGATACGACCATGAATCCGACCACGGAGAAATGGACCGCCTGGAACGCCGCCTGCGAAAACGCCTGGGAGTTGCCAGACGTTCACGAATTACCGGACGCGTCGGAGCTGCCATACAATGATGACGTTTCTTTACGTGCTCGGAATTTCCGCTCTCGGCGTGGGCCTGGTCATTTTTTCGTACCTGGACCGCATTTACCGTGAGCTGGGCCGCGTGAACAAAGGCCGCATCCGCGAACACCTGGAAATTTTTGAAGCCGAGATTGAGCCTCATTTTGCTTTGCAGCGCGCGCGCGCCACCACAGGATTTCGCCTGCTGGCGAATCTCTGGCTGGTGCTGGTCACGGCGGAAACCGCGCGAGGCGTCATCGTTTTTGTTCCAGGCACGTGGGACGCGCTGCTGCAAGCACTTGTGTACGTACTGGTCGAAGTGCTCCTGCTCTCCCAGTTCATTCCGGAATTTCTATTGGCGCGCACAAAGGGACGCTGGCTGATCCGGCTGGCGATCGTCATCCGCGCTTTTCTGTGGATCGTTTGGCCCTTCCGCGTGGTGCTGGAACTTGCCATTTCGCTGGCGCATATTTCCGACGATCAACACGGCGACGATTCGCCCGCGCAAGAAGAGGGAATCGGAGCCCTCGTGGATGCTGCCGAGCAGGAGGGAATTCTCAATCCCGGCGAAGCGCAGATGATCGAGCAGGTGGTGGAGTTCAGCGACAAGCGCGTTCTGGAATTCATGACCCCGCGTCCCGAGGTTATAGCAATCGCCGGCAGCTCGACGATCGCGCAACTCCGCGCGCTGCTAATCCAGACGAAATTTTCGCGCATTCCCGTGTACGAAAATTCCCTGGACGACATTACCGGCATCGCCTTTGCCCGCGACCTGCTGCGGATTCCCGAAAGCGAAGCCGCCACGCGAACCGTGCGTGAACTGGCGCGCCCTGCTTTCTTCGTTCCGGAAACCAAGCACGGTTCCGATTTGCTGAAGGAAATGCAGCGGCGAAATCAGCAGATGGCCATTGTCGTCGATGAACACGGCTCCGTCGCCGGTATCGCCACCGTCGAGGATCTGGTCGAGGAAATTATCGGCGAAATCGGCGAGGACGATCGCGTTCCCGCTCCTGATGCTGTCCGCGAGCCGGACGGCAGCATGATTTTGCGCGGCAGCGTCTCCGTGGAAAAAATTCAGGAGTTATTCAGCGTGGAGTGGGACATCAGCGGAGAAGAATCGGCCACCACCATCGGCGGCCTGCTCAATCACGTCGCCGGCCATGTACCGGTTGCCGGCGAATATCTCGATTACGGCGGCCTGCGCTTTGAAATTCTGGAAGCCAATCAGCGCAAGGTGCTGCGGCTTCGCGGGCGGCGGCTGGCTGCGGCGGTGGTCGTCCACTGACGCCAAACCCTCAACACATAGAACACGGAGAAATTCCACAGAGCCCCACGGAGAAAGACAAAGAAAGACAGAGAGGGAAAGATACATTTAGAAGAAGTCAAAATGCGTTCTCATGTTTTCTCTGTGGAACTCTGTTGCCGTTCTCCGCGTTCTCTGTGTTTAAGCTTTTTCCTGGTTTTGGCCCTACCTCAACTAATCAACTTGGCAATCAGGAATGCCGCGGCGGCCGCGAGCCCTCCGATCACCACCGTTTGCAGCCCGCCCTTCAGCGGATGGATCCCCGTGAAGTGACCCTTCACCCACCCAAATACAGCCAGCGCCGCCAGCGTGAATCCCACCGAATACAACAGCCCCTTCTGCACGTCGTTGAGCAAGATGTAAGGCGCGAGCGGAATCAGGCCGCCGACAATGTAAGACGCGGCAATGGTCAGCGCGCTGGTGCGCGCGCGTTTCGGTTGCGGCTCCTCCAGCCCCAATTCGAAGCGCATCATGAAATCCACCCATGATTTCTCGTTTCCTGTAATGGCTGTCACCGCCGGAGCCATTTCCTCCGCGGTCAATCCGTAGTCACGGAAAACTTTGGCCACTTCTTCGATTTCCACGTCGCGCAATTCCACAATTTCGCGCACTTCGCGGTCGCGCTCCGAAGCGTAATGTTCCTGGTCCGTTTTGGCCGCAAGATATCCGCCCAGCCCCATGGCAATCGAACCGGCTGCAATTTCCGCAAGGCCGGCGGTAACCACCAGCGTCGATGCGTGCGGATTCGAGGCAATGGCTCCCGAAATTCCCGCCGCCAGAGCAAATGGCACCGTCAGTCCATCGGACATTCCGATAACCACGTCGCGGACCGATTCCGACGCTGTGAAATGGTGTTCCGTGTGAGGTGTAGCGGGCATTCAAGTTTCTCCAAAAATTAATTCTCTGCAAGCGCAGTAATTTTTCCCATGAGCTGCGCCAAGTCCGAAAGTGTAACATGCCATTTCACGTAGGACAGCCACTCTTGGCTGTCCGCTCTTGGCGCTGCTCAAGCGCTCCTATTGGGAATATGTGGGTTATGTGGCGACGGCGTCCCGCCGGCGGTCTTGCGCCGCGAACCGAGCAGAAAACCGCCGGCGGGACGCCGGCGCCACAAAACGAATGGGACAATGTTTTTACGCGTCCCGCAGGGTATGATTCGGTCATGGCCCAACAATTCAAATCAGGATATGTAGCAATCGTAGGCCGTCCCAACGCCGGAAAATCGACCCTCGTCAATCGCATCGTCGGCCAAAAAGTGGCCATCGTAACTTCGCGCCCGCAGACCACGCGCAATCGCATTCAGGGCATCGTGAATCGCGAAAACGCGCAAATTGTTTTGATCGATACGCCGGGTTTGCACCGCCCGGAATCGGCGCTCGGCCGCCAAATGATGGGCGAAGTGGAGGCCGCCATCGAAGCCGTAGACATCGTGGCATTGCTGCTGGATGCCAGCGAGGATTTCGGCCAGGGAGACCGCCGCGCGGTCGATCGACTGCTGCGCGTCGAGAGCAAGCGTTTTCTGTTGCTCAACAAAATCGATCGCCTGCCCAGAGCAGAATTGCTGCCCATGATCGAGAAATTATCGAAGATGGGCAAGTTCGACGAAATCATTCCCATTTCCGCCCTGAAGGGCGACGGGGTCGAGCGCCTGCTGGAAAAAATAATCGAGTATCTCCCCGAAGGAACGCCGCAATTTCCTGTCGACCAATACACAGACCAGCCGGAACGTTTTCTGGCCGCGGAAATTGTGCGCGAAAAAGCCATGGAGTCCACCACCCAGGAAGTTCCGCACGCCGTCGCGGTAATCTGCGACGCCTTCGACGAAACTGAAAAACTGATTCGCATTCGCGCCACCATCTACGTCGACCGCGAAGGACAAAAGGGAATCCTGATTGGCAAGGGCGGCAGCGCACTAAAAAAAATCGGCACCTCCGCGCGCAAGGAACTGGAAACGATTCTGGGAACAAAAATTTTCCTGGAGTTGTATGTAAAAGTGCTCAAGAACTGGCGCGAAAATCCGCAAATCGTGCGCCAGCTGGACTGGCACTGGCAACTGGAACAAATGGCTGGGGAAAAGTAGGGTCGCGGCGTTTGTTGATGTATGTCGCGAAAAGGATTTATTGCAGAATGAAGGCGAAGGAGAAATTATGAAAAATGCGACGCTTACGCTACTGCTGTTACTTCTTATAACGCCCGCCGTGGCTGCGCCCACCCCGGATGATTACACGATCGATGTCCATGTGAGCTCATCTTACTTTGGTGCTCAAGGTCAGATATTGAAAGTTACGATCAATGGCAAGAAATATAAACTAAGCGCAACTCCAAGCGAACTATCCTTGCTGGCGCTAGGAGACTACAAAGCCAAGCTCATTAGAGATGACCATAAAGCATCCTACTATTCCTACCAAATCTATGAGTTTCAATTTCCCGACAAAAAAACTAGAAAATTCAATGTCATAGGGCAGTCCGAATGAAAATGTTCGCGAGGACGCAAATTGGCCCTGGCAACGCTTTCGGCGAATATCTGTCATTTTTACAACCACGTTGCGCCGATGTAGGGACGGGCGTATCCTGCGAAGCTAATGCTTCCCAAATGCAAAATTGGGTGTTAGTAAGTGTTGGGCAACGCGCACGATATCTTCAAACAGGAGGTAGTCCATGTCCGTGGAAGAAAATATCGCCCTGATGAAGAGGTGGTTTCAGGAAGTCTGGAACGAAGGCCGCGTGCAAAGCATTTACGACCTCCTGGCTCCGGATGCAGTTGCTATCGGGCAGGGAAAGCCGGGAGAGGAAATTCGCGGCCCCGGCGAATTCGTTGCATTTTACAACCGCATTCACGGCGCTTTCCCGGACATAAAAGTAACCGTCGAGGACGCATTCGGAGCGGGTAACAAGGTCGTGATCCGCTGGTCTTCGGCAATGACCCACACTGGAAACGATCTTGGAATCCCGGCTACAAACAAAAAGATTCGCATCTCCGGTATTTCCATCGCTCACATCGAAAACGGCAAAGTAGTCCGAGGTTGGGACAATTGGGATCAGCTGGCCATGATGGAGCAGCTTACCTCCGCAGCCGCGGCCGGATAGGCTATCAGCTGCGTCCACGGCCGTTCGACGCCCGCGCAACGCTCCGGATTTACTTGGACGTAGGATGCAGGATGCGATCGACGAAGGATCGTTTGCCGGTGTTCTTCTTCTCGTCTTTGCCGTCGATCTGGCGCAATCGTTCCAGGGCCCTGGCGTTTTCCGGATCGATCTCCAGAACTTTGGCGAAATGAGGGCGTGCCCGCCAAGGAAGCTGCATCTCCATATACAGAGTTGCCAACTGCCAGCGCACACTGATGTTCCACGGATCGAGTTCCAGCGACTTCTCGAAAGCCTCTGTGGCCTCTTGGCGCTGGGCCGCTCTGGCCGACAAGGCTCGCCCCAACAAGGCTAGATACTTGGCGGAAGTTGGCTCCATCTCCACGGCCCGCCGCAGCCAGATGAGCGTCTCGCCCGGATTTTGATCCTGTAAGGCTTGGCGTGCTTTGCTCAGACAATCTTCCGCCGTGATCTTCGATTCTCGATGCTTCCTTGCAAGATCGAATAGGGCTATTTCGTCGTCATATTTTTTGCGTAGGTCTTCATCCGTGAGCGTTTTGTAAGATACGTTGATCGCTTCCATGATCCTGTGCAGTGATCCGCTCCACTCCGGTTGATCCATGTGGCGATCGGGGTGAAATTTGCGGACCAATTCGTGATAGTTCTGGCGAATTAGTGACCGCGGCGACTCGGCCGTCACTCGCAGGACCTGGTAATAGCTGCCGCTTTCCACAACCTTTAGCGTCTCCTTCAGTTCCAGCTCGAACGGAACCGTTTTCGGAGCTTTCGCGGCCGCCGCTTTTGCTGCCTTGGCAACTTCGGGCAGTTGCCAATCGTCGGGCGGATTGGCGATCTCCCAAATATTTCCAGGTTTTTCGAATTCCACACCGACCTGAAAGAGCCCGCCCAATTGTTGCGATCTTCGGCACCACACCACGCGTGCGCGAACCTCTTTGGACGTGGTGGAATTTCCTGTCTTATTGGAAATTTCCATGGTCACCCAGGAGTTCATCGGCAGGGCATACCTGGAAAAGTATTTGCAGCCCTGAAAACCTACGTCCAGGGTCACACGCCGTTCCATGAAGGTTTTTCCGGCTTTGTCCGTACCCCGGATATCCAGAAACACGCCTGCTGTAACGCGTGTGCTGCGCCTCTGGTAGGGCCGCTGTCCGGGTTTGGGCGTGGACATAATTTGGTGAAGCTAATCTATCCACGGTAGCACACCCCTGCGATGCCTCGGGCAGTTGGGGCCGCAGGCAGACACGAATGGATTAACCCGCCGCCTGACCGGACGCGAGGTCGGATTTTGCGTTTAACCTGGATTTCTCATGACAGATAGATTCTAAACATCAGTCTTGTCCAAACGTGATTAGCAAATGCGGGTTTGCTAGCGCCGGCGTCCCGCCGGCGGTTTTCGTTTTCGTGTCACGACGCAAAACCGCCGGCGGGACGCCGGCGCTACCAAATCCCCCTCTCTAATGCCGAGCGCTCGGCGCAAGCATCAGATCGCGCCTGGATGGCAGGATATCTGGTACGATGCTTGGCAAGGCAGTTCAAAAGGGATCGGCAACACCCCGGCCTATCGGAATCCGCGTTGAAAATGTCTGGCGTTCAATTTCGAAGCGCGCTGGCAAAGGTCCATAACATGATCACAAAGAAAACTTGCTTTGCATTATTACCGCTGACAATCTTGGCGATTTCCCTGAGCGGCTGCGGATCGCCGCAAGGGCCTTACCAACTCTTCACGCCAGGGAGCTCCCATCAATACGAATACGTACTCACCTCGGGCTTTATCTATGTCTACGACATCGATAACGCCGGAGCATTGGTAAAGACCGTACCGGTGCCAACCACCGCCGGCGTTCGCGGCGCCGTGGCCAGCACAGTTACCGGGAAGCTCTATATCTCCTACGGGTCAGACTCAGGAAGCGGCGGCTCGCAGCTGGCCTATGACCTGGCAACGGATACGGTTGTCTGGACGAAAAACTACACACACGGGGTCGATAGCCAGGCAATCACCCCCGATGGAACAAAAATTTTCATGCCTACCGGTGAGGTTTCCAGCGGAAGCGTTTGGGAAGTCGAAAATCCCGCAAATGGAGAGGATGTTGCCACCATTACCGTCGGCGGAACTGGCACCGGCTCGGGAACCGGGCCGCACAACACCGTCTTGAACCAGGCCGGCACGCGGGTTTATATGGGGCTGCGAGATCCAAATCTGGGAGGCGGATCGGGCGTCAATGACTTTGGGATTGCGGACACCACCACGGATCAAATCGTCGGCAAGGTTACGCCCACGCAAAGCGGCGTGCGACCATTTACGATCAACTCCAAAGAAACACTGGTCTATATGTCGGTCACCGGCTTTCTGGGCTTTCAAGTTGGCAATCTGTCCACGGGAAATGTAATTTACACGGTGCCCATCGACGGTACCAACATTCCGGGCTTTACAACATCGTTCTCCGTCACCGATCCTTCGCACGGCATCGCACTCTCGGCAGACGACTCAACTCTCTATCTCGTCGATTATCCCAACAACTAAGTGCATGTGTTCGATGTGAGCGGCGTGCCGGCCAGCGCGCCCAAGCAGATCGCCAATATAAAACTTCCCGACAACTTCACCGTAACCCAGGCGGAGTGCGCCTACGATTGTGGAGGAGACGGCTGGCTACACCTCAGCCTCGACGGCCAATATTTATTTGTCGGCGATACGCCAGATGTGATCAGCACCAGCACGAAAACCCTGGCCATGAAAATGCCCATGATGGCCAATTCGCGGGTCGAAATCCAAATCAACCTTCAAGGGACAACTCCGGTGTCGGCAATGGGGCAGCGAACCAGCATAGGTCTCACCGGCGGAAATGCAAGACTTGTTCCTCCCGTGAATCGGGGGCCGGCGATGAATTGGTTTGCGACTGTGGCAACGCTGCCTTGGCCCGGGCGCATGTTTTGGCATTAACCACAAATCGCGGCTGGAAATTCTCATTGCAAAGATTAATGTGGCACATTCAGGAAAAAATTTGACACAGAGGTCACAGAGAAAAAGCGGAGAAAGGCGGGAGAATCGGTAAATAGCGTGAATATTTCTTGGCCAGGGCGCCGGATTTGATCGTAATTGCCTTTATGATTTTCGAAATTTCTCCGCTCTTCTCCGCATTTCTCTTTCTTTATCTCTGTGTTCTCTGTGTTGAGCTCTTGGGTTTGCGCCTTGTCTTACTCCTCCGTCTTAATCCCCAGCGCGCGCATGCGGCGGTACAAATGGCTGCGTTCCAGGCCCAGCGCCTCCGCCGCGCGCGTCATGTGCCACTGATTTTCTTCCAGCTTGCGCAAAATAAATTCGCGCTCATAGGCGCTGCGCGCTTCATGCAATGTGGCGTTGGGCTGCTGCGCCATGCGCGAACTGGCGCGAAACAATTCCGGAGGAAGATGCAGCGGCTCGATTTTGTCCTGCGGCACGACGATCATCAGCCGCTCAATCAAATTGCGCAGCTCGCGCACATTCCCGGGCCACGGGTAGCGCGCCATGACGCCTAGCGCCGCGTCGCTGAATTCTTTTGCTTTGCGGCCGTAGGACGCGGCGAACTCCATCATGAAATAGCGCGCCAGAATGGGCACGTCCTCAATGCGCTCGCGCAACGGCGGCAGCGTGAAGGGAATCACGTTGAGACGGTAAAAAAGGTCCTCGCGGAACCGCCCGTGGGCAATTTCATCCTCCAAAGTTTTGTTTGTAGCGGCGATCACGCGCACATCGACGCTCACTGTTTGATTGGAGCCGACTGGCTCGAGTCGTTGCTCCTCTAAGACGCGCAACACTTTGGCCTGCGTGCGCAG
>Ga0182024_10021916_pt1 | contig 11559 bp, 6 predicted proteins | sample P32metaG_FD_120480 | JGI IMG/M metagenome (GOLD analysis project Ga0182024, IMG submission 120480) | Permafrost microbial communities from Stordalen Mire, Sweden - P3-2 metaG (Illumina Assembly) | ecosystem: Environmental > Terrestrial > Soil > Wetlands > Permafrost | place: Sweden: Stordalen... | reverse complement strand
CCGTCGGTCAGCGCCCACCAAAGCCCGGGAAGCGTGATTCCGGAAGTCACATGCGGATTCTGGGAAACGAATGTTTCGTCGTCGCACCCGATGAAGTCGTGGTGGACCGTTTGGCCAAAGACCAGGCCAACGGCCAGCAGAAGAAGACCGCAGACGGCCCAAACCCAAAAGGCCCGCGCCCGCGTATTGGCTGGCGACCGATGCGAAGCCGCCGGAAATGCCAGGCCGGGGTGCGCAAAGCCGCCTTCGACGCCGGTTGCCTGCGCACCTTGCGTCACCTGCGATTCGGCGTGGGTGGAATCCGACACGATTTCCTCATCGAGCGAGCGGTCCACCGCGCCCCCCCGGCAGTGTGAAACGAATGCTTCTCCATCGATTGTACAACCGATGATTGCAACCATTCAACTTGACGCTGCTCAACTCGACGGCGCGACAGCCGTTCCGCCAGGTCGCCTCATGCAGATCCGTTGGCAACCCCCAGCTTTTTAGCGCCAGTGCCAATCACGCCAGAATGCCCCGAATGACTTGACCGTGGACATCGGTCAGACGGAAATCGCGACCGGCGTATCGGTAGGTCAGACGCTCGTGGTCGAAACCGAGCAGGTGCAAGATCGTGGCATGCAGATCATGGACGCTGGTCGGCCGGTCGACCGCTTTGAAGCCAAAATCGTCGGTTGCTCCATAGGCGGTCCCGCCGCGAATCCCGCCGCCGGCCAGCCAGACGCTGAATCCATAATGGTTGTGGTCCCGGCCAAGTTGCGACTTGCCGTCGCCGGCGAGTTCCACCGTGGGTGTGCGGCCGAATTCGCCTCCCCAAATAATCAGTGTGTCGTCGAACATTCCGCGCTGCTTGAGATCGGTCATCAGAGCGGCGATCGGCTGATCGATCTCACCGGCAAGTTGACGGTGTTTGGTCTCGATCTGATCGTGATTGTCCCAAGGCTGCCCGGCGCCGTGCCACAGTTGCACGTAGCGGACGCCCCGTTCGAGCAACCGCCGGGCGATCAGCGTCTGCCGGGCATGGACTCCGGTCCCGTAAAGTTCGTGAATGTGCGCCGGTTCGTCCGCAGTGTTGAAAGCTTCGGCCGCCTCGGTCTGCATGCGAAACGCCAGTTCGAATGACTGGATCCGCGACTCCAGCCGCGTGTCGACGCGCGTCGCGCGATGTTCGGCATTCAGAGTTCGAAGCAAATCGAGTTGTTGTCGCTGCGTCGCCGTGGAAGCATGCGGGCTCCGGATATTCTCAATCAGTTTGTCGATCTGCGTATGCTGTGGATCGATGTAGGTCCCCTGATAGGTTCCAGGTAGAAAACCCGACTGCCAATTCTCCGAGTCCTTGATCGGCAGGCCCCCCGGGCACATTGCCACGAATCCCGGCAGGTTGCGATTCTCGGATCCCAGTCCATACAGAACCCAAGCCCCGACGCTCGGCCTCGCCTGGACCGATTCGCCGCAGTTCATCAGCATCAGCGAAGGCTCGTGATTCGGCACCTGTGCAAACATCGAACGAACCACGGCAATGTCATCCGCATGGGCCGCCGTCTTGGCAAAGAGCTCGCTGATCTCCAGGCCACTCTGGCCGTACTTCTGAAACTTGAACGGCGAAGGAAATGCCGCGCCGGTCTTGCGCTCGGTCGTCAGCGTCACCGGGGCGGGCTGGCCGGCATATTTCTCGAGGGCCGGCTTCGGATCGAACGTGTCGACGTGCGAAGGCCCACCATTCAAAAAGAAATGGATCACCCGCTTCGCTCGCCCGGCAAAGTGAGGCTGCCTGGCACCACCACTCTCGTCCGACGCGGCCGTCGCCACACCGGCCTGATCGTCCGCGAACAGCCCTCCTAGAGCCAGCGCACCGAACCCCATGCCCGACCGCTGGAGCAGGGTTCGACGGGTGATCAACGGCGAGGGCGTTATGGGGCGATGCATCGTCTTTTTCCTGTTTTCTTGGACCGCCGGTCGTCCGGGCAGTCTGGCGAACGGCATATCAATCGACGAACATCAGTTCGTTCGCAATCAGCAGCACCTGCGCAAGTTGTTCCCAACGATTCAGCAGCATCGGCACCGGCGCGGCGTCAGAAAAATCGCGCTCGGCTTCCCAACTTTTGGGCGCATCGGCGGCTGCCTCCGCCCCGCTCGACGGCACGAATATGACCGGCGCCCAAAGGTATTGGTCGTTGTTCAGTTCTGCGTTCGTATCGACCACAAAATCGAGCGTGTCCCCCTGCTGAAGCGCGACTGACGCGACATTCATTTCCTGCCGCTGGTTATGCAGCACGAGCGATGCCAGCACTCCATCTCGGCTGGAGATGATCCAGCAACGGATGCCGTTGCCGACCGCGACTTCATGGATCGGCGCCGAGCATACCGAAAATGTGCCGTCGTGCGGCGCCACCCAGCGACGGACCGAACAATGTTGCAAGTCATTTCCCGGGTGCCCGCCTTGCGCCGTCAGTTGGACCCAGCCCAGTTCAGGATCCGGCCACTGCGCGCTCCCCTGCCACGCCGATCCGGAAAAATAGGGCAACGCATGAAAGTCCTTCAAGCGTTTCGCCGTCTCATCCAGCTCGCCGTAACCGTACTGCCACGCCAGTTCCCGGGTACGGGGGGCCGGACTCGGCGGTTGGTCATCCGATGCCAGAAACGCCAGCGCGGCTTCAAGCTGCCGCGGTGTCGGATCGCGTTGATAGGCCGCTCGATAGAGTCGCCGAACTTTCTCGGCCGGCTCGGCGGTACCGTCTTGGCTAACCCGTGCGACAAGAGCCTGCGCCTGTTGTGCCACGAAGGGATGATTCAATGCGAACAGGGCCTGTTGTGGGACCGTCGTTTCACTGCGCAGCGGAATATGCAAATCGGGATTCGCAAAGTCGAACACGCGGAAGGTCGCCGGCAGAAACTGGCGATCGACCAGCCCATACAGCGTGCGTCGGCGATGCGCGGTACCACGGTCGGCGAACAAGTCGGCTGCGCGGCCCCCCATTTCAAGATCCAGGCGGCCCGCGATCACCAGCAAGCTGTCGCGAAATTCTTCGAACGTCAGCCGCCGCAGGTTCATCCGCGAGAGCAGGCGATTTTCGGGGTCGGCCTGAAGGACTCGCTCGCGCGCCGCGATATCTGTCGCACCATCCGAACATTGCTGAAACGCGTTGGAAAGGAGAATCAGGCGGTGCAGGCCTTTTGTGCTCCAACCCTCCGCCACGAAGCGCGTCGCCAGCCAATCGAGCAGTTCGGGATGGCTCGGCGCGTCGGCTCGCACGCCGAAATCGCTCGCTGTCCGCACCAGCCCGGCTCCAAAATGATGTTGCCAGACTCGATTCACCCAGACGCGGGCCGTCAGCGGATTTGCCGGATCGACGATCGCCCGGGCCAATTCGAGTCGCCCGCTTCCCTCGCTGAACGGAGTTGGATTCGGCCCGGCCACGACCGAGACAAAGTGCCGCGTCACTTCGGGGCCACGGTTGGCCGGATTGCCACGGCGAAAAATTCGCGCCTGACGTATCAACTCGCGATCCACCAGCGACAGGGCATGGGCAGGTGCCAGCGGCGACTGGATCAGCTGGCGATCGAGTTCCCCCTGCAATTTCCACAGCCCGTCCAAGGTAGCCGTGTCGAAATAGGACTCCGTCGACGCAATCGTCTCGTCCGGGACCAGACACGGCGATCCCGCTCCGTACAGGCATTGCCGCAAGGCTTCCGATTCCGCTGCCTCCAGTTTCGTCGGTTCAGCGACGCCGGCCACCCGCGCCGCTTCGCAGGCCGCTTTCCATTGGAGATCGACTTCCAGCAGCAGTTTTCCGTACCGTTCGGCAACGTCACGCATCGACGCCGGCGGGGGAGTCAGGGCCAAGAGCACACGAGGATTCACCGCCGCCCCGGCCTCGTTCCACAGGTGCACCGCCGCGTCGGCCTGTGCCGCAAACTCGTCCGCTTTGAAAGTGGCAAAATGCCGCCAAGGCAGGAACACCGGGTCGTCCGATCGAGCATCCAGCGCGAGCCAGGCTTCCCAGCGACGCACAAACGTGGGAATCAGGTCTGTCGCCGCCAAAATCTGGTCAAAGCCCTCTTCCGGATACTTTGAAAGTTCGGTCTGAGCGATCAGATAGTCAGTCACACGTTGCCGCACCCGCTCCGCTGCTTCGTTGCGCTTGGCCAACATCGTCTCGCGGAGTTTCTGCTGTCGCGATTCGAGTTCGCTCTCGAACACCGCATACGCCTGGTCGCGGACGGTCGGCTCGGCGATTGGACTCAGCCGCTCGGTCGAATTCAGAAACACGCCGTACAGCGCGTAATAATCGGCCGTCGGAATCGGATCATATTTATGATCGTGGCAACGGGCACAAGCGACCGTCAGCCCCATCGTGCCTCGCGTCACGACGTCGATCCGATCGTCGATGATGTCATGAGTTACTCCCAAGAATCGCCGCCCCAGCGTGAGGAACCCCATCGCCGCACGGGCGCCGCGGTCTTGCGGAGCCACCTGATCGGCCGCGATCTGCAACAACAGAAACTGGTCGTACGGCAAATCACGGTTAAAGGACTGCACGACCCAATCCCGGTAGGCCGGCGCGTGGACCCAGAATCGCTCCTCGCGCGCGTAGACATAACCTTTGGTGTCCGAATAGCGGGCAATGTCGAGCCAATGCCGGGCCCATTGCTCGCCGTACCGCGGCGACTCGAGCAACCGGTCGACCAGCTTCGCGTAGGCGTCGGGCGCAGGGTCATTCACAAACGCCTCGACTTCGTCAGGCGTCGGCGGCAAGCCCGTCAGATCGAATGTCGCCCGCCGAATGAGGATTTGCCGATTTGCCGGCGGCGACGGCGCGAGGCCGGCAGCTTCGAGCTTCGCGAGTACGAACCGATCGATCGGGGTTCGCTCCCAGGTGCCGTCCTGCACGACCGGTGGAGCGGGATTGCCAATCGGTTGGAACGCCCAGTGTCGGCGCCAGGCTTCGGCAGGATGCTCATCGTTTACCTCGGCCGCCGGCCAAGGAGCCCCCAGCCGCACCCAATGGGCCAACGCCTCGATCTCGGTCTGCTTGAGCTTTCCGTCTGGCGGCATCTGCACGTCGCCCGCCTGACGTACCGCGGCGATCAAGCGACTCTCGTCCGGTTTGCCGGGAACAATGGCCGGTCCGCTGTCGCCACCGTTTAACGTCGCCTGGCGGGAATCCAACCGCAGCCCGGCTTCCTGCTTTTTTGGGCCGTGGCACTTTTGACAATGCTCGACGAGCACCGGCCGCACGTCGGTCTCGAAGAACCGCACGTCGTCATCCGCCAGCAGCACGCTCGACGAAAAGCTTGCCAGCCACGTCAGCATCCAGATATGCACTCGTCGAAAGCGCGCAGCGTGCGAAACGCCCGTCCAGCTCCGGCAAGTTGCAATCGGCGGCTGAAACATCGCACCCTCGTGTCACGGGGCGTCGGCAAAGGCAAGGACGTAGAGGCGGCGTCGGCCAAGGCAGGAAGTTTGGACGCAGCCGATTGTAGGCCTTCAGCTATTGATTGTCCACGATTTGCTCGTCCGCCGCGGCGGACGAGCAATCAGCTAGCGCTCGCCGGTTCTCGCGGCTCGACGAGCGCGATCGCGGCGGTAAAGCCGTGCAAAAAATTCTGGCCGCCGATCGGCCCAATCTCGCCTTGCGCAAAAAAGCCGGCCAATGGGACATCACCCAGGCATTCGCGAATCGTGCGGGCGTCGTGGTCGGGCTCGGGAAAAAGTCGCGTGCCGCGCCCGTTGCAAGTGAACAGCAGCGCCCCGGCCGGCGGCGAGTTGCCGGTCTTAGCGGCGGCCAGCAACTGGCGCAAATCTTCGTCGGCCGATTGGGCGTCGCGCACATGGAACTGCACGGTTTGACCGACACGCGCAAAATCACCAATGGCGATCGCTCCGACTTCGGGATCGAAGCCCATCACGTTGCGGATCAAAAAATCGCCGCGGGCAAATCCCTCTTGGTACTCATTGATGACGCGGCCCACGTGCAAGCCCTGCTGGACCAGCCGTTGCTGGTCGGCCGGCAGCGTTTCGAAGAGCTCGCGCAGTTGGACCAAGGCCGGCTTGCCTCCCAATTCGAGCACCACATTCTCTTGGGCTTTGGTGATCACCATCGGCTTGCCGATCGGCCGGCAGCCTTGCGACACCACCGACCGGACGCGAATGCCGCCGGACAGTAGCACCGCGACGGCGCCGGCCCGGTGGACTTGCTGGCCGAGCAGTAGACGGTTCTCGCCCGGCTGGCTGCCGCCGCTGGCCATGCCTCCCAGCACCGGCAGGCCGGGCCGGTCTTCGCCCAACCGCTCCAGCAGCACGTCGGCCGGAAACGTGAACGGATCGGCAACCAACAGCAGCGCTCCGTCGTTGGGCCAGGCAGACTCGAGCGTCTCGGGCCAACCGACAAACGATCCGCCTTCGGCCCGCTGATAGGTCAGATGAAACGGCATCACGTCGACGCCCGGCATGCGCGCCGCCCAAACCGACAGGGCAGGTTCTCCCTCGATTTCCCGGTCCCCGCCGACAATTGCCTCGCCCGTCACCCCGAGCAGGTGCTTTGGCTCAAGCTTTATTTGCAGGGCCGTGGCAATTTGCTGCGCATGTGCCGCATGATGGGGTGAGAAGAATGCGATCACCAGGTCGACAGGACCAGCCAACCGGTCGGCAATTTGTTGGCAAACGTCGTCAATGGCGGCCCTGGTGTCGGAGGATGTCGAGAGTGCCGCCGCACAGCGAAACGAGGTATCGGTCATAAGACTCTTTTCAATCGCAGTAATCTGGGCCGCCCCAGGCGGGGTCGCCGCGCCACGGGGTCGCCGCGCCACAAAGAACGGCTGCAAAAGATGGCTTTAAAAGGGAGCGGATCATGGTTTTTTCGTTTGGCGGCTCGGCCAAATGGCGACGGGCCAGCCTTCCGAAGGCGCATCAGTATCCCCGCAGCGGGTAGCCGGCCGCAAGCCGCTTGCGTTCCCGGGGGGGCCAAGACATCATGGACGGCGTAAATTGGCTCGGCCGGCCCGGTTCATTGGGCTGGCCGCCCGGTCTGGAAACGATAAGAAGCAGAAAGCATGTCACTTCCACTGACAAGACGGCGATGCGTGACCCTGTCATTGTTGGGCTTGGTGGCGATCGCCCAGGCAAGTTGGATGGTCGCCAGCGGCGAAGATCCGGCCCCGCCCGCCGCCGCGCAACCCGGCGGCGAGCCGAAACCGTCGCAATACGCACCGGCTGCCGACCTGGTCGATCAGGCCGAATATTACATCGGTCGATTGAGCGAGGCGCTGCTCAATGAGAAGGAATTCGACAAGGACATGCAAAAGCGGGCCAAGAACGACGCCCACACCTTGGCGGTGATCGCGCTGGTTTTGGCCCGGCATGACGAGCCGAACAAGTTGCAGGCCGCGAAATTCTTGCCCGCCGTGCGGCAATTGGCCGAGGTCGCTGGCGATTACGCTCCGGCGGTCGCCGCACTGGCCGCAGTAAAGCAGATTGCCGCCGATGGCGGAGAGCCCGCCAGCGACGTTGCCTGGCAAACCGTCGCCCCGCTCGACGCCCTGATGCGACAGGTGCCGATCGTCAACAACTCGCTACGGCGTGGGCTCGATGCGAATCGTTTCAAACGGCAGCAAAAACAAACGGCTGGCCAGGCGGCCACGCTGGCGGCGATCGCCCAGGCGGCCTCGTTCGACCTTTCGGATGCCGACGACGCGTCGACCGACGATTGGCGGACCTTGTGCCACGAAATGCGCGACATTGCCGGCCAGGTCAACTCTGCCGTCCATGCCGGCGATCCCACCCAGGCCCAGGCAGGCGCCAAACGTTTAGCTCAAAACTGTGATGCTTGCCACGAAAAATTTCGTGGCGGCAAATGATTCGAATTGCCGGCACTAGAGAAAATGTCGGCGGCTCGAGCACCACGACCATCGCAGCGCGCGGTGCGTGGCGCGGGTCGTAACGCCTGGCGAAAGTCTGCCCACACCGGCCGACCGTTCCAGAGTGCGATCGGCACCGACAATAAACTTTCTCACGCCCGCCGGGTCTTACTAGACAGCACGCACGGTCCGGTGGTGGTCGTTATTTTCGTGTTTGATGCTGTCGAACGTCACCTAGCACTTGAGCCAGTGGTATGTTTGCTTCGGCAACCGCCAAGCAGACATTTCTGATTCATGAGTGCTCTTCATGCTAATGCTGCATCGGCATCCGGCTCTTCAATTCAGTCATCCCTTGCCTTACGGGGCAATCCTGCATGACCACGGCGTGCAATTCGTCGTGTTCAGTCGTTCGGCCACGGCCATGCGGGTGTTGCTGTACGAGAAGGTCACGGATCGCGAGCCCGCTGAAATCATCGTCTTCAACCGCGAAACCGATCGCTGGGGAGACATTTGGAGCGTGTTTGTGCCCGGCCTCACGGCCGGCACGCTCTACCATCTGCAAGCCGACGGGCCTTTCGACCCGCCGCGCGGCCAGCGGTTCGACCGAACCGCCCGGCTGATCGATCCCTACGCCCGGGCGTTGGCCGGCGAATTCCTGTCGTCGAACGACGGCGTCATTCGGCCCCCCAAGTGCGTGGTGGTGAACGATCAGTTCGACTGGCAAGGCGACCGCCATTTACGCCGCGACCTGTCCGAAACCGTCATCTACGAGATGCACGTCCGCGGCTTCACCAAGTCGCCGACCAGCGGAGTGGAGCATCCGGGCACCTACCTGGGCGTAATCGACAAGATTCCCTACCTGAAGTCCTTGGGGGTGACCGCGGTCGAGTTGATGCCGGTCCATGAGTTTCCGACCAACGGTTTTTGGGGCGAAAACGACTGGCGCACCAACTACTGGGGATACGACTCGCTCGGCTTCTTTTCGCCTCACCGCGGTTACGCGGCCGGCAGCGAACCGGGCTGTCAGGTCAACGAGTTCAAGCAGATGGTCCGCGCCCTGCACCAGGCCGGCATCGAAGTCATCCTCGACGTCGTCTTCAACCACACGGCCGAAGGCAACGAACACGGGCCCACGCTCAGCTTCAAAGGGCTGGAAAACCAGGTCTATTACATGCTCGCCGGCGGCGGAGAGTATTACCGCAACTATTCGGGCTGCGGCAACACCGTCAACGGCAACCATCCGATCGTCCGCGAGATGATCTTCCTTTGCCTCCGGCATTGGGTCCACAATTACCACATTGACGGTTTCCGCTTCGACCTGGCGTCGATTCTCAGCCGCGACCGAACGGGCGAGTTGGTTCCCAATCCTCCCTTGGTCGAAGCCATCGCCGAAGATCCGCTGTTGGCCGACAGCAAAATCATTGCCGAAGCCTGGGACGCCGCCGGCGCTTACCAGGTCGGTTCGTTTGGACAATTGCGCTGGGCCGAATGGAACGGTCGCTATCGAGACGACGTGCGGCGCTTTTGGCGCGGCGACTCGGGCATGACCGGCCCGCTGGCCACGCGGATCGCCGGCTCCAGCGATTTGTATCAACCCGGCGGCCGTCAGCCCTATCACAGCATCAACTTCGTGACGTCGCACGACGGGTTTCCGTTGAACGATCTGGTGACTTACTCTCACAAGCACAACGACGAGAACCGCGAAGGCAATCGCGACGGCGACAACAACAACTACAGCTCCAACTACGGCCACGAAGGGCCGACTCGGCGCCGCGAAATCGAACAACTCCGGCTCCGGCAGATCAAAAACATGTTGACCACCCTGCTGCTCAGCCAGGGCGTGCCGATGCTGCTGTATGGCGACGAATGCCGCCGCACGCAGAAGGGAAACAACAATGCCTACTGCCAGGACAACGCCGTCAGTTGGTTCGACTGGACGCTGGTCGAAAAGAATCCCGACCTGCTGCGGTTTACGCAGTCGCTGATTCACTTCCGCCGGCGACAGCCGACGGTGCGGCGGACCGACTTTTTGCGCGGCGAGCCGGATCTTCCCGGTGCGCTTCCCGACGTGAGCTGGTATTCACCCGATGGCATTCCGATGTGTTGGAACGGCGAAGGCCCGAGCATCACGTGCTTGTTCGGCGCTCCGGCCACTGCCGACATGGAACGCGCGGCGCGGCATTTGTTGATGTTGTTCAATGCCGGCCCGCACGAACAAGAGTTTGTTCTGCCCAAGCTTTCCACCGAAATTCGCTGGCGTCTGTTTCTCGATACGCAGCAGGAGTCCCCCGCGGACATTTATCCCGACCTCGATGGTCCGGCTCCCGGGGCCAACGGAACAGTGATGCTCACGCATCATTCGATGGTCTGCTTCGTGTCGGCCAGCGTCTCGATCTGAACTGGTTCACCGGCGCGCCGCGGCTCCGAGCAACGTCGGCGGCCGCGGCGCTTTTTTGCGCCGGCGTGCCGCGTGCGATTCCCGTGCGCGGAATGGAATCGCTCGTTTGGTTTTCCCGATCGCTACACTCGGGCGCCACACGAACGGTTTGCCATTTGGCTACAGCTTTCCGTGTGGCTACAACGCGCGCCGCAGCACCCTCGCGGCACAATCGCTGTGACGATCCGCAGACGATGCAAAATCGAGCGCCGGTCGGCGTTTTCCTTGCGACATCAGCGGCCCATTGCGCCGATGTTTGCTCCTGGCTCTTCGTGGATGCTCCGCGACAGCCGCGTTGCGTTTCCGTCCTTCGAGCAGCAAAAGGCAGTCGCACGATGTCCCACTGGCGAGTTCCGAAGCGTGGCTCTTTACTGCCTATCCAAAAACCGCTGGGGACTGTCCCGATTTTGCGCAGTCCGCGGAGCAAAATGGGACTGTCTCCTTCTCCCAAGCGATTTTCGGACAGGCTCTTAGCCATCCGTTGCGTCCTCATCCTGGCGCTGCTCGCCGGTTGCTGGCCGCTGGTCGCCGCCGAGCCGGCGCCGGTGGCCTGGCACCACGACGTCAACCGCGCGTGGCAGTCGACCCAACAGCAGGGCCGGCCTCTTTTGGTCTTCGTCACCACGAACCATTGCATGTATTGCACCAAGATGAAGCAGGGCACCTATTCCAACGCGGCGGTGGCTGCCACGATTAACCGCTCCTTCGTGCCGCTGGTACTCGACGGCGAGGCTCCCTCTCCGCTGCTGAAGGATTTGGCCGTGAAGGCGTTTCCGGCCACGTTCATCATTTCGCCGGGGGCAGTCATTCTCGACCGGATGGATGGCTACGTGGCCCCCGACAAGCTAATGGCCCGCCTGGCGGCGGTTCAGGCGCTCGCCACAGCGCAGACCGACCGCCGCGATTGATCCATAGCTACCGGAGATCGCACCCCCCCCGGCGCCTCCCTCCGCTTCGCCCTTTTGGCCGCAACCCTAGCCCAGGCTTGATGTTTTCGCTTGAAGGATTCTCTCCGCACGGTTAGACTGAAAGGGGAGAGAGAAGCGGGTGGTGGCTAGCAACCGCCGTTTAAGCGGTGGCTGGTTTCACGGCGGCCGCAGCCGCAGGGTGGACCGCCCGGCAGTTCGACCGACGTGCTTTTCGGCTGGCGTGTTGTCCGGCTTTTCGGGGCTCGATCGAAACGCGTCCGCGCCCCGATCTTGGGCCGCTGGGCTCATCTGGCAAGCCACGCGTCGCCCCGCTCGTTGGGAGCGTCTTGGTCCGGT
>Ga0182024_10021915_pt1 | contig 11559 bp, 13 predicted proteins | sample P32metaG_FD_120480 | JGI IMG/M metagenome (GOLD analysis project Ga0182024, IMG submission 120480) | Permafrost microbial communities from Stordalen Mire, Sweden - P3-2 metaG (Illumina Assembly) | ecosystem: Environmental > Terrestrial > Soil > Wetlands > Permafrost | place: Sweden: Stordalen... | reverse complement strand
CTGGCAGCAGCGCGGGCCTTGTGCTCCGACACCGCAATCGATGCGAGTTGAGCGCCGTCCATGCGCTGGAACGCGACGAGGTTGGTGCCCGAGTCCACGACCGCGACATTGAGTTTCCAGTGATGTTTCTTTGCTTCAGCGACCGCCGCGGCAATCGCCACCTCGGCCCGGTCCAACGATATCGGTGCCCCATACGGAACGTCGAACGGCATGTTTTCCGGGATGGCATCAAGCGGATTCACCGCCGCCGGCGCGGGCGTTTGCGCCTCGCCGGATAGACTGGTGCAAAAGCCGGTTACGGCAAGCGCTACGGTCAGGAATTGAAAGCGCATCGAGGTTCTCCTTTGAATAGAGTCACAAGGTGTTTGGGACGCGGCGCACAAGAATACTCTCGCCGGATGGTTTTCAGATAGCCAATGAGCGCGGCGCGAAACATCCTGTCCGCGAGGAGGTGTCCCACGTCCCTGAGCGGGAACCAGTCTTCGCTTATCGTTGCGCCGCCGAACCAGACCTCTGGTCAATGCGAGGCACGGAACAGAGCGCTGAAAGCGGCTGCGTGAGAGCCGGGTCTTGATTGCGATGCCGTGCGGATCCCTGGACTTATTCCCGCACCATCAAGTAGCGCGAATCCTTTTGCGACCACCTCCCCTCCACCGGGGTAGCCGCGCACATGTAGTCCGCTGCGACGTTCGTCGTTGCCACCTTGAGTGCATCCCTGCACTGCTCCAGGCTCGGATACGCGGCTACCGTCTGAGTCCCGCCCGAGTGTAGCTGGGCGACCAGAATGAACAGTATGGACTTCATGGGATTACCTCCGTTTAGGTGCGCGAACTGGCGGGATCTCTGCCGCAATTTTAGCCATATGCAGCCGCCACCCGATGCCAGGCGCCGTGTGAAATGGAATAGTCGCAAACGCCGCCCATCCGACCGATTGACCGTTACCGCTGCGTTGCATACAGCACCCTCTTGGCTCGACGCACCTAAAAGGAATGATCCTCGAACCTATGCTCGTTTGATCTTCAATTCGTGGCAACGCCGCCGCTGCAAAATCACGCGGCCTGTCGCAGCTTAGAAAGCGTTATGTCACCAGCGCGCGGCTAGGTGGAGTTAATCAAAGAGGTAGCGGCAACTCTGATCCGCAGGCAGGTGCGCCATGACCCGATCATAGAGCGCCAGATTCTCGGATACGGCGCGTTCGACATCTTCCGGCAACAGGAAACCCGCTGTCACCTGATGCTTCGCCGCAGCCTGGACCTTGGCGAGATAAGCGCCGCGCGTGGGGTAGCGCGACTCGATGCTGGGGCGCGGGTCCTCGCTCGACCGGCGTTCCGCCTCGGTGCGGGCAAAAGGCACGAAGCTGCCGTCGAAGCGCGCCGTGGCCCAAGGAAAGCCCGTTTGCGGCGCGCGCTGATTCCAGCCCGTGTGAGTGCCAAGCGGCACCTGCAACTCGACCAGCCGCACGCCACCGCGATCATTGCCGTCGGCATCGGGACCCGGAACGCGGGTCTCGAAGGGGTGCCCTTGGCGTGGAGGCACGAGATCGGCGATACCTTCGCTCGCAAAGCGCGGGCCGAAGTCGAGTCGGGGCTCGCGCAAATTTTCATCCGGCGGCGCTAGCCCGATACCTCGTGGAAATGCTGCGCGGTAAGCATCGACCGACATCAGCGTGCCCTCGTGGAGGCTGGGGTAGGCGCTTGCCGGCGGCACCGCCGCCGCATTGGTCCAGCGGTCGAGCGCAACCAGCAGGGCTCGCATGGCAAGGTAATGATCGGTCGTTGAAACGCAGTTCACGTAAGGATCGCGGGTGTGCGAGCGGCCAACGTAGTGCTGTGCGCCCATGAAAGCGTAGATGCGGACATTCGCAGCCGGCGCCACGTCTGCCTGGCCGTCGGGCGTAGTGGCGATCAATGATGCGTCACGGTTCCAGAATTCGGTCGATGTATTGGTAATGATAAGCTTCGGCAGATGCCCCTGTGCGTCGCGTGCGCGATCAAGGGTTGAACCTGCCTCGCCTGTCACCGAATCCCGGGAGGTCGTGCTGGTAAACGGGAAAGCATCCGACGGATAGTCGTGCTCTTCGAGAAGCGACGGATGACGGGTGGGCTGTGCGAAGCGACTATTGAACCCGGCCGAACCGCCCGCACCAGGGACCTGCATATAGGCGCCGTCAAACGCGAGACGCCCGGTCTCGTCAACATTGAGCCCGTCGTGCAACATCCGGCCAATGACGCGTCCGGATTGGCTAATGCCGAAGATCAAAACCTTGCGCGGTGCGGGCGCGCCTTCAAATGGGTGATCGCGGAAATAGGCGAGCAGATCGCGAATTCCTGCGAGGCCCGCACCAGTTACCTTAGGATCCTGCGCCGTGTAAATGAGTTCGTAGAGCGTGCCAGGTTGGAAGCCGTGGTCCAGTTGCACACGCCCCGGACCACCCGGCTGCTCCGGCGCGACGAAGTGCCAAGTCGCACGATCAACTGCGACCGGCGCGTCGCTCGGCCTCGAGCGCGCGGTAAGAATCGCTGCTGGATCGTTCGGCGTAGCGGGTTCGTAGGTGAGGCCGCGCATGCCCGCATACACGGTGACGTCCTTCGGCGCGTTGACGGTGAATTCGTTCTCCACGAGGCCAGTGATGGAGCTCCCGTCAGACTGATGCGCGACCAGTGGCACGAAGATGAGGGGCTTCACTCCGGGCGATTGAGGTGCCACATCCCAAGTCCACGCGGAGAACAGCAACGTAAAGCCATGACGCATGAGGAATCCATCGCCTGCATCGGCAACGGTGGTCGGATCGTTGTTGGCGGGACTCGCGCCGTCCATCTGGCCGAGAATGCCAATTCCACCGCGATTGTTGACGTCATAGACGAGGGTCGAGTTCCGGGCCTTGACCGGTCGAAGCAGGATGAAGGGGCTTTCGAACGTGACGCGGCCGCCGGCATTGCGCGGCGCCAACTTGAGATCGATGATGCGTTGGTTCGCGGCGGCATTCGGATCGAGGCTGAATTTCGCGACCCCCCGGATCTTCTCATACGCGCCGGAATCACCGAAGTTCATGCCTGAGGCGAAAGACGAGCGCTCGAGAACTTCGATTCCAATCACCTCGGCCTGTGCGGCGACCAGCGCCGAAAGTCCGACAGCTGCCAATCCCAGCAACACACGTGTATTCAAGATTCCCACCCCGGCATCGATCCTGCGTTTGATGAATACTATCAAGCAATGTGCAGCAACGCGCTTGCATCAGTGAGCGACCGCATTCCGCCAAGAAATCGCGCTCGTCGCATGTCTGGCCATCTGCGGCCGTCGCCCGCTCGCTGTCTCTCATCGACCCCAAGCGGCCTGATGCGGCCGACCGCTTCCGAGCAAGAAAATTAGTACGGCGTTTCAGGGAGTGATGCGGCCGACCAGGAGCGCCTCGGCGATGGTCGCGCGCGGCGCCTCGGCCATCCAGACCGCGCAGAGGTGCGCAGCGGCCGCCAGATACAGTCGAACGTGCTCCGGATCGAAGGTCCCCATGTCGAGACAAGCGCGAGTGTACTTCACCAAGTGAATGTCGTTGCGTATGGAGGCTTCCGTCGCCAGGATGCGCCGAATCGCGGATAGCTCGCCGTCGGGCGCGTGCCAGATGCGGGAGGCGGCCGCCGCGGGAGATGTCTGGAGGGCTTCCAAGACGCTCGCATCTTTGATGGGCTGAGGGTGCCAACGCAAGTCCAAGGCTCGATCGCTCAGGACGCTCCGATACGCCATGATCCACACCAGAGCCGCCGCGAGCGCCCGCTTGCGATCCGTTGTTACGCTGGACAAGCCGAACGCAGATTGCGGCAAATTCAGGCAGTGCGACCAGCCGAATTTGGCCTGTTCCAAGTCGTCCTGCAACATGCTGTGGGCGCTAACTCGCAGCACCGCCCGGAAGGCAGCATCGATCTGGGGTTGGCTGAGATCGTGACGGATAAAGTCCCCGAACAGCGTATCGACATTGCCAGTCTTCTCGCCCGCCTCCACCAACTCGCGAATGCTCTGCCCGCCCAGAGTTCCCTTCGCGGGGTCAGCGAGCTTGTCGAGGATCTCCTCGCACACCTGTTCGGGCGGGGTCTTGAGATTCTGCGTTCCCTCGATCGACATGCCTTGGAAGCTCTTCATTTGTCCCGTCGGGTCGGCCGCCAAGGCGCGGGCGGCAGCCCGCAGGAGCGATGCATCCTCAACACCAGCTGGTTCGGCGTGACGCAGCAAGAGCCATAGCCCAATGTGCGAATGCGACGCGCCCGTGAGTGTCGGCAGCGCCAAGGGTGTCAGCAAGTTCAACAAGCTCTTGGTGCCAAACTGCAAAGCGATGGACAGGACCATAGCCTCCATGCCGTCAGCGTCCCCGCTCGTAAATGTACTGGCCAGTTCTCCCGCGGCTGTGTTCGCATCGGGAAATGAGTACACGCGAGCTGGAGCGGGCATCAAATCAACTTGATAGCCGTAGACCGCCGCACTCGCCACCATCTGCAGCCGAGCCAACTCACGGTCCGACGGCTCCACAAGCCGCATCAGACCGTAACGTGCCATCACCTCCAGTGGCGCATGCAGCGTAAAACTCGTCAGGCCCCGCACTGGTGGGCGAGCGACGATCGGGCAGACCTGATCGAATAACTCCGCGTCACTCAACTCTCCGAGAGCGCGATCCTTGTACTCGTCCACGACATTCTTCGGATCGATACTGCATATTCGATGAAAATTGGATGTTCCCATGGCCTTCATTTCCGGTCAGAAATGGGGAAGATTGCGCTCCGCCTAGTAAGCCTACCGCAAGCCGGGAGCGGCAGCTAACAGGCGACGATTTCATGACGACGAACTTCGCCTTTTGGCCGGACAAAGACAGTCCAGTCCACAAAGTGAGCGACCTGCGCACAGCAAGGGAGTCTCTAATGCATAAAAGCCGGGTCACGCATCAGGGCTTCAGTGTTGCAGCGATGCCGCGTACTTCGTCCGGCGTGTGCTCGCCCGCCAGTGGCGTTCCTGGCATTAAATATTTGGCCATGTCGAGCCCGCCGATGACGATAGGTTCGAACCCTGCTTCTCGGACCAGCCGCGAAGCGATTTCGATGGCCTTCTTGTCACCTGCGATCGGCATGCCGATCTTCCCCGGATCTTCGTGTGCGCTCGCCATGCGTGCTGCGCCTACGGCGTTGAATGCACGAACGACCAGTGCGCCTGGCAGCAGGTGCGCGTCGAAGAGTCCCGCCCCTTCTTCGCGCGCTTGATTGGCGATCTCACCGTCGCGTTGCGGGAAAGGGTTGCTCGCATTGATAACGACTTTTCCTTGGAGTGAATTGCCGAGGCTCTTTATGAGCTCGGGAAAAGCGCTGTAGGGAACCGCGAACAGGACTACCTGGCCGAAGGCCGCGGCCTCCTGCGGCGTGCCCGCGCGCGCATTTGCTCCGACCTCGGCAGCGAGCTTCTTGTCATTGTCGAGATTACGCGAGGAGAACATCACCCCATTTCCAGCCTTGGCCCAAACGCCGCCAAGCGCGCTTCCAACATGCCCAGACCCGATGATGCCGATCTTCATCTTCTTATCGTCGGCTGCGTTGACAATGCTTGCTGTGATCGGCAGGACGCTGAGGGCGACTGCCACACCGGTCACGAGCATATCCCTACGACTAAAACCCGGAGTGCCGCGCATTTTATGTGGATCTCCAAATGGGGAGCGATCGATATTTGATGCTAGAGATATCCCTTTCCCCTGTCTATACTTCTGCTCGAAGTACGTCTCTGACCCACTGGCGCGTCACGACCCGAAGCCATCAGTGACGAAGGGCCGCTTAAGGGTGAGTCAAGTACGAAACAATTGTACGAGCTCCGTGAATGAGTACGGCGAGAATCTGGAAGACTCACAACAGTACTTTCATCGTGTAGGTAATGACGGGCTGATCGGTTCCCACAGTTCGATCTTGTTTCCCTCTGGATCAATAACCCAGGCAAACTTCCCGTACTCGGATTCGTCAATCTTTTCGAGCACATTGCAGCCTTCTTCCTTCAAGGCCTTGATCAAGGCGCGAAGGTCTTCAACTCGGTAGTTGACCATGAAGGGCGCCGAGCTCGGAGCAAAGTGATCGCTTTCTTGCGGGTCGATCAACCAGGCAGTGGTGCCTGCCACCGGCTTTCCGTCGGCGTCGGTCCAGTCGAAGGCAGCCCCGCCCCAGGATTTGACATCGATTCCCAGGTGTCGCTTGTACCATGCCTGCAGTGACGGGGCGTCTTTGGCCTTGAAGAAAATGCCGCCGATGCCAGTGACTCGTTTCATGCGTACCGCCGTGGACCCCGCTAGCGCTTGGGGCTGGGAACATGCTGATCGAACAGGAGCGTGTTACCGTCGGGGTCGGTGACCTCGAAGAATGCGGGACCCTGGGTGGTCACGTCCGCTTCGGGCGCCATCGTCAGACCGCGCGCCTTCAAGGCATGCTGCAGCTCGCGCACATCCTGGAATTCCGTCATGGTCTCCTTGTCCTTTGTCCACCCCGGGTTGAAAGTCAGGATGTTCTTGTCGAACATTCCCTGGAACAGCCCGATCCTCGCGGTGCCGTTCTGCAGGACGACCCAATTCTGTTCGAGCTTGCCGCCGACCTGCTTGAAGTCGAGCTTCTGGTAGAAGGCCATGGATGCCTTAATGTCTTTGACGGCGAGGCTGACGGAGAAGTTTCCCAGTTCCAGGGTTTTCTTCTCCACGGCTCGGGTGGATTGGGCTGTACTCGCGCCCACCATGTCGATTAAAGCCATGGCACCGACGAGCAAGAGGGTTCGTACCTTCACGCGATTCTCCTAGTACTTCTGGCGAACGTTAGCCAATGGGCAGAGACAAGAAATCGCCTGCCGTATAAGATGCCCGCGAACCGCAGAAGCCGCTTGCCAAATCTTGCGAACTTACCGAAAAGACGAGAGTGCCGTCTCCGTGGACTACATCGAGCGCGTCAACCGCGCGATCGACCACGTAGTGAGCAACCTCGCTCATCCGTTGACCCTGGAGGCGGTGTCCAAGGCGGCCGGCTTCTCCCCGTTCCACTTTCACCGCGTTTTCAAGGCCTTCCTGGGGGAGACGCTGAACCAGTTCGTGAAGCGGCTGCGGCTAGAGCGGGCGCTGTTCCTGATGTCACACGCACCTCGGCGGTCGCTAACGGACGTGGCCCTGGACTGCGGCTTTTCCTCCTCCTCAGACTTTTCTCGCAGCTTCAAGCAGCTCTACGGCCTTCCTCCCAGCGTCTTTCACATCGAGACCTTCCGGAACCGCAGGCGGGAGGAGTTCGAACGCGCCGTGGCGAGTCAGAATGGATCGCCTCGCATAACGACCCTGCCCGCGGGACAGAATCCGGACGGCTTCGAGGTAAAGCATCGCAACCTGCCCGCGCGCAGAGTCGCCTACATCCGCGTCCTCGAGCCCTACCGCGAGGGTGTAGCGCAGGCCGCCTGCGAACGACTCCTCGCTTGGGCGATCGAGCGCGGACTCGCAGACGGCCAGTGGCTGGGCTACATGTGGGATGAGCCCGAGATCGTCGCCCTCGCCGATTGTCGGTACGACGTTGCGCTCGTGGTCGACGACATCGACCCACAGGGTGAGATCGGCCGCTTCGACTTCCCGCCGATGCGCGTGGCCGAAGTCGTCTTGAGCGGCGACATTGCGCTCGAGGCACGCGCTATCGACTGGCTGTACAAGACCTGGCTCCCGCGGAGTGGCTACGTTCCCGACAATCAACCCGCTTTCGAGGCCTGGATCGGTAGGCCGTTCGCACACGGGAACGAGCACTTCGAGATCGCTTGCCAGCTCCCGATCAAGCCTTCCCTCTGATTCAAAGGCAATGTCCGCTTTGGTGCTGGCCAATACAAGCGTCGAATGTCTCAATGCGGCCGTCTGTTGCCGGTGACGACTCTACTGCCGGTGTCGACCCACAGCTGCTACCCACGAGCGTCAGCTATGAGGAACGGAAAACAAGCGTTTGACCGAACTGAATGACGGCGCCCGATCATTGCTCCGGAATTAGCGTGTGAATCGCATCGACGATATGAGCGTCGCTGGAAACAATTGGTATACGGGGGTGGACTCAAGATTCGGGTTGCGCCTCGCCACCGTTCGTGCCAACGAATCAAACATCGCGTTACCGGGGTGCCTGCAAGGTTCGACACCCGGCCCGTGGCAAACAGTTACCGGGAGGGGGCTCACACCCGCTACCACGCGGGCATTGCCAAGCCGCAACTATGCGGGTACTCCGGGTGCGTCGGTGACGCGACGCGACAGCGATCGGCTATTGGGTGTGTGATGTACGACGACTTTGGCAAACGGGCCGAGGCGTACATTGTTATGCTGATGCCTCCGCATGTGCTTTACCAGATCCCCTACGCCACTTGGTCGGTTCGACTGGTGATGGGCGTGGTTGGATCGCTTTTTGTGCTAGCAATTTTTGGGTGGTGGTTGCCGCGAGCGATCCGATTGTTGCGCAATCTCCCGGCCACAAGTGGTGGTCAAAAGATGATCCATGTGGTGGTTGCCGTCATACCGGTTGCAATTGGAATTGGTCCCCTGACCGTGCTGTTCGCCCTGATCAGGAATCCCGTGGCCTACGTCACCGTTACCGGTGTGATGCAAGAGAGGGTGTTTCATCGCACTCCGGTAAGTCTCACGTGGGGAGAAATAGCCCATGTGTATTGCCGCTTGGGGCGCGATGGGCGCATGACTACGATCTCCTTGGTAGCCACCGACGGACGCCAGATAGGATTCTGGAACACAGGCGGTGTCGATTTCGAATCGATGCACGAGCTGTTCGCGAATCAACTGGGACCTAGGGTCGTACGTCGCTGCTCAACGTCGCTGAGGAGTTGATCGGGATGGGCCAGTACGAATATTCTCCCCGCGTGCGCCTCGTAATCGGTGCGGCATTGGGCGTCGGCGGGCTGATCATGACGGTTGCCGGCTTTCGCCAACTGCTGTTGGTTGCACATCCGTTGCAAAGCTCTGAGATGGCCGGCGTGCTGATGGGATTTTTGATTCTGTTCGCCGGTGTGTCGATCGCCATGCCGCCCGTAGCAGGTGTTCGTCAATACTTGTTCGGGGCCTTGGCTATCACGTGCATGGCTCTGTTGTTCGATTGGGTGGCGTTTGTTCCAGGCCCGAGGGATTTCCATTCCGGGGCTTCTGCCATTCATCGCGGCGGTTCCGTGAACTCGACTTTCGGTCGCGTGGCATTCGGAATGTTCGCGGTTTTTTGTGATCTCTTCGCCTTTTATGCCTGGCGGAAGACGCTTCAGCAGCTCAAGCGGCATGCCGATACTGACCCCACGTAAGAAGGCCGCCGCAAATATTGGCGCGAACGCATTCACGCTGCCTGGTCAGGTGTCTGTTTTAATTTGGATATAAGTTTCATATTGTGAATTACTTGGGCGCATTGGAACGGGCTGGCTTTATCCACGCCGCATTCACGGGCGGCGGCGGCGAGCCGGCCGATACCGCCGACGCACTTGTACAAAGTGGGAATTTACTTCGCTTGCATCGGTCCTCGTGGCCGCTACGGCCTGCAGGACATTGGACGCGCGAAAGCCACTGAGTTGTATACGAGCCTGGTTGCGCCAGTTGTGCTACGGGTATTGAATGGCCGCTATGGAGAAGGCAGTTTGGAACCGCGACCGTCCGCAGTTGGCCGGCTGTTGCCGGATGCAGTCAATTCCCGGTGTCGACCCCAAGCCAGCGTTCAGCGGCCGCTTTGCGGAAAGCCATTTGCATGATCACGCCAGCCGATTGTTACGAGTCGGCCGATTTGCCTGCCCGCTGGAGGTTCGCCGGAATTACAGTCTTCATGTCCGGCTTTCCCTGCCGGTCATAGGTCAAATTTACGAAGTCGCCACCGTAAACCAGAACAAACGGCCCCGTCCGCTCTGTCCAATTCAAACCGAAAGGTTGCGGGGGATGCCCTGCTCTCGTCGCGACGATGAGCAATCGCCCGTCAGCCAAAATCTTGCTGGGGCCAATATCTACACACGGCCATATGTTGTCTTCATCCACATACACACGGGCAACGATTCCTTCAATGACTTCGTCGCCGAAATAATAGCGGTCGGGCTCAGTGAGCCACTGAAACGCGAGGTCGCGTGGAAGAGCCACGCCGATAATATCTTCGAGGCGAGTTATTGAATCCTCGACGCTTGCAATAGTGTGAGCTTTGAATTCATTGCGAGTCATGATCCGCAATAGCTTACCGTAGGAACTGACGGCCGCGTTGTGGCAAGAATTTTTTCGCCCAGTCGATGGGATTTTGGCCGCCAGGAGCCTATCGGACACCCGGCGGCTGCGAATGAGTCCTCTCGACCCGAAGAGGCCTGTCACCGGCGGCGGCTTTATGAAGCACCACCTTCGGTTCTGGAAGCCCGCTTCCTATGCACGATTCGTTTGGTATCTCTCCCCCCAGTCAAGAAATACGCCAAGAATCTCAATAAGATTTTGTGGCCCGCCACGACCCTGGAAATGCATTTCCGTAACGGCGCAATGTATCCAGTCCATAGCAGACCGTTTAATAGAAACAGTCTGGAACTCTACGTCTTGTAGGCCGGTATCCGTGAGCTGTACCGTCAGCTTCCAGCCCGGTCGGATTGTCGATGTTTCAATGGAAACCCCGTAGCTGTGCTCCCAATCACCGTCACAATGACTCAGGTACCAAAGTTGTGGCCGATAGAGTTCATTCGCCATGGGGAGCGCAACTACCAGAGTTGACCAACACCGTAGCAAACGATCTCACGAGTGACCGAAAACCGGAAGGCATTTCATCCGGTCTCGAGTGGCAGGTTCTGGGCTGGGTGACGACGCCGGTCAACGAACTGGCGCTTTCGACCCACTGCGGGCAATGGTCAGCGGCAGCTCTTCGGCCCGCCAATCTACGACCGCCTTAGTGCGAACAGTGCCAAGCAGCCAGAAATGTCGACCTTGCGCCGTCTGAACCGGAATCTTGCCAAGCTTCGCGATGGGCGTCGTGCCACTTCTTGAACTCTTGAATCAGCTGCTCCGTCGACACTCCTTCCGGAAGAGAGCACAAGTGATTGGAGTGACTAATCTCGCCATAGGCGCCCAGGACGAACCCTGAGCAATATCCCTTCGCATACGGTTGCGTCGACGTGCACGCTTGATAAATACCGTGGAGAGTGTTCGGATTCGTCACACTAGAGTCGGAGTTGTCTGCGTCAACAAAACCGGTGGTTAAGCTGCAACCAAGAAATACTGCGATTAAGCGACGCATGTAGAACACCTTCCAGTCCGAGAATGGCGATAAGCGCGAGTCATAGTCGCCAATTTATCCCAAACAATCGACGACTGCTTTGTTGCTGAGATTTCGGGGCGGCGAACAGCCGCATGTGGCAGTTCTGAGACGGCTGCCGGCTTGGTGACCGCCATCCGTCGCGAGTCGACCCTCTGCCGACCTTCGTGACCGGCAGTACATGGACGCCCCCACTTTGCCAAGCTTTCAGTTCATGAGGGCTTACAGGATCAGATTGCACCAGTACATTCGGACTTTTGCTGCGGTTTGCGCCACTGTCCCTGATGGGTTT
>Ga0182024_10021913_pt1 | contig 11559 bp, 10 predicted proteins | sample P32metaG_FD_120480 | JGI IMG/M metagenome (GOLD analysis project Ga0182024, IMG submission 120480) | Permafrost microbial communities from Stordalen Mire, Sweden - P3-2 metaG (Illumina Assembly) | ecosystem: Environmental > Terrestrial > Soil > Wetlands > Permafrost | place: Sweden: Stordalen... | reverse complement strand
CGGACCTGCGGGAGCGCACGCCAGCCTGACGTGCCGCCCGGCCGCCTACCAGATAAGAACGCGAATTCTCATCGGCCGCAGCTCGTGGTCCCGCCGCCGCTGGATGCCTAAAAGGTTGGGCGGAGTTCGACCCGGCGGTTGAACGCGCGGCCGGCTTCGGCGTCGCGGGGCATGAGGTAGTGGTAATTGCCGAGGATGAAGCCCGTGTGGATCCGCGCCTCGGCGATCCCGGCGTCGCGCAGATATTGCTTTGTGGCGGCGACGCGGCGGCCGCAGAGATCGAGACTCTCCTCAAGGCTGCACGGGTCGTCGCCGAAGCCGTCGATGGTCACGCCGAGATCGCCGCGACCCCGTAGCACGGCGGCCAGCTGATCCAGCTGCCCGCGAGCTTCGTCGGTCAGGACCGGCACATTGGTCTCGAAATGAATCCGGTGGATCACCTTGGCGCCGTCGGCGACCTTTCGGCGCACTTCACGTTCGCAGTGAGTAAAACGGGAGTCCCATATGTCGCCGGCCCAATCTTCCGCCGCATCGGCGGACACGCCGTCGACCAGCCGGTCAAGCCGCCCCAGCCAGCCATGATATCCGGCCAGCGCCATCGGGCTCCACCCGTCGCGCGGCTTGCTCAGGCTGACCGTCAGCCGGCAACCGGCGTCGTGATCGGCCAGTTCGAACCGCATCCCGGCGAAGCTGAGCCGCCGTGGCGGGTCAAACTCGGCGATCCGGCCCTCCCAGACTTTTTCGTCGTCATTGAAGGCGAAGCGTCCGGCGGGCGCCGCCTCGAACCGCGAACGGGGCCAAAACCACACCGTGAGCTGCTTGGCGTCGGTCAAGGCGGCCCATACCAGGGCGGGGGGATGGTCATACTCGCGGATGAACCGGAAGGTGTCGCGGTCGACGAAGGCGCCCAGCCTCAAATCGTTGCCGTAGTCGGCTAAGGGATTGGTCATGACGCTTCCTCCTGATTTTCTTCAGCCGCCGCCGACGCCGCCATGGCGTCCAGGCGCCGGCCCAGGACGTCGAGGCGACGGCCCCACACCGCGCGCTGCTCGGCCACCCAGTGGTCGATCTCGACCAGCCCTTCCGGATCGAGGCTGTAGATTCGACGCTGCGCCTCGCCGCGCACCCGCACCAGCCGGGCCTTGAGCAGAACCGACAGATGCCGCGAGACCGCCGGCCGCGAGACCGCGAAACGCGAGGCGATATCGCCGGCGGGCAGGTCCCGCGAGGCCAGCATTTCGACGATCCGCGCGCGCACTGGGTCGGCCAGAGCGGAAAAACCTTGCATGGATATTTGTAACTATGTTGTTACGTAACTGTCAAGCTACATAACAAATCGCGATCTTCGGCCGCGGCTAACCCTTAGGGAATGGCAGGCCCTCTACCAGATACGAACGCGCTGATCGGGCGGAATGTACATGGCGTCGCCGGGCTTGACGTCGAACGCGGCGTACCAGGCGTCGATGTTGCGCACGGGAATGTCCACGCGCGCCTGGGGCGGGGAGTGGGGATCGGTGACCAGCTGCTGGCGCAGGGCGTCATCGCGCGAGGCGCCGCGCCACACCTGGGCCCAGCCGAGGAACACCCGCTGATCGCCGGTCAGGCCATCGAGAACCGGGGCCGGGCGGCCCTTCAGATACAGATGGTAGGCGTCAAGAGCCAGGAGAAGGCCGCCCAGATCGGCGATGTTCTCGCCCATGGTCAGGCCGCCGTTCACATGCGCCCCCTTGATCGGCTCGAAGGCGGAGTATTGCGCGCCCAGACGCTGCGCCTGGACGGTGAACTTGGCCGCGTCCTCGGCCGTCCACCAGTCGGCCAGGGCGCCGGTCCCGTCGAAGCGGCGGCCCTGATCGTCGAAACCGTGGGTCATCTCGTGGCCGATGACCCCGCCAATGCCGCCGAAATTGACCGCCATGTCGGCGCCGGGATCGAAGAACGGCGGCTGCAGGATGGCGGCGGGAAAGACGATCTCGTTCATGGTGGAATTGTAGTAGGCGTTCACCGTCTGCGGGGTCATGCCCCACTCGGCCCGATCGACCGGCTGGTTCAGGCGGTTCACGTGGCGCGCCCATTCGAAGGCCGTGGCGCGATGGACATCGCCATAGAGATCGGTGGGGCTGAGGGTCAGGGCGCCGTAGTCACGCCACGTCGCCGGATAGGCGACCTTGACGGTGTACTGGGCGAGCTTCTGAAGGGCCTTGGTCTTGGTCTGCGGACTCATCCAGGTGACGTTCTCGATGCGCGCGGCCAGCGCCACGCGCAGGTCGGCGATCAAGGCTTCCATGCGCGCCTTGGCTTGTGGCGTGAAATATCGCTCGACATAGACCCGGCCGACCGCCTCGCCGACGTCGCGGTTGATCACCGCCTCGGCGCGCTTCCAGCGCGGCCTCTGCTCAGGCTGGCCGAGGAGGGTCTTGTTGCGGAACTCGAAGTTGGCGTCGACGAAACGCTTGGAGAGATAGGGAGACGACTCGTCGACCAGATTGAAGGCCTGCCAGGCCTGCAGGGTGGCGATGGGCGCGGCGGCGAAGATGGCGGCGATCTGGGGCACGGCGGTCTTTTCGCCCACGATCACGCGGTTCGTCCCGCCCAGATCGGCGGCCGCGAGGAAGGCCTGCCAGTCGAAGCCGGGAGCGAAGGCCGTCAGGTCGGCGAGAGTCATGGGATTGTAGGTCTTGACCTGATCGCGGCGTTCGACGCGCGACCAGCTGGCCTGGGCGATGGCGGTTTCCAGGGCGACGATAGCGCCGGCCTGGGCGTCGGCGTCCGGCCAATTCACCGCCCGCAGGCTTTGGGCGACATAGGCCTGATAGGCGGCCTTCTTGGCCGCGAAGCTGGGCGCCAGATAGTAGTCGCGGTCCGGCAGGCCGAGGCCGGCCTGGCCAATATGGACCGCGTAGCGCGTCGGCGCCTTGGCGTCGGGGGAGAGCCTCACCGCGAAAAAGGAGCGGTAGAAATTCTTGTTGGCGGCGCCCATCAAGGCGGCCAGGGCCGAGCGGTCATGGGCGGCGCGGATGGCCGCCAGGTCAGGCGCCAGGGGCGCGGCGTCCAGGGCCTCGATGCGGCCCTCGTCGAGGAAGGCCTTGTAGAAGGCGCCGATCCGAGCTTCGTCGCCGACGGCGGCGGGATTGGCCGCCGCGGCGTCCAAGATCGCGTGGACGCGGTTTTCGGAGAGCACCGTCAGCCCATCGAAGACGCCGTAGCGCACGCGGTCGGGCGGGATGACCAGGGTCTTCAGGTAGTCGCCGTTGGCGTATTCGAAGAAGTCGGCGCCCGGCGAAACGCTGGTGTCGCGCCCCGCGAGGTCGAAGCCCCAGGCGCCCATGCGCGTCGGGGTGGTTGTCGCGCCGGAAGCCTCGGCGGCGAGGGACGGGGCAAAGGCGCCGCAGGCCAGAACGACACCGAGCGAGGCGCCAAGCAGAAGATGTCTCATGGGGCAAATCCGAGGGTTGATGGGTTACGATGGGTGCGATGGCGCGGGAGCGGAGCCGTTATACAGCTTTCATGTCCGCCGTGGGGCTGATGGCGGCGCCGGCCAGGCGATCGAGGGCCAGGGCGCGCACCGCCTTGTAATCCAGTTTGCCGTTGGCGGCGCGGGCGATGGGCGCCAGCACCAGCTCGCGGGGCGCCTTGTAGGCGGCCAGATGCAGGCGGACGTGGCCGGAGATCATCGCCAGCGTCGGCGCGTCGCCCTCGCCCACCTCGACCACCGCGCAGATGCGTTCGCCAAAACGGGCGTCCGGCACACCGACAACGGCGGCGTCGCGCACGCCGGGATAGCGCTTGATGGCTTCCTCGACCTCTTCAGGGAAGACCTTTTCGCCGCCGGTGTTGATCACCTGCGAGCCGCGGCCCAGCAGCTTGAGGGACCCGTCGGCCTCGACGGTGGCGAAGTCGCCGGGGATCGACCAGCGCTTGCCCTCCAGGGTCTTGAAGGTGCGCGCGGTCTTTTCGGGATCCTTGTAATAGCCCACCGGCAGAAAGCCGCTGACGGCGACCTGGCCGCGCTCGCCCGAGCCCGGCTCGACGCGGCGGCCATCCTCGGTGAAGACCGCGCTGTTGGGACCGACCATGAATTTGGCGGTCTCGGCGGTCGCCCCGGCGGCGGAACTGGACGCGCCCAGGCCCACGGCCTCGGACGATCCCAGGCTATCGAAGATGGCGCAGCCGGGCAGGCGCCCGAGCAGGCCCTGCTTGTTTTCCATGCTCCACACCGTGCCCGACGAGCCCAGCCGCTTGAGGGCGGAGAGGTCCCAGCGGCCGGGATGGCGCTCCAGCGCTTCGAGCATGGGGGCGGCGAAGGCCATGCCGACCACGGCGGCGCTGGTCGCCTTGAGGCGCGCGGCCTCGTCCCAGAACTCCAGGGCGTTGAAGCTTGTGGAGGGCAGGCAGGCGATGGTCCCGCCAGCGGTCAGCGCCGCGATCGAGGTGAACTGGGCCGTGCCGTGCATCAGGGGGGCGGCGGCGATCATCACCGCCGGATCGGCGGCGGCGGCACGCGCGCCGGCCTCGGCGAGGCTCTCCAGGGGCGGGACGCCCAAAAGCACATTGCCGCCGGCGCCGAGGACAAAGAAGAGATCGTCCTGCCGCCACATGACGCCCTTGGGCATGCCGGTGGTGCCGCCGGTGTAGAGGATCAAGAGATCGTCGCCCGAGCGCCCCCAGGGCGCGCGCACGCGTGGGGCGTCGCGGTCCATCACGGCTTCATAGTCGGCGGCGAAGCTCGGGACGGGATGGCCCGGCTCGGCGACGGCGATCCAGGCCTTCACCTTGGGCAGGCGGGCGCGGATCTGCTCCACGGTGGCGGAGAAGGAGGCGTGGAAGACCACAGCCTCGGCGTCGGCGTTATCGAAGAGGTAGATCAGCTCGTCGGCGACATAGCGGTAGTTGGTGTTGACCGGCGCGAGACCGGCCTTGAAGGCGGCGAAGTAGGTCTCAAGATATTCCGGCGCGTTGTAGAGATAGGCGGCCACCTTGGCCTGATGCGTAAGGCCGGCGTCCAGCAGATGGCGCGCCAGGGCGTCGGCGCGGCGATCGAACTGCGCCCAGGTCAGGGTGCGGGCCCCACGAATCTGGGCGGCGCGGCACGGCACGGCGTCGGCCACGGTTTCCCAGATGTCGGCATAGTTCCACATTGCCGCGGCCATCCTCCTGGCGTTTCAGCCCCGGGCGATCATAAGGCGGCGGGCGACGATCAAGTCAACGCGGAGGTGAGTCCGCGTCCTGCATGCGCATGCCGCCCGCCGCCGGGGCGGCCGCGTCAGCCCGCACGTCGAAGACCACCCGCATGCTGCCGGTGCGATCGAAGGTCAGCACCACCGGCACGCGGTCGCCGATCTTCACGGGCTTGCGAAGACTTTCCAGCATCAGATGCAGACCGCCCGGCGCGAAGGTCGCCGTGGCGCCCGGCGCAATGGTGAGGATCTGCAGCCGGCGCATGATCATCATCGGCCCGATGCGGCGGCTTTCGTGGATCGAGGCCTTGGCGGCAGCGGGACTGGCGACGGCGATCAGAGTCTCGGGCAGGCGGCCGCGATTGGTGATGGCGAGATACCCCGCGCCGTTGGCGCGAGCCGGCGCCGGGCGCATCCACGCTCCGGTGACGACGACGACGTCAGGGGCGGCGAGGGCGGGCGCGGCCAGACAGGCCAGGGCGAAGGCGAGGCCAAGAGCGGGGCGGCGGGGCGGGTTGGGCGTCAAGGCCATGGCCGGCGCTCTAGTCCCGCTCGCCGCCCGGGGCAAGCCGCGCCGCGCCTGAACGTCTGGCGCGCGGCGGCGTTAGCGGACTATGGTTGAAGGCATGTCCAAGCAAGACGACGACTACGATGCCGAGCTGCGAACGCTTCAGATCGCCCTGGTCAAGTACCAGCAGTGGGCGGTGGCCACCGGCGCCAAGGCCCTGGTGATTTTCGAAGGCCGCGATGGGGCCGGCAAGGACGGCACCATCGAGCGGATTGTCGAGCATCTGGCGCCGCGCGACACCCGGGTGGTCTCCCTGCCCAAGCCGTCGGACCGCAACCGCACGCAATGGTATTTCCAGCGCTATGTGCGCCATCTGCCGGCCGCCGGCGAATTGGTGATCTTCAACCGCTCCTGGTACAACCGCGCCGGCGTCGAGCCGGTGATGGGCTTCTGCACCCCCCTCGAACATGAGGACTTTCTGCGCGACGTTCCGAGCCTCGAGCGCATGCTCGAGGACTCCGGCATGCGCCTGGTCAAGCTGTGGCTGGACATCTCCAAGGCGCAGCAGTCGAAGCGCCTGGAAGCGCGCCGCGACGATCCTCTCAAGCGGCTCAAGGTCAGCGACCTGGACGCCGTGGCCCAGAAGAAGTGGAAGGCCTATTCCTCCGCCCGAAACCAGATGCTGTGCCGCACCCACACCGCCATCGCGCCGTGGATCTGCGTGCGCTCCGACCACAAGAAGAAGGCCAGGCTGAACGTCATGCGCTATCTGCTGCACGCCCTGGCGCCGATCGAAGCGCGGGCGAAGATCTCGCCGCCGGACCCCGCTGTTCTGTTCGCCTTCGAAGAGGCCGCGCTCACCGACGGGCGGCTTGCGAGGTAGGAATATTCTCTGCCCCCTCTGGGGGAAGTGGATCGCGCACATTTGCGCGAGACGAAGGGGGCGGCGACCGGCCGCCTAAAGAACCCCCTTCGTCGGCTTCGCCGACACTTCCCCCAGAGGGGGCAGAGAAGCCGTTTCACCTAGGAGACTTGACCATGGACTACGTTCGGCTTGGAACCACCGGCCTCAAGGTCTCGCGGCTGTGCCTGGGGTGCATGACCTATGGCAGCCCGAAATGGCGGCCGTGGGTGCTGGACGAGGCGGCCAGCCTGCCGTTCTTCAAGAAGGCGCTGGAGGCCGGGGTCAACTTCTTCGACACCGCCGACGTCTATTCGCAGGGCGAGAGCGAGCGGGTCACCGGCAAGGCGCTGAAGGAATACGCCAAGCGCCATGAGGTGGTCATCGCCACCAAGGTCAACGGGCCCATGGGCGCCGACGCCAACAACCGCGGCCTCTCGCGCAAGCACATCCTCGACGCCATCGATCGCAGCCTGACCCGCCTGGGCGTCGACTACGTCGATCTTTATCAGATCCACCGCTTCGATCCGGATACGCCGGTGGAGGAAACGCTGGAGGCGCTCCATGACGTCGTGCGCGCCGGCAAGGCCCGCTACATCGGCGCCTCGTCGATGTATGCGTGGCAGTTCATGAAGATGCTTTCCACCTCCCGCGCCCACGGTTGGACGCCGTTTGTCTCCATGCAGCCGCAATACAACCTCGTTTACCGCGAGGAAGAGCGCGAGATGCTGTCGCTGTGCGCCGATCAGGGCGTCGGCGTCATTCCCTGGTCGCCCCTGGCCCGGGGGTTCCTGGCCGGCGGCCGGGCCAGTCCCGGCGAAGGCAATACCGAACGCGCCCGCTCCGACGAATTCGCCCCGCGCCTCTATTACCGGGCGCCGGACTTCGCCGTGGTCGAGGCGGTGGAGACCATCGCCAAAGAGCGCGGCGTCTCCAACATGCAGGTGGCGCTGGCCTGGGTGCTGAAGAACCCGGTGATCACCGCGCCGATCATCGGAACCTCCAAGGCTCATCACTTGGACGACGCGGTGGCGGCCCTGTCGCTCAAACTCACCGACGAGGAGGTGGGGGCGCTGGAAAAACCCTACAAGCCCAAGCCGGTCCTCGATCACGCCTAGGCGGGCGGCGGTTTGAGCGCTGACCTTTCGGCGCGCGAGGCGCGGCGGATCGCCGTCGCCGCGCAAGGCTTGGCGGCGCCGCGGCCGACGGGCGCGCCCACGGCGCGGCGCCTGCGCGCCATGATCGACGCCCTTGGCGTGGTGCAGATCGATTCGGTGAACGTGCTGACGCGCAGCCACTATCTGCCGGCCTTTTCGCGCCTGGGCGACTATCCCCGCGCACTGCTCGAAGCGGAGGCTTGGGGGAGAAAGCCATCGCTGTTCGAATATTGGGGGCACGAGGCGTCGCTGCTGCCGGTGGCGCTGCAGCCGCTGTTTCGCTGGCGCATGGAGCGGGCCAGGCGCGGCGACACGTGGAGTTGGATGGCGCGCTTTGGCCGCGAGCGGCGCGATGTCATCGACGCGGTCCTGGGGCGCATCGAGAGCGAGGGGCCGTTGACGGGGGGCGACTTTGCCGACGGCCCGCGCGTGGCCGGCTGGTGGAACTGGAGCGATGGCAAACGGGCGCTGGAATGGCTGTTCTGGGCCGGGCTGATCACCACCAAGACCCGGCGGGGATTCGAGCGGGTTTATGATCTGACGCAGCGGGTCCTGCCGCGCGCCGTCATCGAGGCCCCGACACCCGACGAAGCCGACGCCCATCGCGCCCTTATCGCGATCGCCGCGTCGGCCCTGGGCGTGGCCACGGCGGGCGATCTTCGCGACTATTTCCGCATGCCGGTGGAAGGTTTCGCCGCCCGCGTCGCCGAATTGGTGGAGGCCGGCGAGCTGACGCCCGTCGCGGTGCGGGGTTGGCGCCAGCCGGCCTATCTGGCCCCAGGCGCGCGGCGGCCCCGGTTCGCGCGGGGCGCGGCGTTATTGTCGCCCTTCGACAATCTGATCTGGCGGCGCGAGCGGGCGGAGCGGCTATTTGGAACGCGCATCCGCCTGGAGATCTACACACCCTCCCATAAACGCGAGCACGGCTATTACGTCCTGCCTTTTCTCCTGGGCGAGATCATCGCGGCGCGCGCGGACCTGAAGGCCGACCGGGCGGCGGGTGTCCTGCGCGTCCAGGCCGCCCATCTTGAAGCGGGCGCCGACGCCGAGGAGAGCGCCGTCGCGCTCGCCGGCGAACTGGCGCTGATGGCGCGCTGGCTCGGGCTGGCCGATGTCGCGGTCATGGAAAAGGGCGGCCTTTCGACCGCCCTTCGCCAGGCTTTGGGTTGGACGCCGCGGGCGCCCTTAGAGGGGCGTGAATAGCCGCGGCATCGCCCGGGGCGGGACGTCGCGCAGGAGCTCGAAGGTCGGGGCAAAGGCCAAGTGGATCCATCGAGCGAGCAATTTCATCATTTCGGCCTCCTTTGACCACGAATTATGTTGCACTGCATATAACCTCTCCCCGGCCAAATTTCAAGCATGACGGGCCGGTCAAGCTCGCTAGGGTGAGGCCAGATGATCAACGATCATAGTGCGACGCAGCGCATCACACCCCCTGGGTCACCGCGTGCAGGCGCGCATAGGCGCCGCCCTTGGCCACCAGCTCGCCGTGGCGGCCCTCCTCGATGATCCGGCCCTCCTGGAAAACCAGGATGCGGTCGGCGCCGCGGATGGTGGAAAGCCGGTGGGCGATGACGATGGTGGTGCGCCCGGCCATCAGCTCTTCGCTGGCCGCCTGGACCTGGGCCTCGGTCTCCACGTCCAGCGACGAGGTCGCTTCGTCCAGCACCAGAACGGGGGCGTCGGCCAAAAAGGCGCGGGCGATGGCCACCCGCTGGCGCTCGCCGCCGGAAAGCTTCACCCCGCGCTCGCCGACCAGGGTGTCGTAGCCCTTGGGCAGGACGGTGATGAACTCGTGGGCGCGCGCCCGCCTGGCCGCAAGGGTGATCTCCTCGGCCGTCGCCCCCGGCCGCGCATAGGCGATGTTCTCGGCGATGGTGCGATGGAAAAGCGCCGGGTCCTGCGGCACCACGGCGATGGCCCGGCGTAGGCTGCCTTGCGTGACCTTGGCGATATCCTGGCCATCGATGACGATGCGCCCGCCCTGCAGGTCATAGAGGCGCTGCACCAGCTTGACGAAGGTCGATTTGCCCGAGCCGGTGGGGCCCACCAGGGCGAGCCGTTCGCCTGGATGAATGCGCAGCCAGAAATGGTCGTAGATCGCCGCGCCGGCGCTCTTGTAGCGGAAGGTGACGTCCTCGAAGTCGATCTGGCCGCGCTGGCCGGTGAAGTCGGCGGCGCCCGGCGCGTCGGCTACCTGCGGGTGGGTTTTGGCGTAGCGCGCCACGTCCTCGACGTCGGCCAGGCCCTTTTGCGCCATGCGGATGTTCTCGCCGATGTTGCGCAGATAGCCGCTCATCACCAGGAAGGAGGTGATGACGAATGCGACGTCGCCGGCGCTGGCCTGGCCCTTAGTCCAGCGCAGGACGAGCAGGCCGGTCAGCCCCGCCTGCAGCAGGGCCAGCAGGATGCTGTGGATCAGCCAGACGTTCATGTAGCGGGTCCAGGTGACCAGGGTCGCCCTGCGCCAGTCGCGGGTGACGATGGCGATGCGCGATTCCTCGCGCGCTTCGGCGCCGAAGCCCTTGACGGTCGGATTGGAGGAGATCGAGTCGGCCAAGGCGCCGCCGATGCGCGAATCCATGGCCACCGAGCGCAGGTTCGCCGTGCGCACATAGTAGTTGGAAAACAGCACGTTGGAGGTGATGTAGAGCGCCACCATGGCCAGGGAGAACACCCCGATCACCGGCCAGCGCAGCATCATCTGCACCGACAGGCCGACCAGGATGAGGATGGCCGGGGCGATCCACAGCACCACCGAATCGGCGACCACGTCATAGCCCCACATGGCGCGCGACAGCCGCCGCACGGTCGCGCCCGCGAAGGTGTCGCCATGCCAGTCCGCCGAGAAGGCCTGCACGCGATTGAAGCCCTCGTTGGTCATCTCCTGCATGGTGTGGGCGGCCAGCGGATTCCAGAACCGGAAGGCGATGTTGCGGATCACCGCGAAGGCGACATAGACGCCCACGAAGAAGAGCCACGCGCGCCACGCGCCCGCCGCGTTGCCGGGCCCCCGCACGGCGGCGTCCACCAGGCCCTGGGAGGCGCGGGGCACCAGCAGCTCGAAGCCGATGGCCACCAGCGTCAGGCTGACCGTGGCCGCAAACAGCCAGCGCCTGCGCAGCCAGTACGCGGCGATGAAGGCCAGCACCTGGCCATTGGAGAGCACCCGCTGGCGCGTGCTCTCGTCGTCTTCGTACTGCTCCATTGGAGGGCGCCGAAAAAGGTGGGGGCGATCGCATAGGCGTGTTTTCGTCCGCCGTTAAGAATCTTGGCCAAAGATTGGCCGACCATGACGCAAATGCCACAGGCCTTGCCTTGGAGCCGTCGATGGCGCCCTCATCGGGACCCGTGACCGCCCCCCTTCCCGACGCCGCCCGGGCCAACTGGGTCGACCGCCACGCGCCGCTCGCCACGCGGCCATGGCTGAAGCTCGGCCGCTTCGATCGGCCGACGGGACTCTGGCTGTTGATGCTGCCGGCCTGGCAGGGGATCGCCCTGGCCGGCGCCATGCGCCAAGAGTGGCCGGATGTCCGTCTGCTGGGCCTGTTCGCCATCGGCGCGACGCTGATGCGCACCGCCGGCTGCGCCTTCAACGACATCGTCGACCGCGACGTCGACGCCCGCGTGGCGCGCACCGCGGACCGTCCGATAGCGTCGGGCCAGATCAGCGTGCGCGGGGCCTGGACCTTCCTCGTCGCCTGCGCCCTGGCCAGCCTGGTCATCCTTCTAAGCCTCAACCTGCTCTGCCTGTGGCTGGGCATCGCCTCCCTGGCGCTGGTGGCGGCCTATCCGTTCATGAAGCGCATCACCTGGTGG
>Ga0182024_10021912_pt1 | contig 11559 bp, 8 predicted proteins | sample P32metaG_FD_120480 | JGI IMG/M metagenome (GOLD analysis project Ga0182024, IMG submission 120480) | Permafrost microbial communities from Stordalen Mire, Sweden - P3-2 metaG (Illumina Assembly) | ecosystem: Environmental > Terrestrial > Soil > Wetlands > Permafrost | place: Sweden: Stordalen... | reverse complement strand
GGGTGTCCTACTGGCAATTGCTTCCGGCGCTATCGCCTCGGGCATCGGATATGCAGCCTGGTATACCGCGCTGCCGCACCTTCGGGCGATCGCTGCCGCCAATCTGCAATTGAGTGTGCCGCTTCTTGCAAGCTTAGGAGGCGTCGTCCTATTTGCGGAGCCGATTACCATTCGACTCGCAGCGGCGTCCGTTCTATTGCTCGGCGGCATTGCGCTCGCCGCACGGGAGCCGGTCAAAAACTCCGGCCTGCGCCGCTAGGACCTGCAAACACTCTGCCGAGATGGAAATAACACTCGAAAAACCCGTCAGCACGCACGCATTGGGCCGCATATGCCGATTGGCTCGCGCCGTCGGTACGTTGGTCATACCCGAAAGGAGCTTCCGCGTGAAAAGAAGACACATGACTCGATGGGCTGGAGCCTGCACGCGGGCAGTAGCGTTATCGGCACTGGCAGGCTTCGCGGCCGCCGATGCGTCCCCGTACGAGCGGATGGCGCCTCTTGAGCAATATCTAATGCCTCCTGGTTCCGAGATCACACTCGCGCGCAGTGCCGCGCCGGCCGCGGTCTCCGACAAGGCCACCGTCCTCATTCTCGATTCGAAGGGTTACCAGACCGCCGTCCGCGGCACGAACGGATTCACCTGTCTCGTGGAGAGGTCGTGGATGTCGCCGGGCGCAAGCCCGGATTTCTGGAACCCGAAGTTGAGGGGACCGGTTTGCTACAACCCGGCAGCGTCCGGGTCCGTTCTCGAGTACAGGTTCCGACGGACGAAGCTCGCACTCGCCGGAGACTCGAAAGAAAAGATTCTCGACGAGATTCGCACCGCGTTGGCGCGCAACGAACTCCCCTCACCCAAACCGGGCGCGATGTCTTTCATGATGTCGAAGGATGGGTACCTGGGCGATGATGTGGGCCATTGGCATCCGCATCTCATGATCCATGTGCCAAAAGTCGCGAGCGCGACCTGGGGAGCAAACCTGCCGGGGTCTCCGGTGGTCCTCGACGACCGCGATGTCCCGGAGCCCGAGACGATGTTTCTAGTGCCGGTGTCGCGCTGGTCGGACGGAACGGTGGCGTCAGTCCATTAGGCCCGGCCGGAGGCCCACGAAAGTCTCATAGCGCCTGCGCAACGCCATCGAGCGGAGCTTTGGAAGACGCGAAGACTTTCACCGTAGCTTCAGTCGCTTCGACAACCAATCTGGAGTCATTGCCTTCAGCTATTTCGCACTGAGCTCGAAGCACTGCGTCCCTGGTTTCAATATCAAGAAACGTGAGCGTCGCAAGGGATTCCCACTGTGACGCATTGCGCGCTTTCGCGCTGCAGCATCGTCCACGAATATCGCTGCAGGTACTATGGATTAAGCCGATTGTTGCGGGAGCGTCGGCGACAACGGAGGCCATCCGTGACCACCCTTCGCAATCTTGCCCAATTGCATGATCGTCTTGCCGAAGACGCCGCCGCAGCGGATTTGCAGACTGCTCAACAGGACCTGCGCCGCGTGGAGGCGCACTTTCGCGCCACCATGGAGCAATTGCCGATCGGCATAGCTCAAGTTGACCTCGATGACCGCATCACCCGCTTCAACAGCGCCTTCTGCGCGATGCTGGGCTATCCCCCCGAGGAGCTTCCCGGTAAACGGTTTCCCGAAATTACTTATCCCGACGACCTCGAAGGTAGCGAAGCGGCCATGCAGCGGCTGTGGCGCGGCGAGGTCAAGTTCTACACCATCGAGAAGCGCTATATCAAAAAAGACGGCGGCATCGTGTGGGCGCGGGTCACCGTTGCGCCATCGCGCGATCCGGATGGCACGCTTTACGGCGCGGTGGGCACCCTGGAGGACATTACCGAGCGCAAGACCGCCGAGACAGAAATTGATCGCGTGCACAAAGCGCTCGTCAGCGCCTCACGTCTGGCAGGCATGGCCGAAGTCGCGACCAACGTCTTGCACAACGTCGGCAATGTCCTCAACAGCCTAAACGTCTCCGCAAATCTGGTCGCCGACCATGTCAGGAACTTGAAGAGCGAATCACTCGCCCGGCTGGTCTCGCTGCTGCAGGAAAATTCTGCTCGCCTTGGCACATTCATGACGGATGATGAACGGGGCAAGCGCATCCCTGACTTCCTCGCGCAGCTGTCGAACCATATTCTCAACACGCAGCGATCGCTCCTCACGGAACTCGAGTCACTCGGCCGCGACATCGACCACATCAAGGATATCGTCTCAACTCAGCAGACCTACGCGAAGCGTTGTGGTGTCACCGAAACCGTCGATCTGGCGGCACTGGTGGAAGACAGCCTGTCCATGAACCGCGGCGCATTCGCGCGCCATGGCGTCACGCTGAAGCGCGAATTCGAGCCCGTACCAGCTATCACGGTTGACAAGCATAAGGTCCTGCAGATCCTTGTGAATCTCGAGCGCAATGCCAAATACGCCTGCGACGCATCGGGCCGGACCGACAAGGAGGTCGTCGTCCGCATCGCCAAATCCCCCCACGGAGTGCAGATTCAGGTCATCGACAACGGCGTGGGAATCTCCCGCGAGCATATGGAACGGATGTTCACCCATGGCTTTACGACGAAAAAGGAAGGACACGGGTTCGGCTTGCACAGCGGAGCCCTGACCGCGCAGGAGATCGGCGGCTCCCTCACGGTGTGCAGTGAAGGAGTCGGCCGCGGCGCTGCGTTTACGCTCACACTGCCGTTGAATCCGCCGGGGCACAGGCATGGCTAAGGGCGACGAAATCATCAACCAGCGCATCCTCGTCATCGACGACAATCGGGCGATTCATGACGATTTCCGCAAGATCCTCACGCGTGCGCATGATGGTGAGGCGGAGCTTGCGGCAGCTGAGCTTGCGATTTTCGGCGAATCGGCAGCCGTCGATGCGCGCCCGACTTTTGATGTCGATTCCGCGCTGCAAGGCGAACAAGGTGTTGAATGCGTCCGCGCGGCTCTCGCCGCCGGCCGCCCCTTTGCAGTGGCTTTCGTCGACATGCGCATGCCGCCGGGTTGGGACGGGCTTGAGACCATTGAAAAACTCTGGGCTGTGGATCGCGATGTGCAGGTCGTCATCTGTTCGGCGCATTCCGACTACGATTGGACTGAAGTCGTGGCCCGTCTGGGGCATGCGGACAAACTCCTGATCATCAAAAAACCTTTTGAGCCCATCGAGGTTCTGCAATGCGCAAGCGCGCTGACGCGCAAGTGGTACAACGAGCGCATCGTGCGCCACCAGATGGATACCTTGGAACAGGTGGTGAGCGCGCGCACCCAGGGTCTGGAGGCCGCAAACAAGCAGCTGCGCCATTTAGCGACGCACGATGCCCTGACGGGGCTACCGAACCGCGTATTGCTCGACGATCGCCTGGCGCAGGCGATCGCTCACTCTCAGCGCAATGGGCACCTGTTCGCGCTCCTCATGGTCGATCTCGACCGCTTCAAGCTGATCAATGACTCACTCGGCCATCGCGCCGGCGATGAGTTATTGCAGGAAACGGCGCGCCGCCTCACCGGAGTGGCACGAGCCATCGATACGATTGCGCGCAGCGGCGGTGATGAGTTCGTCATGATCCTGCATCCGATCGATGCGCGCGAGGATGCCGAGCTTCTGGCGCAACGGGTGATCGAAGCGCTCAAACCCACGATACGCATCGCGGGTGTGGATATTCACACGAGCCCGAGCATCGGCATCGCGTTCTATCCCGCCGACGCCACGACTACCGAAACCTTGATTGCGCGCGCCGATGCCGCCATGTACAGCGCCAAGCAGCGCGGGCGCAACAACGCTCAGTGTTTTGCACCGGGCATGGACACGCAGTCTCAGGACAAGGTCCGTCTGGAGAGCGATCTTCACGAAGCCATTGCCCTGAAGCAGTTCGAACTCGACTATCAGCCGAAGGTCGACGTCAAATCCGGCGCCGTACACAGCGTCGAGGCGCTGATTCGCTGGCGCCACCCCCAGCGCGGGCTCATCTCTCCCAAGGAATTCATTCCGCTCGCCGAGGATTCGGGGCTTATCGGACCGATTGGCGAATGGGTGGTGCGCGAAGCTTGCCGGCAGGCCAAGGCCTGGCAGCGCAAGGGCCTGCCGCAAGTGCGCGTGGCGGTGAACTTGTCGGCTTGGCAGTTCCGCCAAGAGAACTTACTCGCCACGATCCGCCAAGCCCTGCTCGATGCGGACCTGGACCCGAGCTATTTGGAAGTGGAACTCACCGAGAGCGCGGTCATGACCAACCCAGAGGAATCGGTATCGATTCTGGAGCAGTTGAGCAAGATGGGAGTGCTCGTGTCCGTGGACGATTTCGGCACTGGCTACTCCAGCATGAGCTACCTGCGGCGCTTCCCGATCGACAAGCTAAAGATCGACCGCGGGTTTATCAGTGAAATAATGACACGCCCGGATGATGCTTCGATCGTGCGCGCCATCGTATCTCTTGCGCATAGCCTGCGGTTGAAAGTGGTCGCGGAGGGTGTCGAAACTCCTGATCAGCTGGAATTCCTCAAGACCCTGGGCTGCGATCAGTATCAGGGCTTTCATTTCAGCACCCCCGTCTCAGCGGCCGACTTCGAGGAGCTCCTGCGCCGGCAGCGCGATGATCAACCGGCCGGCGAAGAATCAGAGGCTGAGCGCACCCACAGCAAGCTTGCGGTTCTGCGTACCGGCTGAGCGACGAGCTAAAAGCGGGTCCGCAAAGCCCCGCCCCCAATCCGCATTCTTGCGGTTTCGCATCCGCTGCGCTTGTCCCTAAGGACCGGCGCGTCCACCGCCCCAGGCATAATTCAGTTCCACCCCGACCGTCCGCGGCTGGTTGGCCACTTCTCGATTCAACGCCGGAACGAAAAATGATATTTCCTCTGGATCCCCGAGGGTGGTTCGCTTATCAAAAATGTTGTTCACGAAGCCGTACACCGATACCTTGGTGTCACTCGACCAGCCGGCGCGAAACTTCACGATATCGCGCGACGGTACGATGTTCTGGTTGAAAGTGACGTCGGTCATCGTGCCCGTGTACTCGTTGGTGCCACGCAAAACCACCGCATAGTCATCCGAGATCGGGTGCCGATACACGATCGAGGTGGTCTCGGTCCAGTCAGGCACATCCTGCACGCGTTGGCCATCGACGAACGAGGCGCCCGCCATGGCGAAGACGATATTGGCGTGCGTGTAGCCCGCTGAGGTCGTGAGCGTCAGCTCCGACGTCAAGGCAATGCTAGCCTCAAGCTCACCACCGTACACGTGCGCTGTGCCGGCATTTGAGGTAAACGTCGCACCGCAGGCTTCTGTCACCAGCTGCTGAATGCCCGTCCAATCCTCGTAGTAGATGGCGCCGTTGATCGTCACGCGATTGTCGAACAATCGCAATTTTTCACCCGCCTCGTAACTCCAGATCGAATCCGGGCTGAACTGGTCCGGGTTTGGCGGACAGGTGTTGGGCGATGGGGCGTTGCCGCCGCCTGGGCGAAAACCCTTGGCGGCCTGAACGTAGAGCGTCAGATCCTTGGTGGGTTCATAGGACAAGTTGAGCTTGGGATTGACGCCGGACGCGGATGCCGGCAGCGAGCGGGTAATTGGCGGTCCAGTTCCCGAGATCAGCCCGCCATCCTCGATAAGATTCTCGGTACTCTTATAGGAGTAGTAGCGCAACCCGCCGGTGATCTTGAAATTATCCAGAAAGCGATACGACGCCTCGCCGAAACCGGCGTATTGCTTGAGATCGTTGTCGAAAGTCAAGTAGAAATAAGACGGTACGCCGAACAACTCCGCGACAATCGGACCCGGGGTGGTCGTGCCAATGGCGGTATTCGTCTTGTAATCTTCATAGAAGGCACCGACAAGCCATTGAAACGCGCTATCGCCGGTCGACGTCAGGCGCACCTCTTCGCTGAATTGGCTGGTGTAATCAGTCTCGAAGGCCGTGACCGGGCCGGAATCCGCATAAGAGACACCTGGGACGCCGATAAGCGCCGTCAAGAAATCGTGCGCGACTTCGGACGTGTCCTGCTCGAGATGGGTCTGCCGACGGTAGTACGCCGATGACGAGGTTAATTCGACTGGGCCGAAATCGTATTTGATCGGCAGCGTGAAGAGCTCAAAGCTGTCGGCGTAGGGTTCTTTCTGATCGAACGGCTGGTAGTGCGCTTCGTATTTGACTCCCGGCGGATCGTCGACGAAGTCCGGGGCGCCCTGCGTGATCGTCTGTACAAACACGGTCGGCGTGATGGTCAACGCGTCAATGGGCTGCCACTGAAGCGCTGCACGCACGCCCTGCACCTGCGCCCAGTTCGCGTCCTTGTAATCGTGCTCCACCGGCGCGGCGAGGACGTTGCCTCGAGTGAACCCGCCATTGGTCTCGAGCGGGAATGGATTGAGAACAACGCGGTCGATCCAGCCATCGGTATAGCTATCGGTGCCGACGATGCGCAGCGCCAGCTTATCCGCCAGTGGCAGGTTCAGCATGCCGTTGACGGTGTAATTGAGGCCACCGTCCTTCGTATCCGAAGCAATGGCTTGGGCGCTGACTGCAATCCCGCTCGGATCAGGCTGATTGGTGACGAGCTTGATCGTGCCGCCCATCGAGCTTGATCCGTACAGAGTGCCCTGAGGCCCGCGCAAAACCTCGACGCGGTTGAGATCGTAAAGCGTGGGGTCGATTACGACGCGGCCCAAGAGAGCCTCATTCGGTGGCGTCAGCGGCGTGTCGTCGAGGTAAAAGCCGACCGTTGGCGCCTGACCGCCCGCGGAGGCGATACCGCGCATCTCATATTCTGTCTGGCCGGGCCCGGAATTGCGCTCCGACACTCCCGGCGTTTCATAGCCGACTTCGGACATGTCCGAAATGCCAGCAGCCAAAAGCTGCGCGCCCGAGTACGCGGTGACACTCATCGGCGTCGCCTGGACCGTTTCGGAGCGCTTCTCTGCGGTGACCACGATCTCCTGAAGCCCGCCCTGGCCCGCGGACGCATTCGCTGCGTTAGCCTCTGGTGTCTGCTGCGCCCACGAGGGCGACGCAGCCGCGAGCGCCAGAAGCCCTGCGGCGAATGCGACGTGGAAAGTCGAGGCCCCTCTCGCGTCCGTGATCTCTCGATTGGACGTACCGTAGCGCTTCACCATGGTGCTTCCCCTTGACATTCTCTATTTTTCTATGCCGGCGAGGCGCCGGTGTGGCGCGCGCGCGTCAACATCGTTGCGGGGCGCGCACATCTCCTCTCAAGGACCATACAACGCCCCTCGGCCGCGGACAAGCGAAGGAATCTAGGCGTCGCCGGGAGAAACTACGCTCGTGCGTCGGCTCGATCGCGCGCCGTACAGCCAATAGATGGCAACCCCGAGCAAAAGCCATAAGCCAAAGCGCCCCCAAGTTGCGGCCGGCAAACCTGCGGCCATGTAGCCGCACACCAAAACTGCACCGACGGGAACTGCTGGCACCCCGGGCGTGCGGAATGGGCGCAGCGTCTGTGGATACTTGCGGCGCCACACGAGCACCGCGAGCGCGACAGCGATGAATGCCGCAAGAACCCCGATGGAAACCATTTGCCCGAGCAGACTGATCGGAAGGACCGAGCTCAGTGCGGCGGCGATGACGGCGGTGACCACTGTCGCCACCGCGGGAGTTCTATAGCGAGCGTGCAAATGCGCCAGTGGCGCCGGCAGCAATCCGTCCTCAGCCATGACGAAGAGGATGCGCGCCTGGGCCATGAGAATCACCAGGAGCACAGAAACCATGCCGATCGTCGCTCCGATTTGCAGGACTCGCACCAGCCAATGCAGCTGTGGGCCCGCCGCGTCGATCGCCACCGCAATGGGATTGGCGACATTCAGCTCCCGGTAGTCAACCAACCCGGTGACGATCAACATCATCGGGGCAAATAGCACCGTGCAGAGAGCGAGCGAGCCGATGAGCGCGAACGGTACATCGCGTTGCGGCCGGCGCGCCTCTTGGGCCACCACTGCAACTGTATCGAATCCGAGATACGTGTAGAACACGATACCAGCCGCGCGCACCACTCCGCTCCAGCCATACTCGCCCCAGGCGCCCGTATTCTTCGGCACGAAGGGAACCCAATGGTGTGGATTCACGTACGGAGCGCCGCATGCGATGACGAGGATAATGACGCCCAATTTGATGAGCACTATCACCCCGACAATAGCTGCCGACAGCTGCACACCGCGGATCGCAAGAAACGCGGTCGCTGCCAGCACCAAAAGAGGAAGAACCGCCTGTACCGTCCGCGCGGTTGAGGGATCCGTGATACCTACGAGGCCCCCGAAGTAAGCCGCGAACGCCTGCGCAACGATGGCGGCTGCGAACAGATATTCGAGGACCAACAGCCAGCCGACAAGCCAGCCGACCACACGGCCGAACGCCCGCGTGCTAAACGCATAGGCGCTGCCGGCGCTTGGGAACATCGCGGAAAGTTCTGCATAGCACAGGCCCGCCAGCGCACAGCCGAGTGCGGCGATCATGAATGAGAGCGTGATCGCAGGCCCTGCAAACTGGGCTGCCGCCGGACCCGGAATAACGAAGATGCCCGATCCGATGATCGCGCCGATGCCGATGCCGAGGAGCTGCCAGCGCCCAAGAACCGGGAGCAGTCTTGGGGCGCCTGTACTCTCAGTTACCTCGGGCAACTTGGACTCCTCAAGCTGCGTTCATTGGCGCACCGGAAACGGCCCCGCGCCCCGCTCATCCAGGAGATGGCCGGTTTCAAAGCGCGCAAGATTGTGATGCCGGATCAGATCGGGCGCGGTGCCGGTCGCGACGAAGGTTGCGCAGGCCGCTCCCGAGGCGGGAATGGCTTTGAACCCGCCGTAACACCAGCCGCCGTTGATGAAAACATTGTCGTAGCGAATCCGGTCGATGATGAAGCTGCCGTCCATTGACATGTCGTTGGTTCCGGCCCAGTGACGCAGGATGCGCAGCGATGCCAGCTGCGGCAGAAGTGCCACAGCGCTCTGCACGACATCTTCCAGACGGTACCAGCGCCCTTCTCGTGTGTAAGAGGGGAAGCCGTCGAGGTTGCCGCCCATGACGACTCCGCCGCGATCCGACTGAGTGACGTACACCTCGCCGTGCGGATACACATAGACAAATACGCTGCTGAGCAGCGGTTTGACGGGCTCGGTCACCATCGCCTGCAACAGATGGGTCTCGATGGGCATCTGCACTCCGAGCATGGCGCCAATCGCGCCGCTGTGTCCGGCGACGGCAAAAACGATCCGTTCCGCTTTGACGAATCCCCGCGAAGTCTCGACGCCCGTGGCGGCGCCGGCAGCGCTCCTTACGCCTGTGACCTCGCAATCTTCGATGATGTCGACGCCCAACGCTGCGGCGGCGCGCGCATAGCCCCAGGCAACGGCGTCGTGGCGCACGGTGCCGCCGCGCCGCTGCAGAAGTGCGCCGACCAGTGGAAAACGCCGTGGCAGATGCGGATCAAGCTCGGGTGCAAAACGATAGAGTGCACCGGCGTCGATGAGCTCAGCGTCGATGCCGGCGAGTCGCATGGCATTGCCGCGGCGCGCGAGCGCGACCATGTCGCCGTCCGAGTGGGCAAGATCAACGACGCCGCGCGGACTGTACATGACGTTGAAGTTCAGATCGCGCGACAGGGTTTCCCAGCGCCGCAATGAATCCTCGTAGAAGTAGTGATTCTGCGGCAGAAGGTAGTTCGAGCGGACGATCGTGGTATTGCGCCCTACGTTTCCATAGCCGAGGAGGTGCTTTTCCAGGATTGCGATCCGCTTGATGCCGTGATCCCGCGCGAGGTGATACGCCGTTGCCAACCCGTGGCCGCCGGCCCCGACGACGACAACATCATAGGCGTCCCGTAGCTGCGCGCCGCTCCACAAAGGACGCCAATAGCCATCCCCCGCTACGCGGGCGCGCAACAATGACCAAGCGGAATACTTGGGAGCAGGCTGCCTCAGAAAATCTCCGGATACCATAATGCCAGCCGCCGCACAGATCTTGAGCCCGGCATGCGGCTGGCAAACAACCGAACGAATCATAGAGTGCCGTGACAATCCGTGCGAATCGACCGTCGTAGTCCCGCGCCGGTCAGTGGGTTTCGAGGCCCATCGGACCGGCAACGTCTTCGAGCGACCTGCGTTCCGCATCGACGCCAAAGCCAAGCGCCAAGCCACCTGCCAGGATCATCAATACGGCGCCCAGGACCCAGCCGGACGCCACAGCGAGACGGCTTCCGCTCTGGATCAAAAGACCGAGCAGAACGGGCGCTAAAACTCCGCCGACGCCAGTGCCCACCGCATAAAACACAGCGATGGCGAGCGCGCGCATCTCGAGCGGAAAGATCTCGCTGACCGTCAGGTAAGCCGAACTTGCGGCAGCTGAGGCCAGGAAGAATACCGCCGACCAGCACAAAGCCTGACTGCGTGCATCGAGCAAGCCCCCAACGAATGCCCAGCCAGTCAATGCCAGTCCGAACCCCGACAGGATGTAGGTCGCCGCGATCATGCGCCGCCGCCCTACGCTGTCGAAAAGTGGCCCGAGCAGAAACGGACCCAGAACATTGCCCAGCGCGAAGGGAAAGATGTAGAGCGCGACGCGATTGTCAGGGACGCCGTAAAAGCGGCTGAGAACCAACGCGTAGGTAAAGAAGATCGCGTTATAGAAAAACGCCTGCGCGACCATGAGCGCGAGTGCCACGAGACTGCGCTGGCGGTATTGGATCAGCAGCACGCGCGCAACCTCGCCCAACGATGGACCGCGCCCCTTGCTGTAGTCGGTCGTTTTTGTCACCTGCGAGAGATCGCCCGCACGCTCCACGATTTCTGCCTCGATCTGCGCGACGACGGTTTCGGCCTCTTCCGCCCGGCCATGCGAGAGCAGCCAGCGGGGGCTTTCCGGAACATGCCGCCTCACGATGAGAATGACGCCTGCGAAGATGGCACCCAAAAGAAAGCAGACGCGCCAGCCCAGAGCGGGCCCCAGGACATGCGGATCAAGCAGGACCAGGCTTAATGCCGCGCCGAGTGCGGCGCCGACCCAAAAGCTGCCGTTGATCGACAGGTTCACGCGACCGCGCAGGCGTGCGGGAATGAGCTCGTCGATTGCCGAGTTGATCGCGGCGTATTCGCCACCGATACCAAACCCCGTGGCGAAGCGACACACGGCGAACCATGCGTAATCCGGAGCAAACGCGGTAGCCAGGGTCGCACACATATAGACTGCAAGGGTCGTGAGAAAGAGCTTCTTGCGCCCAAGCTGATCGGTCAGTCGACCGAAAAAGAGTGCGCCCAGGACGGCGCCGCCGATGTATAGCGAGCCCGACGCGCCTATCTCGCCCGCAGAGAGTGACAGGCTATCCGCGCGTTGCAGCACGGCGCCGAGCGAGCCTACGAGCGTGACCTCAAGTCCATCGAGCACCCACGCCACGCCGAGCGCGATGCAGACCCGCCAGTGCCACCTTGACCAGGGCAGCCGGTCAAGCCGCGCCGGAATACTGCTCCTGATCAATGTGCTATTCCTCGTCGGTCATAGAGAGAAAGGCTGAATCGAGCAAATCGCTGGTCGTTAGGAGGGCGCATCACGCGCGG
>Ga0182024_10021911_pt1 | contig 11560 bp, 14 predicted proteins | sample P32metaG_FD_120480 | JGI IMG/M metagenome (GOLD analysis project Ga0182024, IMG submission 120480) | Permafrost microbial communities from Stordalen Mire, Sweden - P3-2 metaG (Illumina Assembly) | ecosystem: Environmental > Terrestrial > Soil > Wetlands > Permafrost | place: Sweden: Stordalen... | reverse complement strand
TTTATCGGTCTCGGAAGAGAGTTCAAGCAGCCGGAGTTTTCCTTGGAAATCCAATGGGAAAACTTCCTCAGAGACGAGGAAGGTCGACTGCGATCGGGAGAAAGATTGTTTCAAATGCACCTAATGTTGGCGAATCTCTATCGAGACAGTGGCGAACCAGGGAAAGCAAGGATTGCATGAGCGCTGACACTCACGCTAACTTAACCCATATTGCGGGAACGTTTTTGATTCACGCAGCTGGTGCATGCCTGAATGGCGCGGCTCTCGGAGAAGGTGAGGATCGAAATGTCTCGCTACCTAAAATGTTCAGTGACGGCCGCAATCAGGTTCCCTATGTATCAGCTCAGGCCTGGCGACGATGGCTGCGTACCACCGCCATTCAAGAAGGAAGTTGGCCTGCTAGCGAGCTTCAAGCGATAGGTTGGAATTCCAAGGGCAACGTAAACAAAGTAGCCGGGCAGCTCAATCCCGTGGAGTTCCCGGAGGATGACATCTTCGGGTACATGCGGGCCCAGGCTGGACACGACCGCCGGAGGGTCGCCGACGAAAACGAAGACGAACAAAGTGAATGTGACACCAAAACTAGAAGTGTCATGCGTGCCTCGCCGTTTGCCGCGTCCTTGCTCGTTTCTCTCCGCTCCACAGGATGGCGAGGCGAGGACGAGGGTTTTGTCCACCTGACCAGATACGATCCCGAAGCATTAGCTGAGGCCCAAATCGAGCGATTCCTGCGTTCTACCTCTAAGGAAAAGTACGAGAGCAAAAAGGACGTGTGGAGGAGGCTGGAGAATTTCGGGAAAGAATGGGCGGCCGAAGTAAGATCTGCAGCAGCTGAATCCAATTTCGAAAAGCTGCGCGAGATTTTGTCAGCTAAGGCCAACGAGAAAGGTAACGAGGTAATTTTTATTGGGAATGCGACAAGTTCTCTCCCATATGCCACGCGCTTTTATAATACACACCTACAGGGAGTTTTCTGTCTAGACTATAGCCGTTTAGGAGTATTTTGGAATCTCGGTGATCGGGTTGAATTAGAAGAAACGCAGGCCAGGAAATTCTTGGAAAAGAAATTGATCTTGGATGTCACCTGCGAGCAAGGGTATAAAGTGCTGACTCAGAATGGGAGGCTCGGTAGGGTGTACCGGATGTTTGACATTGGCGAGGTTAGAAAGAAGAGGGCAGGCATTCTCCTCAAAGCGATAGCGGTGCTACGCGGTGGAGCAAACCAAGCTCAATTTGGAACGGATATCGCTCCCAAGGCACTCGTGCTAGCCGGCCTGACGTGCGGAAACCCAATTTTCAATCAGCTCTTTGAAGATGGCGATCGAGGCCCCAAATTGAAGATAGAGCCACTCAAAGAGATCATCCGGGACTACGCTAGCCGCATCGTTACGCCTGTGTTAATCGGACTTCGATCTGGTTACCTTGGCAATGAGACTGATGTTCGCGGCCTGAGTGGCTGGTGGAAATTAAAGCAGGAGGCCCTGGAGGGACCTTCAACGTCCCGTGCGGAAGGTGAATCGATTGAAGTCAGGGTGATGACTCCGGTAGAAGCGGCGAGACATATCGGAGAGTGTCTTCCGTGATCCCGGTGACCGGACTGCATGTCCGTCTGGGTGGTTTTAGTGCTTCCTTTCGGCATCCTTTGATAGTGAGTGGAGCTCAAATCAGTACTCCTGTTCCCGCATACAGTCATGTTCTGGGAATGATCAGTGCGTGTGCGGGACGCGTTGTCGGCCCGGCTGAAACCCGTATTGGCTTTGAGATGCATTGTCGGTCTTACAATATGGAACTGGAACGAACAGTTCGCTGGCAAGCTGACAAACGCGGAAGGCTGAAACCTCATCGTAAGGGCCAGAGTATTAGGCATCGACAGGTTTACTGGCTACCTGCGATGGACTTATACGTCACCAACCGAAGCCTGAGAATGGCTTTCGAAAGGCCGGTTGCAACACCTCGTTTTGGACGCTCCCAGGACATTGCTTGGATCGACTGGTGCCGCGAAGTCGAACTCTGTCCCGTCGAAAGAGGATATATCGGCCCCACATTAGTTCCTTATCCACAGTTAGGCGTCGGGGGTTTGGTCGTTCGTCTTCCCGAATGGTTCGATAACAGCTTCTACGGACGGCCAAGGCGGGCGGGGCCGATCGGCCACTATCAGGCAATGTCGTCCACGGAAGGTGATATTCGTTTTCATATTGAGAGGGGCAATTTGTTCCATTCATCAGACGCTCAACGCGCAGAAGATGTCGTATACTTGCATCAATGGTTGAAGTAATGCACGAGAATTGCCACTGGAGGTGAGAGAGAGAAAGACAGTGAGGGCTTGTGTTGTGACGTGCGCTGGATGGCAACGGAAACCTCAAGATTGGACGCTGCGCTCCTCGATAAAGAGAGGACTGAAACGGTATCTACGCGACTGTAATAGAAAGGTAATTTTCCCGATGAAGAGGGAACTGAAATAGGGTCGGTTACGCAGCGTTCTTGCTGACCTAACCGGAGCATGAGTGCTCCGGGGAAAGAGGGAACCCGAGGACAGCTCACCGTTAGGGAGGATGCCAGGGTGCCGAATAGAGGCGGTGCTTGAGATCGGTCCCAGGAGTGCGGAACTATCAACCAGCAACGCCGTGATACAGACAGGGCACTATCTTCGCTGCTCTGTGTGAGCGCAGTCAAGGCCGTCGGCTCTAAAATTCATCGCTTGGAAATCGAATGTGTAGCTCTTACTCCTCCGGCTGTGTGGTTCGCTTACACGCCGGATCGCAAGGGCCAGCATCCGAGAGAACACTTGCGCTGTTTCAGCGGGACGCTGCAGGCCAATGGTTATGCAGGCTTCGACCAGCTTTACGAGACCGGGCGTATTCAGGAAGCGGCGTGCTGGGCGCATGTACGCAGGAAATTTTACGATCTTCACGTTGCTCACAAATCGCCGGTGAGTCAGGGAATGCTCAGGCACATCGGAGAACTCTACGCCATCGAAGGAGATATCCGCGGACGGTAGGCCAAAGAACGTCAGCAGGTGCGCAACGAGCGCAGCCGTCCGCTGCTGGAGTCGCTGAAGCAGTGGCTCGAAGAGACTTTGTTCAGGCTGTCGAAGAAATCCGACACCGCGCAAGCCGTACGTTACGCGCTGGGGCGCTGGGAAGCGCTGCTGCGCTATGTCGACGATAGTCGACTGGAGATTGACAACAACGCTGCCGAACGAGCGCTGCGCGTGGTCGCTTTGGGTCGGAAGAACTACTTGTTCGCCGGATCGGACAAGGGCGGTGAACACGCAGCTGCAATCTACACCCTGATTGGCGCAACAAAACTAAATGGGATGGACCCGGAATCGTACTTGCGTGACGTGCTGTCGCGCATCGCGGACCATCCAATCAACCGCATCGAGGAGCTTCTACCGTGGAACCTCGCCGCAAGCGTACCGCCCGCAGTGCAACCTGCCGTAGCATAGAAAAATCAGCCGGAGGAGAGAAATCTGCCACTGTCTTGCCCTCCCTCCCTAACATCGCGGAACTGATTGCCTATGGCGAAATCACGCTGGGCGACAAGTACCCGGTTGGCTGCATCGCCATTGCCAGCGATGAGCACAACAAGCACAACATTTTAGCCATGCTCAAGCGCCGTGAAGGTGAGACTCTAGCCCAGTTGCTGATTCGGCTTGACCAAGCTATCGCCAAGGCGCACAACGAAGATATATTCACCGACGAAATCAATCCGCCTGCAAAACCGTTTCGCCGATAGTAGTTTACAAAGCCTGTTTTCAAAACGGCTATAACCGGACGCTTATGGGCCCTCCAGAGGCGGGCCCCTTGCACCTCACAGAGCCCCGTGGCACACCATGAGATTTAGCAAGATGAGCGGGAAGACTCGTTAAGGATGAAGGTTGGCTGACAACCACGCTGGGGGAATGAAAGGCCCATCTCGGCTGTTGTTCGCTCTGTTTGCATTCGTCACGCGCTTTGTGCAGATTCTTCACAGGTTTGCGGGGCTTGACATTCGGTTCCAGAGTTGAATTCCATGAAGATAAGGAACTTATCCGCCCAGCGGTTTGCCGCTGACCTGGCATTTCGATTGCTCCCTGTGAAATCGAGCTTACTGTTGGATTTCGAGAGTTGTCGTGGCTCTGCCTGACAATGAAATGAATCCGATCATAAGTTACAACACGTTTCGGTTCCTACTCGTAGTGGGGTACGTCACGCTGCTGTACGTGTATTTCCGGTATGTGCGTCGATTCTTGAGACGATGAGCAGCATCCGGCACGCCGAAAGCTCCTGCGCAACGCTGCCGGGAGGAATGGTATCGCTTCAGGCAACCACTTCTTTGAGGGAGGTTCTTAACTTGAGGCCTGGGCCGCATGAACGCCCTCTTTTGCCTCGTTCGCAGTTTGCGCTAGAGGAGAGCAAGAGATGCAAATTATCACTGGTAGAATTTGCAGATTGTTACACAATTCCGCGGACGAGGTAAATGGATTCGCGTTAGACAGTGGAGTGGATGTCCACTTTCCTCCGGACGGAGCGAATCACGTTTTGGCAATTGCAACGGCTGGTTCCCTAGTGGAAGTTCACGCACGCCAGCGTGGCAACCTGGCCGGTGACGTTCGGATGGATGCAATTTTTATCAGTAATTTGGATTCTAAGCGGTCCTCAAGCCTCTACCCTCCCACAACCCCATGTAGGCTAGAGGTATCAACCGGCGTCGCGCCTCCCCCGCATACGACGGTACCTCTGGCTCCCACCCTCCAGAACCTCTCCGAGCCGCTATATTCAGAACATGCTGCGCCACAGCCGTTGGCAACCCGGAACAATGTCGCGGACGAAATGGAGCAGGCATACGACGTGATGCATCGCACTCAGGCGATGCTTGCATACCTCAAGACGATGAAGCAGGAAGAGTCCATAATTTATCAGTATTTGGATGAAGCTCAACACACCTACGTACAGGCGCTGTCCCGATATCAAGCGCGAGATTTCGAAGGGGCCCGTGAGTTCGCTGAAGCCTCAAGCAGTCTCTCGCGCGCGATTGAGATTTTAATCTCCAGAAACTTTCACTCAAACACCAATTATCCCAAGCTCGTGCCTCCTCCCCCCGAGCACTTCCCTGACACGGAGACGGCGCAGCATGATCTGGATCGAATCGAGCGTTTGCTCGCCCGAATTCATTGGGTCACTGAAAATGGGACTTTGCCATCCGAAGACCGAACGCAAGTGCGAAAGCTTTCATCATGGAGCGAAACCCTTCACCGGCGGGCTCGTCGTTTGCTTGAAAGCGGTACGATGGAGGACGCCATCGAATTTGCGCGAGCGGCGGACGCCACAGCGTGTTCTGCCGAGCATCTCTGCAAAAAGTGCTACGTCACGCGTGGCGCAGATTCACGTTCGGCTGCTGCAGCCCGGTGATTCGCGGCTAAAAAGAACTACAGTCAGGAGCCGGCCTCGTTGGGAATTGGTATCATAAGCTGTAGGCAAATCAATTGCTGTTCTGAACCCTCACGGCGTGTCTCCGACACTAAGGAGAGCTATTCTTGCTGTCCAGAATCCCACTGTCGAAAATCAGTTTTCGTCGGCAGATTATGTTACTCGGAATTGTAGCGGTTGTATTGCTGCTCGGTGTGCTTTTCGCAACCTTCGCCGCTTTGCGGTACACGAAGTCGGCTGTTCTAAAAGACGATCAAAGGCAACTCTCTGAAACGACGAATAGTCTTGTCCGCGAATATACCGATAAGGCAGAAGTCGCGCGGTTGAGCAATGAGCCGCAATTACTTGAACGCGCTAGCGCAGAACCCTCGCAGGATACTCTCACCAATCTTAGCCATGGTGTGGAGGGGGGGTTCTATGCGTTGACTGGAGACATGCTCGTTGGCTATTCCTTTCCAACGCGCTCGGCAGTCGTTGAAAAATCGGGTAGAGAAGATATTCCAGCCGCTGAGCGTCCGGTGCTGGCTGAAGTTGCTCGTGAAGCAGCATCATCACACGTTCCTTCCGAGCGGGTGCTCGCAACAGGCGGGGATGTCACGCTCATCGATGCCTTGCCACTTCGGGTGGGACAGCAGTATGTGGGTAGTGCTTGGACTATGAAGCGCCTACCAAGAATCCCGGGCACGAACCGCTTTCGAACTTACCTGATTGCCGTGGGCTTGGGCATCGCCGCCTTTGCTTGCGTTATTCTCACTCTGCTAGTTGTCCGTGGCCTGCAGAGTGGCGTCCGGAAGATCGAAGGTGGACTCAAGAGCCTAGAACACAACCTCGCGTCACAGATTCCGATCGATAGCGATCCCGACGAAATTCGCCAAATTGCACGAGCAATCAATCGTTTGGGGACCACCCTAAAGGAAAACATGGAGAGTGAGAAGCAAATCGAAGACCGGTTGCGACATGCCGAGCGGCTTGCTGCTCTAGGGCGGCTGATCGCTGGAGTCGCGCATGAGGTTCGAAATCCTCTTGCAACGATCCGTTTGCGAGTGCAGATGTGCCAAGACTCGGAAAACCCCGATGTGCGGAATTCGTGCGGAGTTGCGCTTCAGGAAATAGAACGACTGAATGGCATGGTGAATCGGCTCTTGAGTTTTTCGAGGCCCGTTCATCTCCATCCAGAGCCCACGAATTTGAACCGGTTAGTTGAACAAAGGCTCGATAACTTTAGCGAGCGGGCGCAGCGAAGCGGCGTAAAGTTTATCACTAAGTTCGGCCCGAACCCCAGTGCAGTGCGCGTAGATCAAAACCGTATGACGCAGGTATTTGATAACGTGATTCAAAATGCGATTGAGGCCATGTCCGAAACCAGAGGGACTCTTTGCGTGAATGTGACATGTGAGACGACGAAACCAGAAAATGGTCGCGAAGCTTGCGTGGAATTCAATGATACGGGCGGAGGTATTAGCTCGGACGTTGTTAGCCGAGTTTTTGATCCGTTCTTTACGACGAAGTCGTCGGGGACAGGGTTAGGACTGTCGATTTGTCACGAACTTGTGCAAGCGCACGGCGGTGAAATTCAGGTTGCCAGTGCTGAAGGCTGCGGGACAACCGTGCGCATTCTTATTCCGGTCCACGATGGACAAACTGCCGCCCAAGTAGCGTGAGCACTCACCGCGATGAGGGAGACGATTCTCATTATCGATGACGAGACAAACCTCCGGAAGACCCTCGCCGAGATACTGCGCAAGCGGGGTTACGCAACACTAGAAGCTAGCGATGGCACCGAGGCCATCGCTCTGCTTCGCGATGCGATCCCTGAGTTGATCTTTACCGATTGGAAGATGCCAGGTATGGGTGGAGAAGAGGTTCTGCGGTATATCCGGAAGGACCTGCGCCTTACATCAGTCCCTGTCATCGTCATCACTGCCTTCGGTTCGAGCCACAGCGCGATCGAAGCCGTTCGGCTCGGAGCGTATGATTTTGTGACCAAACCATTTGATCTCGAAGAAATCGCTTTGACCGCGAAACGAGCTCTGGCGCATTCGTCTCTGAACCGGGAATTGACAGAGCTACGCGCCCAAGTCACTGCGGGCAGTGCGGCTGCGGCAGGCCGGCTTATTGGTTCGAGTGGTGCGATGATGGACGTATTCAAGATGATCGGAAAAGTCGCAGAGACCGATTCAACCGTTCTGATTTGCGGAGAGTCTGGTACCGGCAAAGAGCTCGTGGCCGAAGCCGTCCATAACTATAGCCAGCGAAAAGGAAAAGCATTCGTAGTCGTGAATTGTGCGGCGATCCCGGAAAATCTGCTGGAATCGGAATTGTTCGGCCACGAACGGGGCGCATTCACGGGCGCCATCGGCCGGAAAGCAGGCCGATTCGAAGTAGCCGAAGGCGGAACCATTTTTCTTGACGAAATCGCCGAGATCCCTCCCAATCTGCAGGTAAAGCTGCTTCGGGTACTGCAAGAACACACTTTCGAACGAGTCGGGAGCACCGAGGTGATTCAGGGAGATTTCCGCGTGCTAGCCGCGACGAATCGAGACATTGAAGCCTGCGTGCGCGAGCAGCTATTTCGAGAAGATCTTCTCTACCGATTGAATGTAGTTCGCATCACGGTGCCGCCGCTTCGTGAGCGACGGTCAGATGTCGCTCTGTTGGCTGAACATTTTCTTCGAGCTTACAGTGAGAAGGTTGGCTTCCCAGCGGTCGGATTTTCAGATGACGCGATCCTCATGCTGCAAACCTACTTTTTCCCCGGCAATGTGCGCGAGTTGGAAAACATGGTGGAGCGTGCGGTCTTGATGGCTCGCGGCCGTGTCGTGATGCCCAATCATTTCCCAGCAAACACCGGAGATCCGCGTAGGACCAATTCAAACGGTAATGGGTTAGAACTGCTATCACTTCCCTTCCATAAGGCCCTTGCGGAGCTGGAGCGGCGTCTCATTGAAAAGGCGCTCCGAGAGTCCGGAGGAAATAAGACCGAGGCCGCGAACCGCCTACAAATCAACCGTCGGCTCCTCTACAACAAGATCGAAGAGCACAAGATTAGCGAGGAAGGATGACGGGGAAATCCTATAGCCAGAAAGGCTTCGACGTTCTCTTCATGCCTCATCGCGCCCACTTGAAGCACGAAACCGGATTGATCCAGAGGAAGGCTCGAAGGCAGATTCGATTGTCTGGCGGGTGAGACAAATGCGCGGTTGGAAGGAAGTTGCGTCGTTCTCGACTCAACGTTAGTCCGATTGAACTTCAGCTTCGCAACAAGATTCGGCAAGTAGTAGTAGCCCAGTGAGACGAGGACCGCGCACATGAACGCCGCAACCACAAATATTGTGATCCCTCGTCGCGACTTTTTGTGCGGACTCAATCTTACATCCGCCGTCACGGCTGACTTGCGTAGTTCGGATTCACTGCTTACATGTAGCGAAAACAGGGAAGCGTTTTCTGGCGAAATAGGGGAGATCGGAAAATCTGATGCGTGGGAGGCCGCCGTCTTAGAGGGCACGCTTGTAGCAGTAGTTGTGACGCCGATCCACTCCCTAAGCTTCTGTTGTGACCTGCCTCCCACTTGCACAAAACGCAGGCCGGTGCGATTCTCCGAATCGCTTGTCCAAGCGATTTCCACCCGGGCTTCGATACGATACTCACCTTTGGGCAAGTCAAATGACACGAACTCGCTTTGGCTTTTAGGAACGAAACCGTGGACGGAAAGTCCGCCTTCGCACAAATCGAACAGGAGCCCAACCTTGGATTTACCCAGCGAGACTAGCACGGGCGAATGTACTACTAATCGCGGATATTGTCGGCGGTCACTCGCCATACGACCTCAGTTGAGGGGCTGGTGTGCCCATAGTAGGCCTGAGCTCCGATGGCAAACTTCTATTTCACAACATTGCTGTCCGAATTAGCCGGAATTGAGTCGTGAGAGTCAAGAAAATCGGGGCATTGCAAGGCCTCGGTGGTGATTTGTGGGTTGAGGTTGGGCATTTGTGCTGTCCAAGTTAGCTCACCAGGAAAGCGCCAGTTACTTGGCGACGGGGTCGAGCAGCAGGGGAGGTTGGAAGGGCTGATCGGTCCAGACGAACAGGTCGCGATAGACGAACAACTGCTGGCGCAAGAGCGCGGCGAGATTCGATAGGCTCCAGCCGAAGCGGGCATGCAGTTGCAGATACTTGAGCAGCAGCAGGGCGATCAGGGCGGTCCAGATTTGGATCTGCAAGGCGTTGGGGCTGGTGCCCACGAAGGTTCGGATGCGCAGGTTCTGCTTGAGCGCCTTGAAGAACAGTTCGATCTGCCAGCGCTGGCGGTAGATGGCGGCGATGGTGGAGGCAGCAAAGCCGCGATGCTTTTGATGGCCGCATCCATTCTCGCGGCTCGGAAGCTTTCAGGATGGAATAAGCGGATGGTTTCCCGCTGCTGAAGCCGCCGTCGCTGACGCAATCACCATCGCGGAAAAGAGTATGTCAAGGATCGACGGCAAGTGGCCCGAGCCGAATCATAGTGAGCATCCTGTTGGGAACTGCAAGAGATGAAAAATCCAGACCACGGAGGCTGGTGATGGAAATACGTCCTGCTCTAAGCTTTTCGAATCGGCTGTCCTTGCGCGAGTTCGAGGCGGAGATGTGGAAGCTGGCTGGGCTCATTCCGAATACCCGTGGCTTCTCGGGACTCCAATCAACGACCGACCCCGTAACCTTACCAGCGATCAGTACGGCGTGTTGCAAGATGAAGAATGCCGTGAGCACGAAGAGATAGATCACCGAAGTGATTGCCACCAGCAAACCCTTCACGAATCCGAAATATTCGGTTAGGTTGGACGAAGGTCGTAGAGTGGCTGACAGAGGGCGATGATAATCGAGGCTTACGGAAGGGAAAAACCAGGAAGTGATGCCTTCGATCAATTCGTTGCGCTTATTCTGTACCCCCACGCCATGGACTGAAGCGAGGTAGCCACCGTGGAACATGAGCGCAATAGGTTTCGTACTCAGCCCCGAAGGATTTCTGTAATGTCGGCTCCTCGTAAGTAAGGACGAACGCGTGCGTCACCAACCAGCCGGATATTGCATAAGCGAGGATGTGGATGTCACCCACAAGAAGACCTCGTCCGAGAATCAACGACGCGACTGCGACGTACATAGGATTCCGGACGTAGCGGTAGAATCCCTTGACCACCAGGTGTTGCGTTGGAAAGATGGGCGCAGGCGTGCCGATACCTTGAAGCGCAAAACGTGCGAAGGATTCAAGCAGGATGGTGATGCCTGCAGCTATGTAGGTCACCAATTACGTGAAAAGGCGTGAAACCCAAGAACGGTGCATTGGCGTGCCAACGGGAAATCCACCATGGCACGAATCCGACGAAGAATCCCGGGGCAAGCAAGAGGAAAGCCGCTGTTCCCAAGACGGCGGACACGCGTCTGATTCGATCATCTGCTTTCCATCCGCGTGCTGCGGTCATTTGTATGTTCGACCGAACTTGCTGCATTCTGGCGAAAATCCGGCATGGCCGTCTAGCGGTATCCTAAATCATTAGAGGACGCACTTAGGTTCAATTTGGGTTCAATTAAGAGGCTCGAAGAAAAGTGGTTTTGGTCCCGATGCGACACCACCAAAACGACTTAGGATTTTTTGAATCTACGGTTCGGGACCACGAGGTCGCTGGTTCAGGTCGGTGACACTCGATCAGACATCAGCAGAAATAAGATTGTCCGGCGTTCCTGCAACGCGCGTTCACTATCATCTATCATCAGAGGTTGCGTTTCAAAATCGGAACGCGATAAGCAGGTTTCGCCATTGCAATCAATCTGAGCCTATCCCGCCTGAAGTGTTAAAGGTTGCGGGAACGAAATGACCGCCGATAGCTGTGTTCCTATTGTGTTCCAAGTATCCTCGAATTATTAGAATCTGCCGAATTAATAAAATATATTTTTCAATAACTTACGTCTATTCAACAGCCGCCAAGAGTCCAAATCCACTCGCCCCGACCATCTTTCCCCTCTCGATTCATTGTCTTACGCTGCATTTTCTGTTTTAACGGGAACGTCGTTTTTACGGACAATACGGACAACAGTGAGGGTTTTGGGAATTTCAAAGCCCAAGCCCACCTTTTCTGCTTGCTCCAAACGGAATGCCACATCGTCTTTCAACTTGCT
>Ga0182024_10021910_pt1 | contig 11560 bp, 9 predicted proteins | sample P32metaG_FD_120480 | JGI IMG/M metagenome (GOLD analysis project Ga0182024, IMG submission 120480) | Permafrost microbial communities from Stordalen Mire, Sweden - P3-2 metaG (Illumina Assembly) | ecosystem: Environmental > Terrestrial > Soil > Wetlands > Permafrost | place: Sweden: Stordalen... | reverse complement strand
TACCTTCAGCCGCTCCCCATCCTTGCCTGTCATCCACAGCCCCTCTCGTGATTCCGCCATCACCTATTAAAAGCGGAACGTTCTACTTGGCTACAAGAGGAACTTCTCATGTGGCTGCGACACGCTACCTGGTAAGCTTGACCTCTGACGCTGCGTTGAATACAGTGGGAAGCCGCCTCGCCTAGCGCAAGTTCGGCCCGCGTGAGAGGCCGCACCTGGTCAAAGAATCGAAACCTACGAGGCACATTCTAAGATGAATGCGAAAAATCTTTCCCGCAAAACAGCTCTGCGCCAGAAGGCGCAACTGATGTCGGCATCAGAAATTGAGCGCACACTGGTCCGTTTGGCGTATGAGATAGTTGAAAAAAACGGGGGTGTGGACGGCTTGGGATTGGTTGGGATTCGGCGCCGCGGCGTACCCATCGCCGAGCGCCTGGGAAAGATTATCACTCGCATCGAGAACGCCAAGGTTCCTGTCGGTACGTTGGACATTACTTTCTATCGCGATGATCTTTCGACTCTCGGCCCCAAGCCAGTCGTGCAAGACAAAGAGATTGGATTTTCAATTGAGGATATGAATATCGTTCTGGTCGACGATGTCCTCTTCACCGGACGTACGACGCGGGCCGCGCTTGATGCCCTGTTTTCCCACGGTCGACCGCGACGAGTGCAGCTATGTGTGCTCATTGATCGCGGACACCGTGAACTTCCGGTCGAGGCTAGCTTTGTCGGCCGCAATATCCAGACCACTATGAACGAGGTAATCGAGGTCAAGTTAACTGAGATCGATGACGCGGAGAAAGTTCTTCTGATGGAGAGGTAGGACTGCAAAAGTCGCAGCAGAAAGAAAATAAGGACCGCGGTGAAACCGCCGTCCTTAGTTATTTGAGTATGCGCCTAGGACAATTTGGTGCAGATCGCCTTAGTCTGCGTGTACAGGTTCAGGGCGTCGTGACCCATCTCGCGGCCCCATCCGGATTGTTTGTATCCGCCGAAGGGCAGCGCCGCGTCGAAAATGTTATAGCAGTTGATCCACACCGTACCTGCGCGTAGAAGCTCTGCCGTGCGATGAGCTTTGCTGATGTCCCGCGTCCAGACGGCAGCGGCCAGGCCGTATTCGCTGTCGTTGGAACGTGACATAAGTTCCTCGGGATCGTCGAAAGGCATCGCTGCCACCACTGGTCCGAAGATTTCTTCCCGCACCACCTTCATGTCTTCGCGCGTATTTACGAGAACGGTGGGCTCCACAAAATAGCCTTTGTCTCCTTTTCGATGACCGCCGGAAAGGGCGGTTGCACCCTCGGAGAAGCCTGCCTCGAGGTAACCACAGACACGGCTTAACTGTTCCTGAGAAACGAGCGGTCCCATGTTCGTTTCCGGGTCGAGACCCGAACCAACATTGATCTTCTTCGCGTGGTCGGCAACGCCTTCCACAACCCGGTCGAAGATCGGTTTTTCGACGTAGAGTCGGGATCCGGCGCAGCAGCACTGGCCGTGGTTGAAGAAGATCGCGCTCGCAGCTCCGGGAATCGCAGCATCAAGATCGGCGTCCTTGTAAATAACATTCGGAGACTTACCGCCAAGCTCCAGCGACACTTTCTTCAGGTTGCCGGCAGCGGCATGCACGATCAGCTTCCCAACTTCCGTGGAACCGGTGAACGCCACTTTGTCGACGTCCGGATGAGCGGCCAAAGCGGCGCCTGCCGTCTCGCCATAGCCCGGCACGATGTTCACCACGCCCTCGGGGAAACCGGCTTCCATCATCAGTTCGCCGAGACGCAGCGCCGAAAGCGGAGTTTGTTCCGCCGGCTTCAATACCACCGTGCAACCGGCAGCGAGCGCTGGACCCAACTTCCACGCCGCCATCAGCAGGGGGAAGTTCCAGGGAATGATCTGCCCCGCAACTCCAACCGGCTCGCGCAGTGTGTAGGCGAGATACTTCGCTCCCGGTGTGTAGGGAACCGAGATCGGAATCGTATTGCCTTCGATCTTCGTAGTCCAGCCCGCCATGTAGCGGAACAAGTCCACAGCCAGCGGCACATCGGCTGCCCTCGCGATGGTGAGAGGCTTCCCGTTGTCGAGGCTCTCTAAATAAGCGAATTCCTCGGTGTGCGACTCCAGTAAATCGGCGAGCTTCCAGATAAGGCGTCCGCGTTCAGAAGCGGTCAGCCTCCGCCAAGGTCCGTGGTCGAAAGCCGTGCGCGCGGCCTTCACCGCTTGTTCAATATCCTCGCGATCGCCTTCCGCGACCTGAGCAAGAATTTTACCCGTGGCGGGATTGTAAGTTGGAAAGGTTTTGCCGGAAGTGGAGTTTACCCAATTGCCGTTAATCAACATTTTGCGCGGTTTTTCAATGAAATCCGCGACCTGCGGGTGAATCTGCGGTGACACTGCGATGCCCATATATCCTCCTTAGATCGAGCACGAGATCAAGCACGAAAAATCAGGCCAGAAAAGGCACGATGTGAACCTCAAGATGCCGGGTGGAAGAATGCCGGTGAGTATGCTAGCTCCGAGTCAGACTAAAAGCAATTCCGAGTCGACCGCTCCCAAGTCTGCATCCGCGAGTCCGTGCCTCGCGTTTATTCGCCGTAAGGAACCCAGATATTCTTCACCTGGGTGGCATGCTCGAGAAACCAGCGTCCTTCGGCCACCTTCGGATTGAACCAGTCGATGGCCCGGCCCTCGTTGGTCCACACCTGTTTTAGGTTGCCGATCGACATCGCTTTCGCGTCAGCGGCATTGGCTTGGTCCCCAAACGACCAGATAGCATCCAGATCGTCGTGCTCCGCGAGCACCTTCAGTAGTTGTGACGCATAGCCCGTCACAATGTTCACTGCGCCGCCCGGCAGGTCGCTGGTGTCGAAGAGTTGATAAAGATCGGCGGCGATCAGCGGGTACGCTTCCGAGGGAACCGCGATTACGGTGTTGCCTACAGCGACGGCTGGCAGAACGAGAGAAAGAAAACCGAGCAAGGGTGCTTCCGCAGGACAGATGATGCCCACTGTTCCGAGCGGCTCGTTCATGGCAAAAGCGATATTCCGGAACGGAGGATTGTGCACGGCGCCGTCAAACTTGTCGGCCCACGCCGCGTAGGAAAAGATACGCTCGATGCTGAGATCCAGTTCGGCCGCGGCTTGATCCTTACCGACGACCGCGGCGAGCCCGCGGATAATTTCGTCGCGGCGTTGCGAGAGGTTTTCGGCGCAGTAGTAAAGCACCTGCGCGCGATTGTGCGCGGTAGCCTTTGCCCACGCTTCCGCCCTGCGAGCGGCCTCGACTGCGTTGCGAATGTCTTTGCGATTGCCGTGAGGAGCTTCTCCCAACAGACGCCCGTCCGCTGCGCGCACTTCCATGCTGTAGCCAGAGTCCGGCCGCACCTGCTTGCCACCAATATAGAGTTTCACGGTGCGATCGATGGCCGGAGTGCCGGTCTCCTGCGCTTCTTCTGAGTGTGGAACCGCAGCCGGGTGAGGGGCGCGCAACTTCGGAGCGTTCTCGAACCACGATGGCTGCATGTATTCTAGCAGGCCTTCCCTGCCGCCTTCGCGTCCGCATCCGCTCTCGCGGTAGCCACCGAAGCCGCAAGAAGCGTCGAACAGGTTCGTGCAGTTCGCCCACACGACGCCCGCTTTCAGTTGCGCCGCAACGTGCAACGCCACGTTGATGTTCTCGCTCCAAACGCACGCCGCGAGGCCATAGACGGTGTTGTTGGCCAACTCAACCGCTTCTCTCGGAGTGCGAAACGTCATCGCGGCGAGCACAGGACCGAAGATCTCCTGCTGCGCGACGATGGAAGTTGGATGCACATTGCTTAGCAGCGTGGGTGGATAGTAAAAGCCGCGCGCAGGCAATGCGACCTGTGGTTGCCAGCAGGTTGCGCCCTCAGCGATTCCTTGAGCAACCATGTCTTGGATACGTTGGAGTTGCACACGCGCAACGATAGCGCCGATATCAATCGCCTTGTCCAAAGGAAGGCCGACGCGCAGACTGCTCATGCGCTCTCTGATTTTGCCGATCAAAGTCTCGGCGATACTCTCCTGCATCAGCAGGCGCGAGCCCGCACAGCATACTTGCCCCTGGTTGAACCAGATACCATCCACCAGCCCTTCGACTGCGCTGTCCAGATCAGCGTCATCGAAGACGATGAATGGGGACTTTCCGCCCAGCTCAAGCGAAAGGCGCTTGTGGGTCGCTGCCGTGGCACTGCGAATCGCGCGTCCGACTTCGGTGGAACCGGTGAACGCAATCTTGTCAACGTCGGGATGTTTCACCAGCGCCTCGCCGGTTGAGCCGTCTCCGGTCACAATGTTGACCACTCCGGCGGGCAATCCAGCTTCCTGACAGAGTTCAGCGAAAGCGAGTGCAGTCAGAGGAGTGAATTCCGCGGGCTTCAATACCACAGTGTTTCCGGTGGCCAGAGCGGGAGCAATCTTCCATGCCGCCATGAGCAGCGGAAAATTCCAGGGGATAATCTGTCCAACGACCCCACACGGCTCGTACTCGGGAAACTCCTGCTCGAGAAGTTGCGGCCAGCCCGCATGGTAGTAGAAGTGCCGTGCCACCAGAGGAATGTCGATGTCACGGCTTTCGCGGATTGGCTTGCCGTTATCCATCGTCTCCAGGACAGCGAGAAGACGGGAATGTTTCTGCACCAACCGCGCGAGCGCATACAGATAGCGGGCCCGGATATGCGGAGTAAGCGCGCGCCACTTTGGAAATGCCGCGCGCGCAGCCCGCACAGCGGCGTCGACGTCCGCCGGTGAACCTTGGGCGACAGAAGCGAGCTTCTCTCCATTGGAAGGGTCAACCGTATCGAAGTATTCACCCGTGGCCGGTGCTTGCCACGCACCGTTGACGAAGTGTCGGAAGTGGTGGCCGTGGCCCTCCAGCCAGGCTTGCGCTTCTTTCGGATCCTCCGGAGCGGGGCCGTACTCCATGGTCACAAAGTTTTCAGCAATGCTCATGTCAGTCGCTCAGTTCTCTCTCGTCTGACAACACTTCTGGCAACTACACTATGGGATGACGATACTCCGCCGAATAGCGCCCCGTCGCGTGATGCTCTAATTGCCGCTCGATATCACCCAACAATCCACTGGCGCCAAAGCGAAAAAGCTCCGCGCGCATCCATGATTCTCCAAGTTCTTCTTTGATCATAGCCAGCCAATCCGCGGACTGTTTGGCAGTGCGAATTCCACCGGCTGCCTTGAAACCCACGGCCATTCCAGTTTGCACGGCATATTCGCGGATGGCTCGGGTCATCACTAAGCCCACTGGCAACGTGGCGTTTGTGGGCTCTTTGCCGGTTGAGGTCTTGATGAAGTCAGCTCCCGCCATCATGGCCACGACGCTGGCGCGCGCCACGTTGCGCAAGGTTAGCAGATCACCGGTTGCAAGGATGACCTTCATGTGAGCAGCGCCGCAGGCTTGTTTGAAGGCAGCAATTTCGTCATACAGCGCCTGCCAGCGTCCGCCAAAAACATGGGCTCGCGTGATCACAACGTCTATCTCGCGGGCTCCCGCTTCCACCGAGCGGCGAATTTCTGCAACCCGCTCCGCCAACGGCGATAGGCCCGCCGGGAATCCGGTGGATACTGCCGCGACACGGATGCCGCTTCCTTCCAAAGCGTGCAGCGCTGTTTCAACGAACACGTGATACACGCAAACAGCCGCGACCTTAACTTCGAGTTCTTCAATTCGCAGCTTGCGTACTAAATCTTGTTGTACCGGCTGCCGCGCTTTCGCGCACAACCGGCGCACACGCTCATCTGTGTCATCGCCGGAAAGCGTGGTCAGATCCATGCATGTGATCGCCCGCAAAAGCCATGCTGCCTGCCATTCCTTCTTTACGGTTCTTCGCGCCACCTGAGTCTGAGTGCGGCGCTCCACTGCGCTTGTGTTCACGCGAACTTCCTCCACCCAATCCCGGTCGAGAGGAATTCCACAGTTTTGCAGCAGCAGCCGCCCATCGAGAACCGCGATAGAAGCTGCAGGATAAGACCGAAGGTAGTCAGCTTTACCGGTTATTTTGTCAGGTGCACCGGGATGGTTATGATCTATTACCACTTGGTTTCGCCAAACCTGGCAGCACAGGGACTAAGTTGTGATCCATTTCCCGTGCTGTTATTGTACGGCAGCAAATCTCATAACGCGAGGTCGCGAGTGCACCTCTATTCTGCGCTTCGTTTCTGCGCTTCGTTCAATACACGGGCCAAGAAAATCCGATGAAGTCTGCAGCCAGGGTTTACAATGGCCCTCGATTTCGGCGTTCTGACCGTTTCCTTATATGCGCAAGAAAGCGCTCCCTGCTGACGCATCGGCACGATTGTTGCGGTCCGCGAAGAGGGTCATGAAGAACGCGCACGCACCATACTCGAGGTTCAGGGTCGGGGCGGCCATTCTCCTCTCGAACGGCAAAATCTTTTCGGGCTGCAATGTGGAGAACGCGTCCTACGGAATGACCAACTGTGCCGAGCGCACCGCGATTTTTTCGGCCGTGGCGCAAGCTGGTCCGAAGATTGAGATCCGCGCGGTCTCTGTGGTGAACGACCAGGGCTTGCCTTGCTCGCCCTGCGGCGCATGCCGCCAGGTCATCTACGAATTCGGTCCGGACGCAACTATCTTCTTTCAAGGCGCAAAGAGGCGAAAACAGGCCCATATCACCGCACTTCTTCCAGAAGGATTTCGTCTCCTGTGAATCCGACACCGGTTTTGACGCAAACATTCCGCGCTGTCGATGTGATTCGCAAGAAGCGCGATGGCGGCGAATTGTCGCAAAACGAAATCTCGTCTCTGGTGAATGCATATACCAAAGGTGATATCCCCGATTATCAGGTTTCGGCTTGGCTGATGGCGGTAGTGTTGCGCGGCATGACACGTGCCGAGACCGCTGCGCTCACGGACGCGATGCTGCGGTCGGGTGAAGTGCTTAATCTCTCTTCGCTGCACGGCAAGAAGGTGGACAAGCATTCAACCGGCGGTGTCGGCGACAAGACGTCGCTAGTGCTGGCGCCGCTTGCTGCCGCCGCGGGCGTAGTCGTACCCATGATCAGCGGTCGCGGTCTAGGGCATACCGGCGGCACGTTGGACAAACTCGAGTCGATCCCCGGCTTCAATGTGAATCTTCCGGTCGCTCAATTCCGCCGTGTGCTGGAGACTTGTGGGTGTGCAATGATTGGCCAGACTGCGGAAATCGCTCCGGCCGATCGCAAGCTTTATGCGCTGCGCGATGTGACCGGAACCGTGGAAAGCCCGTACCTGATCTGCGCCTCCATCATGAGCAAGAAACTTGCAGAGGGCATTGACGCACTCGTCCTCGACGTGAAGACCGGCTCCGGGGCATTCATGAAGAGTGAAAAGGACGCTGTTTTCCTTGCTGAACTCATGGTTGAAACCGGGGAGCGAATGGGTAAACAGGTAGTGGCTCTCATCACAGACATGGATCAGCCATTGGGCTGCATGATCGGCAATGCACTTGAAGTTGTCGAAGTGGTGGAGGTTTTGCGAGGCGAAGGACCAGAAGATTTGCGTCAGCTCTGCCTCGAACTTGCGGGCTGGATGCTGCATCTGGGAGGAGTCTCCGATACGGTTGCGGAAGCGAAAGAGCAGAGCGAGAAACTGATCGACTCCGGTAAAGCGCTCGACAAGTTTCGTCAGATGGTGGAACTGCAGGGCGGAGATCCGCGAACGATCGACGATCCAAAGAAACTACCTGAGGCTCGGCACACGATGACCGTTTCCAGTCCGAAGAGCGGATATCTCGCAGGTCTGCAATGCGAACAGGTTGGCACGGCATGCGTCATTCTCGGCGGCGGCCGCGAACAAAAAGAAGATTCAGTCGACCCGGCAGTGGGGATTGTGCTTCACAAGAAAATCGGGGAGGCCGTTTCCACCGGCGAGCCGCTGGCGACGATTCACTACAATACAGAAACCCGCGGGGCGCGAGCGAGGCAGGTGCTCGAAGAGAGCTATCAGATTGCCGGATCGCCCCTGCAGGAGAAACGGCCGTTGATCCATCGCGTGATCGGGAAGCCGGGAGAGAGAAACTGAATGGGACGCTTTACTGGAATTCTCGGCCTCTTGACGATGCTGGGGCTGGCTTACGCATTTTCCACGAATCGGCGCGCCATCCGCGTTAAGACAGTGGCATGGGGTTTGGGTCTGCAGTTAGCGTTCGCGGTTCTTGTGTTGAGGGTCGATATCGGGCGGCGGGTTTTTCAAAAAGCCGGCGATGTTGTCAGCCGCCTGCTTAGCTATTCCTATGTTGGCTCGCAATTTGTTTTTGGTGACTTGGGGAAGCAGGGCTCTCATTTTGGTTTCTATTTTGCGTTCCAGGTCCTGCCAACCATTATTTTCATTTGCGCGTTTTTCGCCGTGCTTTATCACTTCGGAATCATGCAGCTCATCATCAGGCTTGCTGCCTGGGTCATGACCCGGGTGATGGGCGCCAGCGGCGCGGAATCGCTCAACATCGCGGCCAGCATTTTCATGGGACAAACCGAAGCGCCAGTGACCATCCGGCCGTTTCTACCGGATCTTACGCGCTCGGAACTCATGACCGTGATGACCAGCGGCATGGCTCACGTTTCCGGCGGAATCATGGCCGCCTACATCGCATTCGGCATAGAGCCCAAACACCTGTTGAGCGCGGTAATTATGACCGCGCCCGGAACCCTTCTAATGGCGAAGATGCTCGTGCCCGAAACAGAAGAGCCGAGAACCGCTGGACGAGTCGTCATGCCCGAGACCGAAGAGCAAGCCGAGAAGGAAGAGAATCTGCTCGGCGCAATCGCCCGGGGAACGACCGATGGGTTGCATATGGCGTTGAATATCGCTGCCATGTTGATTGCGTTCCTGGCGCTGATCGCGCTTGCGGACGGGATCATGGGTGGAATCCACCATTGGGTGGCGTGGTTTCCGGAAAGTCTGGAGAAAATCTTTGGAGCTGTCTTCGCTCCGGTTGCCTGGGTGATCGGCGTTCCATGGCACGACTGCGGGGTGATTGGAACTCTGCTTGGCACGCGAATGGTACTGAACGAGTTGGTGGCATTTTCCATGCTTGGGCCGATGAAAGCCGCGCTGGATCCGCGCTCCTTCACCATTGCCACGTTTGCGCTTTGCGGCTTCGCGAATCTCAGCTCGATTGGAATCCAGATTGGCGGCATCGGGGCGCTCGCGCCGAACAAGAAGGGCGAACTGGCGCGGCTCGGTATTCGGGCCATGCTGGCAGGAACCATGGCAAACCTGATGTCCGCCTCCATCGCGGGCATGCTGCTGTAAGCCAAACCGGAATTCGAGAAAGGATTCTCCTGTGAAACAACTTCGGGCTGCCTCCATTCTTCTTTCGTTCTTCTCTTTTCTTATCCTTATTTTTCAGACGAATGCGTTGGCGCAAGTCACGCCGCGGCGCGTAATCATTGACACCGATCCGGGCACCGACGATGCCATGGCGATCATCCTCGCTTTGAATTCTCCCGAGTTCAAAGTGGAAGCGCTGACAGTAGTGCCGGGCAACGTGGACTCGCAGCAGGGATTAGAGAATGCGCTGAAGATCGTTTCGTTAGCGGGACGCTGCGACGTCACGGTCGCAAGGGGAGCGCAGCATCCGCTGAACCAGAAACTGATTACTGCTCAGTTCTGGCATGGAAAGAATGGACTGGCCAATGTTGAGTTGCCACCCTCTAGGTGCAAGGCAGACCTGCGGTTTGGACCGGATCTAATCATCGAGACAATCCACAAATACCCGCACCAGATCACGCTGATTCCGGTGGGACCGCTGACCAATATTGCGCTGGCGGTTTCAAAGGATCCCTCGATTGCGGCTCTGGTTGAGAACATCGTCATCATGGGCGGCTCAATCACGGGCGGAAACGTGAACGGCGCGGCCGAGGCCAACATTTATAACGACCCCGAAGCGGCCCAGATTGTGTTCAACGCCGGCTGGATGGTGACGATGGTCGGCTCCGATGTGGGTGAGCGAACGCTGATCACACGAAAATATCTCGCAGAGCTGCAATCCTCCCACGGGCCGCAGAGCGATTTCATCGCTAAGATTGCCGATTTCTATTTGAACCGCAGCGAGAAAAGCGGGTACAGCGGGGCCGCAATGTATGACCCACTGGCGGTAGGCATTGCCCTTGATCCGACTCTAGGCACCCTCAAAGAAATGCACGTGGACGTGGAAACAAAGGGTGAGTTTACCCGCGGAGAGACCGTAGCGAACCGCATGGGATCGAACGAGAATAACGTCCTGCACGGAGACCACTACGAGATCGAGGGAGCCATTGCACTGAAGCCGAATGCGCGAGTTTGCATGGCTTCCGATGCCGAACGTTTCCTGCAGCTGTTTGTCAGCCGGGTCAAGGGGAAGTAAGCCGGCTTAGACATTCGCGTGCGCGACGAGGAAGATTGCCAACCCATAGAAGATGAACATCATGGCGAGGTAGGTTTTCGCGCGGGGTCCGGAGTTCTCAAATTCCTTCCATGCGAGAATTCCCCAGAGCGCCGCAACCATCGGAGCGGATTGGCCGATCGCATAGGAGATGGCGACGCCGGTGAAGCTCGCGGCGACGAGGTTAAAGACGGTGCCGACGCCCCAGACGCATCCACCGAATAACCCCAACAGATGCCCTGAAGCAGGACCGCTGAAAAATCCGCGGAAGCTTACCGGCTCGCCCACCAGCGGGTGGTTCATGAAATAAATATTCCAGATGAAACAGGAGAGCAATGCCCCGAGCGTCAGGAACACAGCAGCGCTATAGGGGCCCAACGTGTTGCCGCGAGTCGTCGTATGTGTCATGGCGTGCGTCATGAATGGCGCCCACAACCCCATCAGTACTCCCGAAACCACGCATGTGATCAAGCTTTTCTTTGAGACGGCGCGCCCCGCGGCTGCGAGACTGCCATAGGCTTTGCCGTCCAAGAGCACCGCAACGAATGCGCATGCGACTCCGAGCGCCAGAAAAACCGCGTTTCCCCTGGGTTGGAGCGCATAGCTCAAAACAGTTCCGACTACCAGCGCGATCCCGATTGAGATGGGAAATGCGACGGCCAGTCCGGCCATGTCAATCGCCGCGACGAGCAAGAGATTTGCAAGATTGAACAGCGCCCCTCCGATTAGTGCGCTGACGATGTTCGAAGTGTCCGCCGCCCGGACGTTATTCAGAAAGCTGGAGGAATCGTTCCCCGTGCTCCCCATCGTGAAGGCAAGCACAACTGACACCAGAAAAATGCCGACGGCATAGTCCCAGTAGAAAAGTTCGAACCTGTAGCCTTTAACGCCCTTATAAGTGTTTGCCCACGAGCCCCAGCAAACGGCGCTCGTGATCATCATCAATAGCGCAATACTCAGACTCGATGGAGTGAACATCGGTTCTCCTTAAGGCGCGAGGCGGAAAGTTCGTAACTGTACTCCACTTTTGATTACGTCACAAGCCAGCGTGTTGAACCACATTAAAAGTGTCCCCGTGAAACCACAATAGAAGTGTCCCCTTTTAGAGTTCCTTCGGCGAGGAGGGACGGCGATTGGGGAGAACGGGATTGAGCAGGAAAGAGTTGAACC
>Ga0182024_10021909_pt1 | contig 11560 bp, 10 predicted proteins | sample P32metaG_FD_120480 | JGI IMG/M metagenome (GOLD analysis project Ga0182024, IMG submission 120480) | Permafrost microbial communities from Stordalen Mire, Sweden - P3-2 metaG (Illumina Assembly) | ecosystem: Environmental > Terrestrial > Soil > Wetlands > Permafrost | place: Sweden: Stordalen... | reverse complement strand
TCGCTCTTGCCGAAATCGACGGACCCGCCGCCGGATTGGCGGCGCTCGACACTCTGAGGGACGATCCGCGTCTCGCCGAATATCAGCCCTATTGGGCGGCTCGCGCCGCTCTGCTAGCCCTCACCGAGGATCGCGCCGCCGCCGACGGCGCCTACGATCGCGCCATCGGTCTCGAAGCCGACCCGGCGGTGCGGCGCTTCCTCCAGCGGCGACAGGCATGGTTGCGCGACTCGGGAAAGCCGTTCGAGCCGCGAATCAACCAAGAGTGATCGTACCCTCGATTACAGGAACGCATTGACCGGCGATGGTAACGCGCTCGCCGCGATGCTCGCACCAGAGATCGCCGCCGCGCTTCGAGACCTGGCGCGCGAACATCGCCTTCTTGCCGAGTCGCGCCGACCAGTAAGGGATCAACTCCGTGTGAGCAGAGCCGGTCACCGGATCCTCGGGCACGCCGGCCTTGGGTGCAAAGAAGCGCGATACAAAATCGACCCTGTCCGCTCCCGGCGCGGTGGCGATTACCGCGAACGGATCGAGCCCCGCGAGTCTGCTCATGTCCGGGCGAAGAGCCAGTACGTCGGCGGCACTGTCGAACACGGCGACGGCATCGCGCGCGACCAACAATTCCCTGGGACGCGCACCCAGCGCGGCGGCTACCGCAGCGACATCCGCCGACGGTACCGGCGGCCGCGCGGGAAAATCCATTGCTAAGCGGTCGCCATCGCGCGCAACGACAAGCCGCCCAGATTGGGTGCGAAAGTCGATGCTGTCGAGGGGCCAGTCGAAGCGATTGAAGATCACCCACGCCGTCGCCAGCGTCGGATGGCCCGCGAGATCGATTTCCATCGTAGGTGTGAACCAGCGGAGCTGGAAGCCATCGCCTTCGGCGACGAAAAAGGCTGTCTCGGAAAGATTGTTCTCGGCCGCGATCGCCTGCATCGTGGCTTCGGCCAGCCAGTCTTCCAACGGACATACCGCCGCGGGATTGCCGCCGAACGGCTTCGAGGTAAAGGCGTCGACCTGAAAGAACGGAATCTTCATGCGGCGATATTGTCACGAGCCGCGATCGAAAGTCTCGCAGGGATGCGCGTGATTGAGGGGGCCCCTGCCCCGTCCCAAGCCTGGCGCGGCGCGGATCGCCTCTTGAACATAGCCGTGGGCGCGCTCGATCGCGCGGCGCGGCGCCAACCCTTGCGCGAGACCGACCGCGATCGCGGAGGCCAACGTGCAGCCGGTTCCGTGCGTATGGCGTGTCTCGATGCGGGCCGCATCCAGCACATAATGGCCGTCGATGTCAGAGATGACATCCTGGACCCTTGGCCCCTGAAGATGACCGCCCTTAAGCATGACGATGCGGGGCCCGAGCGCGCGCAAATCCGCCGCGGCGCCGATCATCGCGTTGAGACTTTCGATCCGACGGCCCAGAAGCGCCTCGGCCTCCGGCACATTCGGCGTCAGGACGGTGGCATAGGCGATCAGCCGGCGCTCCAGCGTGTCCAGCGCGGCTTCATCGAGAAGCCGCGTGCCGTTGGTCGAAACCATCACCGGATCGACGACGAGCGGAAGATCGGGCGCAAGCGCTTCGCGGACATCGGCGACCGCATCGATCATCGCGGCATCGACGAGCATGCCCGTCTTGACGACGTCGGCGCCGATGTCCGACAGCACGCTCGCGATCTGGCGGCGCACGAAATCCGGTGGCACGGGAAAGATAGCGTCGATACCGAGTGTGTTCTGCGCGGTGAGCGCCGTGATCGCGGTCGCCGCATAGGCGCCGAGAGACGTCACCGTCTTGATGTCGGCCTCGATGCCGGCCCCGCCGCCGGAATCCGAACCGGCAACGAGCAGCACCCGGCCCCTCATTCCGCCGCTTGCCCCTGAACGCAGCAGAATTCGAGCACCGCCGCCTCGATCTCGTCCACCGCCGAAGCGACGACGGTCTCGTTCTCGCCTTCCGCCATGATTCGGATCAAGGCCTCGGTCCCCGATCTCCGAACGAGAACACGCCCGGACTTTCCCAAGCGATGCTCCGCCGCGACGATCGCGGATTGCACCGAGGGCGCTTCAAGCGGCGCGCCCGACACGAAGCGAACATTGCGCAATTGTTGCGGGAGCGGCACGAACAGATCGCAGACCTGGCTTGCCGGCGCGCCTCTTTCGACCAGCGCCGCCAAGACCTGAAGTGCCGCCGCGAGCCCGTCGCCGGTCGTGGCGTGATCGCCGAGAACGATGTGGCCGGATTGTTCGCCGCCGAGCGTCGCTCCGCCGCGCCGCATCTCCTCGACCACATAGCGATCCCCCACCGCGGTGCGCGTCAGACGAATGCCGTGCGCGGCGAGACACCGCTCGAAGCCAAGATTGGACATGACCGTGGCGACGACACCGGCCTCGCCGAGGCGGCCCGCGGCGCGCCAGCGCAGCGCGATCAGCGCCATGAGCTGATCGCCGTCGAGGATCCGACCGGTTTCGTCCGCCACGATGAGACGGTCGGCATCGCCATCCAACGCGAGACCGATATGCGCGCCATGGGCGACGACCTCGCGCTGCATAGCGCCGGGGGCGGTCGCGCCGCATTCGCGATTGATGTTGATTCCGTCCGGCGCGACGCCGATGGGAATGACTTCGGCGCCAAGCTCCCAGAGCACCGTCGGAGCCACCTTGTAGGCGGCGCCATGGGCGCAATCGATCACGATCTTGAGCCCGTCGAGGCGCATGCCGCGCGGGAAGTTCGATTTGACAAATTCGATATAACGGCCGCCGGCATCCTCGATGCGCTTGGCGTGACCGAGTTCGGCCGCGTGCGCGCGACCGTTGCCGTCTTCAAGGCTGTCCTCGATCGCCGCTTCGATGTCGTCCGAAAGCTTGTAACCGTCGGGTCCGAACAGCTTGATCCCGTTATCCGCGAACGGGTTGTGCGACGCCGAGATCACCACTCCGAGATCTGCGCGCAGCGACCGCGTCAGCATCGCGATCGCCGGTGTCGGCAGCGGGCCGACGAGATCGACGTTCATGCCCATTGAAATAAAGCCGGCGGTCAGCGCCGGCTCGATCATGTAGCCCGAGAGCCGCGTATCCTTGCCGATGACGACGAGATGGCGGTGATCGCCCCGGCGCAGCACCCGGCCCGCCGCCATCGCGATTTTCAACGCGGTCTCGGGCGTCATCGGTTCGAGATTCGCGGTACCGCGAATGCCGTCCGTGCCGAAGAGCCTGCGCATCATCTTGTTCCCCACCGTCGATCTATTCGCCTCATAGGCCCACCGCCACTCCAGGTCAAGCAAGCCCGAGAATTGCCTGCCGCATGGAAAAAGCCTGGCGCGTTTCGGCGACGTCGTGGACGCGAAAAGCCTGAACGCCCCGATCGGCGGCCCAAAGCGCCGCCGCGATCGAGCCGGAGAGACGCTGCGGCGGCGCCTCGTTGCGACTCAGCTTTCCGATGAAGGCCTTGCGCGACACGCCCAAGAGAATGCCGCAGCCGGTGGCGTGAAACAGGGCGATGCGGCGCAGCAACGCCACATTGTGCTCGGCCCGCTTGCCGAAGCCGATGCCGGGATCGACCAGAAGCCGTTCCCGCGGAATCCCCGCCGCCGCGCACGCCGCGATGCGCGCTTCGAGATAGTCCAGCACGTCCAGCGCGACATCGTCGTAAGCCGGCGAATCCTGCATGGTCCGTGGCTCGCCCGCCATGTGCATCAGCACTACGGCGGCGCCGGTTTCGGAAGCGACCTGCATGCTTTCGGGATCGCCGGCGAGCGCGGTCACGTCATTGACGATACGGGCACCGGCACATAGCGCGGCGCGCATCACGGCGGCACGACGCGTGTCTATGGAGAGCAATCGCCCTGTTCCGGCCAGCGCCTCGATCACCGGCACGACCCGGCGCAATTCTTCGTCGGGCGCAATCGGCTCGGCGCCCGGCCGCGTCGATTCGCCGCCGACATCGACGATATTGGCGCCGGCCTCGAACATCGCGTGGCCGTGATCGATGGCGCGGCGGGGATCGAAAAAGGCGCCGTCGTCGGAGAAACTATCGGGCGTGACGTTGAGAATGCCCATGATGACCGGCCGGTCGAGCGGCAATCCCGCCCAGGGCGCGCGCGGCGCGGCGATGCGTTCGATCTCCGCGGTGAGTTCGTCCGATGTTCCCCGTCCGCGACCGAATTCCGCGAGCATCCCCACGGGAAACCGAATTGCGGCAGCACCGCCCGATGGGTTGCGCGCGACGGCTTCGATGGCGGCGAAGGCGAGCGGGCCGCCGGCCAGCGGACGCGCCCAACCCTCGGTCAAAGCGGAGGCGTCGGTCCGCAGAATGCCGTCCGGGCAAAGCCGAACCCGAGCGCCGGGCGCGAATGCGACAAAGCCCCGCGAAGCGGGGCTTTGCGATGACGGCGGCTGCGCCAGGATCAGCCTCCGGGCTGAGGCTCGGGCTCGAGGCCGCCCGCGGTCTTGCCGGAAGGCGGCACCGACGATCGGCGTCCCGACGGCTTCGCCGGTTCTTCCATGGGCCCGCCCGCGTCACGGACGATCTTTTCGCCTCGAATGATGCGGCGGATTTCGTCGGCGGACAATGTCTCGAATTCGAGCAGCCCCTTGGCCAGCCGATGAAGCTCTTCGAGATGCTCGGTCAGGATGCGCCGCGCGCGTCCCTCGGCGCTTTCGATGAGAGTCCGGATTTCCTCGTCGATGATTTTTGCGGTTGCTTCGGAGACATTCTTCCTCTGCGTCACCGAATGGCCGAGGAAAACCTCTTCCTCGTTCTCGCTGTAGCGCTGAGGCCCGAGCTTCGCGCTGAAGCCGAATTCCGTGACCATTCGTCGGGCGAGGTTGGTGGCGCGACGGATGTCGTCCGCGGCACCGGTCGTGACCTTCTCAGTCCCGAAGATCAACTCCTCCGCCACGCGCCCGCCGAACAGGCTGGTCATCATGGCTTCGAGTTCCATCTTCGACTGGCTGTACTTGTCGCGTTCGGGCAGGAACATGGTCACGCCCAGTGCTCGACCGCGCGGAATGATCGTCACCTTGTGCAGGGGCTCATGGCCTTCCGCATAGAGCATGACCAGCGCGTGGCCGCCTTCGTGATAAGCGGTGAGGCTCTTCTCCTCCTCGGTCATGACCATGGAGCGGCGTTCGGCGCCCATCAGGACCTTGTCCTTCGCATGCTCGAACTCCGCCATGGTGACGGAGCGCTTGCCGCGGCGCGCCGCCATCAAAGCGGCTTCGTTGACAAGGTTCGCGAGATCGGCCCCTGAGAAGCCCGGCGTGCCCCGGGCGATGATGCGCGCGTCGACATCGGTCGCAAGCGGAACCTTCCGCATATGGACCTTAAGGATTTTCTCGCGCCCGACGACGTCCGGATTGGGCACGACGACCTGGCGGTCGAAACGGCCCGGCCGCAGCAACGCCGGATCGAGCACATCGGGGCGGTTGGTCGCCGCGATCAGGATCACGCCTTCATTCGCCTCGAATCCATCCATCTCGACGAGTAGCTGATTGAGCGTTTGTTCTCGCTCGTCGTTGCCGCCGCCGAGGCCGGCGCCGCGATGGCGGCCCACTGCGTCGATCTCATCGATGAAGATAATGCAGGGCGCGTTCTTCTTGCCTTGCTCGAACATGTCGCGCACGCGGGATGCACCGACGCCCACGAACATCTCGACGAAATCCGAGCCGGAAATCGTAAAGAACGGTACATTCGCCTCGCCCGCGATCGCGCGCGCGAGCAACGTCTTGCCTGTGCCTGGCGGTCCCACCAGCAGCACGCCCTTTGGAATCTTGCCGCCCAGGCGCTGGAAGCGCTGCGGGTCTTTCAAATATTCGACGATCTCTTCCAGTTCCTGCTTGGCCTCGTCGATGCCGGCGACATCGTCGAAGGTGATGCGTCCGACTTTCTCGGTCAAAAGTCGCGCGCGGCTCTTGCCGAAGCCCATGGCGCGACCGCCGCCGCCCTGCATCTGGCGCATGAAGAAAATCCACACGCCGATGAGGAGCAGCATCGGGAACCAATTGATCAGAACGCCGAAGAGAGTGGGCACGTTTTCCTCCGGCGGCGCCGCCTTGACGGTGACGCCTTTCTCGATCAGGCGGTTCACCAGACCGGGATCGTTCGGCGCGTAAGTTGAAAAGGTGCGCTTGTCGGTGAAAGTGCCGTTGATGGTGTTGCCCTGAATCGTGACGTCGGCGACTTGGCCACGGTTGACGTCCTCGACAACCGCTGAATAAGCGAGCGAATTCTGCGGGGTATGGGACGTTGAACTCTGAAACAAATTGAACAGCGCGACCAAGAGCAAGCCGATGATGATCCACAGAACCAGATTCTTGCCGAAATTATTCACGGAATGGGCCCTCGTCGTCCAAGCAACCCAGCTTCCGCACGAAGCGGCGTTGCGCCCCGTGCCTCAGCCTGTCACTCCTGAATACATAGTATGCGCCACTCATTAAGCAACTTTAACTCCCGTACGCGTCGCAGGTCGAGAGACTCTTAGCAAGACGCATTCCGCGCCCAAAAGCGACGGCGGCGCCTCAGGACGGCGGTAGTTGAGCAGCGGGACGGCCAGAACCCCCCTGTCGTCGCGCACCGCGGGCAGAGTCTCGCGGACGATCGCGGGGATTTTTTGGCCGCGTGGCAGAGAAATGGACGCCGTGCCCAACGCGCCGATCGTCAGCCCGGGTGGCGCCGTTGACGGAACAGTCATCCGAAAACGGCCATCCCAAGAGACAATTTCCCCCGGAAGCGCAGGCTTGGGTGGGGCCACGGCCGCTGCTTCGCGGCAGATCAGGACGCCTTCTCGGCGCTGCAGGATCCGACACCCGCTCAACGTACGACCGCGGATCGGCCCGTGTTGCAGCGCAAGAACAAGCCGCTCCAACCGTTTCGCCCGGGGTGGGTAAGCCGCGCCAGCGACCGCGGCGAGGACGGCGGCAAGCGCCCGCAGACCCAATTCCTCAGGCGCGGAGCGGAGGATGGCGAAATCGAGTCGAACGTAGCCGATGGGATGCGGTACCGCGCATTGCGCCAGGAGATCGGCGACCGCGCTTTCCAACGCGTGCCGCGTTCTCGCGAGGCGGGTCGCCGTTGCGGCGAGGCGTTCCGGCGTCAAGCCTTCGGCCGCGAGAATGTCCCGGCTTTGGCGCAGGCGCGGTCGAGCGAAGGCCGGATTCGCGTTGCCGGGATCTTCGATCCAGGGTTGGTTGGCGCTCTCCAGGGTGGCGCGTAACCGCGACGTCGAAACGCCAAGAAGCGGGCGCAGAATTCGGCATCGAGACCGCTCGACTACAGCCTCCATGCCCGCCAGACCGTCGAGGCCGCTGCCGCGGGCCAGTCGCAGCCAGAAGGTCTCGGCTTGATCCTCGCGATGATGAGCCACCAGCAAATGAAGGATGCCCTTTTCGGCGCATTCTTGTTCCAGCAGGCGATACCGCGCGGCGCGTGCCGCGGCTTGGAGGTTGCCGCGCGGCTTTGGGTCGATCCAAACGACGATGCGATGGGCAATTCCCCGAATTTCGGCCCAGGCTTGGACCTGCGTGGCTTCGGCGGCGGACTCTAACCGCAACCGGTGATCGACGGTCAGTCCGACGATCCTGCCGCCGCGACTCGCGGCCCAGCCCTGGGCGAGGAGCAGGAGAGCGAGGCTATCAGCGCCGCCCGAAACAGCGACCGCGATGCGAGGTTCGCGCTCGAACGGCGCGAAGGGCGCCATCAACCCGGCAAATTCCGCCGGTCCGATAGGGAGAGCGGTCATCCCGAACCGGCCGCCCTATCCGCAGCCGGCGTTCTTTTTTTCCTCGGCTTCCTTCCCCTTGATATTCGCCGGCGCGATCGGGAACTTGCTGTCGAGACGAGCAAAGACGGGACATGCATCGGCCTTGCGCCCCATTCGCGAGAGCGAGGCCCCGAGCTTCAGGAGATCGTCGGCGCCCTTCGCGCCATGCGGATATTTTTCATAGCCTTCGGCGAACGCGGCGGCGGCGGCGTCATACCGGCCGCGAACGAAATAGGTTTCGCCGAGCCAGTATTGCGCGTTTCCCGACAGCGGATCGCTGGGATAGCGCCGAACGAAATCTCGTAAGGCCTGTTCGGCCGCCGGATAGTTGGCTTCCCGAAGCAATCCAAACGCTTCATCGTATTGTTGCTGCTGAGATCCGTTAGGCAGGCTGCCCAGAGTCTGGGCGTTGCCAGGAGCGGTCGCCGCGATGGTGCCATTCTGGACGGGCGGCGTGCCAAGCGTTCCCAAACTTCCCGAACGCGCGGGAGGAGGAGGCGAGTTGCCTTCTCTCTCCCGACCGGACGGCGGCCTCGATACTGGGGGCGCCCCCGGCGACGCTTCGGCGATGTTTGCGTTTTGACCGCCCTGTTCCAACGCGCGGAAGCGCAGCTCATCGTCGCTTGAAAGCTTGTCGAGCCGTTGATTTAGCTTGTCGATGCCGTATTTGAGCTCCTCGACTTGGCCGGTAAGACCGCGAATCGCCTCGTCTATTTGACCAAATCGCACTTCGTCGTTGGCGGCAACCTGATTGTCCGGCGTACCCATCGCAACCGGCGCACCGGACGGTGCCACGCCGCGATAGACCTGACGCTGGATAACGCCAACTTCCCGCTCCACCCGGCTCAGCCGATCGAGCAGGGACTGCGTATCGTCGTCTTGCGCAAACGCCGCGGCACCACTCAAGCTCAGTAGCGCGGGTGCAATCAAAGCTAGAGATGTTCGCATGAATGCCCAACCCATCGACGCGGGAGCGGCCCGACGCACCATTCAATCGAAAGGGCAGGGACCGGCGAGGCGCCATTCGTAATCAGGCATTTGGGCAAAATAAGGGCGCCGACTCCGTCCACCGCGGGACGAAACCGGCGCCAACGGCCAAATTACGATGATCGACGTTTAGTTGATAACCGTTACGTCGCGCCGATTTTGCGCCCAAGCCTCTTCGCTCGATCCCACGACCGCCGGCCGCTCCTTGCCGTAGCTGATCGTCTGAATCCGGTTGGACGAGACACCGAGCGCCGCCAGGACCTTCTTGGCCGCCTCGGCCCGGCGCTGACCGAGCGCCAGATTGTATTCGCGCGTTCCGCGCTCATCGCAATTGCCTTCGACCGTAACCGTTACGTTGGAATAGCGCTTCAACCAGTCGGCTTGCTTCTCCAGCGTTTCCCGGGCTTCCGGACTAATGTCGCTACGATCGAACGCGAAGAAAATGCGGTCGCCGACGTTTTGGATAAAATCTTCGCGCGAGCCAGCGGCGACGTTCCCTGAACTCGTTCCGCCCTGTCCCATTACCGCGCCATTGCCTCCGGCGCCGCCGGTCGATTGCGGCGTCTCGGTACAAGCGGCAAGCAGCAAGACCGCCGCAATCACGGTCAAGAAACGGAGATTCATGTCTTACTCCCTGGTGGGGTGGCGTCGAGGAGGAACGCATTGATAGAAAACTTCTCCGGCACGGTGCGTTCCAGCGAAACGGCAACCGAGCGGAAATATCGCAACGCCCGGGGTGGACTATAGAGAGGGGTGATCACGGAAGCAAGGGTGACCATGCCGGATCCGACGCATCTTGCGGTGTCACCACCTCGCGCTCGTTATTCCCGGTGACATCGATCGTCCACAGCCTGCTCGAGCCGCCTCGGCCGCGCTCGCTCGGCCCCTGTTTGAAAAACATCATCAATCTGCCGTTGGGCGCCCAGGTCGGTCCCTCGACGAGATAGCCTTGGGTGAGCAGGCGTTCGCCCTGCCCGTCCGGCCGCATCACGCCGATAAAAAATTGGCCGCCTTCGATTTTCGTGAAGGCAATCAGATCGCCTCGCGGCGACCATACCGGCGTGCCGTACTTTCCGGACCCGAAACTCAACCGGTGGATATTGCTCCCGTCCGCGTTCATTTCGTAAAGTTGCTGCGACCCGCCACGATCGGAATTGAACACGATCTTGGAAGCATCGGGCGAGTAACAGGGCGACGTGTCAATCGCGGTGGTCTCGGTCAATCTCACCGCTTGCCGCGTACGAAGATCCAAAGTGTAGATGTTACTAGCACCATTGACGGAAAGGCTGAGGATGACCTTGTTCCCGTCCGGAGAGAAACGAGGCGCGAACGTCATACCGGCGAAATCACCTAGGACCTCCTGTTGCCCTGTGTCGATGTTGAACAGATAGACGCGAGGGGCGCCACGCGCATACGACAAATAAGTGATTTCTTGCGATGTCGGCGAGAAGCGCGGCGTCAGAACAAGAGCACGCCCATCGGTCAAAAAGCGGTTGTTCGCGCCGTCCTGGTCCATCAGGGCAAGCCGCTTGATGCGGTGCTCGGCGGGACCGCTCTCGGAGACATAGACGATGCGGGTATCGAAGTAGCCGTCCTCGCCCGTGATCCTCTTGTAGATGGCATCGCCCACGATGTGCGCGATGCGGCGCCAATTCTGCCGCGTCGCGGTATATCGCGATCCGGTCAATTGCTGCTCTGCGAACACATCCCACAGGCGGAATTCGACTTGGAGGCGACCATCGCCCTCGATGGTCACGTTTCCCGTCACCAGGGCTTGAGCGTTGATGATTCGCCAATCGCTGTAGTTCGGAGGTATGTGCGTGGCGGCGTCCTTATCGACGAACGCCTTCGGATCGAGCGGGCGGAATAGGCCGGACCGCTCCAAATCCGCGCTCAGAACTTGCGTGATGTCGTGCCCAAGTTGCTGCGCTTCGCCGGTGCCGCCGATGTCGGGTAGCGCGATGGGCATGGGTTCGACCTTGCCGCGCGTGATATCGAGGTGGAGTTCCGCGTGAGCGGTCGAGATGACCGCCGCCATCCATCCGAACGCGATCAGCACAACAAATCGAACGGTCAATTTGGGCATCATGTCAAATCCTTGGGATCGAAGGTGATGGTGAAGGTTTGCCACTGATTGTATTTGTCGGGCGGCAATTTGAGGGGCTGACAGCCGGGATTTCGAAGAGCGCGCATCGCGCTGTCCGCGGCGGCCTGAAAGTAGGGCTCACCGAGCCGCTGCCGATTCAAAAGCTCCGCCGAGCGCACGGTGCCGTCCTGATTCATATAAACCCGAAACTCCGGCGTCAGGTTCTCTGCGTCGCGCGCGCCCGCGGGAACATTCCAACATTGCTCGATCTGTTGCGTAACCAAATCGAGTTCGCTCGCCGTCAGCTTCGGGCCAAGCGGAGCGATTGGCTGGGACGAGGCCTGTCGCTGGGGCGGAGATTCTTTTTGCGGCTGCGGCTGCTCGCTGCGCGTCGGATCGTTCTTTGCAAGGTTTTTCAGGAGGGAATCGAAAGAGGAATCGTCCGGCTTCGGCTTTGGCGGCAGGGGTTTCTGCGGCGTCGGCTTCGGCGCCGGCTTGGGCGGCTCGGGCTTCGGTTCCACCGGTTTCGGCGGCGCCGGCTGCGGCTTTGGTTCGGGCGCCGGCTTCGGTTCCGGCGCCCGGACGGGCGGCGGCGGAGGCGGAGGAGGTGGCGGTGGGGGCGTCGGTGCGGGCGGTGTCGGCGCCGGTTCCGGTGGCTCCGGAGCAGGAATGGGGACCGGGGCGGGTACAGGGGGCGGCGGCTTCGGTGGCTCGGGCTTGGGCGGAGGCG